>Ga0255057_10001281_pt1 | contig 14316 bp, 15 predicted proteins | sample Cases_109_6_MG_FD_189022 | JGI IMG/M metagenome (GOLD analysis project Ga0255057, IMG submission 189022) | Seawater microbial communities from Amundsen Gulf, Northwest Territories, Canada - Cases_109_6 | ecosystem: Environmental > Aquatic > Marine > Gulf | place: Canada: Northwest Territories... | reverse complement strand
CTCTCGGTCGAGGAACTGCCCGCCGGCCCGACGCGCGACGCACTTCATCGTTTTTTCGAGGAGTTTGGCTACCGCGGGGTCCGCGAGGCGGAGATCGCTGAACCGAGATGGGCGGAAGATCCGACAGTGATGTTTGCCGCGTTGCGCTCGCATCTTGCAAGCGATCTCGACCTCGGTCAGCGCCAGGCGGCGCTGGCTCGAACGAGGCAGGAGGCGGAGGGTAAGGTCGAGACGAGCGTTCCCTTTGCGCTTCGACCCGCCGTCCGACGGCTGCTCGATGCGGTTCGGCGATTCACCCGAATGCGAGAGCGTCTTCGTGGCAACGTGGTGGAGGTGCTAGGCATGTTCCGTCGTGTGGCGCTCGAGAGCTCACGGCGAATCCTGGCACGCGAGCCCGAGGCCGGTCCTGACGCCGCGTTCTTTCTTTCGGTTGCCGAACTGCGGCGCGTTCTTCAGGACGACAACGAGCGCGTAGCGATTCGCGTCCAGCGTCGCCGGCTCGAGTACGAGCGCAACAGGGCGCTTCCGGATCCCCCGACGACCTTCGTCGGCTTCCCGCCCGATGACATGTTGTCGATCCCAAAATCGAGCCGCCTCGACGGCCTTGCGGCAAGTGGAGGGGTCGCCGAGGGAAGGGCGCGTATTCTCCGAGATCCGTCTCAGGCGGCCGAGCTTGTGCCCGGGGAGATCTTGGTCGTCGCCGCGGCCGACACGGGCTGGGCACCCCTATTCTTGGCAGCGGCGGGTGTCGTGACGGAGCTCGGCGGGCCGTTGTCCCACGCGGCGATCATTCTTCGGGAGTACGCCGTCCCCGCTGTGGTCAACGTGGCCAACGCTACACGGGCTCTGCAGGGCGGCGAATGGATTCGCGTCGATGGCGATGCAGGGACCGTGGAGATCCTCGGTGCCTGAACGCGTAGCCGAGCGACCCGAGATCCTCCACCAGGACGATCATCTCCTCGTCGTCGCTAAGCCCCCAGGACTGCCCACCACCGCGCCAGACGCGACCCAGCCTTGCCTCGCGAGTTGGGTGGCATCTCAGCTTCCCCGGAACGCAACAGCGCACGCAACCTCACGTCTCGACGCGCCGGTCAGCGGGCTCGTCACATTTGCGCTGACCCCGCGAGCGAATCGGCATCTGCTCGAGGCACGCCGCGCGGGCAGCTACGTGCGCACCTATCTCGGCATCACAACCCGCGACGCCTCGTTCACCGACTGTGAGTGGAGCTGGCCCATTTCGATCGATCCATCCAACCGAAAGCAGCGCGTTGCGGGACCTGGAAGAGGGGAGCGTGACGCGTTGACGAGGTGTGAGCTCCAGGCCCAGGGCGACTCCGCCGCCTTGCTGCGTCTAATGCCGGCGACAGGCCGAACCCATCAGATCCGCGCGCATGCCGCAAAAGCGGGCGTTCCGCTCTTTGGTGATCATGTCTACGGCGGAGACCGGCGGGTCGTTCTATCAGGAGGAAGTGTCGTGACCGCGCGACGAGTCATGCTGCATTGCGCGCGAGTCCGATTCCCCGAGGTGTGCGGCGGCGGCGTCGTCGAGCTCACAGCGCCGGTCCCATCCGATATGGCGAGCGTGTGGGTGGAGCTAGGGGGGGACCCGAAAGCCTTTTCGTAGTCGTGCGACGCACGACCACGACGCACGATCGCGTGTGGGTCGAGATGACGCCCACGACGAGGGAAACTAGCTCTCGCTGCCGGTGGTTTCCGTCTGCTTGCTGAAATGCGCTTCGAGCTCTCGACGAAGCACTTCGAGGACGTCCTGCTGGAGCTCCAAGGGATGACGGATGAGCCGTTCGAGATTTCGCTGATACACGAAGAGCCGGCGCTGATCGACACTGTCTTTCCCGGCGTGAGTCTCGTCCAGGAGAAGGGGGGTACGCGGGTCCACTCCTTCGGCTACGACCTCGAGGCCGGGCAGATCCGTAACCATGATCAGATTGCCTTCGAGGCGCTGCGCGAGCTCCTCGGGGAGATTTTGGAGGGCACTCTGGACCACCTTTTCGAATCGTGTGGGGGAGGGCGACCAGGGCGGTTGAGGAAGCTGACCGTCGAGGTGCCGCGTCTTCAAGAAGGCCAGCGACGCTTCGGCGGTGCGCCCCTGACGCTCGCGCAGGAGGCCGAGGTAGTAGAGCACGTCGGGTGATGCCTCGGGGTGCTCGGCGGCGCGTTCGATGAGCACGGCAGCCGGCTCGAGCTGTTCGAGTTCGAAGTGCGCGCGTCCGATCAGGAAATCGAGCTGCTGGTTTTCGAACGGCCCTTCGGGAAGGCCCAGCAGAAGTTCGGCGGCTGCAGCGCGATCGCCCTGCTGCAAGAGCGCGTCCACCTTGAGCACCGACGCGTCGGCGATGTCGTCCGCCGTCTGGCAGTTCTCGAGGGCCTGGTCGAGGATACGGATCGCGTCGGGGAAGCTCCCGAGCGGGTGAATCAGTAACTCTGCAGCATTGAGCATTGCCTCGAGGTAGTGCTCGTCGAGGTCGATCGCCTGGTGGTAGTGCTCGAGCGCAAGCTCGAGGTTCCCGTTGGCCGCATGGATGTAGCCGATGAGGTTGTGCGCGTCCGGGGAGCCGCCGTCGAGCTCGAGGGTCTGTTCTGCGGACGCCATCGCGCCGCTCAAGTCGCCCTGCGTCACGAGCTCCCACCCGCGGTCGAGGTGCGCGCTCAAGCGATCCATGAAGCCTTCGTTTTGCTCGGTCATTTTATAGCCGTGTCGAAACTTACGTGGCGCGTTTGGGACGTCAAGCGGAAGCGTGCGCTATCATGCCAAGGAATGGCCAGGATTCTCACGACTGTCGTAATCACAGCGATCTGCGCCTGTGTGAGCAAGCCGCTGCCGGCTGGTCAGACGATCTCGATCGGCACTTCCGACCAGGGATATCTTCATCATGCGATCTCACTGCCCGATCAAGGGGAGGGATATCGCCGGCTGCGCCCAGGGGAAGAAACGCGCTACGGAACCGCGACCCTGATCGAGGCTATTGGGAGTGCCGCCAGGGCGGTCGCCGAAGCGTTTCCGGGCGGGTACCCACTGCGTGTCGGAGACCTCTCGAATCGGCGCGGGGGCGCACACCAGAGGCATCTGAGCCACCGCGCAGGGCGGGATGCGGACCTCGTGTTCTACGCGCGCGATGCGGGAGGGATGGCCGCGCGCGGTGCCGGCTGGCTGCGGTTCGGTCGTTATGGCCTGGCCGTGCGAAGAGACCGCGTGTTTTCGTTCGACGAGGCGCGGAACTGGCATCTGGTGCGAACCCTGGTGATGGACCCCCAGGCCCGCGTCAAGTGGCTCTTCTGCTCTAACGACATCAAGGCGCGTCTCCTTCGATATGCCGCGCGGTACGAGCGGTCACCGCAGGCGGTGTTTCGCGCGACTTGGGTGCTCCACCAACCGGCGCGCGGGGATCCACATGTCGATCACTTTCACGTGCGTGTCGGATGTGGTCCGGCCGAGCGAACGCTAGGATGCCAGGAGCAAGCGCCGTTTTGGCCTTGGCTCAGCGACGCGGCTCGCAAAGAAGAAGACCAGGCACAAACTGCTGCGAGTGACGCGCAGTTGGTCGGCTGGCTATTCGTCGAGGAGCATCTGGATCAGAGCCGCCACGTCTGCGGGGGAAGCATCGGTATCGCACCGCAACCAGCCACGATCGCGGGTCGCTAAGTCGACTAGCTCGCGATGGCGGTCGGTCGCGCCCCACAGCAAAACCCCTGAACCTTTGGGTAGCTCGTGTGCGAGCGTGGCGATGGTCGACGGTTGCACTGAAGCCTCGACGCAGTCGATCACGACCAGTGGGCTCAGCGAAGCGGTGGCTTTTAGGTTGTCCAGGAAGCCGACGACGTCTTCGATCTGTTGGACCGCCGCCGCCTCTTGCAAATGCGCCTCGATTCCAGCGCATCGTTCCCGATTGCGCGTCGCGACGAAGACCATCGGCAATGCCGACCCGAGCGGTTGCACCCTCGGGTACTTCGACGTGTCCGTATCCGACTCGAGGCCCACCTCGTCCTTGGGTGAGACCCCCGAGTACTGGCGGTCGCGTCCCATGCGTTGGGTTGGCTCGCTTCGGCCTGCCCGACGATGAGGTGGCCGCGAAGCGACTTTCTGTGCAAGAGACACGAGCGGCTCCAGGTTCTTCATGATCGCCTCGGCTGCTTCGTTGCCAAGGTAGAACGCGGTGGCCGTGCGCAGGTGCTTGTCGACGAAGGTATGGAGCGGCTCTCCCGACGGAGGAACCTCGTGTTCGCGCGCCATGTGAAGGGCGCGATGCATGATCTGGAGACGAACGTCAGGAGCGGCGACGGCCTCGATCGCCTCGCGAATGATCTGCGCGATTGGGCTCTCCTTATCCACCGAGCCCTTCTCTCCAGAGGACGCACGCGACCTAGCTACCATAACACCATAATATTACCGTGAATTGGCTGCGCGTCCAACCCGGCAGGAGTGGTGCTGGGTCGGCGCTCTATGATACAGCGCAAAGATGCTCGTGATGGGGGTCGACGAGAATGGTTTGGGACCGAGACTGGGCCCCTTGGTGGCCACCTCCGTCGTCCTGGAGACGCCCAGGTACCTTCGAAGAACGCTATGCGATCGAGGCCTCGACCTGGGCCTCACAGATAGCAAGGAAACCGGGGGCTTCGGGCGCATGGCCTTCATCGAGTCCGTGGCCTTAGCATTGCTTGGCTCGGAGCAGCCCCATGGCCGGCGCGCAGGGTCGGTTTTACGGGGGCTTCCACGCTCTGCGGACGATCTGCTGGACCGGCTTTCGCCCGCGTCGCGAGTCGAGCTCCGGGCCTGCTGTCCGAACGACGAGACCGCAGCCCAATGTTGGGCCGTCGACCTTCCGCTTCCGGCCTTCGGCGGAGAACCCGCGCACGGGGCGGCTCTGCTCCGCAAGCTCGTCGGAAGGTCCAAGCTCAGGGTGGTTGGCGTGCAAAGTCGACTCGCGTGCGCCGGCATACTGAATGCGCGACAGGCCGTTGGCCAGAACAAGCTTGCGGTCGACCTCGAGCTCTTCGAGGAGTTGATCATCGCGGCGCACCAACTCCACGGAGGACCGTTACTGGTCATCTGCGGGATGATCGGCGGCATTCGTGACTATTCGTCCCGCCTTCGTCGCGTTGACCACGAGCGTGTGGACAACCTGCCTGGGCGCCGCGGCCAGCGTCGATACGCAGTCGAAGGGCTAGGAGAGATTCGTTTCGAGGTGGACGCCGACGCCCGCCATCTACCCGTGGCTTTGGCATCGATCGTCGGGAAGTACCTCCGAGAGATTTGCATGCTCCGGATCGGCGAGTTCTATCGTCGCGACGTTCCGGGATTGCGGCTCGCGAGCGGCTATCACGATCCAGTGACCAGTCGGTTCATCGAAGAAACCCAACCTTCACGCCGCCAACTGGGGATTGTGAGCGATTGCTTTCGGCGTCACGCATGAGGTCTGTGATAGAAAGCTCCCATGAGCGACCGTGATTCGGTGCCCCGGTGGGTGCTATGGCTCGTTGCGTTGGTGGGCGCGGGCTGGCTCCTCTACACGCTCCGCGGAGTGCTTGCACCGGTCTTCTTCGCGTTTCTGATCGCGTACATGCTCGACCCGCTCGTCGATCGCGTCGAGGGGATCCCGTTTCTGCGGAACACCTCGATCGCGCGTGGGGTCGGGATCGCAGTCCTCCTGCTGGGTGTTTTCGCGGTCACCGCTGTGCTTCTGCTCGTCGTTGCGCCCATGGTGTTCGAGCAGATTTCGGGTTTCGTGCGGGGGCTTCCCGCGTTGCTCGAACGGAGTCGGGCCGCGTGGGCGCCAGTTCTCGCCGAGTACGGGCTGACCCTGCCCACGTCGGTCGGGGAGGCCCTCGAGGATTTGCAGCTCGACGTCCAAGAGGTGGTCGCGAAGAGCTACACGCCGGTTTCGGCGGCAGTGAAATGGCTTCTGGGCGGCACCGCTTCTGCCGTGGGTGCGATGGTTGCCGCGTTGATCGTGCCTGTCTTCGCCTTTTATCTCACATATGACTTCGACAACATCGTCGCGAGGATTGCCAAGCTCATCCCGCCTCGCCATCGACCGGAGACGTATTCGTTCTTTGGCGACGTCGACACGGTGTTGGGTCAGTTTTTCCGGGGCCAGTTCACGGTCATGGCGATCCTCGCCGTTCTTTACAGCCTCGGGTACGGGCTGATCGGCGTCCCACTGGCGCTTCCAATCGGGATCATGGCAGGCCTTCTTTCATTCATTCCGTACGTCGGGAGCCTTACGGCATTAGGCGCCGCGTTGCTCATGACCGCGCTCGATTGGCAGGGCTGGACGCAAGTGCTCTGGGTCACCGGCGTCCACTTCACCATTCAGGGTCTCGAGGGTTTCGTGATCACACCGAAGATCATGGGTGACACCGTCGGGATATCGGCCATTGCGGTCTTGTTCGCGTTGTTGGTGGGTGGCGAGCTCCTCGGGTTCACGGGTGTCTTACTCGCCGTCCCCACGGCCGCAGTGGTCAAGGTCTTCGTTGAGCACGTCGGTGTCCGGTATCGGAGCTCCGAGTTTTTCGTCGGCCCGGGCGGAGCCTCTACAGACGTTTCGGAAGACTAGAAACGTCGAGCGTAAGGGTGATCAGAGCCCCGTCGACGTGGATTTGCGCGGATCGCGCCAAGTCGACCAAGTAGGGTTCGACCGTGTCCGGCGGAGCTTCCAGCCAGACCTCCATCAGCGCCGCGTCGCGTCGCGCGACCTCGGAGTCAGTGACCTCGAGCACCACCGTGAGTGCCGTGGGAGTCTTGGCCCGGGTGGTGAGCCCGAGGCCTTCCACACCAGCTAACGCCGAAGCTCGGTCGCCGATCGCGCCGACTCGCTCGAACGCAGATTGCCAGCGGGGTGGGGCGACGAACACACCCACGATGGCTGCACCAACCGACACGCGCGACCAGATATCGCGAAACCGGGTTTCTTCGACCAGCGGAGGGACCACACCGCGCTCGACGGCCATGAATTCGGCGACCGTGGCGGTGGACCCGGTGACGACGGTGCGGTCGTCGACCTGCGCCAGCGCGCTTTGGCCATCGCGACTTCTGAGCAGCGGTCCTGTGGGGGTTGCGACCCGGTCGATCGCGCCGCCTCGTGCCTCGACCAGGGTCCGGTAGCATTCCGCAAGTGTCTCCGCGTCGGCGGTTCGACCGCGAAGCAGCAGTCCCATCGACTGGAAAGGCTCACCCTCTGGCCCACCCACCCAGACGGTTGCATCGTCGAGTGCGGTGAGTGGGACCAGTCCGCACCGCACTTCGATCTCGCTCAGCCGTTCTGCCGGGACGAACCAGTCGAAAAGTGCGCGGGCGGACTCGCTATCCGCCAGTGCCGCAGCGTCGATCCGAAGCACGGCACGGGCCGTCTTGGGAAGCTCGTGAAGAGCCCGTTCCGCCCGCGATGTTCTCCCGTGCTGGATGATCGCGTACAATAGGAGGACAGTCGCAATCGCGGCCGCCCCTGCCACTTTCGTCGATCGAGACACACGCCGAGCGTAGGAAGTTCTTTTCACCAAGCAAGCGCTCGTGCTAACGCGTGCCCATGCCATGGCGCCGTATGCGGCTTCGCAACGCCGAGGTGTTAGCTCGCTGCGACGACCAGGGGGAGCTTGCCTCGAGCGGAGGTCGAGTTGAAATCCGCTACAAACCCAACGATGGGCGAGCGTACTTTGCCGGCGTCTCCAATCTGAGCCCAACCGCCGGTCCCGTCCAGGTCGAGCCGGACTCGTTCTGCAGCGATGCCGAGCCCGTCAAGCAAGGGCAGAAGCCTTCCAAAAAGAAAGCCGAGACCGTGCATGCGCCCGAGAAACCGGAGAGTGGCGAGCTTCTGGTCTACGCCGACGGAGCGTGCAGCGGGAACCCAGGCCCCGCTGGGGTAGGGGTGGTGGCGCTCTGGGACGACAAACGCCGTGAGCTCAGCGAGTACATCGGCGACGCCACGAACAACATCGCCGAGCTCACTGGTGTCCTCCGCGCGCTCCAGTTGGCGCATGAGCTCGGCAAACCGCTTCGCTTGTACACGGACTCCAAGTACGCGATGGGTGTGCTGACTCAGGGTTGGAAAGCCAAGGCAAACAAAGAGCTCATCGCGGAGATACGAGAGTGGCTCGAGGGTCAACCCGACACGCAGCTGTTTCACGTGCGTGGCCATCAGGGGGTGGCACTCAACGAAGTGGCGGACGAGCTTGCCGTGGAGGCTGTGAAGAATCGCGCGTCTAAGGGCTGGGTTTCTCGCTGAGCCGACGGGCAACCTCTTTCAGCGGAACGAGCTCGTAGCCCGCCCCTTGGATCATGCCGATCACAGTGCGTATCACCGAGACCTTCTCGGTTGCCGGCCTCTTTAGATCCGGTCGATGGGGTGCGAGGGCTTGCAGGCCGTCTAGCTCGACGTCGGCGACGTCGAATCCATGAAGCTCCACGTGGATCAGGTCCTGTCCCAGCATCTGCCGGGTCAGCGCTCTCGCACCCCTATCGCCCCAAAGCACGAGTGAAGTGCCAATGTAGGGGAGGCCCCAGGGTGTGACTCCGATCGGAATCTCGAGGAGACCAGCCCCTTTGCGCCAGTACGGTCGTCCTACTCGATAGGGTTGCTTCGAGGACCGTAAAACCATTGGCGTATCGATGATGCTATGGCTTCGTTGACGCCTAAGCGCCATCAAGCCGAGCATGGACACTTTCGTTGCGTAGTAGCTCGGGCAGGGAAAGACGCTCGAATCGTACTCTGCTCCCGACACTTCGAGTGCATCGAACATCGTGTCGCTGATAGTATAGCCGGGAGCCCGAAAGCCCACAGGACGAGAGCCGCACACTTCGCGAATGGCCGATGCCCCAAGCTCGATGTCTTCACGAATGTCTCCGGCGGATCGGCGAGTCAGATCGTAGTGGTGATGAAACGAGTGGTTTCCGATCTCGTGACCCGACTCGTGCAGAGACGCGATGCGGTCTCGATTGTGCGCGCGGTCGAGGTCGGAGCCGATCGCAAAGAACGTGGCGCGGATCGACTCCTCATCGAAGAGTTCGACCAATCGTGGGACGCAGCGGTCGTAGACGGCATGCAGTGCCGGGCCTTCCGGGATCTCGACACCGTGAACAGCGCCGTAGCAACCCACCTCATCCAAGTCGACCGATATCGATGCCAGTTTTCGCTTCACCTCTTGATCCGAATTGCGATGAATAGTTTAGCGAGGTTTCTCAGAACGTTGGGTACGCGCCACACCAATCCCACCGTCGGAGGGCGCTTTTCGAGCACGCGCACCGGAATCTCGCGAACGTCGAGCCCGGCACGCTCGGCGCGAATCACGAGCTCCGAGGCGAACAGATCTCGATCGACGACGCAGATTCGTGCGATGGGTTGGAGCTTGTGCCGTCGGAACGCTTTGAGCCCGTGAGTGTCGGTCCCCCGGAAGCCGAGCGTCAGACGCAAGAGGCCGTTGATGACGCGAGTCCCGAGTCGGCGGATGAAGGGTCGTTCGTCGCTAGCTCCCCTCATGGCCTTCGAGCCAACGACCAGGTCGACCGGCTCCGTTTCGAGCATGTGGACCGACCGCGTGAGAAAATCGATATCGCAAAGATCGATCTCTTCGCAAATGACGATCTCGCCTTTTGCATCGAGGATCCCGTCGCGGAGAGCCTTGCCGTAGTTGGGTTCGGCGGCGTGTCGAGAACGGACTTGCCCGAATCGCTCGCCGAGCTCCGCGGCCACTTCCACGGTTTCGTCCGTTGACCCGTTTTCGGCGATGATGATCTCGTACGGCTTCCCGAAATCACTGAGCCGATCTACCAAGTCCAGGATTGCGGCGTGGAGAAGTGCCTCCTCGTTGTACACGGGGATGACGATGGAGACGTACGGTTCGGCGCGTGACTCGACCAAGGCAGGCGCGGCAATGTCTTACGCACACAGCCCGACGTCAAGCTAAGTGGCAGACAATCGCGTGGGCGCGGTCGAGCGTCACGGGGAGCGGCCCAAGGCATGGTGGGAGGGCGGCGGTCTGGCCTTGCGGGATATTGAGCTCGGTGTCGTCGCTTCGAACCGTGACGCGCCCTGCGAGCACCGTCAGCGAACGCAGATTATGGCTCGAGGGCAGAGTGGTTTCTCCGCTGCCGGCCAACCGTTTCACGCGAAAAATGGCGGAACGAAGCGGCCTCTCCCCGGAGATCAGAGGCTCGAGAACGGCCTTCCCGTCGATGGCGGCCGGGCCTGCACGGTGGCGAATGGTCTCGAGAAGTGAGTCTCCTCGTGGGGCCTGCCATCGCGTGACGTCGAGTGCGCGCGGTAAGTGAAGAGCGCGTGGCGCTCCTGAGGGATCCGGTTTCCCGTTGGGATCGTATCGACGATTCCAGTCCCAGTAGCGGTAGGTGACTCCGCGCTTCCCGGGAGATACGCGTTGTGGCTCGAGCAGCATGACACCTCGTCCGACCGCGTGTGGTGTCCCGGGCTCGATGACGAACACGTCGCCGATGCAGACTGGGACAAACCGTAGCAGCGCCCCTACGTCATCTTCGTTGTCGATCGCTTCCTGAACGGTTTCGCGCGACACACCCTCTCGGAATCCGAGATAGAGACCGGAATTCGACGCCGCATCGATGATGTACCAGGCCTCCGGCTTTCCACTCTCATCGGCGCCCAACGCCGGATCCGAGTCTTCGGGATGGATCTGAACCGAAAGATCGTCGGCAGCGTCGAGGAGCTTGACGAGCAGAGCCGTCGACCCGAGGGGGGACTCTCCTCCGAGCAGAGCGGACGGGTCGGACCGTAAGACTTCATCAAGAGTCGGCCCGTCGATGAGTCGGCTCGGAAAGTCTGGCTCGACCGAGAGCTCCCATGCCTCGCCCACCACGTCCGCGTGGACCAGCCCGAGCTCACCTTTCAAATCGCGGACGATCCGAGTGCCGCCCCAGGGAGTCCGTCCCGGCGGCGTGAAATTGTCTGGACGCAGCAGAAGAGGCTTCCGCCAGTTTCTTGGACCTACTTTATCCCACATGTAAGGTGACCCTGAATCCTAATGGTAGCGCCCAAGGGAGGTTTGAGATGGGCTATTTGGGCAAGGAACGCCGAATTCATCGTATCTTCGTGACTCGCAACAGCGAATATCACGTTCGCCGGAACGTTTGTGTGGGGGTCCGGGACCGCCGGAGCGGGGAATGGCTGGCAGGCCATTTGGCGCTTCGAAGCACGGTTTCGGGAGGGCTGAAGTTTCACGACAGCGGAGGGATCAGCGCCTCGGAAGGGCTGCCTACGGTTGGCGAGTCGCTCTTCTTCATCGCAGCAGGTCGTGACTTGATCACGAGCCCCGTCCTCAACGTCGAACGACCGGCGCGGCAGGTAGTTTACAACTACCCGATGTAAGCATCGGGAAAAGCGGGGTGCTATATCCCGGAGGGTGTCGTCCGAGTTGAGAACCATTCGTGTCGTGGCCGCCCTCGTGGAGCGTGACGGGCGCTACCTGATCACCCAGCGCCGCGAAACGGCAGTGCTCCCATTGCTTTGGGACTTCCCTGGCGGCCGCGTCGAGGACGGCGAGACCGATGAGGCAGCGCTCGCCCGGGAGGTGATGGAGCGTCTTGGGGTGAGCGTCCAAGTCCGCCAGCTGATCTCGTTCGTCAACCACCCGTACGAGAAGTACGCGGTCGACCTCTACTTGTACGAGTGCGTGCTTCAAAGCGACCCCCTCAGTTGTCGCGCCGTCAAAGACTACGCGTGGGTCACCTCGGAAGAGATGGAAAAGTTCTCCTTCACCCCCGTCGACGAAGCCTCAATGAGCAAACTCCTCGGCGAAGCATAGTGCGTCGCACCCACCGCCCCCCTACAAGACGTAATGTGCGAGAGATTTTCGCTTGTGGTCGAGCGCCCCCGCAGAGAGCGACTGAGAGGTACTAATGTACCTCGCAGGGAGCGAACGAGGAGGTAAGCCGACCACAAGCGAAAAGATCCGCACATTACACGTCGTAGAACATTGGGGGGCGCTGTCGGACAAACCGAAGCGCCAGGTCACGTGCCTCGTCCGAAAGCTCTTCGAATTGGATGCCCATTCCAGGCTCGGATTCTGACGCGAAATCCAGAGGATCGCGTACGAAACGCACGTACCCATCGCACTCGAACTCGAAGCCACCGGGTAGGGTGACGAGCATCGATACGGAGATGTCCTTGGCAAGTGCTTCGTAGGTGGCCAGGAAGACTCCGCCATGGGCGATCTCGCCGGTAAACCCGACGTAGAAGTTCGATTGGGTCGTGGCGCCAAGATTGGCTTCGATGCGGCGACGTTCACCGCTTGGCACGGGGGCTGGCGGAGGCAGCATCGACGTCGGGATGGCGGCCGCCGTCGGTGACCCTGAAGGCGGCGGTGACGATATCGGGGCTCTTGTCGAGGGTCTGTTCGACACGGGGCGATCCAATGAGCGTACGCTTGGTGGCTTCAAAAGGGGCGGCGAGATTGCTGCTCCCGACAAGGGCCTCCTCGAGACAGGGCGATCCAAAGGGTGCACGCTCGCGGGTGGTCGGCTCGACCCTTGTGCCGGTGCGGGCGAGGAACCCTCAGGCCGCGCGCTCGGCCTGTTGGTGAGCGGAAACAGCATGCTGACGACGTCGGCGATGTTTTCCGTCGCGGTCAGGACACCATCGTACTGGCTCTTGACGTCTTGGAGGAGCGCCAGTGTCTGGCTCAGCGTCCCCAGTGCGCTTTTCACGCCGGCCTTGCCGTCCGGTTCGGTCGACGCGTGCTCCGCTTCGAAGAGCGCCCCGATCGCCTGCGCGACGTTCTGGGTGATCGCGAGGACTTCGTCTGGAACGTCGGTTTCCTGTTGCAGTACCTCGAGTGCTTTGCCAAGCGATTCGCGAGCGTTCCGCGCGTCGTCCGCCCCTGAGTAACCCATCGTCGATCTTCCCCCGCTTGCCTCGCTCTCAGGATACCGGGAGTGGTCCCTGGGTCAAAGCTCCTTGATGAATACGATCCGCGACCGCCCGGGGCCTGCGTAGTCGGGGACTTCGGTGCTTTCGAAGCCCATCGACTCGTGAAATCGGACCGGCCCTTCATGGCCCTCAGCCGCGAGGGACTTGATGCGCTTCATTCCCGCGGCCCTGCAGCGCTCGGTGAATTGCTCGTATAGCCTCTTCCCGACGCTTCGCCGACGGTGATCGGGGTGAATCCCCACCAGGTGGACGTATCCGCTGGCAGCGGGGGCAGGAACCATCACACCCAAGAGAAAACCGATCACTTGCCCGTCCTGTTCGGCGACGAGGGCGTGCTCGCCGAACTCGTAAAAAAACATCGGATCGGCACGTCGCCCCGCGGGCCCACCCCACCACTGGTCGAGCACCGAGATGATATAGTCGAAATCGACTTTGGTAAGACCCCTGATCTCCATGACCCGGGGGAGCGGTTATCACGAACACGACAAAAACGCACGAGCCCGATGGTGGCAACTAGGCCGCGCCAGGTAATGTCGGCCGAAAGATGTAGCCCTGCTGTTGCACGACGCACACTCGGTTCGGCCCGGCGACCCTTGCTCGCGCGACCGCGATACTCGCAGCGTCTAGCAATTCGCTATGCGTGCGTACGTTCGCACTGGGGTACAAGCCGACTCCAATCGAAATTTGAAGATTTATGCTTTCGCCAGCCACATCGAACGGCTTGAAGGCTACTTCCGTAACGATGCGGTCGGCGAGAGTCAATGCGCGTGCCGGGCTCGTGTTGCCCATCAAAAGACCGAACTCTGCTGTGCGAAACTGCGTCGCGGTGTCCGTCTCGCGAATCGTGCGCTCCAGCCGTTCCGAGACTCCGTCGAGAACTTCGGTCGCGAAATCTGGGCCCCGCTCTTCGGCGAGCTTACGGAATTCGTCAACGGCAATGATGCAACAAGCTAGAGGTTCCAGGTGTCGCTGCGCGGTCTCGAATGCGCCTTCTAGACTCCTGTGGAAATGGCGATGGTCGGGCAGAGCCCTCAGCTGTTCGTGCATGGACGTATATCGGAGCTTGCTTCGAGCGACTCGCACGTCGTCGTGGGCGCGCTTGACGCGCAGCATGTTCTCGACGCTCGCCACGAGCTCTGCGTCTTCGAGCGGCTTCGCAATCTGGTCGTCTGCATCGGTTCGAAGACCCTGCACCCGCCCGCCACGATCGTCAGGAGCTGTCAACAGGATGACCGGCAGGAATCGGTCCTCGGCGATGGTCTTCACGACTCGGCACGCGTCGATTCCGCCGAGCCCTGGCATTCCTACGTCGAGAACCAACAGGTCGACGGAACGTGCGCGAACCGCGTCGACAGCCTTCTGACCGCCGTAGACGGGCACGACCTCCAGGCCACGTGCCCGAAGCAATCTG
>Ga0255057_10001280_pt1 | contig 14320 bp, 11 predicted proteins | sample Cases_109_6_MG_FD_189022 | JGI IMG/M metagenome (GOLD analysis project Ga0255057, IMG submission 189022) | Seawater microbial communities from Amundsen Gulf, Northwest Territories, Canada - Cases_109_6 | ecosystem: Environmental > Aquatic > Marine > Gulf | place: Canada: Northwest Territories... | reverse complement strand
GGAAGAATAGACGCCCTCGCGGACCAGGGCGTACGCGAAGAGATAGCCGGCGGCCTCCGGGCGTATCAAGCGGTGTTCGATCAGCTCGTCACAGCGATAAGCCGGGTCCTCGACCAGGTGACGCAGCACGTTCGGCCTTGCTACTGCCCGGGACCAGACCAAGGAAGCTACGGACCAACGAACGCACCGCGTCCTGGCCCTTGCCGACGCCGAAGTCGAGAACCAGACCCTTGTGGGTCGACAGTCCTTTGGCCTGCGCGGCGGCGGCGAACTCCTCGACCAACCGCGTCTTGCCGATCCCGGCCTCGCCACGAACCAGAAGCGCCTGGCCGTTTCCGGTTTCCAGGCATTCTTCGACCATGCCGGTGAATTGCTGCTTCTGACTGCGCCGGCCGACGAAAGGGCCGCTCCGCGCGGCGGAGGGATCGACGCGCAGCCCGACAAGCCGCCAGACCGGTACCGGCGCGTCGAAGCCCTTCACCTCGATCTCACCGACCGGCGTGCTCTCGGCGCTGCCCGCGACGGCGTCGTAGAGAGCTTGGGAAATCAAGGTCTCCCCCGCCCGAGCCTTGTCTTGCAGGCGCGAGGCCAGGTTCACCGAGTTGCCGGTGACCGTGTACTCGCGGTGGGTTTCGCTGCCCGTGCCGCTGGCCACAACTTGGCCGCTCGCCACCCCGATGTGCGCCTGGAGTGGCCGCCCGAATTCCTCCGACAGAGCGGCCATGGCTTTATGGACGTCGAGCGCCGCGCGCACGGCGCGCTCCGGGTCGTCCGAATGAGCGACCGGCGCACCGAATACCGCCATGACGTTGTCGCCCATGTGCTTGTCGACATGGCCGCCATAGCCCGCGACAATACCGTCCACAGCCTCGCAGTAGCGGTTCAGCAGGCCGTGGGTGTCCTCGACGTCGTTCTCCGCGAAGGCCTCGGCATAGACCTCCAGCCCGAGCCCTTTCAACCAAGCTTCTATGTCCATGATCGGGCCATTGCGACAGGGAAGGTTTGCGGGACACTACCCTGCCCGCCGTTGCGAGCCTGAAGATGAACTCGACAATAGCCGTAGGAGGCAGGCACGATTTCTCTCTGACCGACTTCTAGTTTTAGGTGAAAACCCGACGCTCGGCTGAATGTCCGCGGCCGCTTGTTGACAGCCACAATAGAAGTTCCGCACATTCATCAAGCGAGTGTGTATTATGAACCGAGCAAGCTATCCTTCAAGCGGTGGTTGTCATCTCATCGGAGCGAACCGAATGGCCTATATCGACTGGATGATCAGAACGAAACAAATCGGGACCTGCAGTTGCGATTACGGTTGCCCCTGCGAGTTCAACGCACCGCCGACGCGCGCCCCTTGCGAGGGGGTCATGGGATTGGAGATCACCGAAGGCTATTTCGGCGACGTCCGTCTCGACGGGCTTCGGGTCGCCGGGGTCTATCGGTGGCCCGGCCCCATGCATGAGGGCAAGGGCATCTGGTGGAGCATTATCGATAAGGCCGCCACGCAAGAACAGGTCGAGGCACTGTTCAAAATTATGGGCGGTTTGGAGCAGGAACCGACGACCGGATTTGCGATCTACGCCTCGACGATCGACACCGAACCGGATCCGATTTTCGCCGACATCGAGTTCGAATGGGACCTCGAGGGGCGGCGCGGGCGATTTGTCGTCGACGGCGTGCTCGAAGCCGACGTCGAGCCGATCAGGAACCCGGTGACCGGCGAGCCGCACCATATCGCGATCCAGCCGCACGATGGGTTCGAGTTCAGATCCGCGGAGATGGCGAGCGCGACCTACTGGAGCAAGCGCGAGCTCGAGCAGCAACACAGCAACCGCTTCGCTGCGTTGTCATACGTCACTTATGGCCCGCATGGGATAATCGCCGAAGAGAGCCTGCCGCACCGCAGGGCCTAACCAAATAATGAGCACGAGCGGATAGCTTGTTCCCCGTTTACCGGGAAAGGTAGCCGCCATCCACGGCCAGCACATGTCCGGTGACGAATGAGGACGCATCGGAGCATAGCCACAAAGCGCCCTCGGCGACCTCCTCCGGGGTGGCGATGCGGCCCATGGGCGCTTGCGCGATGAAGTCGGCCTCGAGCTCCGGGCGCAACTCGAAGAACTGCTCGAGCATGGGGGTCCGGGTGTGGCTCGGACAAATGACGTTGATGCGCAGGCCGTATTCCGCATATTCCATGGCGGCGCACTTGCTCAGGCTGACGATGCCGGCCTTGCTCGCCGCATAGGCCGAGCGGTGCCGGCTCCCGCCTCTGACACCGGCGGTGGCGGTCGTGTTGACGATCGCCCCGTTGCCCTGGTCGAGCATCGGCGGAATTTGATGCTTCATGCACAGCCACGTGCCCTTCAGGTTCGTCTCGATGACGTGGTCCCAAGTCTCCTCGTTGTGGTCGGTGACCGAGACGACCTCGCCCAGGATCCCCGCGTTGTTGTAAGCGCAGTCGAGCCGGCCGTGGGCCTCCATAACCTGTTCGATCAGCGCTTCGACATCGGCCGCTTTGGAGACGTCGGTTCGAACGAAGCGTGCCTCGCCGCCCGCCTCGCGGATGCTTTGCAGCGTCTCCTCGCCACCTTGCGCATCGATATCGGCGATGACCACCTTTGCGCCCTCGCGGGCAAAGAGCTGTGCCGCCGCCTGGCCGATGCCCGAGCCCGCGCCGGTGACAAGCGCAACCTTGTTTTCCATTCGGTCCATGAAGTCTGCCCCCTAAACGCTACATAGGCGAAGCGAGCCGGCAGCCCCCACGATCATTCCAACCATAAGGTTGAAACTTGAAACGGTGAGTGCAGCAGGTGACCTCCCGTTTATAATACCATGAGCCGCCACGCAGCACCCGCAGGTTTTGGCCCTGCAGGTAGTCGGCCTGCCATTCATCCTGCGCGCCGTCATAGGGGAAAGGTTTCTTCCAGCGGGTCGCACACCACTCCCACACATTGCCGACGCAGTCGAACAGGCCATAAGGACTGACGCCAGTTGGATATAGCCCCACCGGCGTACTTGCGCAGACCTGACGATCGCCGGGACTGCCACCGTTCAGGCGCTCGGGGTCGAATTCGTCACCCCAGGGATAGGCGCGCCCGTCATCGCCCCTGGCCCCTTTCTCCCATTCGGCCTCGCTGGGCAGGCGATAGGATTGCCCGGTCTGCGCACTCAACCACCGGCAGTAGGCCACGCATTCGTACCAACTAAGCCCGATCGCCGGTCGGTTGGGCCCGTTGAAGCGCGTGTCCTGCCAGAAGCGTGGTTCGCTCTGCTTTTGGCCGACCTCGAGCCAACCCGCCCGGGTCCACCACTCTTCGTCTTGGTAGCCGCCGGCGTCGACGAACCGGGCATACTCGGCATTGGTCAGCGGATACCTGGCAAGCCGGTAGTCGGGCAAAGATAGCCGGTGGCGCTCGCCCCCGTCTCCCATGAGGAAATCGCCAGCCGGAATAACCACCATCTCGCCCAGGCGTGGGTCGCCGAGGTTGCCGAGCACGTTCCCGGCCGCTATGCGCACACGCAGCGCAACTTCAGGGTCGGCGATGGCCGCAAGTAGCCGTGCGATCACAGCATCGCGGAGGCCCGGGTCCGTGCCGTCGTGTCCTTGCAACAGACATCGCCCGGCCAGGACCGGGTTGATCGCCAGCAGGGCCTGCACCAGCGAGCTATCGTTTTCCGGGGCCAGCCCGGCGGCCAGGATGGTGGTTTCCTCCCATCCTGTCGGCGGTGGCGGCGGCAAGGGCTCATAGTCGTTCTCGGGCCGTATCCACACCGGCATTTCAGTTTCCAACCACGGGCCGCGCCACAGCTCGGCAAGCTTGGCCGGATCTCGTTTCAGCATCTGATGGGCGGCAAAATACTCCTGCAGCAACTGGTGATAGAACCGCACAGTCTGCCGATCGACCGGCATTTCGACGATGTTGGCATTGGCGGCGAGGCTCAGCACCTGATCGGGCGGGACCGCTTTTGCCGGCCAGTTGGGGTCGAGCTGCAGGCGCTGCGGCATAACGGCCATGACCTGCTCGGTCTGGACCTTGGTCCCGAAACCGGACCGAGTTTGCATTTCGTAGGCCATGACGCAGAGCGATTCGAACAGCAACGCGGCGTCCAGCCACCGGTCGGGACGGCACTTCGCCCTGGCCCACTCCAGCATTATCTGAATGAAGCGCCGCATCAGGTCGGCCCGGTTGCGACCAAGATCGCCGTCTTCCTCGAACACGTCGATCATGACCGTCAGCAAGTATGGATTTCGGGCCATCTCCAACAGCCGGTGCCGGCTATCGTCGCTTTGCAGAATTTCCCACAGGGCCTGCCATTTTTCCGGCAGGTCGGCGCGCAAGAACTGGCGGATTTGATCGTCACTCAAGGCCTGTACTTCCACGCGTTGCAGGCCGGAGAACTCCTCGCCATAGTCCAAGATGCGGCAGGTGACGACGAAGCGGTTTCCCGAGGCCGACCATCGATCCATGAAACCGCGCAACGCCGCGCAGCGCTCGCGATACCCCTCGACGGGCATCTCGTTTAGCCCGTCGAATAGAATAAATAGCCCGCCGGCCTCCAGGTATTTGTCGAGATTGGCCGCCAGCTCCGGTGCCCCCCAGTGACCGGCTTCACGCGAGCCGCCCCAACTCCGGGCGATGAAGTCCTCCACCGACGCGCCGCTGGTGAACTCACTGAGCCGCACGAGCAACGGCAACCTATCGGGCCGCTGCGAAGTTTCGTAGGCTAAGGCTTCGATGGCCGTCGTTTTGCCGCAACCTGGCTCGCCCAGCAGAATGATGCACGGATACCTCTCGACGGCCTCGCCCAAGGACCCGAGCTTGACTTGCTTGATGTCCTCACCGACAGCTATCCATTCGTGGTACTCGCATTTGGCCCGGCGTCTGCGGCGCCCGGCCGAGCGGGGTGCTTTGTCCGGTTGAGCGGCAACGACGTCGGTGGTCTTGCCGATCAGCGGCACGTAGTAGGCGGCATCTTCGGCATAACTCGCCTTGATATGGTCTCGGTATTCGCTTTCCGCCGCCGATAAGTCCGCGACCTCGGGCCGACCGAACGGTGACACCCGGTAGACCCGAACCGGTTCCTTGATGTTCTTGACGCTTTTCTCGCCCAGATCCTCGCACGCAAGGTCGAGTTTGTTGTGAACCTGGTCGTAGACCGCGCCCGAGATGGCGATGCCGCCCGGCTCGGCCAAACCTTCCAAGCGCGCGGCGACATTGACCCCATCGCCGAGGATGTCGTCACCGTCGATGATAATGTCGCCGAGATTGAGCCCCGCGCGGTAGCGGATGCGCAGATCCTCGGCGACATGGGCTTCGCCTTCGGTCAACGCCCGTTGGATCGCCACCGCGCACTCGAGCGCATCGACGGCGCTGGCGAACTCGACCAACAACCCATCGCCCATCTCCTTGACGATGCGGCCGTGGTAGGTGGAGATTTGCGGATCGAAAATCTCGGCCCGGAGGGTCTTGAAGCGCGCCAGCGTTTCGCCCTCGTCGGCGGCCATCAGGCGGCTGTAGCCGACCATGTCCGCGACCAGGATCGCCGCCAGCCGACGGTGGATGCGAGGCTCGGCCATTCCTCCTCCCAGGAACGTGCTTCGGCATTCTAGATGATGCAACCTGAGATGGGGAGCCTTAGCCGAAACAAACCGCGAGGGGAAGCGCGGCGCGCCAGCTGGGGCCGTGTCGTGCGTTGACAGATTTGCGCCGCGCTGGTATCCGAGGGTCTTGGGGTTTGCGAGCACCCCGTGAGGCGCCAGCCCAAGCATCGCGTCCTTAACCCTTAACCGAAGGGAGGGCGTGGTATGACGTCTCCAACCGAAATCACCGTCACTCAACTTTCTCGTCTCATCGGCCTTCCCGGTGCGCCGGCGATCATCGACGCACGCATCGACGAGGACTTCGCCCTCGATCCGCGGCTGATCCCCGGCTCGCGCCGCAGAGGTCATCAGGATATCGATCGCTGGGCGGCCTGTTATGCCGCGGGGAAGGTGGTGGTCGTCTGTCACCGGGGACAAAAGCTCAGCCAAGGTGTCGCCGCGCTGCTGCGCCACGAGGGCATCGCGGCGGAGACCCTCGCAGGGGGCTTCGATGCCTGGGCCGCGGCCGGTCAGCCCGCGATAGCCGCGGAAAAACTGCCCGAACGCGACCCGCAAGGCCGGACCCTTTGGGTCACCAGGGCACGGCCGAAGATCGATCGCGTCGCCTGTCCTTGGCTCATTCGCCGGTTCGTCGACCCCGATGCGGCGTTCCTATTCGTCTCGCCGGCGGAAGTCGAGCGGGTGGCCGACCGGTTCGGCGCGGTCCCGTTCGACGTCGAAGGCGTTTTCTGGAGCCATCGCGGCGAGGCCTGTTCCTTCGATACGATGCTGGAGGAGTTCGGCCTCCGCTCCGAGGCCTTCTCGCGCTTGGCGGCAATCGTGCGTGGAGCGGATACCGCGCGCCCTGACCTGGCCCCGGAAGCCGCCGGACTGCTGGCCGCATCCTTGGGGCTGTCCCGGATGTACCGCGACGACTTGGAGCTGCTGTCGGCATCCATGATGCTCTATGACGCGCTCTACCGCTGGTGCCGTGACGCCACGGAGGAAACCCACGGCTGGCCGCCGCCCAAGAGCGCATCGGGTGCGTGATGGAAGATCCGCGCACGGCCTTTGAAACCCCATCCCCCTCGTCCGCCCTCCCCAGTTTAGCTGAGGCGACACGGGTCTGGTTTCGTATCGGCTGTACTTCCTTCGGCGGACCGGCCGGACAAATCGCCCTCCTGCATCGCGAGGTGGTCGACGAGCGTCTGTGGATTAGCGATCGGCGTTTTCTTCACGCGCTGAATTTCTGCTCGCTTCTTCCCGGGCCGGAAGCCCAACAGCTCGCGACCTATCTCGGATGGCTACTGCATGGGGCGAAAGGGGGGCTCATAGCCGGGCTCTTGTTCATTGTCCCCGGCGCCTTGGTGATGATGGTTCTGTCGGTCGTCTTCGTCGTCGCGGGAGACGTGCCCGCCGTCGATGCGCTGTTCTTCGGACTGAAGTGCGCCGTCCTGGTGATCGTATTCGAGGCCCTCTTGCGGGTCGCGCGACGGGCCTTGAGGGGGCCGTCGTCCTGGGTGATGGCGGCAGCGGCTTTCGCGGCATTATTCCTCTTCGCCGTGCCCTTCCCAGTCGTCGTGCTTGCCGCCGCCTTGACCGGCGCTCTCGTGCCGGGGCGGTTTTCCGCCGGCTCGCACGCCTCGGCCAAGGCCGGACCTCCGGCGATCCTCGATGCCGTCATGGATGCCGACCCAAGCTATGCGAGGCGCCTGGCGAGTAGCGCCAGACGGGCCGGCCTCATCGCTCTCGCCGCCTGGGCGGCGCCGGTCGTCGTGCTTTTGCCTATGGCCGGCGTCTACCCCGACATCGCCTGGTTCTTTTCGAAGATGGCGGTGGTCACCTTCGGTGGGGCCTATGCCGTGCTGGCCTATGTCGCCCAGGAGGCGGTCGAAGGCTATGCCTGGCTGTCGGCGGCCGAGATGCTGACCGGCCTTGGTCTGGCGGAGACGACGCCGGGGCCGCTCATCCTGGTCTTGCAGTTCGTCGGCTTTCTGGCGGGCTACGGCGCAAGCACGGGCCTGTCGGGTCTAGCGGGCGGTGTGGTGGCATCCCTGCTCACGCTATGGGTGACCTTCGCACCGTGCTTCGCCTTCGTCTTTCTCGGCGCGCCGGCGATCGAGCGGTTGCAGGAGAAACCGGCGCTTTCGGGCGCCCTTGCGGCCATCACCGCGGCGGTCGTGGGGGTGATCGCCAATCTCGCCCTCTGGTTCGGTCTTCGGGTAATCTTCAGCCAGGTGGAAGCGTTCGAATGGGGATGGCTTTCCGTTGGCCTACCGGTCCCGGCAAGCTTGGATGGTCTCACCTTGGCGATCGCGCTTTTGGCGGCACTCGCCTTGTTTCGGCTCAAGCTGGGGGTTCTCAAGACCCTTGGTATTTGTTCGGCCGCCGGACTTGTCTTGAAGCTGGGTTTCGCGTGAGCGGAACCTTAGCTCTTCGGCCAATCCCGCGAGGCGGCCCGCCTCACGACGAGAGATTTTCGGCGCGTTCGCGCAGCGCGAATTTCTGGATCTTTCCGGTCGCGGTCTTGGGCAAGGCTTCGAACAGCACCGTCTTGGGCGTCTTGTAGTGGGCCAGGTTGTCCCGGCAAAAGGTTATGATTTCCTCCGCCGTCGCGCTCGCGCCTTGCTTAAGGGTGACGAAGGCGCAAGGCGTCTCGCCCCACTTCTCGTCCGGGCGGGCCACCACCGCGGCCTCCAGGACCTTGGGGTGGCGGTAGAGCGCCTCTTCGACCTCGAGGCTGGAGATGCTTTCGCCGCCGGAGATGATGATGTCCTTGGAGCGGTCCTTGACCTCGATATAGCCGTCGGGATGGCGCACCGCGAGGTCGCCGCTGTGGAACCAGCCGCCGGCGAAAGTCCTGGCGCTTGCCGCCGTGTTCTTCAGGTAGCCCTTCATCACCGTGTTGCCGCGGGCCATGACCTCGCCCAGCGTCTCGCCGTCCGGGGGCACCTCCTCGCCGGTTTCGGGGTCCCGCACGCTTACCGCTTCGAGCGTCAGGTAGGGGACGCCTTGGCGCGCCATCCGGGCTGAGCGCGCCTCCAGGTCGAGACCGCTCCAGTCGTCCTGCCAGGCACAGAGCGTGGCCGGCCCGTAGGTCTCCGTCAGGCCATAGAGGTGCTGCACATCGAAGCCGCAATCCTCCATCGCCTCGATCACCGCCGAGGGCGGCGCCGCCCCGCCGGTCGCACAGAGCACGCGATGGGCAATGCGAACCTTGACCTCCTCCGGCGCGTTGGCGAGCAGGGTCAAGACGACGGGCGCGGCGCACAAGTGGGTGGCGCCGTGCTCGACGATCATCGGGTATATGACGGCGGGATCGACCTTGCGCAGGCACAGGTGCGTCCCGCAGGCGGCGGTCACCGCCCAGGTGAAGGTCCAGCCGTCGCAGTGGAACATCGGCAAGGTCCAGAGGTAGACGGAGTGCGGCGTCAGGCCCAAGGCGATCATGTTGCCGATCGCATTGAGATAGGCGCCCCTGTGGTGATAGACGCAGCCCTTCGGGTCGCCCGTGGTGCCGGAGGTGTAGAGCAGGGAGAGCGCCTGCCACTCGTCGGCGGGCTGGCCCCGCTCGAACGACGGGGCCCCTTCGGCCAGCAGGCTTTCGTAGTCGATCTCGCCGATCGAGCCGCCGCCCTCCTCGAGCGGGTCTTCGATGTCGATGACCAGGAGCTTGCGGCCGAGCTGTGCCAGCGCCTCGCGCGCCATCGCCGAGAACTCGCGATCGACGATCAGAGCCTTGGCCTCGCCATGGTCGAGAAAAAAGCCGATCGAGCGCGCATCGAGGCGGATGTTAAGGGAGTTGAGAACGCCTCCCAGCATGGGTACGCCGTAATGTGCCTCCAACATCTCCGGCGTGTTGGTGGCCATGATGGCGATGCAGTCTCCCTTGCCCAGGCCGCGGCGGGCGAGGGCCGAGGCCAGGCGGCAGCTCCGCTCGAGGAACTCGCGGTAGCTGTGGCGCCGCGCGCCATGGATGACCGCCGTCTTCTCCGGATAGACCAGCGCCGCGCGCCGCAGGAACGAGACGGGGGACAGCGGCACGTAGTTGGCCGCATTGGCCGAGAGGCCAGCCTCGAAGATGGTCTCGGTTGTCGACCGCGTCACCCGAATTTTCCTCGACTTCACACCCAGCTATCCGAAAGTGCCGGTTATCGTCGGTCCCGGCAAGAATACAACACCGATTTGCCGGTGGGCGGGTAACCTGAGACCAAGCGCTCCAACGCTCATTCGAAGTCTCCGCGCGCATCGCCCGGTTGGCTGTCAAACGCCTTTGAAGCTGGCGGCGCGCTTGTTGACGAAGGCGTTCGCGCCCTCGATGAAGTCGGCGGACCGACCGCAATCCGCAATAGCCCGGCGCTCGAATTCCATCGCTGTCTCCAGCCCGTTTCCAGCGCTGAGCGCAAGAAGGTTCTTGGCATGCCCGAGAGCCCGCGTCGGGCCGTCCGCCAGCTGTCGCGCGACGTCTTGCGCATCGCTTGCGAAGTTTTCCGCCGGGAACACCTTGTTGATCATTCCAAGCTCGAGAGCCTCGCTTGCCGACACCGCCCGGTTCATTGCCATCAATTCGAAGGCGCGCTTCGGCCCGATCAACCGGGGCAGGACGTATGTGGACCCGCCGTCCGGCGCAAGACCGATGGCTGTGTAGGCAACCGTGAATTTAGCGGTGTCGGCGGCGACGACCAGATCGCCAACCAACGCCAGGCTGAAACCGGCGCCCGCCGCGGCGCCGTTGACCGCCGTTACCACGGGTTTGGGCATGCGCACCAATGTGGCGATCGTGGTGTGCAGTCGCACGGTCAGCTTTTTCAGATAGGCGCCCGCGCGCCCCTCGGTATCGGCCGCGGACTGCATCTGGCGGATGTCGCCGCCGGAGCAAAAAGCGCGCCCGTTGCTGGTCAGCAGGATAGCGCGCACCGCAGGGTCTTCATCGCACGCGATCACTGCGTTCAACAACTCATCGCCCATCTGAAGATTGAGAGCATTGTATGCTTCCGGGCGATTGAGCGTGAGCACGGCCAAGCCATTTTTGACTTCGAAGATGACGGTCGGTTCAGATTGCGTTTCGGACATGTTGTTTCCTCAGAGACTTGACGGAGAGCGGTCGTTACGGCCTCGAGCCGCGCGCAACGTATCACGCGCAACGATGTGCCGCATGATTTCCGATGTGCCTTCAAGGATGCGAATGGCGCGCACTTCGCGCCAGATGCGCTCCACCGGAAGGTCCTTTCGATAGCCTTCGCCACCAAATAGTTGAACTGTTTGATCGGCCATACGGCCAACCATTTCCGAGGCGATCAGCTTGGCTTTCGCACCGATAAGCGGGCGATTGTCAGGCTCGCTTTCATAACGCACCGCGGCGTCATAGCAGACCAGCCGAGCGGCATGCAGGTCGGCGATCATATCGGCCAGCATCCATTGAATGCCCTGATTGTCGCCAAGCGGCCGGCCGAACTGCTGGCGGGAGGTGACGTGGTCGATGGTCATGTCCAGCAGGTTTTGGGCCGCCCCAACACAATAGGCCGCCCAGTTGATGCGACCGGCGTCAAGACCGCTCATGGCGATGGCGAACCCTTCGCCTTCCTCGCCAATCCGGTTGGCGACCGGCACTCGGCAGTCGGTAAGCACGACCTCGGCATGATAGGCACCGCGGCCACCGGCCATTTGGAAAAGGTCGCCGATCGCCAAACCTGGCGTGTCGCGCTCTATCACGAACGCGGATAGGGATGGCCGGTTATTCTCACCGACACCGGTTGCGGCGAACACCGTGAACAGGCCGGCGATCGGTGCGTTGGTGATATAGCGTTTCCGGCCGTTCAGAACATAAGCGCCGTCTTGCAGCGTGGCGCTTGTCTTCGCGGCGCCGGCATCGGACCCGGCGCCTTCTTCGGTCAAAGCATAGCTACCAATCGTCCGGCCGCTGGCAAGATCGGGCAACCAGCGCTGGCGCTGTTCTTCGGTTCCATACAGCTCGATGCCTTTCGAGGCGATATGGACGTTCATGCTGTAGGTATAAAAGTAGGCGATGTGAGCGCGCGCCATCTCCCCAATGACAAGGCAATTGCCGAGCATATCGAGACCCAGCCCACCATAGGCGGCCGGTGTATGCGAGCCGAACAGGCCGAGGCCTCGAATTGCGTCTAAAGCGTCGTCGGGAATACGACCATCGGCTTCGATGGCCGCATCGTGAGGCTTCAACCGCTCATCGACCATGCGCCGCACTTTTTGCCGCAGCTTTTGAAGGTCATCTTCGATCGTAAAGTCCACCGACCGTTCCTTATCGACAGGGCCGCCGGCGGCGGCCATCATGGTTTCGTTTAATTAATATGTTTATTTAATTAAACAGATAAAACATTATGGGTCAAATTCAAAAAAGAGGACCGTCTCATTGGCGACCATCGCGAAGCCGCAACGAAAACCGGGACGCCCCAGCGGCGATACCGACCTCAAGCCGGATATCATTGGTGCCGCGGAAGTCGCCTTTGCCACCTATGGCTTCGATGCGGCCAGCGTCCGCCAAATCGCTCATGCCGCCAACGTTTCGCCGGCCGGCGTGCTGCACCACTACGGAACGAAGCGGCGGCTTTATGCGGAGGTGCTGAGGCGCATCTCCACCTGCCTGGAAACGCATCCGGTGTTGACCCGACCCACCGGCCCGGGTGACGCCCATCTGCGACGTGTCATCGACGCTCTGCTTGATTGGATTCTCGACAACGATCTTTACGCCCGGATCATCTTGCGCGAGATCATGGAGAATGATGAGCGCGTTCAATCGGCCCGCCAATGGCCGTTGCGCGAGGGAATGCAAGTCATCTACGGCGCCGTGCGCACGGCGATAGGCGCCGCGCCCGACGATCAAATATCGGAGCTGCTCAGCCTGCAGCTCTTGGGAGCGGCGTTCTTGTTCTTCATCGGTCAGCCGACCCACCGCAGTCAGGCGGCGGTCCGCGTCGATGGTTGGGAAGAGCGGTTTCGCGGTTTGCTGATCCAGACCGCGTCCTGCGCCATCAAGGCGGGGGAAGGGGCGAAGCCCTAGACCGCCTTATGCCGGCTCGTGTAGGCTGCCGGCTCGCCTGGGGAGGGCGGGAAAATGAGTGGACCTCAATATATTCGACCCGACACAATGGCGTTGCATGCCGGGCAGCGCCCGGACCCCACCTATGGGGCGCGCGCGGTTCCCATATACCAGACCACGTCCTACGTGTTTCACGACACCGACCATGCCGCGGCCCTGTTCAACCTGGAGCGTGCCGGCCACCTCTATTCACGCATCTCCAATCCCACGACGGCGGTCCTGGAAGAGCGCATCGCCGCCCTCGAAGGCGGCGTGGGGGCGATCTGCACGGCAAGCGGTCAGGCGGCGCTGCATCTGGCGGTGGTGACCCTGATGGACGCCGGCTCGCACATCGTCTCCTCGCAGTCGGTCTACGGCGGCTCCCACAACCTGTTCACCCACACCCTGCCGCGCTTCGGCATCGAGACCAGCTTCGTCGACCCGCGCGACCCTGAGGCTTTCCGCGACGCGATACGCCCGAACACGCGCCTGCTCTTCGCCGAGACGCTGGGCAATCCCGGCCTCGAGGTTCTCGACATCACCGCCGTGGCGCGGGTCGCGCACGAGGCCGGCCTGCCGCTGATGGTCGACAACACCTTCGCCACGCCCTACCTCTGCCGGCCGATCGAGTTGGGCGCCGACCTGGTGCATCACTCGATCACCAAGTTCATGGGCGGACACGGCATCGCGGTCGGCGGCGTGATCGTCGACGGCGGCGGCTTCGATTGGGAGAAATCCGGCCTCTTCCCCACCCTGACCGAGCCCTATGCCGGCTACCACGGCATCGACTACGCCGAGGAGTTCGGCCCCCAGGCCTTCATCATGCGGGCCCGCACCGAGGGCCTGCGCGACTTCGGCGCCTGCATCAGCCCGACCAACGCCTTCCACATCCTGCAAGGGGTCGAGACCTTGCCGGTGCGCATGGACCGGCACGTCGCCAATGCGCGCAAGATCGTCGCCTTCCTGGACCAGCACGACGCGGTCGAGCGGGTGACCTTTCCCGAGCTGCCGGGCCATCCGGACCACGAGCTGGCCAAGAAGACGCTGCCCAAGGGTTGCGGTGCCATCTTCAGCTTCGAGCTCAAAGGCGGGCGCGAGGCGGGCCGGCGGTTCATCGAGGCGCTCAGGCTGTTCTCGCACCTGGCCAACGTCGGCGACGCCAAGTCGCTGGTCATCCATCCGGGCTCGACGACCCATCAGCAAATGGATGCCGCGTCGCTGAAAGCGGCGGGTATATCGGAGGGCCTGGTACGGCTGTCCGTCGGGCTCGAGGATCCGGACGACCTGACCGACGACCTGAGCCGCGCGCTCAAGGCCTCGCAGCGGGCATAGCGGATAGGACCATGGACATCACCGTCGACGGCAAACGGGCCTTCGCCGCAACCGGCGGCCAACCCTTCCGGGCCGGCAAGCCGACGATCGTCTTTATCCATGGCGGCGGCCTCGACCATACCGTCTGGGCGCTGCAGACGCGCTACTTCGCCTACCACGGCCGCAACGTACTGGCGCTCGACCTTCCCGGCCACGGCAAGTCTGACGGCCCGGCCATCGAGACGATCCCCGCCATGGCCGATTGGGTCATGCGGCTGTTGGACGCGCTCGAGGTAGAGCAGGCCGCGCTGGTCGGCCACTCCATGGGCTCGCTGGTCGCTTTCGACGCAGCGGCACGCAATGCCGCGCGCGCCACG
>Ga0255057_10001279_pt1 | contig 14329 bp, 12 predicted proteins | sample Cases_109_6_MG_FD_189022 | JGI IMG/M metagenome (GOLD analysis project Ga0255057, IMG submission 189022) | Seawater microbial communities from Amundsen Gulf, Northwest Territories, Canada - Cases_109_6 | ecosystem: Environmental > Aquatic > Marine > Gulf | place: Canada: Northwest Territories... | reverse complement strand
AGGACCGACAAAGGGCCCAAGGGCGACGGCCCGGGCGGTCGCGAGGTCGGGAGCCCGAAAGAAAATCCACAGCACCGTTACGGCGTGGAAGGTGATAAGGACGGCCAGCCATCTAGGCAGGCGAAAGGCCGCCCCAGCCCCGCGGCGGGCGAGTTGGCTAAGCGCGACGCCGACCCCGTGCAGAATGCCCCAGATTACGAAGGTCCAGGCAGCGCCATGCCACAGGCCGCCCAGCGTCATGGTGATGATGACCGCCGCCATTTGCCGTACCGGGCCGCGGCGGCTTCCACCCAATGGGATATAGAGGTAGTCGCGCAGCCAGTGTGACAGCGTAATGTGCCAGCGCCGCCAGAACTCGGCGATGGAGCGGGCTGCATAGGGAGAGCGGAAATTGTTCGGCAGGCGAACGCCGATGGCCAACGCCAGACCTATGGCCATATCCGTATAGCCGCTGAAGTCGCAATAGATCTGCAGCGAGAATCCATAGATCGCTAACAGGTAGTCGAATGTGCTGAGCCCGCTCGGGTCCGCGTAGACCATGTCGACGGCCATGGCGATTTGATCGGCGAACACCAACTTCTTGACCGGTCCGACGGAAAAGATGGCGAGCCCCACCGTGATCGCACGCCAGCGTGCCGGGCGCGGCGCCTTCAATTGGGGGATCAACTCGTGCGGCCGCAGGATCGGCCCGGCGATCAGGTGGGGAAAGAACAGGACATAGCTGAGAACCCACCGCGCATCGCGCTCCAGCGGATAGTCGCCCCGTGCCACGTTCACGATATAGGCGATCAAGGTGAAAGTGATGAAAGAGATGCCGAGCGGCAGGCCAAGATCGACGACGTGGCGTTCGCTGAACCCCAGCAGCGGTGCCGCGAGATCGTTGACGAAGAAGTTGGTGTATTTGACAAACCCGAGCGGCAGCAGCATGACGATCAGCCCGGCGACCATGCGCCGCTTGCGGACCAGCGGATCGTCGCTTGCCATGAGCCAAAGCGCCGCCGAATAAGCGACGAGTGTCAGGGCAAACGGTAGACCCGCGTAAAGAATGTTCCAGTAGCCATAGAATATCGCGCTGCCGATGATGATCAGCCAGTTGCGATAAGCCCTCGGGACCAGGAGATGGGCCGCGAAATAAAGCGCGAAGAAGACGAAAAATACCGGTGAACTGAAAAGCATCGGGCAAGATCCACGAACAGGCCGACTATCTAGCCGCGAGATTTCCTAATCCGCTGCAACACCGACGGCGTTCAAGACGGGATACAGAGCCTCGGCCATGATTTTGTGACCGAGGCTGTTGGGGTGGGGATTTCCGGGCATAGCCCATAGCTCCTCCGGCGTCAGGCCCTCGAAGCTGGACAGCATATCGACGAACATGAAGCCGTTCCGCTCGGCGAGATCGGCCATGGTTCGGTGGATGAAACCGAATTGGTAACTCTTCAGGTTGTGGACGTCCGGTGTCATCGCCAGATAGACACGGGCCCCCTTCGACGCGGCATAGTCAGCGAGGCGGGCGAGCGCCAATTTCATGGCCAGGAATCCCACGGCTTCGGGCTCATAGGCCTTTTGGTAGTGCGCCAGCAGACCGGTCTCGCCGCCCTGATCGAACAGGCGGTTGAACGCGATCCACAACATGACGGCGAGTTGACTGTGCCGCAAAAGGAAGCTTCCGCCTCCGGGCTCCAGAACCTCGGCATCGTTGACGAAGTAGTGGACGACGATGTCCGTGGGCTCGAGCGCGCTCAGCTTGGTGAGGAAACGTTCGACGTAGCGCACGGTGTTGTAGTTGCCGATACCGGCGTTCAACACTTCGATCCGCCGGCCGGCGTCGGCATCGAACATGTCCTGCAGGCGTCGGGTGAGGGTTTCCTCCTCCGCCACGCCCCAGCCCAGGGTCACCGAGCTGCCGAGAAAAAGAATGCGCCGGTCGACCGCCTCGCGCTTGGCAATGGGTCCGCCGCGCAGGCCCTACTCGTTGATCCGGATGTCGGTCGATTGCAACAGGGCCTGGTCGCCGGCCACATGTTCGTGCCCCAGGGTCGGGTTCTCGCTCGGCACCTTTAGTTCGCGGGCATAGCGCCACATCTCTATGTCGTAGTTGTTCATGGCGCTGTTCTTCACGCGCAGTACGCCTTCGCCTAAAAGGAGCGCGACTACGATAGAAGCCAGGAATGTCAGGATGCTGGCTGTTCGCCCGGAGCTTTCGTCATGAGGTCTTTTTCCGACCGATCATGATGTACAGCCCTCCCTCGCCGCCAAGTTGCGAGAACAGCATGCCGACCTCGGCGATTGTGCGGTCGAGGCTGGTCCCCGGCGAGCCGGCGTGGAACAGGCTTTGCTCGGCTGTCAGGCTGCCGGCGATCTTGGGAATGGAGGATACGAAGGAAAAGCCCGCCTCCTCGAACCAGGCAAGCAGCTCCGACATGGAATGCTTGCGTTCCGCTGGATGAAGGTACTGGTCGCGAATCCAGGACCGGCGTTTTTCCGCCGAGAGCGATTGGCGCAGATGCGGGTCGAGAACCAGGGCCCGCTCGCCGAAGGTCTTGTAGAGAACGCGGCGCAGGTCGGTGCGCAACCGACCGATCTTGTTGTAGAGGCCGATCAGGATATGTCCACCCGGCTTGACCAGGGGCGCGATGGACATGAAGGCCTTTTTGGTGTCGTAGGTGTGGTGAAGGACACCGTTGGAGATGACGATGTCCATGCTCTCCGCTTGATGCAGGGACGAAACAGGTTCATCTGCATGAAGGTGATGCCTTCGATCCCGTTGCCGCGGGCGAAATCAATGCCCAGGCGCAAGGAGGCCGGCGTCAGGTCGGCGGCATAGACGTGCGAGGGCGTGGTGGCGGCCAGGTAGTTGCTCATCTGCCCCGTCCCGCAGCCCACCTCCAGGACCCTTGCATTCATGGGGACTTCCTTGCGCAGCATCTTGGCAAAGACGCTGCGTTCGGCGCGCTGGACGAAAGTCGCGACGTCGTCGAAGTCGTTGTAGTTGGGAAAGGGCGTCTCGGTATAGAAATCGAGCACCTCGCCCGTGGTCGCGTCGGACCCCTCCTCGGAGACGAAGAGGCGGTAGAAGCCATCGTCGTCGACATAGCTTTTGGTGTCGTCGGCTGTCTTCAGGGTACCGTCATCGCGGAACAGCGGCTGGCCGGTAACCGGGCAGACGATGCAGGGATCGAACGGCTGGGATGCATTGTCCATCGCGTATCTACCTTGCTTGTGCTCGTGGTTTCACTCGTAGCCGAGCGATTGCAAGAAGGCCGCCAGCTCGCGCGCGACCACCAGATTTCCCTCCACCGAATAGTGGATGGAACCAGGATAGTACAGGAGCTTCGTGGCGCGTTCGGCCCCCTGTCGGCGAATCTCCTCCATCAGGAGATCCGTCAGGTCGAGATAGTGGTAGCCGAACCGCTCGGCCCCTTCCTTGGCATAGTCGCGAAGCCGATCGCTGTAGGTCCTGGCCAGCGGCTTTACCCAGGGAGCTTCGAACTCGACATAATCTTCGTAGACGAGATGCGCCGAAGGGCTGTAGATGACGACCGGGATGAAGTCATGCTCGTCGGCTAGGCGCCGGAATTCGCTCAAGGCGTCGTCGAAGACCGAGAGATCTGCCAAACCCTCCGAGACGGCGATGATGTGCTTTAGCTCGTCACGGTCGGCGTTGCGAATGTTGAAGGCGATCCGTTCTCCGTCGAAGTTGACGGCATAGCGGAAGTCGAGGCTCTTTTTGTCGATCGAGGCAAGGCGGGCATCGAGCGGCGTATCGCCGGCCTTGGCCGAGGTTCGCTTCGGCTCGAACAACTCCCGCCAGGTGCCGACGGCCATGTTGTAGACCAAGCTGACCGGCCCCAGGAGCTGCCCGATCGGCCCCGATTCCTGGCTCAGCCCCTCTTCGGAGATGCCGTGCGTCTTGAAGCGCCAGTAACGCAGCGCATCGCGAAAATCGTTTCCTTCGGTGAAATTCAGAACCACCACATCGGGCGATTTCTGCAGCCCGTATTTGCGCAGGAATACCAGATACTCGTAAAGGCCGATACCGGGGAAGCCGAGGTTGTAGGAACTTTTGCCGGTAAGGTCGGCGAGGAAGGCGGGCCAGGCCTCGCCCGGTTCGACAGCGGTACACCAAGTCAGGGAGTCGCCGATCGCCATGATGTCGATCTTCTCGCGCTCGTAGGACCGTGTCGGCGGGTTGCAGAACCCGAGGTCGTCGGTGACGATGGTTGCCGTCGCCCCTACGTCGCCGAAGTCGAGCGTGACGCTGACATTGGGCCGGTACTTCTTGAGGAATGGTCCGCCATCGTCGCGCTCGACCGGCTGGATGTCGGAGCGGTTGGGCAGGTCCAACTGGACCGCTACCTTAAGCCGCATATCGTCGTGAAAGTGCTGCAGGAGGTCGATCGGGATCAGCTCCGGCATCATACGCAACGCGACCTCAAGGCTGCCGACGACTAATATCAGTGGGAACAGGTAGGCAAGCAATTTACCGAGGCGTTTCATATCCAAAACCATTCTAGCGGCCTGATCGTGGCGGACGAGGACGCTCCTGATATCAGTCGAGTTCGAAGGCGTTCTTGTAATCGAGCTTGAGCGCCGGGTCCTGCTGGTCCTTGTGGAGCATGCAGTCACCGATGGCGAGGTGCTCGATCTCCGTGCCCATGAAGCAGCGAAAGGCGTCCTCGGGCGTGCAGACGATCGGCTCGCCGCGCACGTTGAACGAGGTGTTGACCACCACCGGGCAACCGGTCTTGTCCTTGAAGGCCGAAATCAGCGCGTGATACCGCGGGTTGGTGTCCTTGTGAACCGTCTGGATGCGCGCCGAGTAGTCGACGTGGGTGATGGCCGGGATCTCCGAGCGCGGGACGTTCAGCTTGTCGATCCCGAAGAGATCCTTCTCCTCGGCCGTCATCTCCCGCCGCTTGTCCGCCGCCACATCGGAGACCAGCAACATGTAGGGGCTATCCTCATCCAACTCGAACCATTCACTCACATCCTCGCGCAGCACCGACGGCGCGAAAGGCCGGAAGGATTCGCGGAACTTGACCTTCAGGTTCAGCATCTTCTGCATGGTCGGCGAGCGCGCGTCTCCGAGAATCGACCGCGCGCCCAAGGCGCGGGGTCCGAACTCCATGCGGCCCTGGAACCAGCCCACCGCCTTGCCGTCGGCCAGGGCCGCCGCGGCGGCGTCGATGAGTTGTGTCTCATCGAGCCGCTCGAAGCGCGCGCCACAGGCCGCAAGGCGTCGTTCGATCTCCTCCTGGGAGAATGACGGGCCGAGGTACCCCCCCTGCATCTGGTCGCGCGCGTCGCACTTTGCGCGCGGCTGTTCCAGAAACCGGTGATGCGCCAACAACGCCGCACCCAAGGCGCCGCCCGCATCGCCGGCCGCCGGTTGGATCCATAGACCGTCGAAAAGCCCTTCACGCAGCAGCTTGCCGTTGGCCACGCAGTTGAGGGCCACGCCGCCGGCAAGGCACAGGTTCTTGGTGCCGGTTTGCTTCTTCAGATCGCGGGCGAGACGCAGCACCGCCTCCTCGATCACGACCTGGACCGAAGCCGCCAGGTCCATGTGTCGCTGCTCCAACAGTTCGCCCGGCGGCCGCGGTGGGCCCCCGAAAAGCTGGTCGAAGCGCTGGTTGGTCATGGTCAGGCCGGTGCAGTAGTCGAAGTAGTCCATGTCGAGGCGGAAGCTTCCGTCCGGCTTCAGATCGATCAGGTGTTCCAGGATCGGCTCCGCGTAGCGCGGCTCGCCATAGGGAGCCAGGCCCATCACCTTGTACTCACCGGAATTGACCTTGAAGCCGGTGTAGTAGGTAAAGGCCGAATAGAGAAGCCCCAGGGAATGCGGGAAATGGATCTCCTTGACCATCTCCAACTCCGACCCATTGCCCATGCCGGTCGAGGTCGTCGCCCATTCGCCGACCCCGTCCATGGTCAGCACCGCGGCTTCCTCGAAGGGCGAGGGGTAGAAGGCGCTCGCCGCGTGGCTTTGGTGATGCTCGGCGAACAGGACCCGCGAATGCCGGTCGAAGCCCTCTCCGAGGGCGGAGAGTTCCTTCTTCAATAGGTTCTTCTGGAAAAGCTTCTCGCGCAACCAGACCGGTATCGCCATGCGGAAGGACTTGAAGCCTCTGGGCGCAAAGGCGACGTAGGTTTCCAACAGGCGCTCGAACTTCAAGAACGGCTTGTCGTAGAAGACGACGTAGTCGATCCCCTCCAGGCCACAGCCGGCCGCCTCCAGGCAGTAGCCTACCGCGCCGTTCGGAAAGCTCTCGTCGTGCTTCTTGCGGCTGAAGCGTTCTTCCTGCGCGGCGGCCACAATTCGGCCGTCCTCAAGCAGCGTCGCCGCGGAGTCGTGATAGAAGGCTGAAATCCCTAAAATGCGCATCGCCGCAATATTTACCTCGAGCCGAAACCGGGATCTAAAGGTGGCCTACATGTATAGGCGCAAAGGCCGATCCCTGAGGCGACAAACAACCCGCACCCAATCCTCATTGCGCGCGTCCTTACCACCAATCAACGAGTCTGTAAAACGGCAAAGTCGTAGGATCCGTCCCCGACCGCCGCGGACGGTTTCGCTATTGCAGTTACCCATGCGATCGGTCAAAACCTGGGTTTCCACAAGCGACTGTTCGGGCCGATCATGACCGATGTAAAAAAACCCGGGCTGCTTTTGCCGGTCCTTCTTGTCGTGCTGTCCTCGCTCGGCGCCTATCTCTTGGTTGAGGGCGCCGTCTCCGTGTTCCGTGGGCGGACGCCGGAGACCAGTCTCGGCTACCGAGCCTATGCGCTGATCCGCGGCACGGCGTGGGAGCAAGAATTAACCGCCCCCAACGATCCCAACGCCACGCTCCTGCGCGATCAGGCCGAGCTCGAGGCGTTGGTCGAGGCCCTCCGGAAGAACCGCGTCGGCCTTGGCAACACCATCTACGGCGAGCTGAAGACCGGCGAGGCCAGCATTCACCTGCAGGTTGACGGCTGCAAGCGGCAGAAGCCGGACCTGAGAAAGCTGCAGACCCACCTGCTGACCAACCTTTTCGACCCGCTCGATCCGATCGTCGCCTTCTGGGACCAGGACAGAGTGCTCGATCCCGAGGTCGCTGCCTTCATCGAGCGCTACCATTTTCGCGAAGTCACCCTGACCACCAATCAGTTCGGTGACCGCATTACCCTTCCCGAGGTGGACAGCGAGCGCAAGGTCATCGTCGGCGGTGACAGCATGGCCAACGGCGTGCTTCTGAACGACGACGAGACGCTGGCCTCGCAGCTTCAGGCGCGCGATCCCGCACGGCAATACATCAACACCGGGATCAACGGCATCTCGCCCCGCGAGGTCATCTGTGCGATCGAGCGGGCGGTCGACACCTATGACGGTAATGTGGAGGAGCTCATCTACCTCTACAGCGAGAACGACTTCGAGTCCGGCGAGCCCCTGGGAACACCGGAGGAGGTTGTTGCCTGGATGAAGGACTTCGCACGGGAGCAGGACCTAAAGAAGGTCACCGTCGTCTACGCGCCATATTTCTACAACATCATCCCGCAGTTGACCCGGTTCAAAGGCTACCGTGGCCACTTCTTTCCACATCACAGCGACGAAAGGCGTCGCCTGGCCGAACTGGTGACCGCGGCCGGGTTCCGCCATATCGACGTCACCGACATCGCGCGCGAGGAAAACCAACGGGCGGGCACTCTGTTCGCCGCCTTCGCCCTCTTCGTCGACGCCACGCACTACTCGCGCTATGGCACCGGCCGGTTGGTGGAGCACCTGACCGCGTCCGGGGGTTAGGCGGTAAGGCCCCGACGGGCACTTTGATACTTCCGTGATTAGCGGCTTGCCAATTTCTCGGCTGGCCACTATGCATGTCCCTAAGTCCGGTCGGCATTCGTTCGATTCCTGAGCAGGCCGAAGTAGTTAGGACATCTTGTATGTGCAGTATGTGAGGTTGTGAGCCATCAAGTATTTGCCTCTCGATTTCTTTTCTCTCGATGATCTGCCCATCGATACAAGCACGAGCGAGCTCGGGGCGCTCTGTGCGCCCTTCATCATGCGAGAAGTCAACGGCGAAGACCGAGAGTGGAGTTCGGCTCTCGCCAAACGCCGTCGCAAGATAAATTGGTGGTATTTGCGCCGGCTACTCTTCAGTTGGATGCCCCAGCGCCAGCGCACCGAGGCGAATATCAAGAAACAGTATGCCGTCAATTGGGGAAATTTCGATTTCAGCAGCTATGATCCAGAGCTGAAGGAACCACCGATCAACCTCTGGGTTTGGGGAAAGCGTCGTCTATTTGCGCGGGTTCGTGTGGGCGCGCGCTTGCGCCAATACCTTCTAGTCAAGGTCCTGGAATCGATCAAACCTCGCCGCGTTCTTGAGGTTGGCAGCGGCAATGGCATCAACCTCCTGCTCTTGTCAGGCCGATTTCCGGAGGTTGAGTTCCATGGCATCGAGCTGACCGAGCACGGTGTTGCTGCGGCGAGGTCAGTTCAGGCAGAACCGAGCTTTCCGGGGAACCTTCGTGCGTTTTCTCCCTTTCCCATAAAGGACGACGAGGCATATAAACGGGTCAAGTTTCATCAGGGGACGGCCGCGAAGCTTCCCTTTGCGGATGGGGAGTTCGACCTCGTCTATACCTGTGCCGCGGTGGAACAGATGAACCGCATCCGCGACGATGCCCTGTCTGAGATTGCGCGCGTTTCTTCCGGCCACGCGTTTTTTTATGAACCGTTCCACGACGTCAATCAATCGGGACTGAGCCGCCGATACGTCTTGGCGCGCGATTACTTTCGCGGTCGAATCGGTGAACTCATGCGATACGGACTGGAGCCGCTTTGGGCTACGAACGATCTACCGCAGAAGGTCAACAACAATATTTGCGCTGTGTATTGCCGCAAGATCATCGAATAGAACGCGCCGGTTCTAGTGCTCCCTTTGGGGTAGGGGCGATTGGTCTTCTAGGCTAGCTGCTTCAATCCGTCGCGCTGTCGCACGAGCCTGGCCGACCCATGATCGATTTCATAGACCCGGTCGGCATGCTCTTCCCAGATATCGCGGTGGGAAATGGCAAGGACGGTGATCTCCCCGGCGAGCGCGGCCACCCGCTCGCAGATGTCCTGTTCGGTCTCGGGGTCCAGGGCGCTCGTCACCTCGTCCAAGATGAGCAGGGTCGGGGCCGCCGCGATGGCGCGGGCCAGCGCGATGCGCTGGCGCTGGCCGCCGGACAGCCGGGCACCTTTCTCTCCGACGATCGCATCCAGACCTTCCGGCTGGGCCGAGACGAAGCCCCAAGCGCCAGCGGCCTCCAAGGCGCGGCGTACCTCGGCATCGCCGATCCTCGGGTCGCCCAGGGTCACGTTGGCGCGAACCGTGTCGTGAAACAGCACCAGGTCCTGTGGGACGTAGCCGATGCGAGAGCGCCATTCGTCGATGCGAACCTCGGCAAGCGGCACGCCGTCGACGGCGACGATGCCGCTGTCGGGCGAGATGAAATGGAGGATCATGTCGGTGATCGTCGTCTTGCCGGCGCCCGAGGCGCCGCGCAGCAGGACCAGCTTTCCTTTCGGAATTCGCAGATCGACGTGCTCCAGCAAGGCGGCGTCCCCATAAGCGAAGGAGACGTCGTCGAGGACGATCTCCCGCTCGAAGCGCGCCGGCCTGGTCCCCTCCCGGTTTTCCTCGGCGGCCCGAGCCTCGGCGATCATCCGCTCGACGTTCCAGTAGGGGCTTTCCAGTTGCATGGCCTTTTGCAGATATCGCTGCACCTTGCCCAGCGAGTTGGTGATCTGAAAGAACAGTATGCCGACGACGACCAACTCGGATATCGGCACCGCCCAATAGGTCGCGGCAAGATAGAAGCCCAGGGCGAGGAAGATGATGGCGAGGAATTCCTGGCCGGACTCCAAGGCGAAGCGGCTAATGAACTGCTTGCGCAAGGCGCGGCGCAGTTGCCGGACCTTCTTGTTGAACAGGACAGCGAAGGTCGCCTGGCGGTCCATCGCCTTTAGCGGTTTTATGTTGCCGAGGGCGTCGGTCAGATAGCTCACCAGGTCCTGGGTGCGCTCGGTCTGCTTGCGGCCGGCCTTGCGCATGGCGCGGACCAGGAAATGCAGCGAGCCCATGATCAGCGAGCCCAGGCACAAGGCGAGCAGCGCCAGCTTCCAGGAGGCCAATAGCGCGACGATGGAATAGGCCAGAACCTGAATGGCATAGGCCATGACGCGGGCCGAGGCCAGGTAGGCCTGTCCGGCCCGCGTGGCGTCGACGCTCATGGCGTTGGCGATGCCGCCCAGGGGTTGGTGGATGAAATAGCGCCACTTGACGTCCAGGAGATTGCGGATGAGGCGCTCGCGAAGGCCCGTCGCGACCGCGGCCACCGTATAGCCGACATAGGTCATGGCCAGAAAAAGCAGCGCCGCCTTGAGCGCGATACCGCCGGCGATCATGGTAAGCAGCACGCCGATGCTCGGCTCCAGGCCGACCGAGGCCAGGGCATCGGTGATGGCGAGGGATAGCGGCGACGCGGCGCCGCCTCCGTCGCCGGTTGCCAGCGACAGGAGCGGCAAAAGGCTGGCGATGCCGATCCCCTCGAACAGCCCGGCCAGGATCAGGCAGCTCAAAACGCGTCGGGGTTGCGTGCCGTGAGCCTTGAAGAAGATGTTGAAAACGCTGTCCATCGCGCCCTTCTTTGGCAGAAAAAAGGGGCCTAGGCAAAGCTTTCGAGAGAAGCATACTCGCTTCGGCGAAGGGGTCAGCGCGTGGCGTCGACACCGCTCCAGCGAATGACGTTGTCGCGCAGGCGCCGGTAATTCTCCACCGCCTCCTCACCGAAGAGGGGGTCGGGCGATTGCGCCATGTCCGCCTCGATCGCTTGCCAGTCGTCGGCCTCGAGCACGCGTTCGGCCAGCGGGAAGAAGCTTTTTTCCTCGATGTCGATGTGGCGTCGATAGGCGCGGATGAAAGTCTCGGCCACGCCGACGACGGCCTGACGGTCGACCTCGCCCTCCTTGAGAATGGCATCGAGCGTTTGTGCGACGCGTTGCGTCAGGTCCGAAAGCTCAACATGCGCCGCTTCCAGATCGCCCACCTGCTTTTTCAATGCCGGGTCTTTTTCAGCCATCCGCCGGTAGACCCGGTCTTCCTTCGGGTGGTGAACGTGGTCCGGGTAATTGAGGCAGTAGTCGACGGTCTGGGTCAGGAGGTCGTAGTCCGGCTCCTCACCGCGCCGGAAGACCTCGACCTGCGATTCCAGCACGTCGAGAAGCCGGTGCATGTTGCGATGGTCCTCGCGCAGGCTATCGATGATCTCGGCCATGTCGGACCTCCATTATCTTGTCGGGCATTATCTTGTCAGGCCTATCGGTGGCGTCGAAAAAAAGCATGACGCCTGGGCCGGTGTGAATCAAGGCACGGATCATCCCGGGGCGCTATCGCGCACGGTGCTCGAGGCAGGACGTGCGCCGACGCGACGGTCCTTGACCACGGTAACACGGTGCATCGCGCGCCGGGCGGGGTAGTAATCGCTCACCGCGTAGTGCTGCGTTACACGATTGTCCCACATGGCCACGGACCCGGCGCGCCAGCGGAAGCGGACTTGAAACTCCGGCCGGTTCAAATGATCGAGGAGGTAGCGCAGCAACCGGTCGCTATCGGCGGCGCCGAGGCCGACGATGGACCGAGTGAAGGGTTGATTGACGTAGAGAAACCGGCGCCCCGTCACCGGATGGCGGGGTGCGACCGGGTGAACCGCCTGGCCCAGGCGCGCCATGGCCGCGTTCAGCCCTTCCACCCCGCCTTCGCGCAGGAAGTCGTTGCGGAAGTCGCCGAAATCATGGACCGCCTGCAGGTCTTCGATGAGCGTCTTCATCTCCGGCGGCAGCGCGTCGTAGGCCGCGTACATGCTGGCCCAGAGCGTATCGCCGCCGGCGGTCGGCACCTCGCGCGCCCAGAGGATCGATGCAAAAGGAGGCTCTTGGTAGAAGGTGAGATCCGTGTGCCAAACGTTCGTGTCGGGCGGCTGGTCCGGCCCGCTCTCCAGGAGGACGACGTTCGCCGTCTCGCCGACGTGCGGATACACGGGGTGCGGCCGGTCGATCTCTCCGAAGCTCTCGGCAAAGGCCAGATGCGCCGCGGGTGTAAGATCCTGATCGCGAAAGAAGATGACCAGATGGTCGATGAGCGCCCGGTAGATGGCATCGAGCGTCTCGGGATCCAAGGGCTGGCTCAACTCGATCCCGCCAATCTCGGCACCGATGGCCGGTGTCACCGGGTCGATGGTCAGGTCCGTGTTTCCCATGCTGCCCTCCTCCGCCTTCAATCACTGTACCAATGACCGCTGTACGCCGGGAAGCGAGAATAGTTTAGCCTCGGCAATCGAGACTTCCGATCGGTCTCGTCCAGCCGGTCCTCCGTGGACGCTCGGTCCGGTCAGCGCGTCGCGCCGCCGGCCGCCTCATCCAGCAGCCATTGCCGAAAGGCCTCCACCTGCGGGCGGCTTGCCACCTTCAAAGGGGTGACGACGTAGTGTGCGTGGCGCGTCGGGATCTCAATGTCGAAGGGCCGGACCAGGCGCCCGTCGGCAAGCGCGTCATCGACCATCGGCGAGAGTCCGAGCGCCACCCCGACCCCGGCGATTGCCGCGTGGGTTGCCATCATGTGCAGGTCGAACTGCAAGCCCTGATCCAGAACCAGACCCTCCACCGCCGCCGCATGCAGCCACATCTGCCAATTCTCCGGCTCTCCCACGACATGGATGATGCGGTGCCGGGCCAGGTCCTGCGGGGCCCGCAGAGGCGGCCCACGCTCCAGCAGCGCCGGGCCGCAGACCGGAAAGAGTTTCTCCCAGAAAAGCCGTTCGACCTCGGCATCGGGCCAGTGGCCGTCGCCATATCGGATCGCGATGTCGATCCCTTCCTCGCCGAATTTCCCCGGATCGGGATCGGTGACCAGGCGCAAGGCGATCCCCGGATGGCGCGCCATGAAGCGGCCGATGCGCGGCAGCAGCCAGACGTAGGTAAGCGACGAGGTCACGCGCACGTTTATCGGCCCGTCATGGCCGCCGCCGAAAAGCTCCTCCGTTCCCGCGGTCAGCTGATCGAGGGAGCGGCGCACCACCGGCAGATAGGCTTTGCCCGCGTCGCTCAGCGAGAGCTTGCGGCCTTCGCGGAGAAAAAGCGGCTGGCCGAGCCAGTCCTCGAGCTGCTTGACCTGTTGGCTGATCGCGCCCTGGGTGACGCCGAATTCCTTCGCCGCCTCGGTAAAGGATAGATGTCGCGCCGCCATCTCGAAGGCGCGCAGCCAGTTTAGGGAGGGGATCCGTCGGGCCATGGCGGACAACTCTGGTGGATCGCGGAATGGGACTTTCGATTCGGAAAGCAATTGCAATAGAAAAACTAATGGAAACACGAAGTATTACTGGTTTGCAATCAAAAAACTTATTGATACAGAATGCCCGACCTAAACCCTTGGCGGGAGAAGCGGTGATGGCGCGGTTCGACTTCGATGCGGGATTTGCCCGACTACAGGCGGCGATGGCCGGTGGCGGGGCGGCCGAGGTGCCGGTCATCGCCCAGATGCACGAATTCGCCATGAAGACCTCCGGCGTGCCCGGCCATGTCTTTTATAGCGATGCGCGGGCCTTCGTCGAGGGCACCTGCGCGACGGCTCGCGATTACGGCTTCGACACGCCGAGCTTCATCTGGGATGTCTATAACGTCGAGGCCGAGGCCCTGGGCGTGAAGCTGGTTCTCTTCGAGGACATGGCCCCGGCGCTCGACAATACGGAGCCCTTTATCGCCAGCGAAAAGGACCTGGCCGCGCTGCGCTCGCCGGACCCGGCGTGCGCCGGGCGCATGCCGATGGTGGCGGAGATCCTGCACCTGGCCGAGGACTTGACGGGCCAGCGGCCGTCGCTCGGCTTTTGCGCGCCCTTTACCATGGCCGCTCACCTCATGACCTTCGAGCAACTGATCGTGCAGATCCGCCGCAACCCCGCCTTCGTCCATAAGGTCATGGACTTCATCGTCGAGGAGGTCCTGGTCCCCTATTTCGAGTACATGCAAAAGCAGTTCCCCGACCTGCCGGCCTTCGACGGCTCCGATGCGACCGCCTCGCTGCCTTTCATCACTCGCGAGATGCAAGAAGAGTTCGCGCTGGGGCCGATCCTGCGGTTGCAAGAGAAGGTCTCCATCCCCGCCAACGTCGACAACTGGTGGGGCGATTCCTTCACCGACGACCGCGAGGACTTCTGGCGGGCGAAGCTGCAGGCCACGCCGGGCTACCTCAAGATCCAGGACCCCGATCTATGGAAAGTGGGCGTGGCCGGGCCCATGGCCTTCGCC
>Ga0255057_10001278_pt1 | contig 14330 bp, 12 predicted proteins | sample Cases_109_6_MG_FD_189022 | JGI IMG/M metagenome (GOLD analysis project Ga0255057, IMG submission 189022) | Seawater microbial communities from Amundsen Gulf, Northwest Territories, Canada - Cases_109_6 | ecosystem: Environmental > Aquatic > Marine > Gulf | place: Canada: Northwest Territories... | reverse complement strand
AAATCGTGGAAGGCTGCCGAGCCCGGGCGGGCCGCGATCGGCTACATGCCGATCTATGTCCCCCGAGAGCTCATCCATGCTGCCGGGATGTTGCCGGTGGGGGTCGTGGGCGGCGGGGACCGGCTCGAGATCATCCGCGGTGACGCCTACTTCCAGAGCTATATCTGCCACATCCCACGCAGCACCATCGAGCTGGCCCTCTCAGGCCGTCTCGACATCCTGGACGGTATGCTCTTTCCCTCCATTTGCGATGTCATCCGCAACCTGTCGGGGATGTGGAAGATGCTCTTCCCCGAGCGCTATGTCCGTTATGTGGATCTGCCCCAGAACTTCGACCCCGAGGTCGGCGGTGCCTTCTGGCGGCGCGAGCTCGAGGCGCTGCGGGACGATTTGAACCGGCTCGCCGGAAAGGCCATCGAAGACGAGGATCTTCGTCGCAGTATCGGCATCTACAACGAGAACCGCCGGGCGCTGCGCGAGCTCTACGCGGCGCGGAGCCGCGAGCCGTGGATCTACCCGACCTCCGAGCTCTATCTTGTCCTGCGCGCCGGGATGGTGCTGCCGCCGGAGGAACACACCGAGCTCATCCGCCATTACCTGGAGCTAGCATCCCGAGAAGAGGACCGCCGGGAGCAGGACATGAGCCGCGTTGTGCTGGTGGGTACCTTTTGCGAGCAGCCACCGCTGGGTCTGCTGATCACCCTCGAGCGCGCCGGTTGTTGGGTCGTGGACGACGATCTGCTGCTCGGTCTGCGCTGGCTCACCGGTGACGTGCCCACAGCGGGCGATCCTCTCGGCAACCTGGTGGCGGCCTACCTCGAGCAGAGTACCTCCACGGCCTCGGTCTACCAGCCGGAGGGTAACCGGGGGGGCTGGCTGGTTGCTTCGGTTACCAACAATCGGGCGGAGGGGGTGATCTTCTGCGCCCCCAGCTTTTGCGACCCGGCCCTGCTGGAGCAGCCCATGCTGGTGAGTGCGCTCGACAGCGAGGGGATTCCCCACACCCAGTTCAAGTACTCGGAGGACACCGGGCAGTTCGCCGTCATCCGCGAGCAGGCCGGGACCTTTTCAGATTCCATCCGACTGTGGAGCGAGGCATGACGAGCGAGGCAACCAAAGGCAACGATGCAACACGCAAGGAGCAGAGCATGCTCCTGCAGAAGCAGATGATCGGGGACCACTATCAGCAGCTGGCGCGGGCGAAGGAGGACGGTCGCAAGGTGGTCTACACCTTTGTGCCGGGGAATCTCACCGAGCTCATGCGTTCCTTCGATCTGCTGCCGGTGCTGCCGGAGATCAATGCCCTGCAGTCGGGGATGCGCAAGCTCTCGGGTGACTATATCGCCGAGGCGGAAAAGCACGGGCACAGCGAGGATGTCTGCACCTATGTCAAATGCGATATTGGGATGCTCAAGAAAGGGAATGTGGGCCCCACGGGTCTGCCGCTCCCCGAGCCCGATCTGCTGCTGCTCTCCTACACCGGTTGCTTTACCTTTATGAAGTGGTTCGAGCTCCTGCGTCAGGAGTACGACTGCCCGGTGGTCATGCTACATGTGCCCTATCAGGCCGAGGGCGAGATCTACGACCACCACCGCGACTACATCGTCGAGCAACTCCGTAGCGAAGTGATCCCCAAGATGGAGGAGGTGACCGGCAAGAGCTTCGACGAAGATCGCCTGCGAGCCAACCTCGAGCTCTCGGCGCAGGCCGAAGACGATCTGGTCTGGGTGCTGGAGAGCGCCAAGCACACCCCCTCTCCTATCGACGCCTATTTTGGCGGGGTCTACTACATCGGGCCCATCTTCACCGCCTTCCGGGGGACAGAGGAGGGCGTGGAGTACTATCGCACCCTCCGCGGCGAGATCGAGGAGCGTCTGGCGGCCAAGAAAGGGCCTATCACCCCGGATGGCGAGCTCGACGAGGAGCGCTACCGGCTGGTGGTCGAGGGTCCCCCCAATTGGACGAGCTTTCGGGAGTTCTGGAAGATGTTCTACGAGGAGGGGGCGGTGGTGGTGGCCAGTAGCTACACCAAAGTCGGTGGGCTCTACGACCGGGGTTTTCGTCACGATCCCAGCCGGCCTCTCGACACTCTCGCCGACTACTGCATGGGTTGTTACACCAATCTCGGGCTGCCGTCCCGGACCGCACTACTGGAAGACTATATCCGTGAGTACAACGCCGATGGCTTCATGATCAACAGTGTGAAGAGCTGCAACTCCTTTAGTGTCGGCCAGCTCCTTATGCTGCGACAGCTAGAGGAGCGCACCGGTGTACCCGGCGGCTTTATCGAAAGCGACCTGGTCGATCCCCGCTACTTCTCGGCGGCCAATATCAAGAACCGGATAGAGAGCTATCTGCAGATGCTCGAGCAGAAGCGGAGCACGGTCTGATGCAAGTCAGCGTCGGTGTCGATCTGGGCTCCACCACCACCAAGGCGGTGATTCTGGACGAGGCCTCGGAGGTCATGGGTCGCGGCATCACCAATAGCCGCAGCAACTACGAAGTGGCCAGCCAGATTGCCCGCGAAGAGGCCTTTATCCAGGCCCGATTTACCCTCATCAGGGGAGCTCTCTCCCGCTATCCGGATGTGGCCGACCTCGCTGACCGCTTCTTGCCGTTGCTGGCGCGCAATTTCCGATTCCAGCACCACCTCGAGCAGCTCGAGCGGCTGGGCGAAGCCCTCCACGAGGCCGCCGCCGTCCCCAGACACGCGGGGTACCGAGAGCCACTCGATCGCACTCTCGACACCCTCCTCGAGCGGATGGCCGAGCGGGCAGGCGGACACTTCGGCGCTCTGAGCTTGCGCAAGAGCGACTTTTTCCGCGATCTCGCTGCCGAGGATTTCATGCATCTGGCGGAGGAGGCCAGTGACCCCAAGGGGATCACTTTCGAGGTGCTGAGCGGCCTTTTCGACCAGGCCATCCTGCCGGTCGAGAACACCATCGGCGAAGGGACCCTCGACCGCATCGTCGGCACCGCCATGGAGGAGACTCTCGCCAAGGTGGAGTCGGGGATGAAGAACGGAGGCGGCAACTTGAGGAAGGCGGTCCAAGAGGCGGGAGCCACCTGCCTCGAGGAGTTGGCGACCGTGGGCACGGGCTACGGGAGACAGCGTTTGCCCTTTCCCAAGGAGCAGATCCGGAGCGAGATCCTCTGCCATGGTCTCGGTGCGCACACCATGTTTCCGCCGACCCGCACGGTGCTCGATATCGGAGGTCAGGACACCAAGGCCATCCAGGTCGACGACAACGGCATCGTCACCAGCTTCCAGATGAACGACCGCTGTGCCGCTGGTTGCGGCCGCTATCTGGGCTATATCGCCGACGAGATGAGCCTGGGGGTCCACGAGCTGGGGCCTCTGGCGCAACAGTCGGAAAGCCACGTCAAGATATCGAGCACCTGCACGGTCTTTGCCGGTGCCGAGCTCCGCGAGCGCCTGTCGCTGGGTCAGAGACGCGAAGACATCCTGGCCGGGCTCCATCGCGCCATCATCCTGCGGGCCATGTCACTGCTGGCCCGCTCGGGTGGGGTGACGGAGGAATTCACCTTTACCGGCGGTGTCGCCCGTAACCCGGCGGCGGTCGATGCCCTGACGCTGCTCGTCAGCGAGAACTACGGCGAGCGCACGCTCAACATCTCGGCCGACTCGATCTACACCGGTGCCCTGGGTGCAGCCCTGTTTGCCCGCCGGGGTCTGGAGAAAGCAGCTTGACTACGACCCCTCAGGCTCTCGTCAGCACCGGCGTCGATGTGGGCTCGAGCGCGGTCAAGACTGCGGTGCTGCTCTCTGCCGACGACAGCACGCAAGTCCTCGCCCTGCGTACCGATCGTATTCGGCGTCGGGATCTGCGCAAGGTGCTCGATGAGAGCTACCCCATGGCGCTGGAAGAGGCCGGTGTGGAAGCTGATGAGGTGGCCTACGTGGCCAGTACCGGTGAAGGAGAGCTGGTGGACTTTCGCCGCGGTCACTTCTACGGCATGACCACCCATGCACGGGGCGCCGTCTTTCTCGTGCCCGAGGCCAGAGCGGTGCTCGACGTCGGGGCCCTGCACGCTCGGGCCATGCGCATCGACGAGCGCAGCCGGGTGCTGGGCTACCGCATGACCAGCCAGTGTGCTTCGGGTTCGGGGCAGTTCCTGGAGAATGTGGCCCGCTACCTGGGTGTGGCCCTCGAAGAGGTGGGCCAGCTTTCGCTCAGCGCCGAGACCCCCGAGCAGGTGTCGAGTATCTGTGCCGTGCTGGCGGAGACCGACGTCATCAACATGGTGAGCCGGGGGATCGCCACATCCGACATCCTCAAGGGAATCCACCAATCGATGGCGGGACGCTATATGAAGCTGCTGCGGGCGATAGGTGCCGAAGAGCACGTGGTCATCACCGGTGGTCTGGCCGCCGACGAGGGACTGGTCGAGACCATGCGCGAGCTGGCCGCGGCAGAGAGGATGGACATGAAGATCCACACCCACGCCGATTCGATCTATGCTGGAGCCCTGGGAGCGGCGCTCTGGGGCGCCTACCGTCATCGAGTACTGGAGCGTCGCAAGGCATCATAGACCGAGAGGAGCAAAGAAAATGGCGAGCGATGTGAACAGCGAGCCGGGTGTCCTGGAGACCGACTCGATCGTCGTGCGGACGATGCGAGAAGACGATCTGGACCAGGTCGTCGCCATCGATGCCACCGCCTCCGGGCGTCGTCGGCCGCAGTACTTCGAACTGATGATCCAGCGGGCGCTCAAGGATGCGGCGCTGCAGATCTCTCTAGTCGCGGAGCTCGAGGGGACGGTCACCGGCTTTCTCATCGCCTCTCTCTACTACGGCGAGTATGGTCTGGTCGAGCCCTCGGCTTCGATCGACGCCATCGGCGTCGACCCCGAGCGCCGCGGCAAGCGTGTCGGCCGGGCGCTGATGCGACAGCTGCGGCTCAATTTGGGTGCTCTGCACATTCAGACCTTGAGAACCGAGGTGGCCTGGCACGACTTCGAGCTGCTGGGGTTCTTCAAGAGTGAAGGGTTCGGGCCGGCGGAGCGGGTCTGCCTCGAGTGTCCGGTCGATCCCACGGCACCGCTGGATTGAAAGGAGAAAACAACGATGGCAGACAACGAACAGGATCGTCCGATGCGGTGCTCGCGCCGCGGTCGGGTGGCGGCGGTGAGCAGCTTCTACCACCTGGCGATGATCCGTCGGTCGGAAGGGGACGATAAGGGCGCCAAAAGGCTCCTCGAGCAATCCCAGGAGTTTGGTCGCAATCTTCACTCTGTGTCGAGTTGACAGCCGTGAGCCAGCCCGCAGAGACCGATCTGATCTATGACTGGGCCGAGTTCGGCCCCCGGAGGGCCGAATGGCCCGGTCACGTCATGCTCGACGACGAGACCCTGCGCGATGGGTTACAGAGTCCGTCGGTGATCGACCCGCCACTCGAGATCAAGATAGAGCTCCTCCATCTCATGGACCGGTTGGGGATCGAGACTGCCGATGTGGGTCTGCCTGGCGCCGGGCCGCGACAGCTGGAGGCGGTGACACGGCTCTGCCGGGAGATAGCCGACCAGAGGCTGAGCATCCGGCCCAACTGTGCCGCGCGGACGATGATGGTGGACATCCAGCCCATCGCCGAGGTGTCGCAGAAAACGGGTGTTCCCATCGAGGCCTGTGTTTTTATCGGCTCCAGCCCCATCCGGCAGTACGCCGAGGAGTGGGATCTCGAGCACGTTCTGCGGCACACCCGCGAAGCGGTCGAGTTCGCGGTGGGGGAGGGGCTGTCGGTGATGTATGTGACCGAGGACACGGTGCGCTCCTCACCCGAGCACCTGAAGATCCTACTGTCGGCGGCCGCTGAGGCCGGCGCCCAGCGCTTCTGTCTCTGCGACACCGTGGGTGCCGCGGTGCCGGAGGGGGTGACGAATCTGGTGGCCTGGGTCAAGGGGCTGGTGGAGGAGCTGGGACTCGACATCGGGATCGACTGGCATGGCCATCGCGACCGTGGCCTCGACGTTGCCAACACCTTGGCCGCCGTCCAGGCCGGTGCAAGCCGGGTCCACGGCACGGCGTTGGGCATCGGCGAGCGGGTGGGCAACACCCCCATGGAACAGCTGCTGGTCAACCTCAAGCTACTGGGGCTGCGTGACGACGATCTCACTTGTCTGCCGGAGTACGTCGAGTTGGCCGGCAGCGCCACCGGGGTCCCCATCAACGTCAACACACCGATCATCGGGCGCGACGCCTTTCGCACCGCCACCGGGGTGCACGCCGCGGCGGTCATCAAGGCCAAGCGCAAAGGGGACGACTGGCTGGCCGATCGCGTCTACTCCGGGGTACCGGCGAGCTGGATCGGTCGCAATCAGGAGATCGAGATCGGACCCATGTCAGGTGCCTCCAATGTCACCTACTACCTTGGGTCACGCGAGTTACCCACATCTGCAGACGTGGTGCAGGCGGTCCTCGAGGCGGCCAAGAAGTCCACCCGCATCCTCGAAGAGGAAGAGATCCTCGAGATCGTCCGCGGGGTCGAAGGAAACCTCTAAGACCAAGATTTCACGAGAATTTGCTGCTCAAGCCATTTCCGAGGAGGCTCAGCCCATGAGAAAGAAAGTCCTGCTAACTAGCGTGTGTCGTCCCCTGGGACCAAAGCACGGCGATGCCCCCTCGGTGGGGTATGAGCTGCTGTTCAGCCAGGTGACGCGCGCTCAGGGGATCTTCAGTCCGCGGACGGTGAACAGCCACTATTCCATCGAATACATCGCGGAGAACCTGGACGCACCCACCGTGGTGTTGCAGTACCCGTCGAGGCGGGAGTTCATCCGCGAGCTCAAAAAGGGCTACGACTACGTGGGCATCACCTTTCTGATAGCCGTGCACCACAAGATGAAGGAGATGGTCGCCTTGATCCGCCGGTACGCGCCCCAAAGCAAGATCGTCCTTGGCGGCTACGGGACGGTTCTGAACGACGAGGTGCTCAAGCCCTACGCCGACTTCATCTGCCGCGAGGAAGGCGTAGCGTTCTTCCGCAGGGTGTTGGGCGAACCGGAGATCCCGATGCCGTACAAGCACCCGCTGATCGGGGGCCGGCTGAAGGTGTTCTCTCTACCCGTGTCGAGAACGGGGAAGATTTTCGCGGGGCTCGGTTGCCCCAACGGCTGCGACTTCTGCTGCACCTCGCACTACTTCAAGCGGAAACACATCAAGCTACTGCCCGAGGGCAAGGACATCTACGCCGTCGTGGAGCGTTATCTGGACATGGATCCGAACTTTAGATTTCTCATTGTGGACGAGGACTTCCTGCTCAACAAGAAGCGCGCGATGGCGTTCCGCCAATGCGTGCTGAAAGCCGGCAAGACCCTGTCGATGTTCGCCTTCGCCAGCGTCAAGGCGATCAGCCAGTACACGGTGGAGGAAATCCTGGAGATGGGGATCGATGGCTTATGGATCGGCTACGAGGGTACGCGTTCGGGTTACGCCAAGCAGCAGGGGAGGCCGATCGAGGAAATCCTCACGGAATTTCGCCAGCACGGCGTCACGGTGCTGACCTCGATGATCATCGGGTTTGATTACCAGACCGAGAATGTGGTGGCGGAAGAACTGGACAAGCTGATCAAACTCCAGCCTACGCTGTCTCAGTTCATGATTTATGGACCTGTGCCCGGCACGCCGTTTTACGAACGGATCATCAAGGAAAACTTGTTGCACGAGGTTTACATCAAAGACCCCGAGCTTTTCTATCGGCGGGGGGACGGCTTCACCACGATGATCAAACACCCGACGTTGTCACCCGACCAGATCGAGAAGATTCAGCGCTGGTGTTACAAACAGGATTTTGAAAGGCTGGGCCCGAGCATCATCCGGATCCAGGAGACGCGGCTGCTCGGATACCAGAAGCTCAAGAACTCTCCGAATCCCTTTCTGCGCGAGAAGGCGAAGTACTACGCTAGAGAACTGCGGAATGCCTATCCCGTGTTTCTCGCGGGAAGACTGTTTGGTCCGAATGCAATGGTCCGCCGCTGGATCAGCGATTTGCAGCGACGCATCCATGCGGAGCTGGGATGTCCCACACTGGCGGAGCGGTTCAAGTCCGTGCTGGCGGTGGGCGCTGCGTCATGGACGGGGTTGACGCTCAAACTCGATCTTTTCCAGCATCCCAAGCTGGTGCGGACGACCTACCGTCTGCCCGGCAAGAGCTGGAGCGCGTTTCATGTCTGGGAGGAAATCCCAAGAAAATTCTCGATCCCGGAACTTTCCATCCAGGTCGACCTCCAGCATGCAAAGAAGCAGGTGTGGCTGCGACTGGAGGGCGTTCTCTCGGCTACTGGTGCGGAAGAACTGGCGCAGCAGATCCAGGATTCTCTGGCACGGAGCAAGAGCCGATTGATCCTGGATTTGAACAAGCTCCGCTGGGACAAAGTGGATGACCTGCGACCGCTATTGGAGAAACTCTCCGGCTACCGATCAAAGATCCGTCTGATCCTGCCAAAACTGTCCGCCTCCCATCCCGAACTGATACTGCTGGTCACGACGTTTCAACTTTACAAAGGCTGAGCAAAACCCAGGCGCCTATCGTGGCCCGTCTTACGGGTCACTGAGCCTTGGACCGCTCCTGGACCGTCCCTTCCCACTCGTAGGACATGCTGTGGCCATCGACCTGGAACGGTGAGATGGAGACGGTGACGACCTCACCTGCGGCAGGGAACCCCTCGAGGCCTCCTTCCGGAGTGATGACGGAAGACCATGTGGATCTCACCGCCTCACCAGATGCGGACTCGAGCGTCGCACTACCTGACTCGATCAGACTCTCGCCGTCAGTGGCCCAATCGAGTTGGTAGTCTTTCTGTGAGACGAAGTCCGTGGGACCGTCGTAGGTTCCGTTGATGGTCATCTCGGTGATCCATTCCGACGGGCTGGTCGCCGTGACCTCGACGTTGAGAACCAACTCGCTGTCGGGAAAATCAGGGAAGCTGACCGTACGGATAACGCGATAGTTGCCCTCGGTCAGGTCGAAGAGATTTATCACATCTTCACCGATTCTGCTAAGACCAGCAGAAGTGTGATGGGAAGTTCACGTATGGGTGCCAAAAGTGGCGGGACTGAAGCCTTGGGGCAGCATCGAGAAGGTACACGTCGAGCTACCACCCCGGCCGGTGTTGAATGACGCGGAGATGCTCCCCTCCACCGCCTCACCGTTCACCATGCCGGTGATGCTCGACTTCGAGACGATGTCCAGATCGCGAGCCGGGGGCGGCTCGGGCTGCGGCGGCTCGAGATAAGGCTCCTCGGCACACGCAGCGATGACAGCAAGCAGTGCGGCACCTACAGCAAGGGGCAGTAGTCTTTCGAAAAAGGGGCGTCTTTCGCGGAGCATCGGCTTCCTCCTATCGGTTCCCCCGGATTCGGGGCTCCGGGTCCTCCGGCCGACTCGACTGTATTGGTGGGCTTCACTCTAGCATGGAGATGAGGCTGAGCGCAGCGCCCGGAGGCCCGCAGCCGCGAGAAGGGCGCGTCTTTGAACGCACAGCGCCGCCGCCGGATAGATCAGCCGACCGTGCCCACGAGGATCATCTTGCCAGTGGGTTGCGGCACGCCGCCCGCGGGCTCGATGGTCACCGCCCAGGTGGTGATCTTATGGAGCGACCGGACGCGATCCACGACGTGCGTTGCCTCGCCTTCTGCGGTGGCCTGGAAGACCCCGGCATCCTCGGGTGGACCGTCGGCAATCGACCACAGCTGAAAATCCCTGTCAGCCGCCAGCGAGGGTAGTCCTTGCCCAAAGAAGACCGCCTGCCGAGTGTCACGGTTGACAAAGACGAGGGCTGAGGCGGCCGGGGCCGGCTCCTGGCCGCTGAGCCCGATCCAACCTCCGCGGGCGGTGACCAGAATCTCTGTGACTCGCTCCTGCGAAGCCAAGAGCGCTAGCGACCGGTCCCGTTTCGAGCGCAGGCTCACAAGCTGTTGAGAGAGGCGAGTCAGTTCGGCTGCGGAATCCTGGAGCCTGGCTTGGACCGCGCGCAACTCGTCCAGCCGGCGGTCCCTTTCCATTTCCGCCAACTCGAGACGGCGTTGGATGTCCCGAGCTCCCTCCGCTTCTCGCTCTAGCTCGCTCTGAGCTAGTTGAAGCTGGGCGCGGGCCTCCTCGACCTCTTGCCTGGCCCTGTCGAGCTCTTTCGACGTGCGATCGAGATCGGAAGGGCTCACCCAGCCGCGCCGGCTGGTAGCGGTCGGCCTGCTGTCAAGCTTGGAGAAAGGCTTCCTGGAGGACTTCTTCCGCCTCGCTGCGCCGTCTCAGCATCCGCATCAGGATCCCGAGCACAATTGGAGCATGGGCGTCGAAGAGGAGCGCAAGCGCCTCGTGCTCTCCAGCGGCCAACCTTGCCATCAAGCGAACGTTGTGCAAACAGGTAGCGGTCGAACTTGCGGGCGTCCATCTCCACGGAGGCATGCCGACTGATATAGCCGATGACATGGGTCCCCGGATCGTGGATGGCGAGATACCCGGCAGGCCGTCTGCCCGCAAGACCGACGAGCCCGGTCTTACGGTCTGGTTCCAGTGCGGAGAATCGCAGAATACGTTCAGGATTCCGGGCGACTGGTTGGCCCACGAAATCTTGGCCGATCTTGATCTCGACGCCGAGACGGTCGCCCACGGCTGGTCGGAAGTCGGCGGGCTCGAGCCAGAGATCATGGGCCCCGAGAGACTCGGTGCCAAGCGCGAGGAAAAGAAGAGGCGCCAACCCAAGGGCTGCGCCCCGATACCATTTTCTCAGCACTTCAAGCACCCCGGGATCAGTCACCGACACCGTTCACCGAGTTGGGCGAGCCCGGGATCGGGTCCGTGAGATACGGAAAGGTGACGTCGAACTGGGACTCCTCGACCAGGGCGCCGTCGGTGAAAGGGAGTGTGCCGCAGGGAGCGTCGCCCGGGTCACACAGACCCAGACCGGCGTGGCAGAGTAGACCCATGGCCACCCGCAGCTCGATGTCGACCACATCGTCACCCGGCCGCCGTCCGTTGGAAAAACCGGCCGCATCGCCTCCCACCACCCCCAGGCTGCTCTGGGATCCGGAGACCGGCACCGGCGTTCCGTCGACCGGGACGGCCAGCCCCTTGAGCGTCGGCACCACGCTGAACAGAAAGTTGATGTCCTCGACGCCGTCGCCGTCGTTCTCGACATGGATCCGGTAAGAGGCTGCCGGGTCGAGATCAAAGTAGTTGGGTCCCCCGTAGGCGTCCTGAAGCGGAAGGTAGTTGGCGAGGATGGTGACAAACCCTTCGCGCCCGGATTCATAACTCCGGATGAAATAGAAATCGGTACCGTCCACCTTGGGGTGCTCGGTGACAAATGACGCTTCGCGACGGCTTGATGCCTCGAGAGGCAGTGAGGTACCCAGTGCCATGACGATGAGGGCAATTGTGTGGCTGCTAAGACTCCGTTGCATTACAGTTTCCTCCTTGTGGGGTTGGCAGTGAACTGCTCGTTTCACCCCGCCTACGGAGCCAAACTGCAATCAGATGATCGGGAGGACGTCTCGGCCTCCCGCGGGTTGGATGCCCAAACAGCCAGGTTTTTCCTGGTCAACCGCAAAGGAGTGGTCGCAAAACCAAGGAAACTCCTGGCCCAAGGAGACCTCGCTCTGCGGTTTGCCAGGAGCTACCTGGGTTTTTGGGGGACGGGGTCGCGAGAGCCGCCGACGGATCCGCGGTGTGCTCGTCGGTCCAGGTGAGGGTGAGATTTGTGAATCAGGTAGCTGGATCCCCCTCAGCCCTATTTTGGGGAGTCCCCCTCACCGAGCTGGACTTCTGAGAATCGGCCCGTCGCCCGCCAGGCTCCTCTAGCAGCACCCAGGTGACGGCTCACGCTGCTGTCTTTCCCGCTGGCTTCGGATCCGGTCCTCGGCCCAGCGACGCCAGCCCTCTGACATCTGCGGGACAGCGAGAAGGGCCTCCAGCTCGTGGCGGTCTCGCGTGTAGATGCGGAATACATCGCCGATGCTGAGGCCGTGATCAGGGCGCTCCAGGATGTGGATCTCGTCTCCCGCACCCACCTCTCCCTCTTCGATGATGCGCAGGTAAGCCCCAGGTCTTCCGGCCTGCGTGAAATGTCGAAGGAAGGCGTTGTCGTTCATGCGCACTGCAAAGCGCCAGCAGGGAATACGCGGCTCGGAGACCTCGAGCAGTGTGCTCCCCACCTGCCAGCGCTCGCCCACCAAAGCGCCGGTAACGTCGATTCCTTCTGTGGTCAGGTTTTCGCCGAACTCGCCGTGTTCGAGCGTACGACCGATCTCCGACTCCCACCAGCTCTTGTCTTCGAGGGCATAGGCATAGACGGCTTTGTCCGGCCCACCGTGGGCGGCTCGATCTGCCTGCTCGTCCCCTTCGAGGTTGACGCCTCGGACCGCCACGCGCCCAGCCACCGGAGATTTCCAGATCGCGCTTTCCGCCTTTCGGCCACGGTAGTCAAACTGTCGACTCCGTCCGACGCTCACCGCGATGAGTCTTCCGATCTCAGTGGTCATTCAGTCGCCTCCAATCCGACAAGGTGCCACCGGATTCTCAAGTCATTGATCGAAAGCGGCTTACGCGCCTCGCGGCCCCGACCTCCAGGCGATCAAGAGCTCGGGCAGCAGGCTCACCAGCCAGCGCCACTTCTAGGAGAGAAAGGGTACCCCATCCGCCCCCACCAAGATGACCGCCCATCTAGCCGGTGGCTGCTGCCAGGAACTCTTTGGCGTGAGTCAGTCTCGGGCGCTCGGTATCGGCCTTGGCTGCCACCTCGACGAGTCGGGTGTAGTAGGTAGCAGCCGTCTCGGTGTCGCCGGCCAGCTCGGCGGCTCGACCCGCACCATAGAGGCTGTTGAAGCGGCTCTGACTCCGGTCGAGTGCCGCTTCATAGGCGGCAAGCGCCTCCTTCGGCTTTCCCACCTCCAGCAACATGTCGCCCAGGAGCTCGCTTGCCGGGACGATCTCACCGGGCGTGACCGGGTGCTTCTCAGTTGCCGCCTCCAAGGCAGCGGCCTCTTTCATAGCCGCGACCGCATCCTCGGTTTCGCCCTCGGCAAGGAGAGTCCAGGCACGGGCAGCCTCTAGCTGATACTCGACAATAGAGCCCCAATAACCGGCCGCTGGTGTCTCCACGATCCGCTCGTAGAGCGGTTCGAGGTCGGCAAGCGATGCGCGAGCGGACTCGGGATCCCCGGCCCTGGCCGCTCCCAGCGCCCGAGCAAAATGAGTCATCGCCTCGAATTGGGGATAGGTGTCCCAATCGAATCTCTCGGGCTGTCTCGGGACCAGAGCAGCTGCATCTTCCCATTGCTGGGTCTCGATCGTGACTCGCGCAGGTATCGACGCCAGCGGATAGGCGGAGGCGACGTGTCCCTCGAACTCTTCAGTCAGGGCGTTCATGCCCTCGAGCACCTTGAGCGCTTCCTGATCGCGTGCCTGCTGGAGATACGCGTACGCCAGATAGTCCAGGGCGTGCAGATGGTGAAGCATGCCGACCTTTGGGTTGCTGGTATGCCAGGCAGCCTCGGCGGAGCGCCTGTTCCAGTCGATCGACTCGTCCCAGAGGCCAAGACGCGTAAAAATGTGCGAGGGCATATGCAGCGCGTGGGGAACCTCTGGTGCGATCTTGCCGTAGTTGCGGGCCACCTCCAGGGCGCGCTCGGCCAGCGGCGGAAAGTCGTAGGCATGGATCACATAGTGATGCCCACCCGGATGATCAGGGATCTTGGCCAACACGGATTCTGCAACCGGGCCGGCTTCGAGCTGTTTGGCGTAGGTCTTGTCGGTGAATGGCGCCGTAGCGATGCGGGCGAGCACATAAAATAACGCCGCCTCTGGGTCGTCCGGATAGCTCTCATAGACCCCTTGCCAGGCTTCATCGAAAGCGGCCTTTCGCGGTGCTTCATCTCCCTGTGCGGCCTCGACATCGAAGTAGGCACCTACCGCCTCGATGTAGGCAGCCTCGCGCTCGCTCGGTTGCCCGGTACTCCTGGCTTGTTCCACCAGAGCACGGCCCTCGACCACCTCCTCCGCCGTGGGCGGCTCGGACCATAGCGGATGGATCAGGCTCATCGCCTGACCCCAGAAGGCCATGGCGCAGTCGGCATCGGCATCGGCGGCGGCGATGAACGCCAGCTCGGCGTCGTCATACATCATGTGGTGCATCAGCGCCAGACCGGTCTCCATCTCCCGGGCCGCCTCATCATTACAGGAGACGGGCAGCTCGACGGTACCCAATTTGCCGTGGTAGAGCTCACTCACCGTGGCCTCCGCGACCACTTCCTCCTCGGGTGTTGTCTCTGTTCCCGGCGAACACCCAAGGAGCAGAATCGAAAACACAATTACGAC
>Ga0255057_10001277_pt1 | contig 14332 bp, 15 predicted proteins | sample Cases_109_6_MG_FD_189022 | JGI IMG/M metagenome (GOLD analysis project Ga0255057, IMG submission 189022) | Seawater microbial communities from Amundsen Gulf, Northwest Territories, Canada - Cases_109_6 | ecosystem: Environmental > Aquatic > Marine > Gulf | place: Canada: Northwest Territories... | reverse complement strand
GCCCTCGGGAGGCCACGAGGTGGTGCTCGGCGAAGAGCGGCTGGGCGTGTTGCCGCCCAGGGCCCGGGCGTCGGAGACCGCGGCACGAAAGCTGGGCGCCGACACCGAGCGCGTGCTCTCGCAGCCGTGCTGATCGCGGGCGCGGAGGTGGCGGGCCGCGCGTCCATGGATGTGCGCGTAGCGGACGGACGCATCGTCGAGCTGGCTGCGGGCCTGGCGCGGGCGCCGGGCGAGGAGGCGATCGAGGCACGGGGCGGGGCGCTGCTGCCCGGGCTCCACGACCACCACCTGCATCTTCTCGCCCTGGCCGCAGCGCAGACGTCGGTGCGCTGCGGTCCACCCGAGGTGCAGAGCCGCGAGCAGCTCGGCCGCGCGCTCGCGGAAGCGTCTCCTGTCGACGGCTGGGTGCGCGGGGTGGGCTACCACGAGTCCGTGGCGGGGCCGCTGGATCGCGACCTGCTCGACAAATTCCTCCCCGACCGGCCGGCGCGCGTCCAGCACCGCAGTGGCGCCCTCTGGGTGCTGAACTCGAGCGGCCTGCGGCGTCTCGGACTAGACGCGTTCGACGGCGGGGATGCCGGCACACGGCTGCCTGGAGTCGAGCGCGACAGCAAGGGGCGCGCCAATGGCCAGCTGCTTCACATGGATGGCTGGCTGCGCCAGCGGCTGGGCGCCCGGCAGGCCCCGGACCTCTCGGCCGCAAGCCGGCGCCTCGCCCGTTACGGGGTGACGGGGGTGACCGACGCTACGGCGCGCAACGGGCCGGCCGAGCTGGCGGCTCTCGAGGCGGCGGTAGCGAGTGGTGCCCTGCGTCAGCGTCTCATGGTAATGGGCGACGACGACCTGCCACAGCCGACTCACCCACTGATCGAGCGCGGCCCACGCAAGATCATGCTGGCCGAGTCGCAGCTGCCGTCCTTCGACGCGCTCATTGCCGTCGTCGTCGGGGCCCACGCTGCGGGTCGCCCGGTAGCGGTCCACTGCGTGACGCGTGCGCAGCTGGTGCTGAGCGTCGAAGCCCTGCGCGAGGCCGGCGCGCTGCGGGGCGATCGCATCGAGCACGCCGCAGTGCTGCCGCCCGATCTGCTGGAGCTGGTGGCCGCGCTGCCGCTCACGGTGGTGACCCAGCCCAACTTCGTCCTGGAGCGTGGCGACGCCTATCTCGTCGACGTGGAGGCGGGCGACAGGCCCTGGCTCTACCGCGCAGCGGGTCTGGTTCGGGCGGGAGTGCCGCTCGGGGCGGGAACCGACGCTCCCTTCGGTGGGCCCGACCCCTGGGCCGCGATGCGCGCCGCCGTCGATCGGCGCTCCGCCGCGGGAGAGGCGCTCGGTCCCGACGAGGCGCTCACGCCAGAGCAGGCGCTGGCACTGTTCACTTCATCTCCGGACGCTCCAGGGGGGGCATCCCGCCGCCTCGCGCCGGGTGAAGTGGCGGACCTCTGCCTGCTCGAGCGGCCCTGGCGTGCTGCCCGGTCTTCCCTGTCCAGCGAGCACGTGCGCGCCAGCTGGCGCGCCGGCTGCCCGATCTGGAGCCGCTGACCGCCGGCACCGGGGCCGCGCCCCGCTGCTTCGTGCCCCCAGACGTTTCGTGCCCCCAGATGCTTCGGACCCAGAACGGCCGGGGGGCTACCCAGGAGCCGCGGACGCGCTAATCTGACACATCGTCAGATTGTCGAGGAGCTCGCATGTCCCTCTCCCCCGACCAGCGCCTGGTTTCCGCCGATGACCACATGGACATCCACGTGCTGCCGCCCGAGCTGTGGCAGGAGCGGCTGCCCGCGGCGCTGCGGGAGCGCGGCCCGAAGGTCGTGGATACCGACGACGGGCCCCACTGGGTGATCGACGGCCAGCAGGTGAGCCCGAGCGGCCGCAAGGCGGCTGGCTTCATCCGCAGCGAGGACCATGGCTTTCGCCCCGGCAGACCCGAGCAGCGGCTCGAGGACATGGACCGCGATGGCGTTTTCGCCCACGTGATCTACAGCCCCACCACGACGCAAATGCGTGTCGAGGAGCCGGAGCTGAGGGCGGCCTGCATGCGTGCCTACAACGACTGGGCCGCCGAGTTCAACGCGGCGGATCCGAACCGGCTGCTGGCGCTGGCCGACATTCCCAGCCACGACGCGAAGGCCGCCGCCGACGAGCTCGAGCGCGCCGCGAAGCTCGGGCACCGGGGTGCCATCGTGCACCAGTTCCAGGGCGCGGACCCGATCTTCGAGCCCAGCTGGGGGCGCTTCTGGGACGTGGCCGAGGAGCATGGTCTGCCCATCTCGGTGCATCTCGGCCCCGGCACCCACAGTCTCAAGCCGCAGCTCGGCTCGTGGCGCTTCCCGGCCTTCGTGGCGATCGTGCCCATGCAGCTCGACGAGGTGCTGGCGGGCATGATCTTCTCGGGCCTGCTGGAGCAGCGGCCGAATGTCAAGCTGGTGCTGGGTGAGGCCGGCCTCGGCTGGATCCCCTACGTGATCGAGCGCCTCGACCACGAGCACCACAAGTACTACGACAAGACGCAGGACCACCGCCTCTCGATGCTGCCCAGCGAGATCTTCGCACGGCAGGTATACGTCACCTACGAAGACGAGAAGCTCGGCGTCGAGCTGATCCCGCGCATCGGCGTGGGCAACGTGATGTGGGCCTCGGACTATCCCCACGGCGACAGCACCTGGCCCCACTCGCGCCAGGCCATCGCCGACTCTCCCGTGTCGAGCCTGGGCGAGGACGCCATGCGCCGCATCGTCTGCGACAACTGCGCGGAGATCTACGGGGTCGGGGGCTGACTCCACTGCCTCTGGCGACGCCGCGCTCACGGGGTCGCTAGCGAGTCGACACAGGGGTGTAGACCGACGCGCATGCAGACCATCCATTTTCGATCATCGCTGAATCCTGGTTCAGACAACGGCGCTGCCCCGCAGGGCGAAGCCTGGATCGACATCGAAGCGGGGGACGACGAGGGAAGACGCTGGCTGGCCAGTCAGAGTGGTCTGGATGACCAGATCATCAGCAGATTGCTCGAGCCGGTACCGGCCAGCTACTGGCGCCGATTCGGCCAGGGGCTCCATTTCAATGTGTACGCCGCAGTGCCTGGCGGGGACACCTCGGCGATCGCGATCGTCGATTACGGAATCTGGCTGGAGCCCGGCCGGATCATCACTGTGCGCCACGGCAAGGTTCCGGTGCTCGAGAAGGCCGCGGAGGCCTGCTCGAAGGGGGCGGGCCCCTCCAATCCCTGGGGGCTGATCGTGTTCCTGCTCTCTGAGGCGGCGAGTCGGCTGGAGCAGGATATTCACGACCTGACTGCCACCATCGACCAGCTGGAAGATGAGGTGCTGACCGCAGAGGGCGATCCACCGATGCATCGCGTCGCCGAGCTTCAGAGGCGGCTGGTCTACGCGCGCCGTGTCCGGGTGCCTTTGTCGAACGTGGTCAGCTTCATTTCGTCCCAGCCGGGCTCGGTCACCGACGGCGCGCTTCGCGACGAGTTCGAAGGGATCGCAAACCTCGTCGCGCAGCACCAGGAGTTGCTGAGCTTGTAGATCGAAAGAGCCTCGGCGTTGCAGGAGCTGATCCGGAACCAGCTTGCCGATTCCATGAATGCGGCCACGTATCGGTTCACCTGGGTGGCAACCGTGTTCCTGCCCCTGAGCTTCCTGACCGGGCTGCTGGGAATCAACGTCGCCGGCATTCCCGGCGACCACGATCCCCTGGCGTTCTGGCTGGTCTGCGGCGTGCTCTGCCTCATCGCCGCGGCCTGGGGCATCGTCGTCGGCCGCTTCACCAGCCTGTTCAGGAGGCGAAGCGGACCCCGAGCCCCGAGATGAACGCGGGGTGGCAAAGGAAGGCGAACGGGGCTTCGAGCGCCGCAACCCTGCGCCACCTCGGATTCAGCTAACCTGTCGCCTTCCCAATGCGCCCGGTGAGAGAGGAACCCCCGTGATCGGATACGTCACCCTTGGAACCAACGACCTGCCCCGTGCCGAAGCGTTCTACACCGAGCTGCTCAGCTTGCTGGGCGCCAAGATCCTGATGCAGGACGAGCGCATGCGCTTCTACGGCTCCGGTCCGGGCACTCCCATCCTGGCGATCTGCAAGCCTAACGACGAGAAGCCAGCCAGCGTCGGCAACGGCGTGATGATCGGCCTGGCGGCGGGAAGCCGCGAGGGCGTCGACCGGCTCTACGCCAAGGCGATCGAGCTCGGCGCCACCGACGAGGGCCCCGCCGGCCCCCGCGGCGACAACTTCTACGGCGGCTACTTCCGCGACCTCGACGGCAACAAGCTGGTGGCCTTCCACATGGGCTAGGGCGCGTCGGCCTTTTGGCCGTTGGCCGGGGACGTTCCTGAATATTCAAGTTTTGAGATCCGCGCGGCGTTGAATATTCAGGAACGTCCCCGCTCTTCGATCTTCGGGGTATGCTGCGCCGATGCGTGTGCTGCTCACGGGTGCTACGGGCTTCGTCGGCTCTCACGCGGCCGAGGCGCTGTTGGCGTCGGGCTGCGAGGTTCGCGCCCTGGTGCGCGATCCGGCCAAGCTCGAGCGCATCTTCCGGGAGCGCGGCCTCGAGCCTCCCGAAGGCGTGCGCGGCGACGTGACCGATCGCGACTCCGTGGAGCGCGCCTTCGACGGCTGTGACGCCGTCGTGCATGCCGCCGCCGTCGTGGCCATGGTCGCCCACCGCGCGCGCGAGGTGCTCGATACCAATGCTCTCGGCGTCGAGAACGTGGTGGGCGGGGCCGTGCGTCGGGGCATTCCTCGCATCGTCTACGTGTCGAGTGCGAGCGCGCTCTTCGACCCCGACGGTCCGGTCGTCACGGCCGATTCCCCGGTGGTTGCCGGCAAGAACGCCTACGCGCGCTCCAAATCCGAGGCCGAGCAGCTGGTGCGGCGGCTCCAGGCCGAGGGGGCACCGATTCGCAGCGTCTATCCCACCGGCATCGTCGGGCCGAACGACCCGGGCCTGTCGGAAGCGAACCACGCCGTGCGCACCTTCGTACGCGACGTGGTGCTGCTGACGTCGGGCGGCTTCCAGGCCGTCGACGTTCGTGACGTCGCCGAGATCCTGCAGCGTCTCGTGCTAGGCGGTGAAGGCCCCGCGCGCTATGTGGCGGGAGGACACTCCCTCTCCTGGCTCGAGATCGCCGATGCCATCGACGCGGTCACGGGGGTACGCGTGCGCCGTGTGCGCGCACCCGGCGCGCTGATCCGCTTCGGCGGCCGCGTCGCTGATGTGGTGAAGCGCGTCTGGGACTTCGATTTCCCCATGACCGCCGAGGGCATGATCTACGCCACGCAGTGGAAAGGCGCGGACAGCTCGAAGACCGTGGAGGAGCTGGGCGTGCGCTTCCGCCCGCCGGGGGAGACCTTTGCGGACGCCATCGCCTGGATGCACCGCGCCGGCTACGTGGATGCCCGCTTTGCCGGCCGACTGGCGGAACGGGCGCGCTCATGAGCATCCGCGCCTTCGACCACTGGGCCATCACCGTCGCCGACATCCAGAGCAGCATCGACTTCTACCGCGGCGTGCTCGGCTGCGAGATCCTCTACGAGGAGGCCTGGCGCCAGGGCAAGCTGCCGATCGTGGCGATCCGCATCGGCGCCAACGTGATCAACGTCCACCAGCAGGGCAGGGAGCTCGAGCCCCACGCGGGCCGTCCCACGCCCGGCTCCGGAGACTTCTGCATGCGCTGGGATGCGCCGCTCGATAACGCCGTGCGGCTGCTCGAAGCCAAGGGCGTGGCGGTGATCGAAGGCCCGGTTCGCCGTCCCGCGGCGGATGGAGAGCTCGGCCAGTCCATCTACTTCCGCGACCCCGACGGGAACCTGCTGGAGCTGCTCTCCACGCTCTAGGGGGCGAGTGCTACGGGCCGGCCGCCCGGCCCGGCGCTCCAGCAGTGCTCGGGCAGGTCGCGCAGGCCGTCGAGCAGGGCGCTGGCCAGGATCTCGTGCCCGGCGGCATTGGGGTGTGGATCCATGGCCGAGAGGCGCAGCTGCGTCGGATCGCGGCCTTCGAAGTAGGGGAAGCTCTGGGTGACGCTGAAGCCCCGCGCGCGGGCCGCCGCCTCCACTTTCTCCATCACGGGCAAGAAGGGATAGAGGCGGTTCAGCTGGGCGATGCCGGTGTGCACGAGCAGGTGCAGGCAGACGCCCTGATCCCCGCCGTGGGCGGCGAGGTCGTCGAAGGCGCGCTCCACGCCCGCCCAGGCTGCCTCGTTGTCGAAGTAGTTGCTGTGCAAATCGTGCTCCAGGGTTCCGACCGGGTGGGTGCTCATCTCCCAGAGCGCCAGCAGACGCGGCCACACCGCCCGCAGCAGATAGGAGGGGGAGTCCAGGAAGCGTCGGTAGCGATAGAAGCGGGCGGGGCCTGCTCCGGAGAAGGTCGAGACGTAGGCCGGGCCTTGGATGTCGTTCATCGTGTAGCCGTAGACCAGAAGGTGCGGAGCGTACTGGCTTCCCAGCTTCCGGACGCGCGCGGCGACCTGCGTCGCATTCAGTCCCGAGAGTCCCAGGTTCAGCACCTCGTAGCGGACCCCGCTTGCCAGCTGATTGAGGTGGGCCTCGAGGCGCGCGGCATAGGCGTCCTCCTCGAGCACCCCGGTGCCCATCGTGATGGAGTCCCCGGCCAGGGCGATGCGGAAGACATCCGCGGCCGGCACCGTGCTGTATTCCGGTCCGCGGAAGCCGGAGCGGTTGTTGCGGAAGGGCAGGCCCTTATGGACTCCCCGCGCGCCGGGCTGTCCCAGCTCGTGCAGGCTGTGCAGCTCCGGCAGCTCGGTGCCGGCCAGCTCGGCAGCGGCCCGGCCTTCGGCCTCGGTGGGCGGAGCGGCCGGGCGACCGACGGCCGGCGCGGCGACGTCCCAGAACGCGCGCACGCCCAGCTCGGCGAGCAGCAACGCCACCAAGAGGCTCGCCAGCAGCAGGCCCAGGGTCTTCACGGCCGCACCGAGCTTAGCAGCGCGGCTATGCTGGGAGCGCCCAGCAGGAGGCCGGCCGCGTGGACCGCTTGAGTGTCACCTATCACCTCGACGTAGAAGACGCTGCCGCCGAGGAGCGCGCCCAGGCGGTGGCGCTGGAGCAGACGGTCGAGGTGCCGCGCGTCGTGGTGCGCGACGCCTTCTTCGAGAAGGAAGTGATGGGCAGCGTCGAGTCGCTGGAGCGCTCCGAGGACGGCGGCTATCAGGCGAGGCTTTCGTACCCACTGGGTGCCACGGCGCTCGAGCCCGCCCAGTTCCTGAACGTCATGTTCGGAAATTCCTCGCTCCACGCCGACGTGCGCCTGCTCGACTTCGAGGCTCCACCCGCCGCGACGGCCGCGCTAGGCGGCCCTCGCCATGGGCTGTCGGGGCTGCGCCAGCGCCTGGCCGCGCCCGAGCGGCCGCTCACGTGCACCGCCATCAAGCCCATGGGCCTGTCCAGCCCGGCCCTGGCAGAGCTGTGCGGGACCTTCGCCCGGGCCGGCATCGACGTGATCAAGGACGACCACGGGCTGGCGGACCAGAGCTGGAGCCGCTTCGAGGAGCGGGTGCCGGCCTGCGTGCGCGCGGTGCGCGAGGCTGCCGACGCCACGGGCCACGAGGCCCTGTATGCACCCAACCTGATCGGGACGCCCACACGCGTGCTCGAGAAGCTGCGCATCGCCCAACAGGAGGGGGCCTCCGCGGTGCTGGTGTCACCGATGCTGCTGGGCCTGCCCTTCTTCCAGGAGCTGTGCCAGCGCGCCGAGCTGCCCGTGCTGGCGCACCCGGCGCTGGGGGGCGCCCTGCGCATCGCGCCGCAGACCCTGTTCGGCAAGCTCTTCCGGCTCTTCGGGGCCGACGCCGTGATCTACGTGAGCTTCGGATCGCGCTTCAGCCAGAGCCGCGAGGCGTGCGGGGAGCTGGCGCAGAACCTGCGTCGACCCTGGCACAGTGTGCGGCCGGCGCTGCCGGTGCCAGCGGGGGGCATCCGCGTGGAGAGCGTGCCCGAGGTCGTGGACTTCTACGGCCGCGACGTGATGCTGCTGGTGGGCGGCGATCTCCAGATCGAGGGCGGCGCCTTGCTCGAGCGCAGCCGGGCTTTCGTGGCGTCGGTGCGGGAGGCGGGCGCATTGCCGGAGGCCGAGCCCGCGTGAGCCGCCGGCGCGCAGGCGACCCGCCCGGGCACGTGCGCTACGCCGGGGAGTTTCGCTGGGAGGGGGTCGACGTCCATCCCTACAAGGTGGAGGGGACCCACTTCCGCGGCGTGACACGCCAGCTGCTCTTCGCCGACAGCTCCGCGGCCAGCGAGCTGCGCTACTTCGAGGTGGCTCCCGCCGGCCACACCACGCTCGAGCGCCACCAGCATGCCCACCAGGTGGTGGTGGTGCGCGGCAGCGGCCGGGTGCTCACGGGAGATGGCGTCGTCGCGGTCGCAGCCTTCGACCTGATCTGCGTGCCGGCCCTCGTCTGGCACCAGTTTCGCGCCGGGGAAGAGGCTCCCCTGGGCTTCCTGTGCCTGGTGGACCGCGAGCGGGATCGGCCGCAGCGTCCGGACGCCCAGGCCCTTGCTGCGCTGAGGCGCGACGCGCAGATCGCGGACTTCATCCGCGTGTAGCCCGGCTTGGCTTGCCGGTCTCTAGTGCCTAGAGCAGGTCGAGCTGGCGCGGCTCCCCCAGCACCTCGGCGAACTGGCGTCCGAGCGCGTCGAGGATGGCGTCGCCCACGGGCCGCAGCACGCGCTCGATGTAGTGCTGGTGGTCGATGCCAGGGGGCAGGGGCCGGCCCGGGAGCACCGGCTCGGGCCCGCTCTGGGTGATGACGTAGCGCACGACGGGCCCCGCCTTACCCCCGGCCTTGCGGGCCGCCTGTACGTGCGGTGGTGTCGTGGCCGTGTAGCGGTCGAGGGTGGCCTTGCGCACACGCTTGGCGTAGACGAGCTCGGCGTCGAGCTGGCCCGCGCGCAGCTCCGCCACCAGCTGGGCCGCGTAGGCCATCACGTCCCGTCCGGTGAAGAGGCGCTCCAGCATGCCGCGCTGGAGACGCCCGGCGACGCCGGGCCAGTCGCGGCGCACCGCCTCGAGCCCCACGATTTCGAGGCCCCCGTCCTTCCAGCCGGCGTAGCGCTTCTTGCTGCCCTCGCGCCCGCCGCGCACCCGGGGCAGGAAGAAGCCCTCGAAGACGTGCTCCAGCTCCAGCAGCAGCCGCGACTCGACGCGGTAGCTCTCGCGCACGCGGCTGCGGATGGCCTCGTCGACCCGCTCGCGCAGCTGCTCGGCCTCGTCTCGTGCTGCTGCCCGGCCCGTCAGCTGCACGAAGACGGAGTCCGTGTCGCCATAGAGCACGCGTACGCCCTCCTCCTCGAAGGCCTCGCGCGTCCAGGCCAGCGTCTGCTGCCCGAAGCGCGTGATGGCGTTCGCGACCTCAGGGTCGAAGAAGCGGCACGACGCCGCGCCCAGCACGCCGAACAGCGCGTTCATCATGATCTTGAGCGCCTGGTCTGCGTGTGGGTCGCCGCGGCTGCGGGCCTGCTCGCGCCGCTCCATGAAGCGCTCGAGCACGCCCGGGAGGATCGCGTCGTCGCGCGAGAAGCGCGCGCCGTTGGGCGCCTCGATGGCGTCCTCGCCGGCCTGGGCGTGGGCCAGCGGGTCCAGGTGGAAGGTGCGGATCAGGCTCGGGTAGAGGCTCTTGAAGTCGAAGACGGCCACGTTCTCGAAGAGCCCCGGCTGAGGCTCCAGCAGCGCACCGCCCGTGACGGGGGCCGACTTTCGCTCGCGGTCCACACTGGGCGCCACGAAGCCGCGCGAGCGCAGCTCGGGCAGGTAGAGCAGATCGAAGGACGCGATACTCGCGCCCACCCGATCTAGCTGCATGCCCGAGAGCAGGCTGCGCTCCAGCGTAAGCGCCAGCAGCCCCTCCTTCTCGAGGATGTCGATCACCAGGCGCGCGTCCTCCCGGTTGTAGGCGACCAGGGCCTCCGGGTCTTCGTGGTAGAGGCGCGTGATCTCGCTGGCGGCATCGCCGCCAGCGGCGTCGATCAGCTTGCCGCGGCCGAGAATGTGGCGCGCGGCCGTCTCGAGGCGGTAGTCCTCCAGGCGGATTGCGTCGCGTACCAGCGGGATCGCGTCGAGCACCATCCGGCCGGGCAGCGACGCGCGCCACTGGCGTGTGAAGCCCATGTCCTGCTGAAAGAGGATCTTTCCCTCCACGCGGCCGAGCTGGGACGCCAGCCGATAGTGACGGCAGCGCGCGTCCCAGGTGCGCAGGTCGAAGTCCACCACGTTCCAGCCCGTCAGCACGTCGGGGTCGAGCTCGCGGATGCGCTCTTCGACACTCGTGATCAGCTCGCGCTCGGTGCGGTGCACCACGGCCCCGCGCACCGGCCCCGCCGACACCAGGTGGACTTCGTCCGCCCCGTCGCCCACCAGCGCGGCGCAGTAGAGATGGCTGGCATCGGGAGAGGTCTCGAGGTCGATGGAGAGCGTGCGCAGCGTCGGGCGGACCTGCGCCGGCAGGATTTCGGGATTGGCGAAGCGCAGCAGACCGGGGCGCAGCTGCTCCGACGGACCTTCCAGCGACACACCCACACGCAGGCCGTGATCCACCAGATAGCGGTAGGGAAAGCGCAGGTCCGCTTCGAGCGCGCGGCCGCCACCCCGTTCCACCTTCTCCCGCAGCGGGGGCACGTTGGCGGGCAGGTCGGCGGTCACGCGCACCAGCTCCGCCTGGTCCAGGCCGCGGAGCTTCGTGGCCTCGACCCGAGTGCGCGGCACGTCCGCCAGCAGGCGGGCCTGCTGTGCGGGAACGAAGAAGTAGGGGCGGAAGCGATCGTCCTCCACGAGGAAGGCCTCGCCGCTCTCGAGGCGCCCAAAGAGCTGCACCACGGGAACCGTGCGTCGGATGCGATAGGTGGGCTGGAGGATCCAACCGGCCGGCAAAGGGGGGCCTCCCGTCGGGACCCCGATTCTAGGCCGTTGCTGCCTGGTTTCTACGCCGCCGCGTCCTCCGGCAGCAGGCCCTGCTCCCGAAAGGCGTCGAGCAGTAGCGTTCTCACTTCGGTCTCCCACAGAAAGGAGACGTGGCTGCCGTGGTACCAGGACACGCGGGGGCGGCCCCAGTGATCCCAGAGCTCCAGGGCGTGGTCGGGTGAGGCCAGGCGGTCGGCGAGACCGGCGTAGAGGTAGCAGCGCTCGACGGGAACGCTGGGATCGAAGGAGAAGGGCGACACGACCCGTAGCAGCTGCTCGACGCGCTCGAACTGGAAGCCCATCTGCTCGGCGGCCCACAGCACCGGGTCGGGCACGTGGGATTTCGCCAGGCGCGAGAAGCTCGCCGCCGGGATGCCGGCGATCACGCAGTCGAGCTCGGGCTCCATGGCTGCGACGAGCGCCGCCGTGTAGGCGCCCAGTGAGACGCCGTGCAGCCCCACTGCCGGCGGGCTCTGCGTGCGCAGCCAGGAGAGCAGCCGGCGCACGTCCCACAGCGCCTGGGCCTGAGCGTGCAGCGTGTCGACGAAGTCGCCCACGAAGTAGCCGTCGCCGCTGCGCAGCCCCACGCGGCGGGGGCCGTGGAAGGGAAGCACGGGGATCAGCACGTTGAGGCCCAGATGCTTGTGCAGCCAGCGGGCGCGGAAGCCCGCGAAATCCACCAGGGGCGTGCCCATGCGGTAGCCGGGCACGCAGAGCAGCCAGGGCCGCGGCGGGCCGGGATGGCGCAGCATCCAGGCCCAGGCCGTGCGGTTCGGCTCGTAGCCCAGCCAGCGTGCCCGGCCCGTCTCCCCCTCGTGGGGGGTGTAGCCGCTCTCGAAGCGAACGGTCTCGTAGCGGATCCAGGGGACGCGGCCCGGTGTCAGTACCGCGTCTGTAAGCGGAGGCGGTGTGTCGTGGTAGGAGCCCGGGTCCTCGAGCCAGCCGCGCGCCTCGAAGAGCTCGAGAGCCTCCGCCAGCTCGTCCACCACGCGCCGCTCGCGCACCACCGGCGCCGCCGCGAGCTCGGCGGCCAGGAAGATCTCGTCCAGCACGGCCTTGGATGCCAGGCCCAGGCCGCCGCGCGGAGTCGGCAGGCCTTCGGGGTGGGCAGCCCGCCAGCGGCTGGCGATGCGCGCGCCGACGATCAGCGGCGTGGCGCCTGAGCGCAGCGCAACCTCGATGCCCCGGGCCAGTCGAGCGAACACGCGACCTTCTCCCCCCGAACGCTTGCCTATGGGTGAAATCGGCCATGCGCGGTGCGCCGCTTGAGCCGTGCGCAATGAGCTTGCGGGTATTTACCCTCAATCAGTTGCTGTAGCGCGTCGCTGCTTCGTGTCAGCTGCCCGGAGCCCGCCACGCGGGTCATCCTATGCGTGGAGCGTCCGAGTGAAACCCGACCGGAGCAGCGGCGTGAATCATCTCGAGAGCGGAGCGCCGATCCGCATCGGTATCTCGTCGTGTCTGCTCGGCAACGAGGTGCGTTACGACGGCGGACACAAACGCGAGCCGCTGCTGGCCGACGCGCTCTTGTCTGATGAGCTGGGCGCCCAGATCGAATGGGTGGCGGTCTGCCCCGAGGTCGAGGTCGGGATGGGCGTCCCGCGCCCGCGCTTGCAGCTGCAGGACGACGCCGGCCAGCTGCGCATGCTCGAGAGCGAGTCGGGTCGCGACCACACAGCTTCGATGCAGCGCTTCGCGCAGCAACGCGTGAGCGAGCTGCGGAGCCTCGACCTGCGCGGCTACGTGCTCAAGCGCGGCTCTCCTTCCTGCGGCATGCAGGGCGTCGCGGTGCACGACGAGCGCGGGGAGCCCAGACCTCGCGGGCGCGGACTTTTCGCCGAGGCGCTGATGCAGGCCCTGCCCTGGCTGCCCGTGGAGGAGGAGGGCCGCCTGCGCGACCCGCTGCTGCGAGGGGATTTTCTCGAGCGCGTGCGCGCCTGCCACAGCCGGTATCTTCTGGGCCACGTCTGAGGGCGCGTCAGGCCGGACGCTGCGGGGCTGTAACCCCGGGTGACCCGGCCGCGTACCCCCCAACCGATCCACTGGAGGAAACAGCCATGAATTCCGTCTCTCTGCGCATTGCATTGCTCGCCTTCTTGGCCCTCGGGCTCGCCGCGGCGACGGCCTCGGCCGAGGAAGCTGGCAAGCCCATGATCGTGAAGATCCACGCCGATTGGTGCGGTACCTGCACCAAGCTGAACCCGACCATGGACGAGCTCCAGACGAAGCTCGGCTCCGAGGCGGAGATCGTCGTGCTCGACGTGACGGACAAGAGCGCCGTCGAGAAGTCGCAGGCGCGCGCCGAGGAGCTCGGCATCGTGGCCTTCTTCGCTGAGTACAAGAGCAAGACCGGCACCGTCGGCGTGCTCGATGCCAGCGGCAAGGAGATCGTGGTGTTGAAGGGCGAGACCGACGCCGACGTGTACGTGACGGCCCTCGCCAAGGCCAAGGAGGCCTGAACATCTCCGCGGCAACTTCAGCGCCGGCGCCTGCCGGGGCGGAGCCCGCTCCGCTCTGGCGGCACCGCGCCTTTCTGTGGCCGCTGGCCGGAGCGGCGCTGCTGGTTCTGGCGGCGCCGCTCTGGTGGGGTCCGATCTCGGCGCTGCTCTTCGATTTCGAGTTTGCGGTGGCCGAGCTGCTGCCGGAGCAGGCCATCGCGGGCAGCGCCTGGTTCCTGCTGCCGCTGGTGGGCTTCGGCTGCGGGCTGCTGGCGAGTGTGTCGCCCTGCGTGCTGCCGCTGGTGCCCCTCAACATCGCAGCCATCGGCGCCGCCGACGCCAGTGGCTGGCGCGCCGTCGATCTCTCGGCGCGCTTCGTCGTCGGAGCCGCCCTGGCGCTGGCACTGCTCGGCATCTTCGGCGACGTGGCCGGTGTGCTGCTGATCGAGCAGCGTGGCCCGGTGCTGATCCTGGTGGGGCTGTCGATGCTCTACTTCGGCCTCGCCGCCCTGGATCTCGTGCCGCTTCCCTTCGCCGGCCGGGGCCCCGGAGCCGGGCGTACCCTCGGGCCCGTTGGCGCCGGGGCCGCCTTCTCGCTCGTCACCACGCCCTGCGTCAGCCCCTTCGTGGGCGCCGTGCTGGCGGCGTCGGCCTCGGCGGGTGTGCCCGGTCTCTCGATGCTCTCGATGCTGGGCTTCGCCTTCGGCTACACGGCGCTGGTGTTCCTGGGCGGTGTCTTCGGCGGGAGCCTGGTGGCCCGCATGCGCCAGCGCTCCTTCGACGCCCCGCGAGCCGCCGCTGCGGCGCTGCTGCTCGTGGCCGGTCTCGGCTTCGCAGCCGCCGGCATCGCCTGGTTCTAGGCGCAGAGCCGCCTCGGGCCCGTTGCTAGCATGGGCGGTCCATGTCTCCCCGCCCCGACGTTCCCGACGGAATCTCCTTCGACAGCGTGTCGCGCTTCTTCGCCGAGCAGGTGCCGGGGGGC
>Ga0255057_10001276_pt1 | contig 14335 bp, 14 predicted proteins | sample Cases_109_6_MG_FD_189022 | JGI IMG/M metagenome (GOLD analysis project Ga0255057, IMG submission 189022) | Seawater microbial communities from Amundsen Gulf, Northwest Territories, Canada - Cases_109_6 | ecosystem: Environmental > Aquatic > Marine > Gulf | place: Canada: Northwest Territories... | reverse complement strand
AGTTCGGCTGCGTGACGCCCGACTACTGGAAGAATTTCGCGCTGGAGATCGACCGCCCCGACGCCGATGCGATCTTCCTGAGCTGCGGCGGCATTCGATCGCTCGAGGTTGCCGCGGAAATCGAGGACTTGGCCGGCAAGCCGGTCGTCACCAGCAATCAGGCGCAGATGTGGAGCTGCCTGCGCCGCGCCGGGGTCAAGGATGAGATCGAGGGCTTCGGGCGCATCTTTTCCAAGCCCGGCACCTCCCTGTTACCCGCGAGCTAAGTAGAACCCCTGGCGCCAGCCCCGGTCAGGTTTGGCGCGGCGGAAGTTGCGCCTTTACCAGGGTGGCCCAGTAATCGCAGCCGATAGCGAGGATCTCGTCGTTGAGATCATAGTGGGGATTGTGAAGCGAAGAGCCGCAGTGCCCCTCGGTCCCATTGCCGATCAGGATATAGCAGCCGGGCTTTTTTTGAAGCATGCGCGCGAAGTCCTCCGAGCCGCCGCAAGTCGGGCAGTCGGGGTCGACGGCGGGCTCGCCGGCCACTTGGCGGGCGGCCGCTACGGCGGCCTCGGTTTCGGCCGGCGTGTTCACGGTCACGACGAAGTCTTGCCGGTAGTCGACCTGGCCTTCGGCGCCATGCGCGGCACAGATCCCCGCTACGATTTGCCGCATGCGGGCCTCGATGCGGCCTTGCGTCTCGGCCGTAAGCGCACGGCAGTCGCCTTTGATGGTCACCACGGAGGGAATGACGTTGCGCGCGCCGTCGGTCAGCATCTCGGTCACCGAAACCACGCCCCAGTCCTGGGGCCCGACGGAGCGCGAAACGATGGTCTGGAGCGCCAGCACCACCTCCGCCCCGATCACCACGGGATCCACGGTGCGATCGGGCATGGAGGCATGACCGCCGCGTCCCTGGATGGTAATAACGAAGATGTCCTCCGAGGTCATCATGGGCCCCTTGCGCACGGCGAAATGCCCGGCCGGAAGGCCCGGCATGTTGTGCAAACCGTAGACCGCATCCATGGGAAAGCGCTCGAATAGACCGTCGTCGATCATCGACAGCGCCCCCCGGCCATCCTCCTCGCTCGGCTGGAAGATGAAGTAGACGCTGCCGTCGAAGTCGCCTTCCTCCGCCAGACGCCTGGCCCCACCCAACAGCATGGCGGTGTGGCCGTCATGGCCGCAGCCATGAAAGACCTTGTCGTTGACCGAGCGGTGCGCGAAGTCGTTGGCCTCTTGAATGGGCAGGGCATCCATGTCGGCGCGCAGCCCGATCGCCCGGTTGCCTTGGCCGCGGCGCAGGACGCCGACCACCCCGGTGGTGCCGACGCCGCGATGCACCTCCAGCCCGAAGTCCTCCAAGAGGTCGGCCACCTTGGCCGCCGTGCGCACCTCGCGAAAGCCCAACTCCGGGTGTTTATGGATATCGCGGCGCCAAGTCCCCATTGCCTCGTGCAGTTCCGTGGTCTTGCTCTCCATGTGCCCGCCTCACCCCGTCCGCCGTGTGATGAACCTGATAGCAATCCGGGCACTTCGCGGCAATCGTCCAGATCACCGGCAGACGGTTCTTATGAGACATGTCGCGAGCAGGCGAAATTGGCCGCCTACTTGGCGGGTTGGATATTCTGGTTAAGCCGGAATAGGTTGGCCGGATCGTACTCGGATTTTGTCCGGACCAAGCGATCGTAGTTGGCATCGCCGTAGGAGGCCCGCAACAATGCCTCGCCTTCTTCGCCTTGTCCGGGGAAATTGAGGTAAGCGCCACCGCGCGAGAAGGGCTTCATCTCGGCCCAGGCGTCCCGTGTCCAAGCGATCGCGCGGTCGTTGTCACTGGCCTCCGTCCACGAGGTATCGAAGCTGACGAGATAGGGTGCTCGGCGTTCGCCGATCGCGGTTTTTCCCGGATCGACACGGCTCATGGCGCCGCCCAATTGCCAGACCGCGATTAACGACCAGGGTGAGGGCCGATCGTTCGCACGGGCGATGATCAGGTCGATTGCCTGGTCGTCCAGGCTATCGGTATAAATCGATTTCCAATAGTTCAACCGTTCGCCTTTGACGAACAAGGGATCGAAAGCGCTTTGCACGCCGGCGTAGGGCGCCGGCCCGCTGAGATCGAGCACGGGGTCGCCCAACTCGCGTAACGGCTGGATCACACGCTCGCCCTCCTCCAACGCACCGATATGTACACCGGCGGCGATGACAACCGGTCTGCCATGCAGCTCGGCGGGGAAGTTCGGGTGGGTCGGGATGCTCCAGAGCAGGAAATTGGACGCGAAGTCCTCCGGCGCTTCGACCATCAAGTCGCGCCAACGCCGCATGACGCGCCCGCCCTCTTCCAAAGGGTAGAAGGGCGCACAAAGCGTTACCATGGGCCCGACAGGGTAAAGCTCGTATTCGAATGAGGTGACGACTCCGAAATTGCCGCCACCGCCGCGCACAGCCCAGAACAAATCGGAATTCTCGGTCTCGCTGGCGGTGAGAAACTGCCCGTCGGCGGTGACCAGATCGACCGAAACCAGCGCATCACAAGCCATGCCGTGCTTGCGGCGCAACCAACCCATTCCACCACACAGGGTGAGACCGGCAATGCCGGTAAGCGAGACCACGCCCAAGGGCGCGGCGAGACCGAAGGCCTGGGTCTCGCGATCGACATCACCTAAGGTAGCACCCCCGCCGGCCCGCGCCCGGCGGGCCCCCGGGTCGACCCGTACCCCATTCATGGCAGACAAGTCGATCACGATCCCGCCATCGCACACGGCGTTTCCGGCGACGTTGTGCCCGCCACCGCGCACTGCCACCAAGAGATCGTGCTTCCGCGCGAAGTCGACCGCATCGATCACGTCGGCCACGCCGACGCACTGGGCAATGATCGCCGGGCGCTTGTCGGCACTGCCATTCCAAATCACCCGTGCGTCGTCATATCCTGGGTCCGCCGGCGTGAGAACCGGGCCCCGCAGGGCCTCCGCCAAGACGCTTACGGCGTCGCTCCCCAAAGGCGTTTCCTCTACAATCTCAGGCATAGTTGGATCCGACATTATTGCCTCCTCAGAAATCGTCGCGGCGCGTCGTGGCCAAAAGCGGGTGCGGACATAATCGTGAAAGGAGCCCTCGTCCTCAAGTACAGGAAATGTACTGGAATGCGTGTCGGCGGCCAGCTAGTCTGCAGCCATCATGACAAGTTATGGACAGTACTGTCCGGTCGCACGCGCAGCTGAGATCCTCAATGAAAGGTGGACCCTGCTGATCCTGCGCGACCTCTTGGGCGGCGCGCGCCGGTTCAACGAGATTCGCAAGGGCGTGCCGAGAATGTCACCGACGTTGCTTTCAAAACGCCTCAAGAGCCTCGAGGATTGCGGGCTTATCACGCGCCGGCCGGCGTCCGCGGCCGGGGTGGTGGAATATCATCCGACACCGGCTGGGCTTGAGGTAAGACCTATCATCGAGCTCTATGGCGCTTGGGGTCAGCGCTGGGTGCGCAACCGCCTTGCCGAGGACGAGTTGGATGTAAGCCTGTTTATGTGGTTCCTGCGCTGCAGCATCGATAAGCAGCATTTCCCACCTGGGCAGACGGTCGTGTGTTTCGAGTACACGGACCGGCCGAGGTTGGCGAAAGGCAATTGGTGGGTCGATAAATGGTGGCTCATCGTGACCGAACTTGCGGTTGATCTCTGCGTCCAAGATCCTGGTTATGAGGTCGATCTTTATGTGGTGACCGACTTACGAACCATGACCCGGGTCTCGATGGGCGACATCCCAGTGTGTGTGGCGGTTGGGTCTCAGGCCATCGAACTGCACGGCTCGCGGTCACTGGCAAAAAAATTCGAGCGTTGGCTGCCGCGTTCTTCCCATGCCGATGTAACGCGCCCGCCGGAGCCGCTGGATCTTTCGCATGTCCTGAAGTCGATCGGCACTGAAGCCGCCGAATGACGTGAAGGCCATGCGGCGCACTGGGCAGCGCGCCACGGTTGCAAACCAGATTATGTTCCAAACTTGATTCGTGGGCGCAAACAAGCCTAGGGTCCCCTATTCACAAGCGCGAATGCGATCATCTATAACCCAATCGGACAAGCGAAGTTCTGCTAACGGCAGGCTGTGATCCGAAACAAGTTGGAGCTGAATCAGGGAGGGCAAATCCAATGAGAGGCATGCTGAAGAAGCAGCTTATTACGGCTCTGGTATTTATAATGGCGGCACCGGCGATCGCCGTTTCCGCCAGCGCGGAAACTCTTAAAGCCTCACACCAATGGCCGGGGGGAAAGGGTGACGTGCGCGACGAGATGGTTCAGATCATCGCCCGCGAAGTCGCCAACGCGGACGTCGGTCTCGACGTTCAAGTCTATCCCGCCAAGTCCCTCTACAAGCCCAAGGAACAATGGGGCGCCATGGTCAAGGGGCAGTTGGATATCTCGGCGTTTCCGCTGGCTTATGCCGCCGGCCGCCACCCTGAATTCGACGCGACCCTCATGCCGGGCCTGGTGAAGAACCACGAGCATGCCAAGCGTCTCAACGACTCGCCGTTCATGGAGCAGATCAAAGGCATCATCGACGAGGCCGGCGTGGTCGTGCTGTCGGATGCCTGGCTGGCCGGTGGATTTGCCTCGAAGAAAAACTGTGTTCTCGAGCCCGAGACTATTAAGGGTCAGGTGTTCCGCGCCGCCGGCAAGGCTTTCAACCAGATGCTGGCCGGTGCGGGCGCATCGATCCAATCCATGCCGAGCTCGGAAATATACACGGCGTTGCAGACGGGCGTGCTCGATGGCGCCAATACCAGCTCTGGCAGCTTCGTCTCTTACCGGATCTTCGAGCAGGTGACCTGCCTGACGGCGCCAGGGGAATTTGCCCTTTGGTTCATGTACGAGCCGATCCTCATGTCGAAACAGTCGTTCGAGGGCCTGACCCAAGAGCAACGCGATGCGCTGATGGCGGCCGGCCAAGTGGCCGAGGACTTCTTCTTTGACGCCGCCAAGGGCTTGGACGACAAGCTGGTAGAGGCCTACAAAGGCGCCGGTGTCGAGGTTGTGGCCATGACGGCCGAGCAAGCCGCGGCGTGGCGCGTCATTGCGGACCAAACCTCCTACAAGTCATTTGCGGAGAAGGTTCCCGGGGGCCGCGAACTGATCGATAAGGCCCTGGCTGTCGAATAGTCTCCTCGCGTTTCGCACCCCTCCCGGCCCGGGACCTGCCGGTCCCGGGCGGGAGGGGCCGCCTTTCCATACACGCACCGGTGACGCGCATGAGACTGTTCATCGTGGCCGTCCACCTGGCATCCAAGCTTTTCGGAATGCTGGCGGCCGGGCTGATCGCGTCGGCCATTCTCGTGGTCTGCGAGATGGTGGTGATCCGCTATTTCCTGAAAGCCTCCGCCACCTGGCAAACCGACTACGCGACCTTCTCACTGGTTGCCGCAACCTTTCTTGGCAGCCCCTATATCTTGTCCGTCAAGGGACATGTGAACGTCGATCTTCTGCCGAACTATCTGGGTGCGCGCGGTCGACGCATCTTGGCGATCATCGCCAGCTGCGGCGGTTTGATCTTCGCCAGCATCCTCGCTTGGTATGGCTACGTCCTGTTCGACGAAGCGCTCGTCGGCGGATGGCGAACGGACACGATTTGGGAGTTGCCGCTCTGGATCCCCTATCTGGCGCTGCCCTTGGGCATCGGCCTCTTGGCGCTGCAGTACCTGGCCGACATCGCCGAGCTGCTTATGGGTGAAGGCCCGTCGAGCGTCGATCGCGCCCTTCGGTCCGGCGAAGATTAGCCGATGGATCCGCTAATCATCGGTTTGCTCGTCGTGGTCACCACCTTGTCGGTGCTGGCCACGGGGATACCCGTCGCCTTCGGTCTAGGGCTGGTGGCGGTCGCCTTCCTCGTTGCCTTCGAAGGGCTGGGTGCGCTCGATGTCGTGGCGGAAACGTTCTTCGGCGGCTTGGCGGAGTTCGCGCTCGTCTCCATTCCCCTGTTCATCGTCATGGGGGCGGCGGTGGCCTCCTCGCCGGCCGGCAAGGATCTATACGAGGCGTTGGACCGCTGGCTCCACCGCGTTCCCGGCGGCCTGATCATCTCGAACATCGGCGCATGCGCCATATTCGCCGCCTTGAGCGGCTCCTCGCCGGCCACCTGCGCGGCGATCGGCAAGATGGGCATCCCGGAGATGCGGGCCCGTGGGTTTCCAGACGGGCTTGCCACCGGATCGATCGCCGCGGGCGGTACGCTTGGCATCCTCATCCCGCCGTCGATCACCATGATCGTCTATGGCATCGCCACCGAGACCTCTATCGGCCGCCTATTCCTCGCCGGGGTGCTGCCCGGGCTGCTGCTGACCGTGTTGTTCATGGCCTGGTCGCTGTTCATCGCCCACCGGCACGGCTACAGTCTCAAGAACCTGGCGGGACACTTCACTTGGCGGCAGAAACTGGAGATCCTGCCACGAGTCCTGCCGTTCCTCGCGATTATCGTCGGCGTGCTCTACGTGCTCTACGGCGGGGTCGCCACGCCTTCGGAAGCGGCCGGGGTGGGGGCCCTGTTCTGCTTGCTTCTCGTGGCGGTCATCTACGGGGTTTGGCAGCCCAGCAAGATCTGGAAAATCCTCAGCGAGTCCATGCGCGAGAGCGTGATGATCCTGATGATCATCGGTGCCTCGGCGCTGTTCAGCTTCACCCTCTCGTCGCTCTTCGTCACCCAGTCGGTCGCCCAGTTCATCGTCGAGCTGGCGGTCAACAAATGGGCGCTGATGGGTCTGATCAATCTGTTTTTGCTGGTCGCCGGCTTCTTCCTGCCGCCGGTCGCGGTGATCTTGATGACGGCGCCGATACTGCTGCCGATCATCACCCAGGTGGGCTTCGATCCCTATTGGTTCGCCGTGATATTCACCATCAACATGGAAATCGGACTGATCACGCCGCCGGTCGGGCTTAACCTCTACGTCATCAACGCGATCGTCCCGGACGTGAAACTGCCCACCGTATTGATGGGCGCCCTGCCCTTCATGCTGTGCATGGTCGTTGCTATTCTCTTGCTCTGCCTTTTTCCCGCCATCGCGACCTGGCTGCCCACCTACCTGATGGGACCCGCGCTGTGAAAGAGAGACGCGATCCTAAGTTGAGCTTCTACGCGGACTCGACTCGGCCCTGAATATCGGTTTAGCTGCCAAGCATGAAGAGCTTTACGCTATTTCTGATTGCATCTATCGCGATCGGCGCTTGCGCCACGAACCCCACGCAGGACACCTATCTAGGGTCCGAGCTCGGCATGGGCCAGGTCACCGACATGGGCGAGATCGTGGCCGTGCGGCCGGTGACGATCGAACGCACCGGCCAGGAGGACGAGACCTTCAATACGATCGCCGCCGGTGTAGGGGCCGTATTGGGGATCGCCGTTGCCGTGCTTACGGGCTCTCCCGACGTGGTGAAGTGGCTGGCGGCGGCGGCTGGCGGGGCGGCAGGGTTCGGGATCAGCGAGGCATCCGATTCAACCGACGGTGTGGAATACATCATCGCCCGCGATGACGGCTCCTTCATAACCGTCGTAACACCCATCGAGAGCGATGTGCTCGCTAGCGGCTCGGAGGTGATCGTCGTCGAGAGCGCCATCGGCTATGCCCGTATCCTGCCGGTCGACTTTTCCACCTTGCGCGCAGGCGGCCCCGACGCACCGAACGAGTGGCGGGAGTCCGTGCCGGTCGACGAGTGGATCGATCCCGACGAGACCCTGGAGCCTGGCCTCCGGTAAGCGACCCACTGTCTTCTCCTCTTGAACAAAGGACCAGGCGCGTGCGAGATGCCCCTCGGTGGCCATCCGGGAGATCCCAGAATGACGAAACGGAGATAAATTCATGAGCGATCGTTTCAGCGATGCCAGCATCGGCGAGATCGCCGACCTGCTGCAGGACTATTTCGATGGCTTGTATGACGGCGATTTGGACAAATTCGGTCGCCTGTTCCACCCGAATTCGCACTTGTATTTAACCGACGGGGCGACGGTGACCGACCTTTCGCGTGACCAGTATTTCGAGATGATTGCGGCCCGCCGGTCGCCCCGCGATCAGGGCCTGAGGCGTCACGACCGGATCTTGTCGATCCACAAGGCCGGACCCGATACGGCCCTTGCGACGGTCAATTGTGCCATGCCACCGAAATATTTCACCGACTACCTAACATTGCTACGGACCACAGACGGCTGGCAGGTTATTTCTAAGACCTTTCACACCGATGTTCATGATTGAGGTAAATTTTTAGAGCTTGTGGCGCCCACCAAAAGGAAACCTCTCGAGAAGCTGTCAGCTGCCGTCCTATCATCTATGCTAACCCGACATTCGGCGTGGGGTCGGCGTGATGGACGCATCGGCGATTTATCGAGAAAGCTTCGTCTGGGACGACCACGGCGGTTTCGAAACGCTACCCGATGCGCCACTCGATCCGCTTCTCGCGCCTTGGCGCGAAGCGGGCGTCGATTACCTTTCCATCAATGTCGCATATGATCTCCAACCCTGGACCCAGGCGATGGAGACTATCGCCGCACTGCGATGCCGCCTGCCGATCGAGGCGCCCTACTGCCGCATCGTCGCGTCGGTTGGCGACATCGACCTGGCGCGAGCGGAAGGCAAGATTGCCGTCACCTTCGATATCGAGGGCATGAACGCGCTGGGTGGCCGGGTCGATCTGGTGCAACTCTATTACGAGGCCGGCGTGCGCCACATGCTCTTTGCCTATAACCGCAACAATCTGGCCGGCTCCGGCTGCCATGACGAGGATATCGGCCTCACCGACTTCGGGCGCCAGGTGATCGACGAGATGAATAGAGTCGGCATGGTCGTGGACTGCTCTCACTGCGGCTTCAGGACCACCATGGCCGCGATGGAGCGTTCCGCCGACCCGGTGGTCTTTTCCCACTCCAACGCAAAAGCCCTGGTCGACCACGACCGGAACATCACCGACAGACAAATTCGGGCTTGCGCGGAGACCGGCGGGGTGGTCGGGATCAACGGTGTCAACCTGTTCCTCGGCGAAGCCGTGGCCAGCCCGGCCGCGGTCGCCCGCCACGCGGCCTACGTCGCCGAACTCACAGGGCCGGAACATGTCGGCCTCAGCCTGGACTACGCCCCTGATCTGGAAGCAGAAGAAGGCGCGGATGAAAGTAAGGCGATCACGGAACTGTTTGCCAAAAGCACCAACCACTGGCCGGAGAACGCCGGCTATGACGGCACGGTCGGCTGCCTCGACGTCAGGCGCCTGCCGGAGGTCACCCAGGAATTGCTGGACATAGGATTCGACCAAACTGAAATCGTGGGTATCTTGGGGGCGAACTTCAGGCGTGTCGCCGAACGGGTGTGGAAATAGCTGCGGGACCTCCAACAAGTGGGCGCCGAGGTACAGGTGTCAGCGGGAGGCTTACAATGATCGTATACGACGAAGCGGAGGCCCGAAAAACCGACCGCGCATATCAGACGCCGGATGTGACGCGGCAACGGATGCGAACACTGGAAGCACTGCAACTGAAGGCGGGGGAATTCGTGCTGGATGTCGGGTGCGGTAGCGGGCTCCTCACACACGACATGGCGACACAAGTCGGCCCCGGCGGTCGTGTGGTCGGTGTCGATGTCAGCCAGGATATGCTGGATCTGGCCGAGCAGCGTTGCGGCGATCTTCCCCAGGTACGATTGAAGCAATCCAGAGCTGAAAATATCTTGGAAGGAGATGGAAGCTTTGATGCCGCTGTCTGCGTCCAGGTGTTGTTATACCTGTCGGATGTTGAGGCCGCTCTCTGCGAGATATACCGGGTCCTCAAGCCTGGGGGCCGCGTCGCCGTCATCGAGACGGACTGGCGAGGCACGGTGCTCAATAGTTTCGATGACCCGCTAACAAGAAAAATGCTGGCGGCCTGGGACGACGAAGTGCCTAGCCCCAATCTGCCGGTGCGATTGGGCCCTCTGATGACCGCGCAGGGTTTTTCGGCGGTGAGTGTGGATGCATTTCCCATCGTGAACACCAGCATCGCACCCGGCGGTTGGTCCATCGAGATGTTGGAACAATTCGCCCAGCACGCGCGCGCGCAAGGCGCTGTGAGTGCGGCCGACTCCGAAGCGTGGCTCGACGATCTCCAGCAGAAAGGAGCGCAAGGGGCGTACTTCTTTTGCGTGAACCGCTTTGTTTTCACCGCGGTGAAGTCCTGAGCCGGCAGCTCGCACATCCCCGCTGCCCTTGTCCGGTCCGGCACATATCGGCCTATAATACCTTTGGCAAGCACTCTGGTTGAGGTATGACGATGTCCGACACCCTCGAAAATAGGCTCGATGCGGTCTACCGCTCGGGTGGCGACCGGGAAAAGCTCGACCACCTCTATGATGACTGGGCGCGCGAGTACGACCAGGATATCTGGGCATCCGGCAACCCCTATATCGCCCTGATGGCCGGCATCGCGGGGCGATACATCACCGACAGGGACGCCAGAATTCTGGACGGCGGGTGCGGCACCGGCAACATGGCTCAGATCTTGCGCATGATGGGCTACACGAACCTCGTCGGGATCGACGCCTCGGACGGTATGCTCGCTGCGGCTAAAGCGAAGGGGTGCTATGTCGAGCTGCACAAGATGCTGCTCGGCGCTAAAATCGATTTGCCGGCCGAGAGCTTCGATGCCGTCACCGCCGCCGGTGTTCTCACCCATGGTCACGCGCCCCCGGACTCCCTCGACGGCTTGCTTGAGATCGCCAGACCCGGCGCACCGATCATTTTCTCGATCTCTAAAGTCGCCGTCGAGGAAGGCGGCTTCGGTCAGAAGATCAGCGATCTCGAACGGTCGGGTGCCTGGTCGCTCGAAGAACAGACCGAGCCTTTCCGCACCTATCCCTTTTCGCCGCGCTACGAGAGCCTGCGTCACTGGATCAGCGTCTTCCGAAAGGCGCCATAACGGATTCGCACCTGGAGCGGCGGCGTAGTTTGAATGGCCGATCAGGGGCTTGGTGTGGGCGGTCCATGGACAAGCGCCTCGACGATGTCGCGCGCGCGCTCCCAGGCGATACCTTGGCGTTGATCGATCGCCAGCGGGTGGTCCGTCGGCTCCAGCTCCAGGTGCGGCCGCTCGCCGGCGTCGCGCAGGTGGACGGCCACCTTTAGGTTGAGCGTGTCCGGGTAGAAGGGGATTCGGTTAGACAACCACCCGAAATAGGGCCCCTCACCCTCCGGGCTCGCTGCATCCCATAGCTCGACGTATCGCTGGTAGTTCTGTTGGCTAAGGGAGGTCCAAACGCCCCAACCGAAGCTCTCCGAGGTTTGGCCAAGGCGCACCAGAAGAACAGCGCGCACAAAGTAATGAGTATCGTCCAGCACGCAGAGATCGTCGGTCAGCCAGCATCGTTCAGCCCGCTCCGTCTCGGGCGTCTCGTGGTAGTAGTTCGGCGCATCGAAGCCGAAGTCCGGCAGCCCCTCGTGCACGTCGCCGCAGCGCTCGCAGGTGAAACTAAACGCTTCGGACATGGGCCTAGCCTCCAGCCTATCCAGGCTCCTCGTTTGTGAGCCAATTCGCATTATGGCCCAAAACGCACACGACGCGGAAGGCTCGGGTTGTCTCAAATAAAGGCGACGCCAGAGCCGATCACGCCTTGACACCCATGCACGAGACCTGTTTCCCATCTACCAGCGGTAGCGGGCCAAGACATGGGGCTGTCATCTCGGCAATCGACCCGCTGGCTTACCGAGACGCTTCGAAGGTTCGCCCGTGGGGAAGGAACACAGCATGCGACAACGACGCAACGCCAAGGCGGCGTTCGCTTTGTTTGGTGGAGGCCTACTTCTCTTAGGCGCTTGTGAAGGCGTTCAGCTCGGCGGCGACGCGTTGAGCATGAACCTGCCCCCGCAACGGGCACAGGTTTGCCGCGATGCCGTGAGGAACGCGATGGCCGAGAGGAACGTCACCGAGGACTGGATCCGTCGAGTTCACTACCAAGCTATACAAAACCCGTCACGTACCGGGTCGACCCGCATCGAGGGTTTCCAAGCATGGGTCTACCCAAGGCAAGGTCGCGGCGCCCTCGTCGTCGAGCTTTCGAACTCCTGCCAAGTAAGCAGAGTCTGGGCGCAAGGAATGCGTTAATGCCTTTCCAATGGCGATTCTTTTGACGGCAGACATGGTAAATATTTATAATTAATTCACGCCGATTATCACGCAAGGCATCAAGGGTTTATTTAAGCATGTTGAGTTTTTATTAAAATGTGTTACAATTTTATTACATGAAGATACGGGCGGTAATATTATGAGTTCGAGCAACACTGTAAATCCACGGTCCGGTCACCTGCCATGTTCTTGATCGCAACCATGGTGTGGACCGGAATTTGTACGGTTTGGGCCTTCAACGGCCTTGGGTGGCCGATTTGGCAGCACAACACGACGGCGGCCTGGTACAGCTTAGGCCCAATGGGCCGTGTCGATGATTCCTCGATAGCGACCATCGCCACAATCGCTTTATGGGTGACCGGGTTGGCTATCATGGTCACTCTAAAGGGAAAGGGCCGCTGAATTACGAGGGCCCATTGGGCGCTCATAAGGTCGCCGGCATTCAGAAGCTTTCCTTGCCGACCAGATCGTCGAACGGGACGCAAACGGCGGATTTATAGACCCGCCGTTCGAGCAGCCGCGAATACCATGCTTCCATGTTCGGCGTAACAGGCCGCTCGATGTCCATCTCGAACCAGCGATAGAGCATAACTCCGGCGGGAATGTCGGCCATACCGAACCTGTCTCCGGCGAGGTATCGGCGCCCCGCGAGATGCCGGTCGAGCACCTCGAAGCATCGCGCCGCGGCTTCGCGGTGCGAAGCGATCGCAGCCGTGTCGCGCTTTGCCGATGGCGTGCGAACCAACTTCCAAAACAGCCTGATCCAATGGGGATAGAGGCTTGCCGCGGTCCAGGCCATCCACTGGTCAGCGACGGCGCGGACCTCAGGGGCGTCGGGCCACAATCGCCCGACCCCATATCGCGCGGCCACATATCGGACGATGGCGTCGCTCTCCCAGACGGTCACATCGCCATCGACCAGCGTCGGGACACGGCCATGCGGGTTCATGGCCAGGTACGAGGGGTCGTCCAGGCCGCCAAAATCACCACCCGCGTCGATCCGCGTATAGGGTAGCTTCAGCTCCTCCAGCGCCCATAGAGCCTTTTGGACGTTGCACGACGAAAGGCGCCCCCAGAGCTTCATGTCGGGTGGTTGCCGCCCGGTGATTTGCGCCACGGTGCTCCACCCTCCCCTCATGGCACGGCCTCTCATGGCCCGGCCCCTCATGACACGGTGTTATGCCGGCTCAGTCTGCTACACATTCGGCGCCGCGATCAATCACCGCGCCCGGCCAGGCCCGGTCATTCATGCGGCTGCGTCCTTGCATGGATTTCGCCCTGGAGTTTCGCTCCTCTTCCCCCAACGGGAGATAACCGATGGAGCGGCGCCTAGCCGCGATCATGGCCGAGGCGCGCACGGATCTTGGCGCATATCACCAATGTCGGATGATTTGAACGCCCGATCTACGCCCCTATCCGACATCCGTAGGATTTACTCGGCCCGGACCCACGCCCCATCATTTTCCCTCGACGCGACCTCCGGTAGTTCATCCCACGACGCGGATTCTGTCGGACGGCACAACACTTTAGCCAGGGAGGCACGCAATGCATTCATCGCTACCGATTGAGGCGCCGGATACCCGGCGCTCCCCGTGGAAGGGTGAGCTTACAGCCGGGACATGACGGTTCGCGCATGTCGGAACAACGGCCGTAAGACCACAACCCGCAGTCTCCAACACATTGAAACCGGGAGGTTAGGATGACCAACCACATTAAAAAACTTACATTTCTTGCCGCAGCGGCGGTGCTCACGGCGGCAATACCAGGCGCCCTCCAGGCAGGCGGGAAGATCGAAATCGACTACAAGCGAAGCGATTTCACCAACCCGACGATCATCAACAATCCACTCTGGCCACTGACCCCCGGAACGAAAGCCACACACGCCGCCGAGGGCGAGGAGTGCGAAGTAAATACCGTCTATGTCGCCAATCCCAACAATCCGAACGATCCCATCGCCCCCTTCAACGTGAAAAGCATTGAAGGGTTACCGGGAGCTTCCTTACCGGTGATCGTGGTCTACGACGTCGCGTGGATCGACGAGGAGTGCGACGGAAATCTCGTCTTGGAGGAATTCACCTTCGATTGGCATGCCCAGGATAACGCCGGCCGTGTTTGGTATTTGGGCGAAGAGACATACGATTGCGAAGATGGCGAATGTGAAATGGGCGACGGTGCTTGGGAAGCCGGCGTCGACGGCGCCATCCCCGGCATCATCATGCTGGCCAATCCGCGTTCCGGC
>Ga0255057_10001275_pt1 | contig 14343 bp, 14 predicted proteins | sample Cases_109_6_MG_FD_189022 | JGI IMG/M metagenome (GOLD analysis project Ga0255057, IMG submission 189022) | Seawater microbial communities from Amundsen Gulf, Northwest Territories, Canada - Cases_109_6 | ecosystem: Environmental > Aquatic > Marine > Gulf | place: Canada: Northwest Territories... | reverse complement strand
CAAGTCGCTTCCGAGTGCGCTCGTCGAGGACATCCTCGCGAAAGCGGACGGCGTCCCGCTCTTCGTCGAAGAAGTCACGAAGTCGGTATTGGAGTCGGACCACGTGAAAGAGACAGATGACGCCTTCGAGCTTGCCGTGCCTATCGACTCGATGGCGATCCCCTCGACCTTGCAAGACTCGTTGATGGCGCGTCTGGACCGGCAGCAGTCGGCCAAAGAGCTCGCGCAGGTGGCGGCTTGCATGGGTCGCGAGTTCGATGCCGCGTCGTTGCGCGCCATCTCCTCGTTCGATGGGCCCGCGCTGGAGGACGCGCTCGACAAACTTTGTGCTGCGGAGGTGATTCTGCGTCGCGGTGTCGAGCCCGACATGAGCTACCGGTTTCGGCACGCGTTGCTATGTGACGCGGCGTATCAGAGCCTGCTGAAGGCGAAGCGCAAGGACATCCACGGACACATCGTGAAGTTCTTGGAGTCCCGTCCATCGAGTGAGCCGGAAATAGTGGCACGGCATGCGTACCAGGCAGGGATGATTGAGAAGGCGGTCGATTGTCTGCGGACAGCCGCGTCGAGATACTTCGCGCAGTCCGCGTACCGCGAAGCCGGGGCTCATGCCGCAAAGGCGCTGAGGTGGATTCAGGAGCTCCCCGAGTCCGATGAAAGACTCGTCGTCGAGGCCAAGCTACAGGTCATGCTCGCGTATGCGTTGATTCCACATGAAGGGTACAGCTCGAGGCGAACGACCGAAGCGTTTGACCGCGCAACGAACATTGCGCTCATGGCGGGCGACATTTCGATTTCTGCGCCCGCGCTGACCGGCAAGGCATTGGTGAGGATGACGAGGGGAGACCATCAGGACTTGGCGTCTTCTGCCGACGAGCTCGAGCGGATCTGCAACGACGACGGTCGTGACTACATGCGCTTCTACGGCGTCATGACGCAAGGGTATGCACATACGCTCCGCGGAGAAATCGACGTGGGGCGTCGGTACATGGGCGAAGCGAAGGGCCTCTACATCGACGACCACGAGCGCCGAGGGCTCCGAGCGGGCTATCCGATGTGGGTTTGCCTGACGTGGTGGGGGCAAATGGGCGCGTGGCTCGCGGGAGACTCGTCATCCACCGACGCGATTTCGGAGTCCATCGAGCTCGCGGCTCTCGGGGAGCATGACGTCGCTCTCCCGGCATTCGCTCGCTGCTGGAGTCCGACGTTCTACACGTTCCTCGCGCTTGGGAAGGGCGACGTCGAACTGGCGCACCGGCTTGCGACCCGCGCCCTCGGTCTGGCGACCGAGCACAACATTCCGAGCTACGCGGGGTGGTGCATGGGCGTCATCGCGATTCACGAGATGGCGCACGGCGAAGTCGAACGGGCGTTCGAACAGTTCGCGCGGGCCAGCGCTCGGGCGGCCGCGATGGAGTTCGGATGGGGGCTCCCGACATTCCGAATCGAATTCGCCAAAGCGGCGCTTGGGCGAGGGAAAGTCGAAGAGGCCAGGGAGCTCAGCCGAGCTGCAGCCGAGGCCGTTTCGACGACTGGGGAGCTCTGGTGGCAGCCTGAAGTGTTGCGCGTGGAAGGGGATGTGTGTCTTGCCGAAGCGAACCGGGATGGGGCCGAGGCGGCGTACCGCAAGGCGATCGAGGTGGCGCAGCAGCACGGGGCAGGAACGTGGGAGCGGCGCGCCAAAGCCTCGTTGGCCAAGTTAAAGGAGCGACGATGAACATTGACGACGTCGTCATCAGCGAGGTCACCACCGACGCTGAGCGTGAAGAGGTGTACCGGTTTCGGTACGACGTCTACGTCGACGAGATGGGGCGCTATGGAGACGTGGCGGATCACGCGGGGCGGCGGTTGGTGGAGCCCGATGATGAGCTCGCGCGGTTGAACTTGATTCGGCATGAGGGGCGCGTGATTGGGACGGCGCGGTTTTCGTGGGGAGCCGTGCCGGGGGCGTTGAACGAGCGGATGGTGGAGCAGTACGACCTGCAGCCATTCCTGGATGCGGTGCCGCACGAGAACATCGCGGTCGGGGAGCGACTGATGTTTCTGCCCGAGTATCGGGGCGGGCCGCTGTTGTTCAAATTCGTTTCGGAGTCGTTGGTGCAGTTTCAACGGGAGGGGATTCAGTTGTTCTTTGGCGATTGCGAGCCGCATCTACTGAACCCGTATCAGAGCATGGGGTATCGGCCATACACACGGCGGCACGTGAACAAGCCGGGGACGGGGTACTTGATTCCGATCGTGTTTGTGACGGGGGATATGGAGCACCTGAAGTTGATTGGGTCGCCGCTGTGGGAGGTGTTGAAGGATGGTGAGGGTCGTGTGCCCGAGAACCTCGATGCGCTGATGGCTGGAAGCAAATCGATTCTGAGCCATCGACTCGATTCGAACGGCGAGGAGTGGGCCCTGCTTCAGGAGCGGATCCGCGAGGTGGGGTTTCAGGAGCTTTCGTTGTTCAGCGGGATGAGCGATGAGGAAATCGAGGCCTGTCTGCAGAAGAGCGTGCGGATCAATTGTCAGGAGGGGGACACGCTCATCAAGAAGGGGAACCCGGCGGAGAACCTCTACGCGGTGATTCGGGGGAACTTGGAAGTGAAGGCTGGTGATGAGGTCGTCGCGGTGCGGTCGGCGGGGGACATCATCGGGGAGATTGCGTTCTTCATGGCGCTGCCGCGAACGATGGATGTGGTTGCGGCGACCGACGATGTGGAGGTGGTGTCGTTCAGTCAGTCCGCGCTTCGGAAGCTGATTAAGACGCAGCCGGAGGCGGCGACGAAATTGCTGTTCAACATGTCGAGGCTGCTTTGCATGAAGGTGGTAGGGACTGCCCGGCAAGGGTGAGAGCCCCTGGGCTCCCTTCGTGTGCATGACCAGTACGATGACCGACCGCTTAAGACGACGGCACGACGGTGCACGTCGTGGGGACGAGCGTACTATGCTTAGGTGTCGTTCCTCAAAACGTTGTCCGTCGCGAGATGTGAGCCGAGATGATCGCGAAGGTGACCCAGCGGACAGAACTCGGACCCTCACGCGGGTTGCCGACGGCTCGCCATGCGCGAGTGGAGCGAGACAGCCGGGTTCGGCCCGCCCAGTGCGCGCAGCTTAGGCTCGCGCCCGACGTCGTTTGGAATCAGACTTTCGCTCAAGCTGCGCGTCGCGTGTAGCGATGATGCAACCCGCCGACCATCGGGAGGGCGATGGAAGCTTCAAACACAAGGACTTCTGAGCAGCCGGCGCTTGAGCTCCCCCGAAGCCAGCCGACGATGGTCACTATGTGGTCACTGCCGATCGGCAAACTCGCTAACCACAAGCAATCACTTGTCCTAAGTAGTGGAGGCGGTGGGAATCGAACCCGAAGCGCTGCGATACGCTAACCCTACGCGGGCACTCGGTTTTTCCGCGTATCGCTGTCAAAGGCATGCAACCCACGCTCTTACTCGCGTACCCTGAGATACCCTGCAATCCCGCTGCTTGCCCTGCGCTCTGGTCACTATGTGGTCACCGACAATTTCGGCTTGGGCGAACGCGGAGGCCGCAGCGTTCGAATGTGCGGCCGTCTAAGGGTGGACACCACCCACAGCTGAAGCTTGCTTGAGTGTTTTTGCAGCCATGGAGGTACGCACCTCGCGGTTGCCGATTGGCCGACGTTCGGGTCCTGCACGCGAACATTTCGGCGCGTGAGAGCCCTGCCTCGGGTGACACGACAACGCGGACAACGGTTGCGGACATTGGAGGGCCTTCTTCCTTGGCACGACCTATGGGTCATCCGGATAAGTCGACATCACGCTCCGTCGGGAGCGACCCGCTGGCTACCAGGGACTTCCAAGACGGGGCGGTTCACGAGCGTGGAAACGTCAACGATTGTGCGTTGGACGGGGTTCTGAGGAGGCACACCGGCTGGGTATGAGCAGGCCTCCACTGTGGCTCTTGATTGCGTCTTGTGTGTGTGGGGCATCTTGCCACCACGTCGTGGTGGCCAGCCGTTTCATCTCATCTATCCCCTCAATCCCAAAGTAGGTGACGCGACGATTCACGCGCGAATCGAGTTGCGATTCATGTGGACTTGCGGCCGTTGGGGATGAATGCGTCGAGCAGGCGGCGGACGTGGGGGCCGGCGGCTCGGGCGACGTCGGCCCGGGCGTGGACCTGCCGGATTACGAGCACCCCTTCGAAGAACATCGCGTACGCGTCGGCAAACTCCGAAGGTCTGGTTGCACCCGCCCGCTCGGCCAACTCGCGGAACCACTGGTGGCTAGCTTGCTTGTGTCGCGCGGCCGCACGGTGCACGGGATCATGCGGGTTGGGGAACTCCGCCGCGGCGTTGATGAAGTGACAGCCCTGGAACGAGGGCTCGTTGAAGGCCAGGTCCAAGACATCGAACATCCCCTGCAACTGGTCGCGAGGATCGGGCCCGACGAGGATCTCGACCGCCTCTTTCCACGCAGTCATCTGCCACGCATGGCGCGCCTCGATCGCTGCGACCACCAGCTCTGTCTTGCTCCGGAAGTGTTTGTAGAAGGTCGTTTTCGTGACGCCGGTCTCGGCCACGATCTCGTCCAGACCAACCGGGCTGATCCCGCGGTGGTAGAATAGCGTCATCGCGACGCTGACCAGTCGCCCCCGGCCCGCTTTAGCCGGAGGGGGTAGCGTCAGCGATGCCATCGCCGCGCGCCGGCGCTCCTGTGGGTCCATGGAGCGTCATCGTGGACGAGGGGTGTACTCGTGGTCAAGGGTGACCCCACGTGCACTGTTGGCAGCGCGTGTGGCTCCGTAGGTTGGATGTGGCTGGCGAGACCAGCCGACGCATCACACCAAACCAAGGAGAGCTAGATGATATACGCAAAGGAAACCACCCGGAACATCCTCAACGGGGTCGATGTCGACCATCTCGGCGAGACGATCGGTGCCGTAAAAGCAAACCCAGCATTGGCCCACGCCCGCTGGCGCGCAAGCAACACCTGGGTCAGTGGGGCCCACAACCGGACTTCGGTGCAGGGCTTCTACGCGGCCGGCGCCGAGGACGAGTCGCGAGAGCAACCGTTCGTATTGGAATCGGACGAGCCGCCGGTCGTGGGCGGTGGGAATCAGGGCGCAAACGCCGTTGAAATCGCGCTCACAGCGTTGGCCTCGTGCATGACGGGCACCCTCGTCAACTACGGCGCCATGATGGGCATCGAGCTGGAGGAGGTCTCAGCCGAGCTCGAAGGGGACATGAACATACAAGGGCTGTTCGGCCTCGACGAGACTACGCGCAGGGGCTTGCAGCACGTCAGTGTCGAGTACCGCATCAAGTCCCCGGAGAGCCGCGAGCGGATCGCCGAGTTGCTCGGAACCGCCCAGAAATTCTCCCCGGTCTACGACATTTTCAGCAACCCGGTACCGGTCTCGGTTCGCCTTGTCGACTGAGACGCAATCTGTGTGAGCGCCCCCGATCGCGTGATCGAGCACAACCCGGCGAAGCATATAACGAAAGGTCCTAGCACAGAGGCGCCTAAGCGGCTTTGCGGAGGTCTACGGCGCACCTCCGAGCGGCGACGACTTCATCGTACCTGACCCCGCAATCATGGGAGCGAGAGGGCAGAACCAGGCGGGCAAGGACCATCGGGCGGACGTCGAAGAGCTCGGGATCTACATGCGCGGCAGACTCACGCACGGCTTGCGGCGTTGGTTCATCTCGACGTGCCGCAACGCCTCGGCGCGTACGGAAGTGGTGGAGTGGTCGATCTACACCCAGCCAACCTGATCGTTTTGCCACTGGCAAGAAGGGACACATCCGAAACAACCCCAGCTTCCGACCAGGTTTTTGCCAGTGATTTTGCCACCCGAGATCAAAGTGAAATGATCTCGAATGGTTATCGGTGGAGGCGGTGGGAATCGAACATCAGGCGGTTCACCCGATTTGGAGGATTCTCGAACGGTTTCGCGGACAGGTATCGATGAGAACACGTCCAAGGAACACGAGGAAAACGCGTTACCGGACATTCTTATGACAATGTCACAAATCCCTCTGCCGGATGTAGCGCGCGACCTCGCGGAGGTGTCGACGTTGCAAGCGTTGTTCGCGGCGGTGCAACGCGACGAAGCGCAGTGAAGTGGCGGACCGACGCCCATCCCGACCAGGTTGATTGGGCAGCGGCGGCGGTCGCCACCCTCGGCCTCCCTGAAGAAGACACGGTTCAGATCACCCGAGGACAGCCCGGATGAGGGCGTCCCCTAGTTGAGCGGTGCCCACGCACCCTCCGTCGCCTCCGCTGCCACGAAACGAGCGATCTCCCGAGCGAGCCGCTCGGGCTGGTCCTCGGACACGAAGACATAGGAATCATCGATCAGCTCGAGGCGCGCGTTCGGTAGATCCTCGCAAAGTTGCTCGGCAAGGGACACGGGGAAGAGCCTGTCCTCCGGCGTCCACAGGAGCAGCGCCGGCCGATCGAATGACCGGAGCTCCCGGGCAACCTGCACGGTCACGGAGGGAGAAGCCGAGCGAATGAACTTGTTGACGTCGCGCCTAATCCCCCGGTTCCCCGCAGGAGGTCCGGTGTAGCTCTTCACGATCTCATCTGGTATTCCCGATTTCGCGAGCAAGCCATAGGCCAGCGGAGCGCTACGAAGCGCCTTCACGCGATGCATTGCCTTCGCGGCGAGGGCCGTGAGCCCCGGCACGAGCGGCAGCAAGCGAAGGTAGCGAAAATGTGCCGGAGGGAAGACTTCGTATGCGTCGCAGGTGGTGAGCACGAGCCGGCCGACTCGCTCCGCATGGCGGGCGGCGACCAGCTGCGAAATGACCCCGCCGGAATCGTTGCCCACGACCGTGACATCGTGGAGGTCGAGCGATTCGAGTAGGTCTGCGACGAGCTTTGCCACTCCTTCGACGCTGAGGTCTGCATCGGAGCGCATCGGGATCTGGTGCGAGCCGAGCGGCAGGTCGGGCACGATGCAGCGCGCCGATCGCGACAACAGCGGTGTCACCTTGCGCCATATCTTTCCATTCACGTGCAATCCGTGAATGAACACGACGGCAGGCCCTGTTCCGAGGTCCTCGTATCGCAGGGTTCCTTGGGGCAGATCGATCGTTGGCATTACAACGCCTCCAGATTGACGCGCTTGGTCAGTTCGTGCGGAGCCGCCATCGGCGGTTCGTCCGTGGCGCCAACGTCCGATTCGAGAGAATCCCGCGCTTCGCTTGCCTTCAAGACCCGCCGCTGGATGAACGCCAGCACTTCCTCCATCACGGGGGCTGGCTCACGCGCCCAACGCTGGTGATGACACGCTCGTGGACTGAGCTGCGGTGCTCCAAGCTCCACCCAATCTACCTGGGCCTTGGGCAGCTTGGCGACAATGGCCTTGCAAGCAGCGCGAGGAGCAACCTCGTCTCCATCGATGGCGAGTGCGAGGACAGGGATGGAGACCTCTTGCAGCGCCGCTTCGATGGCGAGCGTAGAACCCTCGAGAGCGTAGCTCGCAGACTGGGCCATGCGCGTCCATTCGCGCATCAGAGTCTTGGGCTGAAGGCCTCCAAACCCGAGACGATGACCGGGGTAGTACCCGAGAATCGACGATACGAAGCGGACCATGCGTGTCCCAAGGCCGACTTTCCAGCGAGCAGCGCCCTCGTAGGGACCATGATGTGGGGTCGCCGTGGCGATCAGCACGACGGCGTCGACGCTTCGAGGCTTGGTTGCGATCTGCAAGATCGAAAGGTGGCCCCCGAGACTGTGCCCGAGCAGTACGACCGGGATGCCCGGGAACTTGCGTCGCCGCGATTGAAGCGTGACCGCGAGATCGTCGAGCAACTCTGCGTATCCGAAGTCCACACCTCGTGCGGGCTTGATCTCGCTGTCTCCTTGACCGCGCAGTTCAAGGACCGCAACGGCGAGCCCATGTTGCGCGAGGCATTCGGCCGCCTTCGCGTAGTAGCCAGCGCCGACCCCCATCGCGGGCAAGAGCACGGCGATCCCGCGGGGTGACGCCGGCGTCACCTGGAGGAACGAGACAGAAACCCCGTCGGGGCTGACGAGGGATTCATGCGCGGTGCTTGTCGTGAGCGAGGGCGTCGTTGTCATGTCGGAACCGTACAGCCACTATTGGCTCCATCAAAGCTCCATTTCTCGGAAAAACATGGTACCAATTCTGCATGCTGATCGACTTGGAAGGAAAGGGCACGCTCACGAAGCGCTTGGTCCAAGGCATCCGTCGTGCGATCCTCGACAGGCGACTTGAACCGGGCGACCAGCTTCCAGCTCAACGCGTCCTGGCGGACGAGCTCGAGGTATCACGCAACGTGGTGCTCGCGGCCTACGAGGACTTGCGGGCGGAGGGATATCTCGAAGCGCGACAAGGCTCCGGCACATTCGTTCGCGCGTCTCTGCCGTCCGAGGGGTTCTACGCAAATCCCGAGCCGATTCACGTGGGAGCGCCTCCGAGCCGGCTTTCGAGGCGTGCCCTGCGCATCGAACGAGCATTCGCACGTGCGCGCCCCAAGTGGGCGCCGGGGTCGCGGTCCCCCGAGCTCGACTTCCGCTACGGGCCCCCTGCGTTTCGCGACCTGCCGTTCGAGACCTTCTGTAGACTCCTCGGCCGACGCTATCGCCGGGCCTCAAAGCTCAACCTTGACTATGGCTCACCGCTCGGGGCGAAGCCGCTGCGCGAGGCCATCTCCCGGCATCTCACGCGGTCCCGCGGAGTGTGCTGCACGGCATCCCAAGTGATCGTGACGCGAGGCACCCAAGAAGCCATTCGCCTTGCAGCCCAGGTCTTGGTCGACCCCGGCGACCGCGTGGTGATGGAGGATCCGGGTTACCTCGCAGCGCGCCATAGCTTGCTGGCGCACGGCGCGCGCGTGATGCGTGGGCCGGTAGACGAAGAAGGCCTCGTGCCCGGCGCCATACGCGAAAGCCCACCCATGCCACGCATGATCTACGTGACCCCGTCTCATCAGTTCCCTACTGGCGTGATCATGCCACAGCATCGCCGCATCGCTCTGCTGGAGCGTGCGGCTCGCGCGAAGGCGTTCGTCTTCGAGGACGACTACGACGGAGAGCTTCACCACGACGGGCGCCCGATTCCTTCGCTGCAGGGGCTCGACGCGGACGGCCGTGTCCTCTACGCGGGGAGTTTCTCAAAGTCTCTCTTTCCCGCCCTGTGCCTCGGATATCTCATCGTCCCAAGCGCACTCCTCGCAGCGTTCGAAGCCGAAAAGACGCTTTCCGGCGGCGGCGGGAACACGCCCTTGGAGCTCGCTGTCGCGGACTTCATCGACGGCGGCCACCTTGAGCGGCACCTTCGTCGCACACGCGTGGCAAACAAAGTACGCCGCGCGGCGCTTCTCGATGCGGTTGCGGCAGCCTTCGGCCCTCGGGCCGAGGTCGCTGGAGCAAGCGCCGGCCACCATGCGGTCCTCTGGCTGCGGGATGCGCCTCCCGAGGCGGCTGCCCCGATCCGTGCTCGCGCATTTTCGCTTGGAGTCGGCATCTACCCGATTGCGCCCTTCTACACGCGGTCTCCGCCATGCGCGGGTTTCTTACTTGGATACGCAGCGCTCGATCCGACACAGATCCGAGAGGGCGTCGCGCGACTGTCGCAAGCCGCATCGGGCTAGTGCGCGGTCCCCCGTCATCGTGAATGCGTTGGTGCCGGGGCCGAGGTATCCTCGGCGGCACGATGCCCAAATCCACGAGAACCTACTGGAATCCCCTTTCCGTCGAGCACCGTGGCGAGTGGCAGGCGGTCGAGGGGCTGGAAGGAATCGCCGAAGAGCTGACCTTGGCGATCGACGAGGAGACAGGGGACTACACGCGGCTCACGCGTTTCTTGCCGGGAGCAGACACGACACCTTTCGGCACCAAGTCGCACAACTATCCGGAAGAGATCATCATGCTCGAAGGGCGTCTCTACGACGCCGCCTTCGATCGTTGGCTCACGACAGGAGACTACGCGAGCCGACCGCCCGGAGAAGTGCACGGGCCCTTCCGCACCGACGAAGGCTGCCTCGTGCTGGAGATGTCGTTTCCGAGTCAGGCCGTAGCGTCCGTCGATCCCCTTTGATTCCAAGTACAGACAGCGGCTGCTCCCGGCACACGGACTCGCCGAACACGAGGCGGTCTTCATCGCATCTTCATCTCCCGCTCATGCGGGTGCTCTCGCGAGGTTCTACGTTCCATGCATGAAGTACGACAATCCGATTCGAGGTCGACTGAACGCATGGTTCTTTCGATTGTTTGATGGCTATATCGACGGGCTGCTTGGCGACTGCAAGCGCTCGCTGTTCGCCGAGCACCCTGACGATCTCGTCGAGATAGGGCCCGGCGTCGGCGCGAACTTCCGCTACCTCTCACCGGGGACGCGCGTCATCGCTGTGGAGCCGAATCCCCAAATGCACGGGGCACTTCGTGCCGCCGCGGCGAAACATGCAGTCTCCGTCGACCTCGTGGCGCGAAGCGCGGACGACACGGGCCTCCCCGACAACAGCGTCGATTGGGTGGTGTGTACGCTCGTGCTCTGCACCGTGGCCGACCCGGCCGCGACCCTTTCGGAGATTCGACGGATCCTGCGACCCGGCGGTCGATTCGTGTTCGTCGAACACGTTGCCGCATCCCCGGGGTCATGGCTGCGCCGAATTCAAGAACTTGTTCGGCGCCCGTGGCAATGGTTCTTCGAGGGCTGTCACACCCACCGCGACACGCTTGTCGAGATCCGTCGAGCGGGCTTCTCCAACGTGCGCGTCGAACGCAAGACCCTCGCGAGCCCGTTCGTTCCAGTGAATTCACAAATCTCGGGCGTCGCGGTCGCCTGACCCGAACGAGCGGGGGACTAGCTCTCACGCTTCCAGGCTTCGAATCGATAGCCGTGACCCACCACCGTCTCGATCGAAGGCGCCCAGTGGCCCAACTTCTTGCGCAGTGTGCGCACCACCGCATCGACGACGTTGCTGCCCGAGAAGTTCTGTTCCCACACACGGTCGATGAGTGTGTCTCGGGTCACGACCTGCCCCGCGTGACTGACGAAGTATCGAAGTACACCGATCTCGAGTGGGGTGAGTGCGATCCGCTCCCCATCGCGCACAAGCTCTCGATTCGCTTCATCGACGCGGCAACCGCCCACCACCGCCTTGGGGGTGCGGCCGCGCAGCACGTCGGCGATCGGGCTCGCAGCATCGAATCCGTTCCACATTGGATGATTGCGTCCTTCCAAGACGACGAGCTCCGCACGCGGTATCCCGGCGGCAAGCGCCCGTCCACCGTCGAAAGGGATCGCCCGATCCTCGCGACGATGCAACACGTAGGTTTTCACGTCAACGTGCTCGAGCAGGTCCGAAACATCCATCTCGTAGGTGAGGCGTAGGAACCGCTCGGCGTCCGCAGCGTCCGCAGCGTCGCGTTGCAAGGCGCTGAAGGCGTCTCGTTCCTGGGGGGTAGCGTCGGGAATGAAAACGTCTGCCAACGCACGCGACCCCGCGCCCCAGTGGGCAAGCACCAAGCCGCACATGGCGTCCCGTAGCTCGGACGACGCGATGTCCTCGCCGCGGGCGTACGAGCCAAACAAGATCAAACGGTCAACGCGGCCCGGGTTCGCCACGCTCCAGGCGACCGCAGGTGGCCCACCGCACGAAACACCAAGGAGTGAGAGCGTCGGCGCATCCAATTCGGCGATCACCGTGTTGAGAAGGGCGACCTCATCCTCGAGCGATCGCTTCTCTTTGCATGGGTCGCTCAGCCCGACGCCTGGACGGTCGTAGCGAACCACGGTGGCGACCTCGCCAAGATGCTCGAAGAAGGCTCTGAAGTCCGGCTGGTCCCAATCTTTCTCAAGATGGCTCACCCACCACGCCGGACACACCAAGAGCGGACCCTTGCCGTGCGAGGCGTAGGCCACGCGGTGACCCTCTCGATCGCGTGTGAAACGGACGACAACGCTGGTTTTCATCTCATCCTCACGTCGGCTTCATGCGGGAGGGTGCGGTGGCCCCCACGCTTTGGGCATGACTCAACAAACACTCTGCTCCACCGTCCGCGACTCGCGCAAGGCCGCTTCGAACGCCGTCAGCATCCCCGCGGTCGACGGCCATCCACTGGGTGGTCGGGTCTATGAACCCATCGGCCGAACGGCCGCCACGATTCTCGCATTGCCGGGCATCGGCGTCCCGCAACGCGTCTTCCGTCACGTCGGTGATTGGTTGGCGCAACGTGGCGTACGCCTGGTCAGCGTCGACTACCGCGGCATCGGCGATTCCGCGACGCAGGACGGCATTGCCACCGCGTCGCTTTCGAAATGGGCTCTTGCGGACGCGGTTGGGGCGTTGCGCTTCGTTCGCGACCAGTACGCCACGAATCCGGTACTGCTCGGCCACAGCTTCGGCGGGCAGGCCCTCGGAATTGCCGAAGAGCTCCACGAAGTGCGCGCCGCGATCTTGGTCGGCTCGCAGCTCGGGCATCCGCAGCACTGGGATGGCCTCGGCCGTTTGAAGGTGGAACTCTTGTGGCGTGCCCTGCTTCCTGTCACGACACGCTTCTTCGATCCGATTCCCAAGTGGGTCGTGGGGGAGGAGCTTCCGGGCGGTGTGGCGCGGGAATGGCTGAGCTGGGGACGCGGCGACGACTGGCTGATGACCCACATCGAGGGGGCCGACGCGCGATACGCGAGATTCTCGCGCCCCATTCTTGCGTACGCGATCTCCGACGACGACATCGCGCCGCCGCGCGCGGTTGACGACCTCCTCCGGCGATTCACGAGCGCCGCCGTCACGCGCGTGGACATCACACCCGAGGCTCTCGGGAGATCGGGCATTGGGCACGTCGGGCTGTTTCGTCCGACGAACACTGCCCGAGTTTGGGAACACTGGCTGGATTTCACAAAGGAGATGACCGATGACTACAGAAACTAGAGAACTCGAGCTCACACGCTTCGTAGACGAACTATCCAGCTCTCTATCCGTGGCAGACTTGTCCTTCACGCTTGGAGTCTTGGAGTCGATCGCCTCTAGCATCGTCGCTGTCTGGGATGCTCTCGCGACGCCGGAGCCGGGCCTTCTTGACCGCGCATTCAAGGGGATGGTCGTGTGACCGTTCGATTGCGCTTTTGGATCACGCATCGAACAGCAGTTGCAGGTAGGTGCGGTAGTGGCGCAGTTGCGCGGAGAAGACGCCCGGCCCCTTGAGGCTGCGGGACACGACGAAGGCGCCCTCGAAGAGCACGGTCACCATGTCGGCGAGCGCGTCGAGGTCGACGTCGGCGCGCGGTGGGATTCTCTCCGCGGCGGCGCGCAGCTTCTCGCCAACCACCTGGCGCCAGCTCAGCATGGCGTCCGAGATGATGTCGTACGTCTCATCGTCGAACAGCCCCTTCTCGAAACAGTAGGTTGCGAAGAGGCATCCGGGCTCTGTTGTCTTGTCGAGCTCCTCGGCGACCTCGAGGAGTAGACCGACGAAGATGAGCACCTGCTGCACGGGGTCTAGGCTCAGCTTTTCGGCACGCTCCATGCTCGAGCGCATCAGCTCCTGGTCGGCGGCGGCGAAGCGCTGGATCAGGGCGCGAGCCAGGTCCTGCTTCGTCTTGAAGTGGTAGAAAAACGCCCCCTTGGTCACCCCCGTCTCGGCGATGATCTGGTCGATCGAAGTGCCGGCGAAACCCCGCCGGTTGATCAGCTCTTCGGAGGTTTCGAGCAGCTTTTCACGAGTTGAGGCTCCGGACCTAGGATTCATGCTTTGGACTATACCGCCTGGTCGGTTTTCTGTCACGTCGCAATCATTCTAGACAAACAGCGCGAAACAGGGTTGACAGGCGCTGCCATCCGGGCATGGTCTGTACCAACCAGTTGGTATAAAATATAGGAGGAACACATCATGCTCATCAGCGCTGAGAAAAAGCCGGGGATTGGTCGCCGCTTGGCGGCCGGGCTGGTCTCGATCCTCGGCACCGTGGTCTGGACTCACGCGCTCGCCGGGCTCCTTCGTTCGGCCATCGGCATCCCGGTAGAAGCGGTCGCGCGGGCTGCCGTCTGGCTCACGTTGGCGGCGGTGGTCACAGCGGCCGCCGGCATCGTCTCGTCTCGTCGGGCCGGCATCATCGCCGCGGCGGGCGGGGCTGTAGGCGCCGCGGCGATCGGGCTCGCTCATCCGACCGCGTTTGTCCCGGCCCTGGCCCTCGTTCCGTCCGGAGCCGTTTTCGCAGCGGGGGGTGCGTGGCTTGCGCGACGCTTACCCCAAGGGCTCGATACACAATCCTCAGCCCGCCCACGCTTGACGATCGCTTGGGTGCTACTCGCGCTGCTTGCCGTCGTCCAGGTCGGTCGGCTTTCCACCTACATGACGAACAGCGAGTCGGACTGGTTCCTCTCGACCCGCGAGCCTTTCT
>Ga0255057_10001274_pt1 | contig 14351 bp, 6 predicted proteins | sample Cases_109_6_MG_FD_189022 | JGI IMG/M metagenome (GOLD analysis project Ga0255057, IMG submission 189022) | Seawater microbial communities from Amundsen Gulf, Northwest Territories, Canada - Cases_109_6 | ecosystem: Environmental > Aquatic > Marine > Gulf | place: Canada: Northwest Territories... | reverse complement strand
CTTGGCACGTCGTCGACGACGCCAACGGTCGGCATGATGCCGATGCCCACTCGGAGCAAACAGACATTACCGATTTAGCTTATGAATCGTATTGTGAATGCGACCTCGAATCGGCTTGCCGTCTGCCGATTTCACGAATTGAAGGCATTTTGATTGATGAGATGAGTTTTTGACACACTCTGAACAGAACCTACGATGCCAAAAGGGCTTCGGTCAATCGCTCCAGCAAACGAACGAATCTTGGGACACAAGGAGTTCCGACGGCGTGGCGTCCGATGCGGCTCATGGGTCCGTATGTTGGTGGCCATGTGTAAAGGTCAGACACATGGGTAACAAGTGTCCGGCCTTTACAGCAAGCCGCTCATGGCACCTGAAAACGACCTTCGATTCTGACGGTGTCGCTACACTTTCACGTTCAACAACCGGCACGCTTCTTCGTACCCGGGCGCGCGGAAGCCTGGCTTGTCGTTCACGGTGTAGCCGAAACCGCTGGCAGTGGCGCGGGCCAGTCCGACCAGATGGTTCCAGCGGAAAGTGGGCCGCGTCGTGGCGAACTCTTCTCTGACGGTGATGTAGTACTTCTCGCCGTGTAGCCGGCCATCTTCGCTGACGGCGTAACGCAGCATCAAGTCGAACACCGGCCCCGCCGGATGGCCTAGCTTGCCGTAGCGGTAAATCGCCGCCGTAGCCCGCCCCTGATCGTTGGACCGAATGGCCGCCTCCGCTTCGCGAAGCAGGGCCTTGGGGTCCTTCGTCTCGATCACGGCCAAATGTTCAGGCAGCGGATAGGGAGCCTTGTCGAGCCGGCCGGCATTGGAAATGTGGTAGGCGCCGACGATCATGCTGGCCGCCGTGTTGCGCCGGTTGCTCACGCGAGCGATGTTCCGCCAGGCATTGGCCGAGTCGGAGCCGTGGACGCCATGCGATGCCCCGTGAACCCGCACGTCGCGATCGCGCAGCTCCAACTCGTTGGCGGCCAGAGAAATCGCCTCGCCGACCACTTCTGGCGCGAATCCCTCGGCCAGCGCCGCGGCCACCGCCGTGGCGGCCTGCTCCTTGCTGGAGTCGTAGATCGTGCGGACCAGCTTTGCCATCCAGACGTCGTCCGCCTTGCGTTTGCCGAGCGGCCCATCGAGCAGCCGATTTTCTTCGAGAAGCTTGGGCAGTAGCGCCCGGATGCCCGGCTCGGGCCGGTTGTCGTCGAGGCGTTGCTGTTCCGATTGCACGCAGTAGCGAACTGACTCGCGAAGCATGGTGTGCGCCTGCTCGGAACCGACAAAATCGAGCAAGGCCCAGGCCCGATGGGCCAGCACGACGCGGTGCACGTCGGCGTCGTCCTGCACGGCGAACTGCAGATGGTTGTAGGCGTCGATCGGCCGGCCCTGTGTCAGTGCGGCGAAGATGCGTTCCGCCTCTTTCGCGTCCGCCCGGCGGGTTGCGGTCCGCAGCAATTCTCCGCCAACGTGACCACTGGGCAGTTTGGCCGGGTCGACCGGGCGTAATACATCGTCCTTGCGGCCACCGTTTTTCTGGATGTGGTCCGTGTTGCGATAGAGCACTTTGAGCACAGGCAGCGGTTTTCGCTCATCGGGCAAATCTCGCGAAATCTGATAGGCTGGCGCGAGGGCCATCATCGTGTGAAACCCAACGTAGTCCTCGCCGCCGAACTTGCGGGCGTTGGCCAACGAGGCGGCCGCCACCAATCTGGCCAGATCGCTCTTGCCAGATCGCAGCTTGTCGATCAACAGCGGCTGGAGCTTGTCGATAGACGTCTCTTCCATCAGCGCCACCAGTGGTTCTAGCTTGCCGAACGAGAGCGACTCGGAAGCCTCTTCGGCCCAGGTCGGCGCAAGCCCCAGGTCCGTGGCCACGGCGCTACCGACGCTGGCCAGTAGCATCCCCCGACCGACGTCCGCAAAAAAATCACGACGTGTGTGATGACTCATGGCTCTTTCTCCTTTGAGCGAGAGGACAGAACTTATTTCTGGCACGGTCGTTTCCATCACGCGACCAAACGGTCGCTTACTCTTGGTTTCTTGCGATAGCCCACAGCGTGTGCGTCGGCACCAATGCGATCGACAAGGCTGTGGAACTGTTGCGAACCTTCGAGCCGTCCTTGGATACAGGCTCGCAGTGACGTGATTCTAACACGCTGCCCCTCCCGGCGTCTATTACGTGGTGATAGTTTGACATTTCCTACCTCACAGCCGCGGCACAAGCTTGTGTTGTTTGTCGCCGACGATTCAACTTTGTCGTGGACAGTGCCAGCCTGGCGCCCCTTGGCCGGATCGCGTGCGTGTTGCCTTGTCAATTGTCCCAGAAACCCGTCCGGCGTGACGCATCCAGCAAACCACCCTTTTTGGCACTGGTCGAGTTTGTGTTGTCTTCTCGTGATTGTTGAGATGAGAGGCCGGTGGTGCAAGTTGACCTCAAGAAACCATCACTGGCCAGCAGAACTATTATGCTCCTACAGTATGAGTGAACCTGCTCCGCTATGCCTCCGCTCCGGCAGCCTCCTTCGGCCCGGCCGATTTGATCGCCTCTGAGGCGTCGCTTTCGTACTTCTTGAAGTTGCTTGCAAACAACGAAGCGAGCTTGTTGGCCGTGGCGTCGAAGGCGTTTTTGTCGTTCCACGTGTTTTTGGGAACGAGAATCTCGCTGGGGACGTTGGCGCACTCCGTCGGAACATCGAGGCCGAAGACGGGATCGGTTGCCGTGGCGCTTTTGGCCAGGGAGCCGACGTGCACCGCGTCGATGATCGCCCGGGTGTATTTGAGACTCATCCGCGCGCCGGTGCCGTAGGCGCCGCCGCTCCAGCCGGTGTTCACCAGCCAGGCATGGGCCTTGTGCTCGCGCATCTTCTCGGCTAAGAGCTCCGCGTATTTGGCCGGATGCCAGACGAGAAACGGGCCGCCGAAGCAGGGGCTGAAAGTTGCCTCCGGCTCGGTGACGCCGACCTCGGTGCCGGCCACCTTGGCGGTGTAGCCGCTGATGAAGTGGTACATCGCCTGCTCCGGCGAGAGCCTGCTCACCGGCGGCAAGACGCCGAAGGCGTCGCAGGTGAGAAACACAATGTTCTTGGGGTGTCCGCCTTGGCAGGGAATTTTGGCGTTGGCGATGAACTCGATCGGGTAGCTGGCCCGCGTGTTTTCGGTGAGCGAGCAGTCGGAGTAGTCCACGTCGCGCGTGTGGGGATCCTGCACCGTATTCTCCAGCACCGTTCCGAATCGGATCGCCCCGTAAATCTCAGGTTCTTTTTCCTCGGTGAGATCGATGCACTTGGCGTAGCAACCGCCTTCGATGTTGAAGATTCCCTTGTCGGTCCAGTAGTGCTCGTCGTCGCCGATGAGCGCCCGGTCGGGATCGGCCGAGAGGGTGGTCTTTCCCGTGCCTGAAAGGCCAAAAAAGAGCGAGACGTCTCCCTCGGCGCCTTCGTTGGCCGAGCAGTGCATCGAGCCGAAGCCGGCCTTGGGCATCAGGTAGTTCATCACGGTGAAGATGCCCTTTTTCATCTCGCCAGCGTATTGCGTGCCGAGGATCACGAATTCACTCGTACCGAAGTTAAGGGCGACGCTGGTTTTCGTTTCGACGCCTTCAACGCTGGTGTCGGCATCGCAGCCACCGCTGTTGAAGACGACATAGTCGGGCTCGCCGAAGTCGGCCAGTTCTTCGGCCGAGGGACGGATCAACATGTTGTGCATGAACAGGGCGTGATAGGGACGCGAGCAAACGATCCGCACCTTGATTTGCGTGTTGGGGTCCCAGCCGGCAAAGCCGTCGACCACGTATAGCCGATCGCACGAATTGAGGTAATCGATGGCGATCTCTCGGTTCTTGGCGAACGATGTCTCGGGGAACGGCACATTGACCTTACCCCACCAAATGTCGTCTTTGCTGCCGGGCTCCTCGACCACCCGCTTGTCGTTGGGGCTGCGGCCTTTCTTCGCGCCGGAATCGGTGGCAATGGCCCCGCTGGAGACGATCGTACTGCCGTCGTAGAGGATGCCAGCCTCGTAGAGCTCGGCCGGCGAGACGTTGCGCGAGGCGGTTGTGCTTTGGATGCCGTATTTGGCAAGGCTAATCGATGGGTTCATGTGAGGATTCAGGGGTCAGAGTAAGATTTATAGCGAGCCGTGTCGTCCCCGACCACGGCCACCGCGTGAACCCCCCCATAATAATCGTTTTCTCCCAGTTTTCTAGTGCTGGCTGAGGTGGACCGCAAGATTTTGCTCATAAAAAACCGTCAGGAAGGCGGGCAGCTCGCGCCAATGGTCAGGAGAAAGGAGAAAAATGTTCAGCCAACGTCCTGATCTTACGGGCGGCAACAAGTCGCGGGCTGTTAAATCTGCAGCACCGGGTAGATGCGTGCGTACTACTGGAATGGGCAGCCCAAACAATAAACAGGAGCACTCGGCCACTGCATGCGTGCGAGTGAGAAGGTCAATCCGTTGGAGTTTCGCAGCGCAAACCACCTATTGCGATGTCACACTGTCCACAACTTCAAGTTTTAGATTGCGAAATCGCACTTCCATTGGTCCGCCCGAATGGATTTGCAGCCCGAAGATGCCTTCCTTGCTCCCGGTTGGGTCGACAAGATCGACGCAGAGCTGACCGTTGATCCACGTACGAATATGGTTCCCTTGGGCGAGGATTTCGTACTTGTTCCACCGGCCAGCTCGCGAATGTTGCTCGCCGGACTTGTCCCACAACAGTTCTCGACCATTCTCTTCGTAGAGCTTCCCCCACCAATCGACGCCGATGTCGGCCTGATAGCCGCGGACTTCTTCAAAACCATGAATCGGCTGGCTGCGAAACTGGATACCGCTGTTGCCGACATTATCAACCAGCTTAACCTCCACGGTTAGTCGGAAGTCTTCCGCCGCAAGATCGCTGATCAAGAAAGAATTGTGGTCGATGCCGGGGCTACGGCCGACGATATCGCCTTGGTCGACCGACCACAGTTGACTGTCGCCACGCCAGCCGGCCAGATCGCGGCCGTTAAACAACAGTGCCGCGGTGTCTTTCGTGGCGAGCATCGGCGTCTGTGATTTCCCCATCAAATAGGCGAAGAGCGAAGCGACCTCCCGGTCCGAAAACTGTCTTAGTTGGTCGTCCGGCATGATCGAGGTATCGCTCAACTCACGCTCGTCGATCTCATCCATTGGGATGATCAGGGTCTCGGTGGCGTTGCGCAATGTAACCGACTTGTCATCCTCGGCCGAAACAACACCGGTCACGACGCGGCCGTCGACCGTGACAACCACGGTCGTTAGATACTCCTTCGCGATTAATGCGCTGGGATCGACGATGTTCGACAACAAGTAGTCAACGTCAGAGCGGTTCGAACCAGTGATGTCGGGGCCGATGTCGTGCCCGACGCCGTACAACACGTGGCACTGCTGACAAGTTTTGGCATAGATGGCCCGACCGAGCCTGAGGTCGGCCCCGCCTTCTGCCTGCGCGGCCAATAATCGTTTATAGCGGACGATCAACTCTTTCTTGTCGGCCGGCGTGGTTCGCACTCGACCCCAGACTTTGTCGATCAGGCGGTCGACGTCCGGATTACGGAGGTTGTGAAGCTGCCGGACAAGATCGGCCGATAGGTCTGCGACGGGCACCTTCTCCGCAGCCATCGACTTCAGCACGGCGATGGCATACGCAGGCCGGGCGCAAAGGGTCGCCAGCGCAGCGCGTTTCTGCGTGGGCGACAAGTCTTGGTAGACGGCCAACACGGCCGCAGGTGTTTCGTTGTCGTCGTACTGCGCCAAACCACGCAGTGCCAGGTCACGAATAGCAAAATCGTCCAGCAAATTCTTCAGCGTAGACACAAGCTGCGGATCGTTGGCGGCCAGCAACGCCTCGAGCGCGTCGCGTCGATCTGCCAACGGTGCCTGACGTGACTGGACGGTTTTACGAAACTTCTCCATCGCGTTTCGATCGCCGAAGGTCACACCCAATGCTGTCGCACGGATCCGCACGTCGTCACCAGCCGACTCCATTAGCTTGCGAAAGACGCGGTTCCAGTCGGTCGGTGGTTCGACCCGCCGTTGGCCGCTGAGCGCGTGCCGAATGCCATTCACGACCGCGAGTTGTTCTTCACGATCTTGCGACTCACCCAGCACGCGCACGAGCGTGGCCAGAGACGCTGTCGAGTCGAGGCTGCCAATCCGCCGCAACATAAACTCGCGCAAAATCGGTATCGTTCGACCACACGACAATCCGAACGCAAGTGCTCGATCCGGATCCGCTTTTGCGAGCGGTTCGGCCGCGTACCAAACCATCAACGGCAGATTGTGATCATCCGCGTCTTCCGCGTGGCTAGCCAATCCGGCCAGGATCTCCCAACGATCGTTCACTGGAAGGCGTCCGGCCGCGGACGCGAGGTACAGCCGCACGACCGGTGAGTCGTCGGTCTTCGCCATGTCGATGAGACGTGACAGGAAGTCGCGCGCCTCGACTTGCTCATTGTCCAACAGAAGCTGAATCGCCCAAGCCCGGACATGCTCACGGTGGTAGCCGAGCAGCTCGCTCAGCAATTCAGCCGTCATTTGGCCGCTTACGTGCAGCGCCCATATCGCGCGCAGTCGTCGTGGCACGTCTGGATGCGTCGTGGCGATGTCAACCAAGCGAGTTTGGGCGACGTGGTCGATTTGGCGAGTGGACGCACGCTCTTGCAAGATCCGTCTAGCATGCCGGACGTACCAATCGTTCGGTTCCAAACAAAGTTCGGCCAGTTGTAGATCGCTGCTCGAATTGAGGTCCACCGCCGCCGGCCGAGTCTTACCGTACGACACTTTATAAATGCGGCCATTGCTGCGGTCGTGCACGTCCGCGTTGCCGTCGTGACAAGCCTGCATGTCGTACCAATCAATGACATAAACCTGACCATCCGGGCCATACCGGAAGTTGAGCATTTGCGACGCGCGATCTTGCGTGAGCAAGAAATCTGGCCCGTGGTGGCCGACAATCCCTGAACCGCGACGCTCGAGGATATCCGTGTTGATCCGTTGGCCATGGATATTGTTCATGAAGATGTGGTTTCGATACTTTGCGGGCCAAGCACCGCCGAGGTAAATCATCGCGCCAGCATGGGCGTGACCTCCGCCAACTTGGTCCGATCGACCGTTCCCAACGTGCGCCCATTCACCCAGAAAGTGCAAATGGTCGGCAATCGTCTTGATATCAGCATAGGTGTAGCTATTGAAGTGCTGCCCGGCTTGACGTTGATATCGGGCGCCTTGAATTACGTGATATAAATGTGGAATGACACAGGCGGTGCAAATCGCCTGGCCGTGATCGTCGAAATCGACGCCCCAAGGATTGCTGGTCCCGTGGGCGAAGACCTCGAATACATGTCGCGTGGGATGATAGCGCCATACGCCAGCATTGATCGGCACGCGGTCTCGGTCGGGCGTGCCCGGCCGGCCGACACGCGAATGCGTGAAAACGCCGTGACAGCCATAGAGCCAACCATCTGGACCCCAAATAAACGAGTTGAGTGTTTCGTGCGCATCCTGGTAGCCCCAGCCGTCGAGCAGGACTTGCGGTTCACCGTCCGGTAGGTCGTCGCCGTCGCGGTCCGATATGAAGAGCAGGTAGGGTGCTGCGCCGACCCAGACGCCACCAAAACCGACCTCCATGCCGCTCACCAAATTCAGACCCTCGAAGAATACTTTCCGCTCGTCAAATCGTCCGTCGCCGTTGGTGTCTTCAAAAATCAGAATCCGATCGCGCCCCTCGCCGTTGGCGCGACGCGGGTACTCGTACGCCTCGGCCACCCACACGCGGCCGCGATCGTCAAGCGTCATAGCGATCGGCTGTTTTATGTCGGGCTCGGCCGCAAAAACCGACACCGAAAATCCGTTCGGCAATCGCATCACTCGAGCGGCCTCATCAGCCGACAGACCACCGTACGGGTATTTGTCTGTTACCAACTTGACGGGTTTCGCGACCGGATGCTGGCTTTCCCCAGTTTGTTGGTCGACCGATTGAGCGCGTTGAAGGAACAAGAACGTGCCTTTCTTGTTCCCAACAACAATGTCGGGCCGGTCGTCGCCGTTGACATCGCCGGCTACGACCTGAGTGCCCACTCCCGAATTCAGATCAATTCGATGCGGGATGAAGCGGACCCGGCTATCGTCGCGGACAATCTTGAACCAGTAGAGCACGGCCGGATCGTAGGCCCCGGGGTCCTTGCCGCCGTGGGCCCAGAATCGTTTTCCCGTGATAATGTCCTTCACGCCGTCGCCGTCGATGTCGGTCATTGCCAGCGCATGGAGTTGAGAAAACGCGACACCGTACTCATTCTGTTCCGGACGGTCGCCCATGATCGGGTGTTCGCGGAATGCGATGGACACGCCGTCAGCGACGTTTTCGAACCAAGCAAGACCGTACGCATGTGCTGCCTTGCTGGTCACAACGTCGTTGTCGCCGTCACCGTCGACGTCGTAGGCAAACATTTGAGCGCCGCCGGCTGTTGCAAACGCGACGGGGTGAAACGGCCACACTTTTTTAGATGATCCGGCGGCCGGCTGTTCCCACCAGCCATTTTTTTCGAGCAAGTCCGCTCGGCCGTCGCCATTCACGTCGCCAACTCCCAATCCGTGGTTAAATCGTCCGTAGCCTCGGTCGGCGGAAATCGCGCGAAACTGCCACAGCTGCCGGGGATCGTCGTGCGGAATCTCAGCGAATCCGAGCTGGCCGGCAGTGTGAAACACGAGTTCCAGTCGCCCATCGCCCGTCAGATCCGAAAGTGTCGGCGACTCATTGTCGACCTCAACGAAGACAACATGCTTCGACCAGTGTTTCGAGCCACCGCGCGGATTTTCGAACCAGTGGGCCTCCTTGCCAGGGAACCCGATTACTAGGATGTCTTGCCACCCGTCTCGGTCGATGTCGTAGGCAAACGTGAGGAAGTTGTTGGAATAGCCGTTGATGTCAAACGGTTTCGGGTCATAGATTTCAAATCGCTCCGTGAAATCGGGACCTGCGTACCAATACGGGCCGGCGATGACATCTGCACTGCCGTCGCGATTGAGATCGGCGTAAGTCGCACCCTCTGAGTAGAACTGGCCGGAGAGCTGCACGCGATTAAAGACATACTTGACGGGTTCTTCGTCAGCCAGTAACGCCAGCGGGTACCATGGATTGAGAACTAGCGCTAGGCAAGTCAGTATTTGCTTGACGTGCGTCATAGGCCAACTACCGTGTTTGGTTGCCTCGTCGTGCTCTCGGCCACTCACTTGGAAGGCTGTGGCGCCGTGGCCGAATTCTACCCGTTCCATCTTAGTGCGCGTGTTACACTTTATCCAGGTGAAGCGTTACGTGCGCGTGAACTTCGGTAACCCGCGAATTTCGCCGCCATTCATGGCCGATTCATGGGCCAAGATGCCGACGCAGGTCCAATTCGCGCTGGTGGCCCCGTTCGGCCACGGCGCATCGTCCTCGACCAACGAACGGACGAATTCGTGGACCAAATGAGGATGCGAGCCACCGTGGCCCGACCCCTGTAAAAACGACAGGTGTTCCGCGTCAACGATCGACCTCGTGAATGGCCTGATCTCGGCCGGCAATAAATGGGCGAAATCGGGCACTTTCCTCGTACTTTCCGCAAGTCGCGTTTCCTTTTTGGTGGAATTTTCAGCGTTGGTCAGCGGCCGTAGTTTCTGGGGCTGACGCCCAGTAGCGTGGCGATCTTTCGCTGCAGAGGCGTCAGTTCGGTCAAGTACACCTCCGACTCGCCTTCGATGCGCAGTTCGTGACGCTGCACCGGTTCAAACAGGTCAAGCATCCGTCTGGTCGTCGGCGTTGGGCACTTGCGCCGCTCCGGATACAACGGCAACGACTCCAGTTCCGCATCGCTCATCGCGCGACGCAACTCGCGCTCCAGTAGTGTCTGCCTCAGCAGTACGAAAAAGTAAACGCTCAGCAGCGACTGAATGCGGCTGACCTCTTTCAAGTAGACCGGCGCCACCTCGAAATCGGTCTTGAACTGCGGCCGTTATTGAATTGTACGGGGCGCTTTTCCATGAGCGGTTGACGCTTGTAGGCTCGCAGTAGCGCTTCGGGCGACATTTCCGGGACATTGCAGATCAAGGGAAACAGGCCGTCGGTCCGCTCCTCCTCGGCCACCTGCTTCCGGTCGACCGAGATGGACAGGCTATAGCGTGTGGAGAGTTGGCGGACCTATTGCGTGTTCGACCCTGGGCGGCCCCGCTGGGTCTGCTGGAAGGTTTCTTTCTGCCGCTGGTGAATCTCCACCCGCACCCAGCGTGCTGTGCCACGGCTTTCCAATAGCTCATCGACCGCTCGCTCGACCTTGGCCCGGTCGCGAAACCGGGTCTGGGGCGAGTGCCAGCGCTCCGGCAGCTTCGCCAACTCTTGCTGTGTGCGGTCGATCGCGTCGGCCCGTGCGGCCGCGTCCCGCTCGACCTTCCGTCTGCTGTGGAACCACAGCAGGCGAAAGCTCTTCGGAGGCTTCGTGATACGCCCCGAAGCAGGAGAGGGTCGTCGAATCGTTGTGCAGCTCGTCCAGCCGCAAACCAAACTCCCCGATCACGTGCCGCACCACCTCGAGTAGCAGTTCCGGAATCGGCGCGCCGAATAGACGGTCGAGGCAGCGTCCGATCCGATCGTCGTTGAGCTGTTTCAGTTCACTCGATTTCAAGCCGAGCAGATCGGGGGCGTACGATTCGGCCCATTCCCCGATGCCGCCACTCTCCGATGATATGGGCGGCTCTCGGGAAAGCAAGATGTTTCTCAGCAACAGCAACAGACTGCGCGTGGTGGGAACTTCCTGTCGCGGGTCGTCAGGCGGCAGATGCCTTTCGAGAAACGCTTCCAGCCGCATCCGATCAAGCAGGCGATTGACGATCGGCAATCCGCCGACCCTCCAGGAGCGAAGCGTTTGGTTACCCGCTCGGGCTCGATGCCCGCGATAGTTCTTGTCGGGGATTGCCTCGGCGTCCGGTTTCTTCTGGTTGTGACTCATGCGGTTGTCTCTACCGCATCGTCGCCGCTTTGCAAATGTCCAGTCGGACCGAAAAAACAGCTCACTCCGACTTACGACACGCGCCATGAACGTAAGTCGTCTGCCGCTCGACTTACGTCGATGGTCCTGGTCGTAAGTTTTTTGAGAAAACTTTTTGTGTCGCCCGTTAGTTGGACCCGTAACGACGCGACGCCTACCGTTGCGTCACAGAACCAGTCGCCGTGGCGACCTGCGGTGACCGTAACAGGCAAACAACGTGCCACGCCACGCTGGCGAGCCTCAGGGAATTCAGACATATTCAAACGCGGACTTGCGGAAAAGGAGATTCGTCATTCGTCATTCGTAATTATCTTCCTGCCGGCATTAACGACCTCATATGGTACGACTAACCACGCGGGCTCTTGAAAAACTCTTCTATGTTTTCAACGTCATCGTCTGCGACCAAGGCGATCACCGTATCCCCAGCCTCGAAATAATTGTCTCCTGCGGGAACGGAGGTGAAACCTTCGCGAATGACTCCCGCGATCAAACACTGTGCAGGCAAGCCCAGATTTGCCAGAACGTGTTCAGTCGAGGGCGACTTGGGCAGGACGTCGATTTCCACAACACTCAACCCGCTCCCTTCACTCAGCGGAGTACGGGAAACGATCGGTCCAGTGGACAAAAACCCCAAAACCTGTTTGGCGACGACTTCGCGGGGACTCACGGTCAGGTCGATTCCTAGCTTGCCAACGACGTTGGCATAGTCGGGCCGGTTCACCAGGGCCATGATTGTCTTGGCACCGATATCTCGCGCCTCGACCGACGCCATGATGTTGTTTTCGTCGTCTCCTAAACAGGCCACGAAAACGTCGGCGCTGCCCACGCGCTCCTCTTCCAGATTGGTGCGTCGGGTGGCGTCGCGATGGACTACCACGGTGTTTTTGAGATGGCTGGCCAGGAATTCGCAGCGCCGGAGATCTTTTTCTATCAACACGACGCTAAACCGTTGGCCTTCCAACGCCGTGGCGAGATGATAGCCGGTTTCTCCGCCGCCGGCGATCACTATGCCCAGCTTGGCATTTCCCTCGGTACAGAACAGGTCGGTCGCGTCGTCGACCTCGCTCCGTTTGCCGATGATTGTGAGACGATCTCCTGCTTCGACTTTGTCCTCGGCGCCGGCAATCCAAGTGCGTCCGTCGCGGCTGATCGAACCGATGCGCACCCCCTTGGGCAATACCAACTTCTTGAGAATCTTGTCCACGCCCTTCCGCCCGCCCGCGACGACCACTTCGTGAACTTCCAGTTCGCCCCGCGCCAGGCTCTCCACGGCCACGGATCCCGGATGGCGAATGCCCCGAGCCAGTTCCAACGCGGTCAAATGCTCCAGGCTCAGCAGCCGATCGATGCCGAAATGACGTTGATAGTCGAACGTGCTGAGATCGCGAAACACGGGAGCATAGACCCGCGACACGGCACGTCGAGCCCCCATGGCCTTCGACATGCTTGCCGAGACGATGTTCACCTCGTCGTCGCCGGTGACGGCCAGGCAGAGGTCGGCGCTGCTGACGCCCGCCTGGAACAGAATGCTCGATTGCGAGGCGGAGCCGGTGATGCAGCGCACGTCCAGCGTTTCGTTGATGCGGCGGATCTTGTCGGCGTTGGAGTCGACAATGGTCACGCTATGGCGGTGCAAGCACAAGAGCGACGCAATCGAGCCGCCTACTGTGCCCGCTCCGAAAACTACGATTCGCATAATCCGTGCCCAAATTTGAAATCATGTCCTGAAATTGCATAACTGCAGCAGCCCCGGCCCGCCTCTGAAGCGATGCGACTACTGCCTGGTCGTTCCCGCGCGGCGATGGTGTTCTTGTAGGGCCTCGGTGAACAAGTTGTTCGAGTCGTTCATTTCGACCAACTCCCACAGCGGGAACTTGTGATCAGTTTCTTCATCGGTCAGGCTCAGGTCCATTTGTTCGAGCACTTTAGTGTATTGCTCGACTTCATCCATCAAGTCGGCCGCCGAGGGAGAGTCCATTTCCAACTCCGGGTTGGCGGCGAAGACGTGTGCCCAGAGATCGAAGCACTCCTCGTACATCCGCTTCGCTTCGAGCAGATCGCCGTCGTCGCGAAACGCGCGGTTTGCGGCGTAGGCCAACTCGTGCGCTTTTAGCGCTTCGGCCGTCTGTTCCACTCGGCAGTGTTTCTCCCAATAGGCGTAGTTGGCTACGTCGCGATTGTTTCCTGTCAGGAACAGACGCTCGTGATTTTCTGCAATCCGATGGGCCAGTTTACGGGCTTCGACTGCTTTTTCAGGATACTTTTCAGCGATGAAATCAGCGATATTCTGCGGCGTGATATTCAGTCTCTGTGTCACAGCCGTGTACTGGTCGTACTGCTCCTCGGTGAGATCATCGGTGGGCATATCGACCAGTTCACGCTCTTCGGGCGAGAGTTCCTCGCGGCGTAGAGCGAGAAGTTGCTCGCGAGGATTCTCCACGAGAGATTCGAGTTGGCTCTTGAGTCGCTCGGCTTCATCCAAGTGGCGATCGTAACTCGTCAGGCGGATCATGAGTCCCGTCGAAGCTCGCATGTCTCGGTTACCGAAGACTCGCCACAGCCGAGCGGCCGTGGCCCAGGCATCCTTGGCTTTTTCTCCAAAGGCGCCTTCCCTTTCGATCGCCTCACTGTAGTTGATCTGCGACATAGCCGGCGCGGCGAAGAACACGGAAGGGTTCTTTTGTCCCATGCTTCGGCCCTTGTCGTCTACGGCGGAAATCGCCGCTTCGTACCAACTTCTGGAAACGAGCCAATTGTCGCGCTGTTCACGAGGACGATCGGCTGGATGGTAGTCGTCGTCGGCCTTGAATAGTCGCCGGTATTCGGTCTTCTCGTCCGCCGTGCCGATCTTGCTGCCGGTGAACCAACCCAATTCGGTCAGCAGGTAGGGGCTGAACCGGTTGTACTTGGCGCCTTTCTTCAGAAACTCGATTCCCCGCCGCACGTAGTAGTAGCGGTCGCGAACGTCGTCGAGTTCCACGGAGACGTTGTAAGACAGATTCCAGGCCTGATAGCGCCAGAAAGAGATGAAATAGGGCTGCAGTTTGGCCAATTGTTGCAGGGTGGCGCGATAGTTGGTCCAGTCTTCCTTCTTCTTGTACTCGTTGCCTTTGTGCCACAGCATCGAGACGGCAATGCCGCGCAGACCCAAAGTGGCCAAGCGAATGGTTTCGCTGGCCGGGTCGATTTCTCCCAAGTTGGATTGGCCCAGATTGTGTTCTTCCCTCAGTTGAGCGAGAGTGCCCCCTTTGTCTTCGAGGGTCGAGGGAGCGCCCAATTGCGAAATGGGAAACAACAGCACTGCAATGAGCACCAGGTAGGT
>Ga0255057_10001273_pt1 | contig 14357 bp, 12 predicted proteins | sample Cases_109_6_MG_FD_189022 | JGI IMG/M metagenome (GOLD analysis project Ga0255057, IMG submission 189022) | Seawater microbial communities from Amundsen Gulf, Northwest Territories, Canada - Cases_109_6 | ecosystem: Environmental > Aquatic > Marine > Gulf | place: Canada: Northwest Territories... | reverse complement strand
AGATACGGTTGATCCGAACATTGATGGCGTATTTTTCCTGCAATTCAAAATTCGGCTCGATAATCAACTGCGCAGGTAGCCTTTTAGCTGATCCTTGATGGGCAGGCGCCGAATCCGTTTGCCGGTCGTCGCGAAAATCGCATTCGTCAAGGCAGGTGCCGCACTGGGTAGCCCCATTTCGCCAACGCCGGTCGGCGTCTCGTCATAGTTCAGCACATGTGCTTCGAATCGACTCGGAAAGGCCGCGATTCGTGCGAGCGGGTAGTCATGAAAGTTGCTCTGCTCGATCTGTCCGTCTTTGACGGTAATCTCGAGGCCCAAAGCGGTACTGATGCCGTCGACCGTACCGCCCTGTAATTGAGCTTCAACCGCGTTGGGGTGCACGGCGAAACCGCAATCGATGGCCGCGACAATTCGATCAATCGTCAGATCGCCGTCTTCGCTCACGGTCACTTCAATCGCGTGGGCCGCGTAGCCGCCGAAAGTGAAATGCGCTGCGATACCGACGCCGCTGCCTTTTGGACGTTCCCTGTCGTGTTCAATACGCTTGGCGACGAATTTAGTCAGCCGGGTCAGGCGACCGGGGTTAAACGTCGGCCCGCCGTGGTTGCTGTACTCGAGTTCGCGCTCGTCGCCAAACAAGTCGATGCGCAATTGAACCGGATCCTGTCCGGTTTCGTGAGCGATCTCGTCAATAAAGCTTTGTACGACGAACGCGTTTGCCGTGTGTGCAGGCGCTCGCCAGGATCCTCGTGGGACGCCAATCGGGTTGTGAAAATATTCAACGCGCAGGTTATCGATGATTCGACGCGGGAAATCGTCGGAGTAGAGTTCGGCTTGCCAGAGTCGGTCATCCGTCATATTGGGACGGCGATAATATTTGCTGGCGCTTGCGAGGCGCTGGGTCCAGGCGACGACTTTGCCGTCGCTATCCACGCCAGCTCGCATCTCGTGCGTGCCGGCCGGACGATAGAAGTCATTCCTGACGTCGTCTTCGCGCGTCCACTGCAATTTAATCGGCCAACCGGTGTGTTTCGAGATTAACGCGGCCTCGGCGACATAGTCGTTGCTGAGGCGCCGGCCAAATCCGCCTCCAACTCGCGTGAAATCAACGTGAATGTTTTCGCGCTCGAGTCCGGTGGCCCATGCGGCGGACCGCGAAGCGCCGCTCGGCGTCTGCGTCGGCGCGATGATGTGGCATTGATCTTCCTGCACAAACGCGTAGCAGTTTTGTGGTTCGAGCGGTGCGTGGTTGACGAACGGTACCTCGTAGCGATGTGAAACGACGGTCTCCGCGGCCGAGATCGCTGCATCAAAATCACCCTCGTTTACGACGACCTGGCCTTCGCCGTCGAGCATCGCGGCGTTCTCTGCCCAAAATTTTTCCGAACTGTCGCTCGCGTTCGGGCCTTTGTCCCAATCGACGATCAGTGCTTCGCGACCCTTGATCGCCGCCCAGGTCGACGTCGCAACGACCGCGACGCCACTGGCCAGGATCTGATACGGCTCGCCGGGAGCGGGACCCACGATCTCGAACACCTCGAGGACGCCATCGATCTTGCGCGCTGCTGTGTCGTCAAAGGTGTTTGCTTTGCCGTTGAGGTAGGGGCTGCGCGCGATCAGCGCAAAGCGCATGTTGTCCTGACGCGTATCGATGCCGTACTTCGTTTTGCCTGTGACAATGTCCAGTGCATCGATGGTTTTGTGTTTCCTGCCGACGATTCGATACTCGCTCATCTCCTTGAGCGCCGGACTTACTGCCGGCATTTCCAGCGCAGCGGCATCGGCAACAAGATCCTCGTAGGGAATCATTTTGCCGATAGCACGACAGACGACAATACCGGGTTGCGTATCGCAGGTTTCCGGCGCGACGTCCCAGCGGGCCGCCGCCGCGGCGATAAGCTGGTGGCGAGCGGTCGCGCCGACTTCCCGCATAAAATCCCAGTTGTCCGTCAGTCCCGTGCTGCCGCCGACACCCTGACCGCCGTACTTCCATGTGTAGCCATCCGCCGTTTTGACAATGCCCAGAGGCATTGCGCGGATGCTGACTTTTTTCCATTCGACATCCAGTTCTTCGGCGACGAGCATGGGCAGGGCCGTGCGCACGCCCTGACCAATTTCGGGCTGATTCGTGCCGATGATCACGTGGCCATCGGCTTTGATCTCGACAAAAAAACCGATTTGACGAGCCTTACCGTCTTCGTCGGCGCTTGCGCCAAGCGACGGCACGCCAATGACCAGGCTGCCAACAACGCTGCCGCCGCCAATCAGAAAACGGCGTCGCGATACCGGCGCGCCAAACTCCTCGGGCCTAGCTGACATTGTCGCCTCCTTGCGCCTTGATTTCGGCGGCGCGGTGGATCGCCTTGCGAATGCGTGCGTACGTACCGCAACGACAAATGTTCGTCATGTCCTTATCGATGTCGGCGTCGGTGGGATGCGGATTTCGTTCAAGCAGATCGGCGGTCGCCATAATCTGGCCAGCCTGGCAGTAGCCGCATTGCGGGACGTCGAATTCAAGCCAGGCCTGTTGCACGGCGTGCAACTGATCGTCGGCCGGCGCAAGGCCCTCGATCGTTGTGATGGCGCTATTGGCGACTGTCGCTACGGGCGTGACGCAGGACCGCTTCGCGCGACCGTCGACATGGATGGTGCAGGCGCCGCACTGGCCGATACCGCAACCGAATTTAGTGCCCGTCAGGTTGAAGTGGTCGCGCAGAACCCACAACAGGGGCGTATTTTCATCGCCTTCGAACCTGACATTCTGGGAATTAACCTGGAAAGAAATCATACGATCTTGTTCCTCTGCGGTAGGCGGGGCGAAAACGCTCCACACAATAGCAGACCAACGCAGGTCAGGCAGAGTTCCACGCCGCCGCAGTCGATAAGCCGTGCCAAAATCGAGACGAGAAGTTTTTTTTGCTACAGCGTGCGGCCTGCGATTAGAATGCAACTAAATCGCGGTCGCCCTGTCGAATTATTGCTATCGCTTTCGTAATAAAAACAATCACATAGGAAGGTCGCATGCGTTCTCTGAAACTGCGCAACATCAAATATTCAATCCTGCTTTTGTCACTTATGTCGTTTTCCGCGATGGCCCAGTCGGGCGATCGAGCGCGTACATGGGACGTCGGTGTCCAATTGTCCAATATCGCTTCGCAGACCCTTACCGGAAGCATGGATTCATTCATAAGCATGGAAAGCGAGTACGGCTTCGGTTTTTGGGGCACGTACAACCTCAGCAATCGCTTGGCGCTCGGCATTGACTTCAATTGGACGCAGCCGAGGTACACGGCGCGATTCGTGCCCGATAACGGTACGACTCCGGTCGACATTCGGCATCGAATGGATCTTTTCACTTTTCAAGGGAAAGGTGTATTTCACCTGCTGGAAGGGCCTGTAACACCGTATGTCGAAGCCGGCCTAGGCTTAACGAGAGTTGACTCGAACGTTGCCGACAGTCCACCGGTCACGGGCTGCTGGTGGGATCCGTGGTGGGGCTACATCTGCGACTCATTTTACAGCACCTATGGCGATACCGTGACCTCGTACTCGGGTGCCGTGGGGCTCCGCTGGGACATCAATAATTACTACACCCTTCGCGGCGCCTACGGCATGCTCGTGCTGGATACGAAAAGTGGGGCCGCAGATGCCGAGCTTGAGATGTGGCGCATCGAGTTCGCCTGGCGATTTTAGATAAGACCTAGTTGGCGCTGGTCGCCAACATCCAGATCACCGAAGCAACAATCAGCAGCCCGAACAAGATTCGAATTGTTCGGGCTGTTTTTCTTTCTCGGAACAATGTCTGAAGGAATCCGCCAGCGAAAAGCCACGCGGCATCGACAACAATGGCAACGCCGAAGCAGACTGCTGCGGTCGCAAGATAGGCGAATCCGGCAGCGTCGATGGGCAACAGAAATTGGCTGAACAAAGCGAGAAAAGCTGCATAGGCTTTCGCGTTTAAAACATTCAGGATGAAACCGTCGCGGTAACCGGGATGGCTTACGTCATCGCCCTGGCTGGCGATGTCCGCTGTCGCGATCTTCCAGGCAACATAAAGAATGTAGGTGGCGCCGACGAGCTGAATACCGAAGCTGGCTTGCGGCCATCTGGCTAATATCGTCGCAATACCTACGACGGCGCCCAGCATCGCGAACAACAGGCCCGACAATATTCCCAGGTAGTAGGGCAGACCCCTGGCGACACCGCTAGTCGCGCCGACGGCCGCCAATGATAAGGTCGCGGGTCCGGGGCTGCCAAGCAATGCGGTGGTCGCGATGACCAGGGCAGCGATTGCTTCCAGCATAGGGTTTGATACCCGAAATTAAAATGGTGGGCCCGCCAGGACTCGAACCTGGGACCAAGGGATTATGAGTCCCGTGCTCTAACCAACTGAGCTACAGGCCCACCGGGGGAGCGGCAGTCTAACAAAGAAAAGTCGCGCTGCAAGCAGCGCTCCTACAGCTAGTCTTCTATCAGGAAACTGCGCAGCTGATCCGAACGCGTTGGATGGCGCAGTTTGCGTAGCGCCTTGGCCTCAATCTGACGAATGCGCTCACGCGTGACGTCGAATTGTTTGCCGACCTCCTCAAGCGTGTGGTCGGTGTTCATGTCGATGCCGAACCGCATGCGCAGCACCTTGGCTTCGCGCGGCGTCAGGCCGGCAAGCACCGAGTGCGTCGTTTCCTTGAGGCCCGAAGACGTCGCAGAATCGACAGGTGAATGCACGGTGGTGTCTTCAATGAAGTCACCGAGATGCGAATCCTCGTCGTCGCCGATCGGCGTTTCCATCGAAATGGGTTCCTTGGCGATCTTGAGTACCTTGCGAACCTTGTCCTCAGGCATTTCCATACGCTCTGCAAGTTCGTCCGGCAAGGGCTCACGACCCATCTCCTGCAACATTTGGCGGGAGATACGGTTCAGCTTATTGATCGTCTCGATCATATGAACCGGGATACGAATCGTGCGCGCCTGATCTGCGATCGAGCGTGTAATCGCCTGGCGAATCCACCACGTCGCGTAGGTCGAGAACTTGTAACCACGACGATATTCGAACTTGTCGACCGCTTTCATCAGCCCGATGTTGCCTTCCTGAATCAGGTCAAGGAATTGCAATCCGCGGTTGGTGTACTTTTTGGCGATAGAAATAACGAGGCGCAGATTCGCTTCGACCATCTCTTTCTTTGCACGGCGAGCTTTTGCTTCGCCTATCGACATTTGCCGGTTGATCTCCTTAATCTCGGCAATCGAGAGGAGGGTGTCAGCTTCGACGCCCAACAGCTTGCGTTGGCAACGCAGAATGTCATCCTTGAGCCTGGCCAGAATTGACGAATGCTTGCGCTTGGCGCGAATGTGCTTTTCCACCCAGTTGAGGTCGGTTTCGCTCTTCGGAAAGCTCGACAGAAAGTCCTTGCGAGGCATGCCAGCATCGCGAACGCAGATGCGCATAACCATGCGTTCCTGCGTGCGGATAATCGACACGACACCGCGCAGCCTTCGAACCAGCGCATCGAACAACTTCGGCGCCAGCTTCAGTTCCATCAGCTGATCGGCAAGCTCACTCTGAATCTTGGTGGTGCGTTTGTCTTTGAAGCCGTGTTTGTCAATCGATTTGATCGTGCGCCTATGCAGCCGGCGAATGACTTTAAAGCGCGCCTTTACCTCGTCCGGATCCGGTCCGGTGTCGATGACTTCCTCTTCGTCGTCATCTTCGGACTTCGGCACCGGCGGCTTGATCTCGTCGGGCGCGTTTGGATCGATGAAACCAACCAGCAGATCCTGCATACGGGTTTCGCCGGCCAATACGTTGTCCGCCACAACCAGCAACGCATCAATCGTCGGCGGGAAGTGCGACATGTGCCACTTGACCTGGTTGAGGCCGTCTTCAATGCGCTTGGCGATTTCAATTTCGCCCTGGCGCGTCAGCAGTTCTACCGTACCCATCTCGCGCATGTACATACGCACGGGGTCGGTCGTTCGGCCGAACTCAGCGTCGACGCTGGCCAGCGCGGCCTCAGCTTCTTCGGCACCGTCATCGTCGGTTGCGGTTGCGTCGGACAGGACCAGAGATTCGGCATCGGGCGCTTTTTCATGCACCGCGATTCCCATATCGTTGATCATGTTGACGATGTCTTCGATCTGTTCCGGATCGACGATATCATTCGGCAGGTGATCATTGACTTCCGTATACGTCAGGTAGCCTTGCTCCTTGCCACGGGCAATCAAATCTTTCAGTTGTTGAACTTGTTTGTTCCCGCCAATCACTGCACGCTTTTCGCTCAAGATGACACGACCTCCGGTTAAAAAATGCAACCGCCAAGTATAAGTAAACCGATTCTCTATGGCTATCAATAAATCGGTCTGTAAACGAAATCTCTAGTTCAATGCTCTTAGCTCAGCTCTTTCTTCGTCGCTGAGATTGCGAACTCTTTGTTTTTCAATCAAAAGATTGACACGCTCGCGGCGCCCCGCGACCGCCAGCTGATCGAGGCATTCGTGTAGTTCGGCCGCAGCATCGAAATCCTCGCCCGCCGGTAGCTCGACCGCGGCAAGCTTGCCGAGGTGACGACCCTCATTGTCGTGACGCCAGCGCTCGAGCAAACCAGCCGTCGTGATATTGGGCTCCGACTGCACGGTTTCAATGAGCTGATGCAACAAATCGATGCCGGGGCGGCCCACGCCTGCCAATAATTCGACATCGAGCTTGCCGCCCGATTCGGGGTGATTGAGAAGCAGGGTGATGGCCCGACGCACGACGGAGGGTTTACCGCTCGCTGTCGCTACCTTGCGGCCAAGCGACGTGATCGGGCGACTTGACGACTGGCCGCCGTGGTTGGGTGTCTGCCTGCCCATAGAGCGCTCCAGTTTCTCGGTCGTCAGGCCAACGCGATCAGCAAGCGAATCCATCAGCAATTCCCGATAAACCCCTGTGGGTATCTTCGCGACCAGTGGCTTCGCGAGTTCCGCGAGCCTCGCTTTGCCGTCAACCGTCTCGAGGTCAACCTGTGAGGCCAATTCGCCGATCAGGAAATCCGACAAGGCCATTCCGTTGTCCAATGCCTTGATGAACGCGTCCGCGCCAAATTCATTGACGTAGCTGTCCGGGTCCTCGCCATCCGGCAGAAATACGAAGCGCACCTGGCGGCCTTCGCGAATGTGCGGCAAGGCAGTCTCCAGCGCGCGCCACGCGGCCTTCTTGCCGGCGCGATCCCCGTCGAAACAAAACGCGACATTTTCGGTGAGTCGAAACAGTCGGTTCAAATGTTCTTCCGTGGTGGCGGTGCCGAGCGTTGCGACCGAGAAGTCGATACCATGCCGGGCAAGGGCGACGACATCCATATAGCCCTCGACCACCACGAGCCGGTCGATATTCCGCAGTGCCTGTCGGGCTTCCCACAGTCCGTAGAGCTCGCGTCCTTTGTGAAATAGAACCGTCTCGGGAGAATTCAGGTATTTCGGCTCGCCATCACCCATGATGCGGCCGCCAAATCCGATGCAACGTCCGCGAGCATCACGAATGGGAAACATGATGCGGTCGCGAAAGCGATCGTAATGCCGGCCATTGTCTTTGCGAATGACGAGGCCGGTAGCCAGCAGGCGATCGATGGCCTCGTCCGACTTGCCGTATTTGTCGAGTACCGTACTCCAGCCATCCGGCGCGAAGCCGATACCGAAGCGTTGCGCTGTCGCGCCGTCGATGCCGCGATTCTTGACGTAGTCCACAGCAGGTTGGTTGTCGCGCAGTCCTTCCTGCCAGGTTTTTTCGACCTGGGTCATGATTGTGAACAACTCATCGTAGCGGCGCGCCGGCTTGTCGCTTTCATCGCGCGGGACATCGACGCCCATCGAACTCGCAAGGCTTTCGATCGCCTCCACAAAGCTCATGTGGTCGAATTCCATCAGGAAGCCGACGGCCGTGCCGTGGGCGCCGCAACCGAAGCAATGATAGAAACCCTTGTTCGGGCTTACCGTGAATGATGGCGTTTTCTCATCGTGAAATGGACAGCAGGCTTTGAACTCGCGGCCGGCTTTTTTGAGCTGGATACGACGCCCGATCACCTCAACCACGTCGGCTCGAGCAACGAGGTCGTCAATAAAATCCTGGGGAATCAGTCCGGACATGTAAATTAAACGCCAGCTCCGTGCGTTCGGGTCTTCACTCTATAGTTATTTTGTCCGGCCGCGCGCGAATCAAGAGAGCCGGTTCCGTCAAGCATAGCGGTTTTGTCAGGAACCGCTAGGTAGGCAAGTTTCAGGCCAATCGTGCCTTTACCATGGCGCCAACGGCTCCCATGTCGGCCCTGCCGGCGGCTTTTGCCTTGATAGCGCCCATTACCTTGCCCATATCACGGATGCTTTCGGCGCCGGTTGCGGCAATGATCTCGTCCACGAGGGCCGTTAGTTCGTCCTCGCCCAGTTGCTCGGGGAGGTAGGTCTGAATGATGTCGAGTTCGGTTTTCTCGATAGCGGACAGGTCTTCTCGACCGCCTTTATCAAACTGCTCGATCGAGTCGCGGCGCTGTTTGACAGCCTTTTCAAGAATTCTGAGGACGCCAGCTTCATCGACTTCCTGGCGGCTGTCGACTTCGACGCGCTTGATATCAGCGAGCATCAGGCGCACGACTTTGAGCCGGTCTTTGTCACCGGCTTTCATGGCGGACTTCATGTCCTCGGTTAACTGGGCTTTCAGAGACATGGCTGAGCAGCATCTCCGCGACAGCGGAGAATGAGCGCCTAGTAGAGGCGCTTGCGTTTGGCTTCTTCGCGCGAAATACGCTTCAGATGGCGCTTAACAGCGGCCGCCTTCTTGCGTTTGCGTTCCTGGGTAGGTTTCTCGTAAAACTCGCGGCGGCGGAGCTCTGTCAGAACGCCGGCCTTCTCACAGGCGCGCTTGAAGCGACGCAGGGCAGCGTCAAAATACTCGTTCTCTTTTACACGTACGCTTGGCATTTAAATCAGGCCTTCCCAAATTCAGGCTTGGACAAAAATAGTCCCGGCGCAGGGCCGGGACAGGTAGCCGATCATTCTAACGACCTGAAATCGGCAATGCAATGCCGAAAAGGCGGTAGAATCCGCCGCCTATGAATGTGCTGGGTATCGAAACGAGCTGTGACGAGACCGGGGTGGCCGTATACAGCACCCAGCAGGGCCTCGTGGCGCATGCCCTGCACAGCCAGATCGACCTGCATGCCGTGTATGGCGGAGTGGTTCCGGAGATAGCGTCGCGGGATCATCAGCGACGCCTGCTGCCACTCATTCGTGAGGTTTTGGCCGAAGCCGGAATCGACAAGCCGGACGCCATTGCACATACGGCAGGACCGGGGCTCATTGGGGCGCTGATGGTGGGGAGTGGCATGGCCGCGGGTCTGGGGCTTGCCTGGGATTGCCCCGTTGTTGCCGTGCATCACATGGAAGGCCACCTGCTGGCGCCGATGCTGGAGGACGATTCACCGGAATACCCGTTTCTCGCGCTGCTGGTGTCGGGTGGTCATACGATGCTGATCGCCGTTCGCGGCCTCGGTGAGTACGAGGTGCTCGGCACAACGCTCGATGATGCCGTCGGGGAAGCATTCGACAAGACGGCGAAATTGCTCGGCCTCGGCTACCCGGGTGGACCGGAGCTGGCAAAACTCGCCGAGCAAGGCGATGACGCTGCGTTCGTATTGCCTCGGCCCATGCTCAAGCGGCCAGGATTTGATTTCAGCTTTTCCGGGCTTAAGACGGCCGTCATGCTTGCCGTGCGCAAGGCAGAGCAGTCCGGCGATCTCGAAAAATCACGTGCAGACCTGGCGGCGTCATTCCAGCGCGCGGCCGTCGATACCCTGGTCACCCGATCGCTCCAGGCTGCCAAGCAATACGAAATGCGGCGCATCGTCGTTGCCGGCGGTGTTGGCGCCAATCGTCTGCTGCGCGCAGAAATCGCGAATCACTTCGATGGACAGGTGTACTATCCGCGGCTCGAGTTTTGCACCGACAACGGTGCGATGATTGCGGTGGCTGGCGCACTCAGGCTAGCTGATGCGAGTCGCGCGAACGAGATTCGAGCACAGGCACGCTGGTCACTGGAAACGCTGTCGTCGCCGGGCTAATTGATCCAGGAAAAACGCTTGCCTCATGGACACCATTTTTCTCAATGAATTGAAAGTCGATACCGTCATCGGCATTTGGGACTGGGAACGAAAAATTCGCCAGACTGTCATCATCGATCTTGAGATGGCGGCCGACATTCAAAAAGCGGCAGCAAGCGACAAGGTCGACGAAACGTTGAACTACAAATCAGTGGCGAAACGTGTGCAACAGTTCGTCACGGATTCCGAGTTTCAACTGGTCGAGACTCTGGCAGAAAACATAGCCGCAATTATCAGGGACGAGTTCGCCGTTCCCTGGGTGCGAGTCCGTGTAAACAAGCCGGGGGCGATTCGCGGCGCGCGCGATGTCGGTGTGTTGATTGAGCGCGGCAAGCGCCCGGACTAGGCAGGAAACCGAAATGGCACGGGTGTACCTCGGGCTTGGCAGCAATATTAAGCCCGTAGAAAATCTGCGAATCGGTGTTCGCGAGCTGCGTGCGCGCTATGGCGAACTTTGCGTATCGGCGATCTACGAAAGCGCTGCGCTCGGATTTGACGGCGCGAATTTTCTGAACTTGGTTGCCGGACTCGAGTCCGACGCTTCGCCGGGCGAGCTGCAGAAGCACGCGGAATTGATCCACGATTTGAGCGGACGTGATCGCGATTCCGGCCGATTAACGTCGCGGCCGCTGGATATCGATTTGTTATTGCACGGCGATCTGGTTATCAACGAGCCCAGGCTGAAACTGCCGCGTGGTGACGTTCTAAATTACAATTTTGTCCTGCGGCCGTTGGCGGAGCTCGATCCCGGACTGATTCACCCGGTCACGGGCAAGACAATGCAGGAACATTGGCGGTTATTTAGCGCGACCAGTCATCCATTGCGCCCGGTCGACGTTATTTTGTAAAAGAGGGGCGTAATTTGCCTCATTGGGTGGTCAAAACCCCTACTCAAGCCACATTCGGCGGCCCGTCATTTGCTTACCATAGGTCGATAACAGGAATTTCAATGCGCAACTTCATATTGATGATCGGAATCTTTTTCGTCACTGCCTGCGGCGGTGGGGGGGACGGTATTGGCGGCGTGCCGCAAGCGGGAAATTGCACGAACGACGCGCAAAAGCAGTTTGTTCTCGATGCCATGCGTGACTGGTACCTGTGGAATAACCTGCTGCCGACCAATGTCGACATTAACGCGTACAACAGCCCTGAAGAATTACTGGCGTTCCTGACGACGGTTCAGCCGCTCGATGATTTTAGTTTCATCAATACGGTGGAAGCGGATACGCAGTTTTTTGGCGAGGGCAAGTACGAAGGCTACGGATTCAGCACGCGTTTTCTGGCGGCGGATGATCTGCGTCTGGCGCGGGTCTTTGTGGATAGTCCGGCGAACACGGCCGGACTCGCACGCGGCCAACGGATTCTCGAAATGAACGGACGCACGATCGCCGAAATAGAGGCGGCAGAAGGTGTCGGCGCCGTGTTCGATACGTCGCCGATCGACTTCCTGATGCGTGAGACGAACGGCACTGAATTTCTTGTCAACGTCGCTGTCGATATCGTAACGATCGACCCGATTCCGCAGTCACGCATTATTCCGGTCACCGGAACTCCCGGCATCGGCTACCTGGAGTTTGCGCAGTTCATCAGTACCGCAGACCCCGAATTCGATACCGTATTCAGTCAGTTTCGTGCCGCTAACGTCACTGACGTGATTATCGACATGCGATTCAACGGCGGCGGGCTCGTGAGCACGGCCGAGCTGCTGGGTGATTACCTTGGCGGGTCCGTGGCGCAAAACCTCATCTTCTCCAACACGCTCTTCAACGCTGACCGCGCCAGCAACAACGAACAGGAATTTTTCGAGCTGCGCGCAAATTCGCTGGGCCTGTCGCGCCTGATTGTCATTGCGAGTCAGGGTACGGCTTCGGCGAGCGAACTCGTGACGAACAGTATGGAACCGCATGTCGACGTTGCCATCGTAGGCGACCGGACGTTTGGGAAGCCTGTTGGCCAGATCGGTCTGGAGTTTTGCGGCAAGATCCTGCGCCCAACGGCATTCCAGACAACGAACGCGGATGACTTCGGTGACTACTTCGGCGGTTTGCCAGCGGATTGCGTCGTCACAGACGATCTTGCAATCCCTGTCGGCGTCGACAACGACCCGAATGTGGAGGCGGCACTTACTTACTTCGCGACTGGCGGTTGCCCTGTTGTATCGGCACCGGAGCTGCAATCCAAAACCGCCTTTTCGCCCGCGCGAAAGGTTGAACGAAAGGGACGGCCGCAGCGGGAATACGCGGACGCGTACTAGCAGAGCCAGCCGGCGTCACCCTTTGCATGTCGGCTTTGCGCCTGATAGCGGACATTAAGCTAAAATTGCTCTGAACGACCGCTTATGACCCGAAGCGGCCATCTCCTGTCGCTCGAATATGCCTTGATTATGTTACCTAAACAGGCAATCGACCACGTTGTACTAGAGTTAAAAGATTAACAACAATAAAGCCAAACCCGCCGAAAGACGGGGACGGAAAGCCACGGGTCCTCGCTTCCTCCGAGAAGCCACGGAATGCCCCTCGAAGGACCCCAAGATCGCCGCGCTACCGATGACTGATGTTTAAAGGAGCCATCGTAGCTCTGAGCGATTTTTCAGATCGATACCCATATGGGAGGGGCGACAATCATGAAAGAAAAAAATAGAAATACAAAAAGATTCGGATTTATCGTATCGATGATGTTGATTTTCGGCTTGGGCGGATTATCCGTGCCACAGCTGGCGGCCCAGGTGGTCATTCTCAATCCCGGGTCTGTGGCCGGAACGGTAACGGCTACCGGTCAGAATATTACGAAGGTAACCGTACACGCCATCGACACGGACGGGTTGTTTTCAGCGAGCGCATCTTTCCCTTTCGTTCCCCCCTCCTCGGGGGACCTCTCGGCCCCCTCTATCGACTATGACCTGACGGTGGAGGGCGATCGCAATTATTTGCTGATCGCTGAGATATCAATCGCCGGTCCGGGTGACCGCAGCATGATCACACCGATTCATGGCGGACCATCGGGTGTATTTGTGCCGATAGCCGTGCCGATACCGGGAGATCCTCCCACCCCTCCGGTGCCTTTGGACATAAACGTTGTTCCGGGCTTCATATCGGGGACCATATCGACGGTTCCGCCGGGCGCCAACGAAATCGATTCTTTTTCAATTAACGCCAATGTTTTCCTGACTGCATTCGCCCGGAATTTCTCCAACAGAACCTTTGCGACAATTTCTCCACCCGAGCCCGGGCTGTCACAGGATTACACACTGTTGGTGGCGCCGGGGTTCACTTATAACGAGAATGCCTTCATCACCGTAAACGGCTTCCTACTCTTTTTCGGCGACTTTCTGGGTTCGGAGCCCGCGCCGGCTGCGGGCGAAACCTTGGTGCACGATTTCGTGATCCCGGTCGAAGCAACACCGTCCACAATTTTCGGAACCGCCCGGTTGAACGGGTTGAATACAAACGTCTTCAGCGCCTCGGTAACCGGATTTATTCCTTCACCCTTTGTGTCCGCCAACACATTGGTTCAGGCGGACGATACCTATAGCTTGGACGTTATCGCGGGTACTTGGCAAGTGCAGCCTTTCTTTTCATACACTCTGACGGTGGAGACGGGCACCCTGAGCGGTGTCTTTGGCAACCTGAGACCCCCCCGGGAGTCGGTAGTCGTTGGCGTGGGGGATAACATTCTGCGGGACTTCATTATCGACCCGGGCTTCATTACCGGCACGGTCACCTTTACCGGCACCAACACCGATATCGATCTCGCGCAGCTCTCTGCCCGCTCGGTCTCGGGAATCGGCGGCACCATGGCCGCCCGTGTACAACCGGATACCGGCGAATACATGTACGTGGCCTCGCCCGGAGATTGGGAAAACGCTACCTTTTTCTTTCAATTTCCTTATGAGTCCGATCCGGACACTTCTCTAACTTCCACCATATTACAATTCGCTTTTTCGGGCGCTCTGCCCACCGTGTCTGCCAGTGTAACCACACCGGATAATCTGACTTTCGGCACGGCCACGGTTAGGCTGTTATACACCGTGGCGGACGGCAGCGAGCTCAGATCCCCGGAAATAGTTGCAAACAGGGTGCGGGGGGGCGGGGATCCAGTCATCACGGCCAGCGGACGCGGCTCATCTGCCTTCACCACCGCGGGCCAGGCGATCGTCACGCTGTTCCCCGGCACCTGGAACCTTGAGGCGTTCGCGATCGTTGGGGTTTCCAGGACGGAGTTCGGCACCTT
>Ga0255057_10001271_pt1 | contig 14363 bp, 8 predicted proteins | sample Cases_109_6_MG_FD_189022 | JGI IMG/M metagenome (GOLD analysis project Ga0255057, IMG submission 189022) | Seawater microbial communities from Amundsen Gulf, Northwest Territories, Canada - Cases_109_6 | ecosystem: Environmental > Aquatic > Marine > Gulf | place: Canada: Northwest Territories... | reverse complement strand
GGAACCTGTGTTCATCAGGATTTGACCCGGCGCGTGATTGATCGCGTCAGTCGTCATCGACTTGATAAACGTGATGTCGTCAACAATTGCAGCCATGTGCGGCAGCAACTCCGATAGCTCGGCACCACATTTGCCATGGCGTGCAAACTTAAACTTTGGGCCAAGCAGTTTGGAACTGGGATTGATAAACGCCGCACGGTATCCGGCCAGCAACTCGGCTGGAGGAATGGTACCGTCAAACTTCGTCAACTCGGGTTTGTTGTCAAACAGCTCCAAGTGGCTCGGGGCCCCAGCCATAAACAAGAAAATGACGTTCTTGGCTTGAGGCTGAAAATGTGGCTGCTTCGCCAGCAGTGGATCTGCAGCCAATCCGCTGGGCGATGCCAGAGCCTGATCCTCCAACAGACGACTCAACGCGATGCCGCCCAGACCAACTCCACACTGCTGTAAGAACCAACGTCGGCTCGTACTGGTGGGATCACAGTTGTGGTGCCAATGGTCCTGACAGTTCATAGTTCTTACGCCTTATTCCTTGGTGATGGTCTCATCCAAATTGAGCAGCACACGTGAGACTGCGGTCCACGCGGCAAGTTGTGCATGCGTCGTGCCTGAAGGCAACTCGATTTTCTTCTCGGGATCTGTCAGGGCAATCTCCCCAAGGTTGCTGTGCTCGTCGGAAAAGCGAACCAGTTGTTTGGATAGAAAGGCCATCAATACGTTGCTTTCCCGTGCAGAGGGTGCGCGGGCAACACAGCGTCGAAAAGAGTAACTCAGACGATCTTTATCGGCATCGCCGCCATGCTGCAGTGTCCGCAATGCCAGAGCCTTGGCGCACTGAACAAAGAGCGGCTCGTTGAGAGTCGTAAGGGCTTGCAGCGGAGTATTCGAACGCGATCGACGGACACAGGCGGTTTCGCCGGTGGGAGCGTCGAAGACTTGTAGCGGAGGATAAGGCACCGAACGATAAGCAAATGTGTAGAGTGATCGACGGTAGGAATCCGTACCGGCAGTGTACTTCCAATTCTTCAGCCCGTAGCTCGCAGGCGGCCTGAACAAGAACTCCGGGGCAATTGGATAGACGCTAGGGCCCCCAAATTGTGCGTTCAACAGGCCACTAGCAGAGAGTGCTATGTCGCGCACAGTTTCTGCATCAACCCGAAATCGGGGTCCGCGCGCTAAGAGGCGATTGGCTGGATCGCGAGCTAGAAGTGTCGCAGATACATCCGACGACTGCTGGTAGGTAGCCGAGGTAACGATCAAACGATGCAAATGTTTAAGACTCCAATTGTGATCCATGAGTTCCACTGCCAACCAATCGAGTAGCTGCGGATGAGACGGCGACTCACTCTGAAAACCCAAGTCAGAAGTCGTGGCGACTATGCCAACGCCAAAGTACGACTGCCAGATGCGATTGACAATCGCTCGAGCAGTGGTGGGTGAGCGACGGTCGACTAACCATCGCGCATAGGAAAGCCGCGTCGGAGCGGAATCATTCGGCAAAGAATGCAAGAAGGCCGGTACTCCGGGAGTTACTTTCTCTTGAGGATCGAGAAAATCGCCCCGTTCCAGCCGGTACGTAAAACGTGGAACCTCTCGTTCTGTAAGGACCAACTGCGAAGTGCCTATCGGGTGTTCGCGCCACAGCGCTTCGATCTGGTTGTTTGCTTCTTGCCATTGGGGAACAGTTGTTCGCCAATAGCCGAAGATTTGTTGTGCTTGTTCCGGCGTCCGTTTGTTCGTTGGTACGGCAAGAATCTCGCGAACTTTCGCGGGCAAAGGATCTGCTGTGGCACCCCGGGAGTTTGTCAGCGATATCCGAAAACGCCCCACGCTGTTGGTTTGCCGGTCATTGCTGTTCCAGCCTCCGTGTTGTTGAACCAATTTGATCGACAGTTCAGTACCTTCAGGATAGGAAACCGGTTCCGGGAAAACGAAGACCGCCTTTCTCGCCTGATTCCGCAGGACGGTACCCGTGTTGATTTCCCAGGCAGTTTCCTCCTTTTCATCAATCGCATACTCAATGGGGCCAGTCACTCGCTGCCGTTGTTCCTCTTCGGGCTCCTTGTCGACTCGATCAGTCAGGGGCGACGGTTCTTTATCAACGTAGAAGTCAGGCAATGGCTTTGCGGGCACCGAACAATCGGCAGTCGCCTTGACAATCTTTATCTTGGTCCTTGCCTTTTCTTTCGGACCTGTGGAGTCATCGCGTGGTGCGACAAGAACCTCCAACTCACTTAACGCACAGGTTCCAAAGATGGAACGCCCGGGGCCGCCGAACGGTAGATTGTGATCCGGCAGCAGTTCCAATCGCAACGCGCGAATTCCTTGCATCTCCGTCCTGACAAAGAACTGAATACTACTTTTCCCAGCGGCATACCCTAGAGAGAGATACGAACCGTCCTGCTGTGGCAAATACTTCTGACCGGCTGCCGCGCTGTCGTCAACCTCTAGTTCGACAACATCCCATTGGGGCTTCTGCTTATTGGCTAGGCGATCTTCCCACTCGGCCATCTGCTCTGCCCAAGCAGGATGCTCCCCTTGCAACTGCAGTTCGGTACCTCGAATGGCCGCCAGGACTTGCTTTCGCTGCTTTTCCTGCTGCGGCGTGTAGACCGCGATTTGCGACTCGTGGCAGTTGTTCAGCAGCGCGAACATCTGGTAATATTCTTTCTGAGTCAGCGGATCGTATTTATGGCTATGGCACTGGGCGCAACGAATCGTTAGTCCCAACACGCTACTACCGACCGCGTCCATCCTATCGAACATCGCTTCCATGCGAAACTGCTCGGGATCGATGCCACCTTCTTCGTTGACCATCGAGTTGCGAAGAAAACCTGTGGCCACACGCTGGTCCTGCGTGGCGTCAGGAAGCAAATCCCCGGCGATTTGCGTGATTACGAAGTCATCGTACGGCATGTCGCGGTTCAGTGCATTGATCACCCAATCGCGATAGAACCAAACATCACGAGGCTTGTCCTTTTCGAATCCGTCGGAGTCAGCATAGCGAGCTCCGTCGAGCCATACTCGACCCCAGCGTTCCCCATAGTGGGGTGATTGAAGCAGACGCTCGACTTGACGCTCGAAGGCATCGGTGTGGCTGTCACCAAGGAACGCATCGACTTCATCAACCGTAGGCGGCAGTCCGATTAGATCGAGACTTAACCGGCGCAAGAGCACTACGCGCTCTGCAAGAGGTGAAGGCTGCAAGCCTTCGCGCTGCAGGTTAGCCAGCACGAAGGCATCAATAGGATTGCTGACCCAGTCAGCGTTCTCGACCTTCGGGATCTCCGAACGATGGGGTGGAACGAACGACCAGTGGATCGACCAGGATGCTCCCTGCTCAATCCATCGGCGGAATAGCTCGACCTGCTCCTTCGTGAGTTTCTTGCCCGATTCTTCCGGCGGCATTCTCTCACTGGGATCGTCGCTACTAATGCGGTGGAGAAGTTCACTTTCCTGCGGCTTACCCGGAACGACTGCGGCGTAACCCCCTAAATCCGCGACGGCGTGCTCGCGCTGATCTAGTCTCAACTCCGATTCACGAGACTCCGCATCGGGGCCGTGACATTGAAAACAATTGTCGCTAAGCAGGGGCCGAATATCGCGATTGAAAGAAAGATTTTCGGCCGCGGCAGAGCACCAGCACATGGAACTCATAACAACGACCAAAACGACTATTTCTTTCACAGCAAATCTCATAAAACGACTACGTACATGTCAGCATCGATCTGATTTTGTTAATTGGATACAGGATGGTTGTGGCGTTTCTCCTGGAAACAGGTTTAGGGGGACCGTGTCCGCCAAAACCGTCTCTTTCTTCTCGGCGTCCCAAGCCATCATCCAACCGGTTCGCCACGACTTATTCACCATACACGGAAAGACGAGCACCGCGACGCCAGATTCAACAGGGCAGTGAATTGCTTTACCGCTGCGCAGGTGGTGGTGAAGATTATTATAGTGCAGCAGGATGTCTTCCGCACCTGATTTTTTGTACTCGGCGAGTGTCTCCTTCTCTTTGTCCTGGGCAATCCAACCTTGCTTGTAAAGATCAATGTTCCTCAACAACCACGAATACAATGTTCGATCGGATGGCGATAGCTCATGGTGCCGAGCACATGGACCGTCATGCCACGCGCAGTAATTCCAAAAATAGCCCCCCCCCACTCTACCAGGGGATGAGACAACACGGTGTCATCACTCGGAAAATCCCCCCGCAGGCCGGGGGGAGCCGGGGGCTTCAGTTTCGTGGACTACGAATTTGGAAGTACTGACTTGGGTATTCGCAAAGAATCTCAAAGTTGTCAGACAAGTCACGCCCGTCGGGCCACAGTGGTCCTCGAAACGATCCTTCCCATGGGGTTGGCATCCGACTGGTGGACCGAATTGACACGGTCTCCCCGCAGTTGTCTTGAATTCGCCCCTTGGCACCTCTATCTCCTGGCAAGCACCGCCGGCGGTAGACTCAGCCGCTCGATCACCGGCAGCATCACCCGACGCCAGAACTTGACGCAATGGTGATTAACACGCCCAACGACCCGTCTCATCGCCGAATCCACGCAGAGTAGCCCGGCACCGTGGACATCTTCATAGCCTGCTGGCCTGCCAATTTGTCGTGAACAACTTTCTCTGCGAGTTTCCGTAAACAACGGCGAGGAATTTCTGTAGCTTTTGGCGATTAGATCGCACCAAGGTTGCGACCAACAACGTGACGAGGTAAAATTAGAAACTGGCCAGTTTTACTGATACTCTGCACACCTTATGTGCGGGTTCGTCTAGGTCAGCACAACGTTGGTCTGAAAAAACAGAGGGGATCATGTAACGATTCGTTCCCCAAACGGTTTACAGCCGATTTCAAAACTACCTTGGGGCTGAGTTTCCCAGCCGTGGGATACATTCCTCGGTGTTTTGAAACCGGTTCTAATAAAATTGTAGCGGTCAACAGGACAGTCACGGCAGACTATCTCGGCATCTACCTTGTTTCTGGGAGATGAGTTATGTTCCACGGAAGACTGGTGCTACTGGTCACTGGCGCACTGCTTGGTTGTCCGATTCATGCGACGTTTGGTGCGCAACCAACCAAAAACAACGAACAATCTACTGACAAGACGGCTTCCGAGGCCGCTCAGTCGGCGACGTCTGTCGACTACATACGCGACATCCGTCCAATACTCTCCCGTTCCTGTTACGCCTGTCACGGCCCGGACGCAGATAGCCGCGAGGCAGAGCTGCGACTAGATCGGCGGGAAAGCGCGCTGGGTGAAACCACTTCGGGCGATGTAGTCATCGTCCCTGGCGAGCCGGAAAAGAGTGAACTTTTTCGGCGCATTTCTAGCGAAGACCAAGACGAATGGATGCCGCCCTTCGACTCAGGCAAATCGCTCACCCCCGATCAGATCGCGCTTATTCGCCGATGGATTGGGCAAGGTGCGCCATGGAAGGAACATTGGGCCTTTGCTGCTCCACGACAGCGGGAACTTCCCCCAGTGAGCGACCAAGATTGGCCGCGAAACGCGATTGACTATTTCATCCAAGCGAGACTCGATCAACAAGGGTGGAAGCCCTCGCCCAAGGCAGACGAGGAAACTCTCATCCGTCGTGTCACGTTCGACTTAACCGGTCTACCTCCGACGCCTGCCGAAGTCGACGCCTTCTTGGCCGATGATTCGCCCGTTGCGTATCAGCGAGTTGTCGACCGCCTCCTTCGTTCGCCACGTTATGGCGAGCACATGGCGCGGTTCTGGTTGGATGGCGCCCGATATGGGGACACGCACGGATTGCATCTCGACAATTATCGCGAGATGTGGCTTTATCGTGACTGGGTCGTCAGAGCATTCAACGACAACATTCCCTACGATCAGTTCGTGATTGAACAGCTAGCAGGAGATTTGCTACCCAATCCCACGACGGATCAGCTTGTCGCAACCGGCTTTAGTCGTTGTCATGTGACGACCAACGAGGGGGGGTCCATTGAGGAAGAAGTGTACGTGCGCAACGTGATTGATCGAGTGAGTACCACAGGTACGGTGTTTTTGGGTTTAACGCTGGGTTGCGCGGTCTGTCATGATCACAAATTCGATCCCATCTCGCAGAAAGAATTTTATCAACTCTTCGCTTTCTTCAACAGCCTGGACGGACCTCCGATGGACGGCAACGTCAAGGACACCGCGCCGATAGTCAACGTGCCTAGCGAGGAACAAGCTGCCTCGCTGGGAGCACTGCGGGAGACCAGAGCGGATATTCGCTCCAAGCGCAGCGATCGACTACAAGCAAATATTCCAGAGTTTCCGGATTGGCTCTCCGAACGCTTCCAACGATCGGTAGAAGGTAAGACCGATCCGGAAATCGAAGTTGCCGACGGGTTGGTGGTTCACTGCGATTTCGAAGCAGCAGCAGGTAATCGAGTGATCAACAAAGCGGATCCAGCGAAGTCGGGCCTGGTCATAGGAAGCCCCGAATGGGTCGAAGGTCGAGTAGGCCATGGCCTGAAGTTTGCGTCGCACAGTTACGTGGATCTTGGCGACGTAGGCGATTTCCAGGATGAGGATTCATTCAGTTACGGGGCCTGGATCAAAACGGGGAAAGGGTCCGGTGGCGCTATTATCGCAAAAATAGATATCGCTGATCTTTACAAGGGATATGACCTTTCTGTTAGTGACGGTATTGTGAGCGCACGGCTCTCCCGTCGGCGGAACGGATATTCCATCAAAATCTCAACGAAAAACAAAGTGATACAGCCTGAGAAGTGGCACCATGTCTTTGTCACCTACAACGGCTCCAAGCTGGCCAGAGGCGTGGTGATTTATGTCGATGGCGAGCAGCAATCGGTGGACGTTTTCTCCGACTCACTCAAATATAAAGATGGGATAAGCAATTCCAAACCTTTGCTGTTGGGCCGACGTGATACGGAGGCTGTCTTCGAGGGCGGTCGAATCGACGACGTGCGCGTCTACGAACGACGGCTATCAGACGCGGATGTTCAGGCAATCTATCTAAGCAGCCAGTTTGATCCTACTTTAGCTACGCTACGTGAAAACTTGACCGAACAACAGCTCCAGATGTTGCGGCAATTCTATCTCATTCGAAATGATTCTGTATTCAGAGAGTTCACTGACAAGCTTGACGAACTCATTAAAAAGATTCGATTTGAAGAGTCGAAAGTGCCAACGACTCTCGTCTTTCGCGAACAAGAGAAGCCACGGGACGCATTCGTGTTGATTCGCGGCCAGTACGATCAGCATGGAGAAAAAGTCGACCGTCAAACTCCGGACTGCTTGCCGCCGATGATCGACGGGCTGTCGCGCGACCGAATGGGTCTTGCCAGGTGGATTGTCTCAAGCGAACATCCTCTTACGAGCCGCGTCGCAGTGAACCGCTTTTGGCAGCAGGCTTTTGGAATCGGACTGGTCGAGACAAGCGAAGACTTTGGAAGCCAGGGGACACCGCCCTCCCATCCGGATCTATTGGATTGGTTGGCTGTGGAGTTTCGTGAAAACGGTTGGGACATCAAAGCACTCATGAGACAGATTGTCATGTCGGCAACCTATCGGCAAAGTTCCTACACGTCTCCCACCCTTGTGCTGCAAGACCCTGAAAACAGACTGCTGGCCCGTGGACCCCGCTTCCGCCTCGACGCAGAGATGCTGCGCGACCAAGCCTTGGCGTTGAGCGGCCTGCTGGTCCCTCAAGTCGGTGGCCCGAGCGTCAAGCCGCCTCAGCCGGAGGGACTTTGGCAGGCTGTCGGTTTTACCAGCTCGAATACTGTCAGATTTGTCGCTGATACGGAGCACAATAAAATACACCGCCGCTCACTCTACACTTTTCACAAGCGAACTTCTCCGCCCCCTGAAATGACCACATTCGACGCGCCGTCCCGCGAATCGACCTGTGTGCGTCGCGAACGCACGAACACCCCGTTGCAAGCTTTGTTGCTCCTAAACGATCCACAGTATTTCGAAGCGGCGCGAGCGTTGGCCAAGCGTGTTATGCAACAGGATCGGAAAACAACGGCCGCCCATGCAGCGTACTTGTATCGCTTGTGTACGGCGCGGCATGCTAACGACGAGGCGATCGCTGAACTGGTCCAGCTCTTCGAGGATCAACTGGCTAAGTACCAGCAGGACAAGAGCGCCGCCAAGGCGCTGCTTGGACCGGAGTGGGAGATGTCTGAGGGAAATCTCAACTCGAGCGATCTGGCCGCGTGGACCATCGTGGCAAACCTGATGCTTAATTTGGACGAAGTGGTTACCAAGAACTGATACTGCTCTCTACTGCGAGGGATAGAACATGGACCCCATCCGACAACACATGCAGGCCGTCACGCGACGCCATTTCTTCATGCAAGGGACTTTGGGGCTCGGCACGGCGGCCTTGGCTTCGCTGATGCCCGAAAAGTTGCTCGCTTCACCTGTTAAGACGCGTTCCACGGGCGGTTTGCCCGGCCTTCCTCATTTCGCGCCGAAGGCGAAACGAGCCATCTATTTGTTCATGGCTGGAGCACCGTCGCAGATGGACATGTTCGACTACAAGCCGAAAATGGCCGATTGGTACGACAAAGATCTACCCGAGTCGGTCCGCATGGGTCAGCGACTTACGACAATGACCAGCGGCCAAGAGCGATTTCCACTTGCTCCCTCCAAGTACGCTTTTCAGCAATATGGAAAGAGCGGCGCCTGGATCAGCGAACTGTTGCCCTACCATGGTCGCATGGCAGACGACATCGCCATCGTCAAATCGATCCATACCGAGGCGATCAATCATGACCCGGCCATTACTTACATCTGTACGGGTGATCAACTGCCCGGCCGGGCCAGTCTGGGAGCGTGGCTCAGTTACGGCTTAGGTACGTTGAACGAAAACCTGCCATCGTTCGTGGTGATTACCGCATCGTGGACCGGTCCGCAAGAAGCACAAGCCCTGTACAACCGCTTGTGGGGCTCCGGATTCCTGGCCAGCAAACATCAAGGTGTGGCACTGCGCAGCCAAGGCGATCCGGTGCTATTTCTTTCGAACCCATCGGGCGTCGACTCGACCACACGTCGTCGCATGCTCGACTCGTTGGCCCGAATGAATCAACAGACGCTCGATCAATTCGGCGACCCAGAAACTCAAGCCAGGATCACTCAATACGAGATGGCCTTCCGCATGCAAAGCTCGGTGCCGGAGTTAGTCGACCTGTCCGACGAGCCACAACACGTGCTCGACATGTACGGACCAGATGTCCTGAAACAGGGCACATTTGCCGCCAGCTGCCTCTTGGCCCGCAGAATGGCCGAGCGCGACGTACGGTTCGTGCAGATCTTCCACCGCGGATGGGACCAGCACAAAAACGTTGCTGGCGATCTGCCCAACCAATGCCGCGATATCGATCAACCTTGCTGGGCGCTAATCCAGGATCTCAAACAGCGCGGCCTGCTGGACGATACGCTGGTGATTTGGGGAGGTGAATTTGGCCGTACGATTTACTGTCAGGGCGAATTAACTCCTGAGAACTACGGTCGCGATCATCATCCAAAGTGTTTCACTGTGTGGCTTGCCGGCGGCGGCATCAAACCGGGCATGGTTTATGGTGAGACGGACGAGTTCAGCTACAACATCACTGAAAACCCGGTACACATCCACGACCTCAATGCCACGATTTTGCACTGCCTGGGCATCGACCATACGCGCCTAAGCTACAAGTTCCAGGGACTCGACATGCGACTTACCGGCGTCGAGGAGCAGCACCCGGTGCATGACATCTTGATCTAAGGGCGGAAAGGCCCGTTTCAAGAGAAGCAAGACAGCGGAACCAAATAAAAGCTGTTACGCGCCGGGCTTCGATGCGTAGTGTTTTAGGTGAGATTGTCGTAACACCCTATCTTCATGTGAGATACGTCAGTTTCCGCCGGGTTCATGAATAACCCGGACTAGAGGATCGGCTTCTTCCCAGCTGCCTTTTCGCTGCATGAAAAAGCGAAGCTCGGCCCTCACCGACAAAAAGAAAGAACAAGCCCGATGGCAGTCCTAAAGTCTTATACAGAAGTAAGTTACGCGCACGGACCCAACGTACGTGCCCAAAAACGCGTTAAAATGCTTGCATAACCCTGGTTGGGTAGAGTAGGATGTCTGCCATGCACTGGTTGTGCGCCCGGTTGGCATGCGAATGACTTGCCAGGATAGTCTCAGAATCAGAGCGGTAGTAAAGTACGTCCGAAGTTCAACCGTTATCGAAGTAGAAGTCTTTTGAAGTAGTCATCAAAAAAGGGGAGGAAACGCTAATGTACAAGAATCTATTGTGTGTTGCTTCAATCGTGTTGGTATTGAGCCTGTCGGCTGCAGTCAGTTATGCCCAGTTGCTTGGGGTCTATGATTTCGACGGTGGCGGAGACGGCACATCGTGGGATGATCCGAACAACTGGGAACAAGTGTCAGATCCTAATGGGGCTCCAATTAGTGGAAACCCCGCCACGCCGCCTGATGGCTTGACCACAGCAACCCTTCCGCTGGCTGGCGTGGTGGTTGACATGGCTGGCCAAACGGCGCTGGACGTCAAAATTGGCACTACCGGTGGGGCTGGCTCGCTGACGTTAAGCGCCGGCGGAGCACTGGCAGCCGGCAGAGATTTCAATGTTGGAGCCGGTGATCCAAATGGTAGCGCCAATGGGGGCACATTTACCATGACTGGCGGCACGCTAAGCGCCGGAGATGATATATTCGTGGGCCTTAGCACGGTGGGAACCATGAACATGAGCCTCGGTTCGGTGGACGTCGGCGACGATTTCTTTATCCAGAACACCAGTACTTTCAACATGACAGGCGGTTCGGTTCATATTGGCGATCGTCTGGTGATGACGGACGATGCCAGCTTGACGCTCTCCACTGGGGACATTGTCGCTGACGACGATTTCTTTTTCTTTGGTTCTTCGCAGGTGACTGTTAACGGTAGTCTCATGGAAGTGAAGGATAAGCTGCGTTTTGACAACGTCTTGACGACTGGAAAGCTGACGGTCAACGGTGGAGTCGTGCGCAGCCAAGAATTTGGCTTTTGTGCGACGTCAGACTGCAGCACCAGCTATGTCATGAATGGCACTGTAGAAATCAACGGCGATGGAGTTTATCAATCGCAGCGCGGTAACCAGCTCCCCGGCCAGCCTGTCAGCCAGCTGACTCTTGTCACTGCTCAGGCTCTGATCGATGATGGCACCTTCATCACCAGCGAAGTACTTCCGCTGTTTCTCCGCCCCAGGATCGTCACCGTCCCCGATTTTTTCGGAACACTTAACCTCGAATTTGTAGAGGTCTTTGTTGCTCCGGAACCAAGTTCCGTGTTGTTGCTCGGTCTCGGTTCGCTTGGTCTACTGGTACGGAGGAAGAGGGCTCGATAAGTTGCGATGCGATTTGTCGAAATCGATTTAGATAAGACATTCGTGCAAGGGTGTCGGGATTGTCCTGGCACCCTTGTTTTTTATCAGTGTTCAGGGAGGGATCGCAGGGAACTTGGCTAGAAAGGATCGATCTGCTACAGGTCCTCTCGCGATTGGTCTCTTTGGCGATGTCCTGGTATGATTCAAACTGAAAACAACGTGCAAGAAATTTTCCACGGAGACATAAGGAAGGAAATAATCGTTCGATCTGCGTTCGATCCGCTAAATCGGCGTTCATCCGCGTTCTATTTCCGTCATTGAGCCAAACAGTTGCCAACTGAGAAAAGGGAGTGGTCGCAATGTGTAGAAAACTTGCCTGTTTTGCCTCGATCGTAGTTCTTGTCGGGCTATTATCCCCGCTTGCCATCGCCCAGGAGGATGAGCGATACGATTTCGATGGCCTGGCGGATGTACCTGGCGATTTTAACAAAGATGGCACCGTCGACGGCAACGACTTCCTGATTTGGCAACAGGGTGGCTCACCTGCCCCGCTGAGCCAATCAGATCTGGCCGATTGGGAGGACAACTACGGAACTTTCCCTGCGGACCCGACCGACTGGATGACGACCGGAAACTGGAGTGATGGCGGTGTTGACCCGTTTGGCGAGCCGTTTGGCCCTCTCCTGCCCGATTTTGGTACCCGAGTAGAGCTTGAAGCATCGACTTACGGTGTGAATGCGCCTGTAATCGGGCCCGGCGACACGGCGGAAGCCTTTGGCATTCGCATCGGCCGTAGCGATGAGAGCAATGGCGAGGGTCTGCTGACCATGACCGGAGGCACCCTTACTCTTGTGAACAGTTGCTCCGCCAGTCCATTTACATGTAATCGGAGGTTGCGTGTGGGAGCTGCTCAGGTCGAAGTTGATGCTGAACGCTTTCCCGGCACCTTCAACTTGAGCGCGGGCACGGTAACGACCGATACGCTGTGGATTGGCAGTGGCTCGCGGGGCACGATGAACATGAGTGACGGCGTGGTAAATACCCGTGGAGTTTTTTATATGGACTGGACCTGGGACGGGGGTACCGGAGGTCCAGCCGAAGGTCCAAGCGTGCTCAACATGACCGGCGGTACGATCAATGTTGGCACCTTTACTGGCTCCACGTTCCGAATGCATAGAAACTCCAACCTTAACCTCGATGGAGGCGACATATTGATCAACGGGGCAGTTCAGCTTGGATTCGACAATATATTGGATCCACCAACTCAAGGTGCGCCGGCGGGGGGGTCGCAGGTCGCTGACGTGACGGTCACTATCACCGATGGGTTGCTGCGGGCCAACGGCTTGCTTCAGATCGGAGGATCGATAACTGTGAACGGTGGAATCCTGAGAGCCGGTAGTTTCGAAGAGGTCTTGAGTACCGCCGGTAGTACGGTGGATATCAATGGAGGCGGTCTCCTGCAGTTTCGGCAGTCCAACGAGAGTGTCGTGGCCGTGGAGGCATTGATCACCGCCGGCTGGTTCACTACGATGGACATCAACGGACTCGAGGTCACCACCGTCGGCGTCAGTGGGACCGATTTCACTCAGGTCGCCGTCGCCCCACCTGCCATAATCGGCGTGCCGGAGCCCTCCTCGGTCGTGTTAGCTATGCTAGTAAGCGTTTCCATGGTCTTTGGAGGCAGAAATTTTCGCGGCAAGAAAGTGGGAACGAACCAATTCTCGTAATCGCATTGGAATAAGAGGAGTCACGGATGATCGCTGATAGAGCGGTTAGCCCCCTAAGAAAGACGCGGCCCGACAATTGTGATTCAACTGCCGCACGCAGACAAGTTGCCTTGCTGCTGGTGCTCTTGGTGTTGTTCGCCGTGATCGGGTGCAGCGACGGCCGGCCACCGCGGTTGGAGGTATCGGGGCAGGTGCTGATCGATGACAAGCCGTTGACCCATGGTTATGTTCGCTTTGTGCCGAAAGGCGCCCGGCCTTCAATTGGCATGCTCGATGAAAACGGCCGCTTCACGCTTACTTGCTACGGCAACGAGGACGGCGTCGTCCTTGGAGTGCATCGGGTGGAGGTGAATGGCGCAGAGTCTCTTAGCTCAACAAAGAACTTTTGGCACGCCCCCATGAAATATTCCCGCTTTATGACCTCTCCCCTCACGCAAGAGATCACGGAGTCCACCGACTCGCTGGTCATCAACCTGACCTGGGACGGTGGTAAGCCTTTTATGGAAAGGGTGCGGTAGACATGAAATCACAAGTACGTTTCATCGCGTTGGGAGCGAACCCTGCTCTCATGGCGTCTGTTTTCCTACTGCTATTCGTAGGCGGCTGTGAACAGGCGGTGCAACGCGTTGCGGTGTCCGGACAGGTGCTCATCGACGGCGAGCCGCTCAAGATGGGATCGATCCGCTTTGTCCCCGAATCTGGTCGTGCCGCCAGTAGCCGCATCTCGCCAGACGGCTCATTTCGCGTCGCTATGAAATCGCTCGCAGCCAGCGGAGCCGAGGTCGTGGGCCTGGTTCCAGGCAACTACCGAATTGCCGTTTCGTCTGCGGAAACTCTCAGTGAAGCCGAGGATGCTGAGGTCCGCTGGCTGGTGCCACGCCATTATGGAAATTTTCGGACTTCGGGATTAGAAGCCGACATTCAAGCACCCACCGAATCAATGATTGTGGAACTAACGTGGGAAGGCTCTGCAGAAACAGACACTGAAACAAACACAGAAACAGACATTGAAAAATCATCCATCCTCGAAGAAGATCGTGAGACACGAGAACAGCGGAAAGACGACACATAAGAGCCCAGCGCGGCCGTTGGCCGCAACCAAAGGGCAATAGCCCCAGCGCGGCCCAAGGCCGCAACCAAAAACAGAAGAAACCAGTTCTTCAGAGGATTTATTAACAGGAGGAAGCAGAGGTAGCAGAGGAAATTTCTTATCGACAAACTCTGCTCCCTCTGCTTACTCCTGTAAAATATCTTTGCGCCGCACAAAGAAATTGAACGTTAATAGTACAAAAAC
>Ga0255057_10001270_pt1 | contig 14379 bp, 13 predicted proteins | sample Cases_109_6_MG_FD_189022 | JGI IMG/M metagenome (GOLD analysis project Ga0255057, IMG submission 189022) | Seawater microbial communities from Amundsen Gulf, Northwest Territories, Canada - Cases_109_6 | ecosystem: Environmental > Aquatic > Marine > Gulf | place: Canada: Northwest Territories... | reverse complement strand
CCAACCGATCACTTCCCAAAACAACGGTCACCTCCGTATCGGGGGTCGAAATACGGGAAAACCCTAGCTCAATCAAACGAGAACGCGCACCGAGTAGGGGACCGTTCGGCTTCGTTCCCGCTCTCGGCTACGGGCCACATCGGGCCCCGGCTCCGCAAAGCGTCACGCCAACGGAGACCGGATCGCGCCCAATTTGCGGAGCGTCCTTTTTCCCGTTCTCGCCGATTCGCGGCGGGCCGCTCGGGCCACGGCTCCGCAAAGCGCCACGCCAACGGAGACCGGATCGCGCCGCATCTGCGGAGCCTCTGGTTTCCCGCTCTCAGCTACGCGCCGCTCGGGCCACGGCTCCGCAGGACCGGTCTCGCCACAGAAATCAAGTCGCGCCCCATCTGCGGAGCCTCTGGTTTCCTGCTCCTGCCGCTTCGCGGCGGGCCGCTCGGGCCACGGCTCCGCAGGACTGGTCTCGGCACAGAGATCAAATCGCGCCACGTCTGCGGAGCCTCTGGTTTCCCGCTCTCAGCTACGGGCCGCTCGCGCCACGGCTCCGCAACTGGCCGCGCCGACAGACCGGATCGCGCCGAATTTGCGGAACCTCTTAGAAAGCCTCGACAGACATTTCCATCAGCGAGCCGTCTTCGCCTTCCGCCAAGGCCCGACGCAGCGCTGCCTCCGGGAGCATGTTGGCGGAAAACCACCTGGCCGATGCGATCTTTCCCTCGTAAAAGGACCGATCGGCCTCGCCGGCCCCCTCGAGAGCGTCGATGGCGATGGCGGCGTGGCGGATCAGCAGCCAACCGATGATGACTTCGGCTAGCCCTTCGAGCAACGACGTCGTGTGCAACCCCGTCTTGTAGATCTCTTCGGGATCTGTTGTCGATGCCACCGCGTGTTCGACCATGGCCCCGACCTGGCCCTGCACATCCTCGAGGGCCTTGCCGAGCAGCTCCCGCTCGGTAACCAGTTCCTCGTGCCCGCCCTTGACCGTTTCCAGGATCTCCTGGCTGAGGAAGGTCAGCGTTGCTCCCCTGTCCCTTGCGATCTTTCTGAAGAACATGTCCAGACCCTGGATTCCGGTGGTGCCCTCGTACAGGGTGTCGATCTTGGCGTCCCTGATGTATTGCTCCAGCGGGTAGTCCCTTGTGAAACCAGACCCTCCGAACACCTGGAGGGCGTCTGCGAGCATCTCATACGCCTTCTCCGAAGAGTATCCCTTCACCATTGGAAGCAACAGGTCGTCCAATTGGGCCCAGCGCTCATCGTCGGGGTGGAGGTGCGATTGATCGAGCACCCAGGCGCTGTACATGAAAAGCGCTCGCAGGCCCTCGGCGTAGGCCTTCTGATCCATCAGCATGCGACGCACGTCCGGATGGTCGATGATTGGGACCCTCGGCGCAGTCTTGTCCGCGGCCTGCGTCAGGTCGGCGGATTGGATGCGTTCCTTGGCGTACTCCAGAGCGTTGAGGTAGCCCGTCGACAGAGTTGCCGCAGACTTGACGCCGATCGACATTCTGGCGTCTTCGATGATGAGAAACATCTGTCTGATGCCCTCATGGACATTGCCGACGAGGTATCCGATTGCCGGCTCGTCGATCCCGAAGCTCAGCTCGCAGGTAGTCGAGCCGCGGATGCCCATCTTGTCCTCGAGGTTTGTCGCATACACCCCATTGCGGGCCCCCATCGAACCGTCCTCGTTCACGAGGTATTTGGGGACGATGAACATCGATAGGCCCTTGGTCCCGGGCGGTCCGCCCTCGCGTCGAGCCAGCACCAAATGCACGATGTTGTCGAAGTAGTCGTTTTCTCCCGACGTGATGAATCGCTTCACGCCCTCGATGTGCCACACATCGCCTTCCACGTGGACCGCCTTAGTGACGCCGGCACCAACGTCGGAGCCGGCGTCGGGCTCGGTCAGTACCATCGATGAGCCCCAGTTGTTGTCGATCATCGGCTGGGCAAAGCGGGCCGCCTGCTCCGGTGTCCCTTCGTGGGCGATCACGCTGGCCAATCGTGCTCCGCCCGCATAGAGGTAGACCGAGGCGTTGGCACCGGCAAACAGCTCGGCGAGTGCCCATCGCAGCAGCTGCGGGGCCCCGTGGCCACCGAGCGATTTGGGTACCGCGAGCAGATGCCAGCCACCGTCGTGGAGCGCCGCCAGGCTGGTCTTCACCGACTCGGGGAGCTCGACCTCACCGTCGACGAGCTCGAGCTTGATCCGGTCGGCATCGACGAAGCTTGCCGCGAAGTCCTCTCGCGCCAGGCGATCGACCTCGCGCAGGATGTCCTCGGTGGTGTCGCGGTCGAAGTCCTCGAACGGCTCCACGCCGAAATAGTCGCCATATGGGTAGACCTCGAAGACGTTGAACTCGAGATCTCTCAGGTTGCTCTTGTAGTGACTCATGACCTGCCCTTTGTCGGGTAACCCTTATATCGGTATAGAACAACACGCGGCCAACCGATATTTTGAGTATACACTCCATTTTGTAACGTACGTTCAAGGTTAGCTGCGGCAGGAGAGGCATGGCCAGGTACCAGACCGGGATTCGCACCGAGGCGGCGATCGTCGATGCGACTCGTGGGCTGCTCGCCGAGGTCGGCGTGGAAGGGACAACGGTCAAGGCAATCTGCGATCGAGCCGATGTCCAGGCCGGCTCGTTCTACAACGTATTCTCCTCAAAGGAGCAGGTGCTGATCCAAGTGGCGCGGGAGGCCATCCAGGCCGTCGGTCCGGACCCATCCCTGGCGGCTACGGAAACCCTCGACGAGTTGGTCGGCGCCTATATCTCGTTCGTCGTAGACGAATCCCCACTGGCGAGGGTGTATCTGCAAGTCGCCGCGTCGTCCACTACCGACAGCTCGGTGTCACGGCGCTATTTGCGCCACCACGTGCAGCGAGCGGGACGCTTCGCCGATTCCATGCGGAGGGCCGATCCGCACCTGACCGCGGAGGACGCCGCCCTGGGAGCCGAGGTACTGCTTGGGGCTCTCGATGGGCTGGCCTTCCGATGGCTGCTCGACGACACGTTCGAGTTTGCCAAGCACGCCAGGATCGCTGCTGAGCGGTATGGATGAGTCGCAAGTCGCAAGTCGCAAGTCACAGGTCGCAAGTCGAGGACTGACGACCCCAGCTACCGGCTAGCGTCCCATGGTTCACGGGCTGGCTGACGACTGGAGGCGCTCGCTTGGATTTCGCACTGCAGGCATCGGGGACCTACGAGGACGTGCTGGCGGCGGCTCGGTTCGCCGAGCAGCGAGGCCTGGCCGCCTTCGCCCTTCCCGACCACTACCTGCTGGCCATGGACGAGGAGAAGGCGAGGACCACGCCCGCCCCGGATGCGTTCGCCCACATGGCCGGACTCGCCAGGGAGACGTCTTCGATCGAGCTGGTCGTGCTGGTGTCTCCGATCACCTTCCGTCACCCTGCGGTGCTCGCCAAGACCGCCGTCACCATCGACCGAATGTCGGGCGGTAGATTCTCCCTCGGTCTCGGGACCGGATGGATGGATCGGGAGCACGAAGTGTTTGGGTTCGACTATCCCCCGCGGGGCGAACGATTCGCCATGCTCGAGGAAGCGCTCGGCTACGTTTCTGCCGCCCTAGCGGACGAACCCGTTGGGTTCGACGGCGAGTACTACCGCCTTGAAGCGTTCCCGCTCTCCCCGCGGCCGGTTGGCCGCGTAAAACTCGTGGTAGGCGGGACCGGTCCCCACAAGACGCCCTACCTGGCAGGGACCTACGCCGACGAGTTCAACGTCTACCCCGGCGACGACCTACAGGCTCGCATTGATCGTTCCAGAGCCGCCGCAGAACAGGCAGGCCGGGATCCGGAAGCCCTGCTGCTCTCGAGTGCCGGGCTCGTTGTCGCCGCCGCAACCGAACAGGGCGTCGAGGAGGCTCTCGACCGGCGAGCGACCGAGGCAGGGATGACCAGAGACCAGCTGAGCGAGCACTTCGCCAAGCGCCATACCCCGGTTGGGACTTACGCCGAGCTCAGCGAGCAGTTCGACGACATGTCGCAACTGGGAATCACTCGCTTCTACATCCAGGGAGGCTTCGATCCCGAAGAAACCGGCGCCCTGATCGACGCCCTTGCCGGGTGAGGGCGGTACGGTTCCTCGCATGATCAGCAAGACGCTGGACCTCGATGGTCCCGTCCGCATCGTCGATTACGGTGGCGAGGGGAGGCTCGTGCTTTTGCTGCATGGGCTGGCGGGCTCGGTGGGGAATTGGACGGCGGTTGGTAGCGACCTGGCCGATCACGGAAGGGTGATCGCCGTCGATTTGCTGGGGTGCGGAGAGACACCACCTGCCGGGCGCGGCGTGTCCGTTGAAGACAACGCTCGGCTCGTTGATGGGTTGATCTCCGAGCTCGGTGCGTCATCGGCGACCCTGGTAGGGAACTCGATGGGAGGGCTGGTTGCGATGATTACCGCCGCAGACTCCCCGGGCTCGGTCGACCGGTTGGTCCTTGTGGACACCGTGCTGCCGATTGACCGCCGCTCGCCACCGGATCCTGAGGTGCTCTTCAAGCTCCTCAGTCCGCTCATTCCCGTGTTCGGTCCGCTCGGCGTGCGCCTGTACCGGGCCACAACGACGCCGCGGCAAGCTGTCGATGAGGCGCTGCGAATGAACTGCGTCGATGTCGACAGCATCCCCGAAATGGCCAGAGAAGCAATCGTCGAAAACGCCATAGGCAGGCGCGCAGACGCGTGGGCGATTCGAGCCTTCATCGACGCGGATCGGTCGGTTGCCGGCTATGCGCTGCGGCCGTCCCGGCTGCGACGTCTGATGCACCGGGTTTCGCAGCCAACCCTGCTCATCCATGGCACGGAGGATCGGCTGGTTGCGTCCGGATCAGCACGCTGGGCAGCCGCGCAGCGTCCGGATTGGGACTACGTAGAGATCGACGGAGTGGGACACCTTCCCATGCTGGAGGCTCCCGACGCTTTCGTCGACGTCGTGAGCGGATGGCTGTCGGAGCCATGAGTTTCAACTTCGCCGAGATCTACCGTTCGACCCGCCTGGGTCTGCTCACCCTCGCCGCCGAACTGTCCGATGCCGAGTGGATGACCCTGGCTCCTGCCACACCCGAATGGACCGTGAAGGATCTCTACGGCCACCTCACAGGAGTTGCCACCGACCTGCTTGCCGGCAACCTGGAGATCGTCGGTTCCGACGAGTGGACCGCCCGCCAGGTCGCAGACCGCGCCGACAACTCTCCACAGGAGGTCTGTGCCGAATGGAACGCGGTTGGCCCCGAGGTAGAGGAGCGTCTCGCCGTCCTCGGATCACCACTCTCCTCTGCGGTCATCGACGTCTGGCACCACGAACAGGACGTGCGCAACGCGGTGGATCACACCGCCAACAGGAGCGGCGAAGGGCTTCGACTCAGCCTGAGGGCCGGGAACGCGATCGGCCCCAAAATGGAGCAGGCGGGCCTCGCCGCCCTCCACCTCCACACCGACGATTACGACAGGGAATTCGGAATGGGCGAGGACGAAGTCACGGTGTCAGGCAATCCCTATGAGATGGCCAGGGCGTTCATGGGTCGCCGATCGTTCCAGCAGATCCGGCGATTCGACTGGACCAGAGATCCCGAGCCCTATCTGCCGATTTTCAGCATCTTCCCACCAAGGTCGGACGACCTCGTCGAGTGATCAGCCAGAGATTCGGTGCAGCAATCGCACCGGCCTCTCCCGATAAACCGTATTACGTATTACGTATTACGTATTACGGGAAACTGGTACCTGGTACCTAGCAGCTGTCAATTTCTCGGAATTGATAGTGGCAGACTCAAGTTATACCACCCGAGACCACTAAGCTCGTCGGAAACCCGTTGTAGAGCTGGAAAACAAGGAGTCAACCAATATGGTACGTGCAGTAGGCATCGACCTCGGAACCACCAACTCGGTGATCTCGATTCTCGAAGGTGGAGAACCCAAGATCATCAGCAACGCCGAAGGGCACCGGACAACCCCGTCCGTCGTTGCCTTCGCCAAGAACGGCGAGGTGCTGGTCGGCGATCAGGCCAAGCGCCAGGCCATCACCAACCCCGACCGCACCGTGCGATCGGTGAAGCGACACATGGGATCCGACTGGTCCATCGAGATCGACGGCAAGCAGTACAACTCCCAGGAGATCTCGGCGCGGATCCTGCAGAAGCTCAAGCGCGACGCCGAGGCGTATCTCGGTGAGGACGTCAAGCAGGCCGTGATCACGGTCCCTGCGTATTTCGGTGATGCCCAGCGCCAAGCTACCAAGGAAGCCGGCCAGGTCGCCGGACTCGAGGTGCTGCGGATCGTCAATGAGCCGACCGCCGCTGCGCTGGCGTACGGACTCGACACCGATAAGGACGACCACCTGATCCTCGTCTTCGATCTCGGCGGTGGGACGTTCGACGTCTCGATCCTCGAGATCGGTGAAGGCGTATTCGAAGTCAAGTCGACGCACGGTGCCACGGATCTCGGGGGAGACGACTGGGACGAGCGTGTCATCGACTGGCTCGTGACCGGCTTCAAGAGCGACCACGGCGTCGACCTGTCCACCGACCCGATGGCGATGACTCGACTCAAGGAGACGGCGGAGAAGGCAAAGATCGAGCTGTCTTCGGTTCAGGAGACAGAAATCAACCTGCCGTTCATCACCGCCACAAACGAGGGGCCGATCCATCTCCTGCAGACCCTCAAGCGCTCGGAGTTCGAGCAGATGACCGAGGATCTCGTCGAAAGGACTCGGGGACCATTCAAGGAAGCCCTCGAAGACGCCGGCGTAAAGGTGGACGAGATCGACCACGTGATCCTCGTCGGCGGTACCACGCGAATGCCTGCCGTCCAGGCTCTCGTCAAGGAGCTCGCAGGTAAGGACCCGCATCAGGGTGTGAACCCGGACGAGGTTGTCGCCGACGGCGCCGCCCTTCAGGCAGGCGTGCTCACCGGTGATGTGACCGGGATCCTGCTCCTCGATGTGACCCCGCTGACGCTCGGCGTTGAGACCGAAGGCGGTGTCGCCAACAAGATGATCGAGCGGAACACGACGATCCCAACCCGTCGTAGCGAGATCTTCACCACCGCGGCGGACAACCAGCCCGAGGTGGAAATCCACGTTCTTCAGGGCGAGCGGCCGATGGCCACGGACAACAAGAGTCTCGGCCAGTTCAAGCTGCCCGGAATCGCCCCGGCACGGCGCGGCGTGCCCCAGATCGAAGTTACCTTCGACATCGACGCCAACGGCATCGTTTCCGTTTCCGCAAAGGACTTGGGAACGGGCCAAACGCAGCAGGTGACGATCACCGGCGGCACTGCGCTGTCCGATGAGGACATCGAGGAGATGATCGGGGACGCCGAAACGCACGCCAAGGAGGATGCCGAGCTCAAGAAAGCCGCCGAGGCCAGGAACAAGGCGGACCACGCCGCCTATCAAATCGAAGGCCAGCTCCAGGAGCATGGAGACAAACTGACCGACGATGAGCGCAAGGAGCTCGAAGACAAGGTTGCCACGGTACGCGGCCTGCTCGATGATGAATCGGCGAGCGGCGATGCGCTGAACGGCGCGGCCGACGATCTGATGACCGGTGCCCAGGTGCTCGGTCAGAAGGTCTATGAGGCATCGCAAACCGCGCCAGAGGGCGCCGAGGCTAGCGACGAAGATTCGAGTGCTGAGGCGGACGATGTCGTCGAGGCCGAGGTGGTCGAGGACGATGACGAGGCCTGAGGAGAGTCGCGAGTCGCCAGTCGCGAGTCGCGAGTCGGAAGAACCGGAGCTCCCTGAGGAGGGGGAGGGGAACCTCGGATCGGATGGCGCCGAGGGGGATGCGCCTGGGCCGACGGCGCATGGCCTGGGGCTCGAGCTACCCAGCGACCCTGCTGCCGCCAAGGCGCTATTGCTTGGGGAGCTCGCCGAATCGCGCATGGAGGCCGGAGAGACCCTCGACACGCTGCAGCGAGTGGCGGCGGAGTTCGACAACTACCGCCGTCGCGTCGATCGGGATCAAACACAGAGCGTGGAACGCGCTTCGCAGCGTGTAATCGAGAGTCTGCTGCCAACGCTCGATGCCTTCGATGCCGCCCTGACAGTCGAAGCATCGACGGCGTCCGAAGAGAAGATGCTCGACGGGATGCGCTCGATCAGGGATCACCTGCTCGAGACCCTGGCGCGGGACGGGCTCGAACCGATCCCCGCCCTCGGCGAGGTCTTCGATCCCAAAGTGCATGAGGCGGTCTCGGTAGCACAGGCCGGTGATGGTGAGCTGGTTGTCGATTCGGAACTGCGTCGCGGGTACACGATGCAGGGGAGGGTGATCCGACCCAGCCTGGTGACGGTGGACCATGCGTAAGGAGTGGGTGGACAAGGACTACTACTCCACCCTGGGCGTGGCCAAGGGTGCCTCGCAGAAGGAAATCAAGAAGGCGTTTCGGAAGCTGGCGAGAAAACTCCATCCCGATAGCAGCCCGGACGATGCCTCGGCTGAGGCGAAGTTCAAGGAGGTCAATGAGGCCTACGAAACCTTGTCCGATCAGGAGCAGCGCAAGGAATACGACCACGTCCGCGAGATGGGGTACTTCGTCGGCGATACGGGCGGTCGTCAGCAATACGTCCGGTACGAGGATGTCTTTGGCGGCGGTGGTGCTCGCAGCGGCGGCCTCGAGGATCTGCTCGGCGGGTTCGGTGACGTGTTCGGCCGTACCTCGCGTCGGCAACAGGTGCCGACGCCCGGCCAGGACTTCGAGGCTGACCTCAGCTTGACCTTCCACGATGCGTTGTCTGGGGACACCAAGACGTTGACGATCAACGGCGAGCAGGTCAAGGCGAAGATCCCCATGGGAATCGCAGACGGGACCAAGATTCGGCTGCGGGGACGAGGCGGGCCGGGAGCCAACGGCGGCCCCAACGGCGACACGTATGTACGCGTCCACGTCGCCGACCACCCGATCTTCGCCAGACCGGACAAGAAGAACCTTGCGATCACGGTCCCTGTGACCTTCGCCGAGGCGGCCCTGGGATCGGTGATCGAGGTCCCGACCCTGAACGGATCCACAAGGATCCGGGTCCCCGCAGGAACCCAGAGCGGCAAGACGATGCGTTTGTCCGGCAAGGGCGTGGAAACAGCAAACGGCTTCGGGGATCTCCTCGTCACCGTCGAGGTGGCCGTCCCGACCAAGCTCACCGACGAGCAGCGCAACCTGTTGGAGGCATTGCGGGACGAATCGCAAGCGGAGAACCCGCGGGCACATCTGGGGGTGTGACGATGGCCCAACCCGACGAAGCCGCCGTCTACATCATCTCGGTCGCTGCAGAGCTTTCGGGGATGCACCCGCAGACGCTGCGTATCTACGAGCGAAGGGGTCTCATCGATCCCTACCGGACCCCCGGGGGCACGCGACGCTACTCCGAGGCCGATCTGGAGCGGCTCGCCACCATCCAGGAGCTCACCAGCGTGGGGGTCAATCTCGAGGGGGTGCGTCAGATCCTTTCGTTGCGCAACGACAACGATCGGCTCCGCTATCAGGTCCGGCGGTTGCGTCGCATCATCGAAAACGCCCAGGCCGTGGGGAACGTTGAAGCCAAGGTGATCGAGATGGGGGTGCGGCCCCGGTTCCTGCCGGACGTGCCGAGAGACTGAGAGCCGGCTGGCAGTTACCAGCTACTAGTTACCAGACTCAAGCACGACATTGGTAACTGGAAGCGAGCGCAGCGAACTGGCTCAGCCATCCAACATCCGGCGGATCTCCGAGCTCACCATCTCCGACGTGATCAGGGCGTGCTTCTCGATAGCGAATTGGGGCCAGGGAGCATCGGTGGCGGCGAACCTTCTGACCGGTGCCACCAGGTCGTAGCCACACACCTCGGCGATGGTCGCCGTCACCTCGGCGCCCACGCCACCCGTACGCTGTGGCTCCTGGACGAAGAGCATCCTGCCGGTCTTGCGCACACTGTCCGCCACCGTGTCGACATCCCACGGGTAGATCGTTCGCAGGTCGATGATCTCGACCCCGATGCCCTCTTCCGCTGCTGCCTGAGCTGCCTTCAGCGACACCGGGACCATCCCACCGTAGGTCACCAGCGTCAGGTCGCTCCCGTGGATGCGCACCCGCGCCTTGCCGATGGGGATCTCGTAGCGGCCCGCTGGTACGTCCTCTCTCCCGGCCCTGTACAGCACCTTCGGCTCGAGAAACATCACTGGGTCGTCGGCGGCGAGGGCAGCGGTGAGCAGGCCCTTGGCGTCGTAGGGAGTCGAGGGGATGACCACGACGATGCCGGGAACGTGCATGAAATAGGCCTCGGGGCTGTCGCAGTGATGCTCGTGGGCCCCGATCCCAGCTCCGTTGGGCGAACGCACCACCACAGGGACCGCGGCGTGGCCGCGGGAGCGAAAGCGAACCCGCCCGAGGTGGCTTGCGATCTGATCGAACGCCGGGTAGATGAACCCTTCGAACTGAATCTCGGCAACCGCTCGGCTCCCCGAGATCCCCATGCCGATGGCGGTGCCGACGATGCCCGACTCGTTGACGGGGGAGTCGATGACGCGTTCATCACCGAACTTGGCATGAAGGCCTTCGGTGATGCGGAACACACCTCCGGCCACCCCGACGTCCTCACCGAGCAGCACCATCGACGGGTCATCCTCCATGGCTTCGTGGAGGGCAGCGTTGATCGCGTCCGCCATCGTCCATTTTTCGGTCGGGCCAACGGGCTCGTTCTCATCGCCGGCGATCCAGACCTCGTCGAGACTGAACGGACTCTCGGGCTCGCCCGCCGCTCGCTCGATCTCGTGGAGTTGATCTACCAGCAGTTGCGGAACCTTGGCGTAGGCATGCCTGACGATGTCGTCGCGTCCGGGGAGCTCGATGGCCTCGACCCGCAACAGCGCCTCGTCGAACTCGGCTCTGGCCGACTGCTCAGCTGCCTCCTCGCGCCCAGCGTCCCACAAGCCCCGGCGCTCCAGATAGCTGCGCATCCTGAGCATCGGGTCGTATGGCCGGAAGGCCAGTTCCTCGTCCGGGGTCCGATACAGGTGGGGATCGTCGGCGGTGGCGTGTGGGCCGTACCGGTAACACACCGCTTCGATCAGGGTCGGGCCGCCACCGGCCACGGCACGGTCGACGGCCTCCACGGTTACCGCGTACACCGCCAGCGGATCCATGCCGTCGACCCGCACACCCGGCATCCCGTAAGCGGTCGCCTTTTGTGAGATCGTCTCCGAGGCAGTCTGCTTCTCGTACGGGACAGAGATGGCGTAGAAGTTGTTGGAGATGACGAACACGGTCGGGGTCTTCCACACACCGGCAAAGTTGAGCCCGGAGTGAAAATCTGTCTCCGAAGTGCCCCCATCGCCGAGGTAGGCGACGGTGACAACATCCTCGCCGCGCTGTCTGGCGGCATAAGCGTGGCCGACGGCGTGGGGCAGGTGGGTGGCAATCGGAACAGTGAGCACCATTTGGTTGTGAACCTTCTGGTCCCACATGGCGTTTGGCAGTCCCAGCCAGTAGGAGAGCACGACGTCCAACGGCATCCCCCTGGCGATCTGGACGCCATGCTCGCGGTACCCGGGGTAGGCGAAGTCGTCGGGTCGCATCGCCATCGCAGAACCGACCTGGATGGCTTCGTGCCCTTCGAGAATGGCAAATGTGCCGAGGCGACCCTGCCGCTGGGCCGCAGTTGCACGCCGGTCGAAGACTCGGGTATTGATCATGTGCGTGTACATCGTTACGAATTCGTCTTCGCTGACGTCGGGCTCATCCCCGACCACGGCACCGTCCTTGTCAAGCACGCGGACGAGCGCGGGGTCGTCGAGCAGGCTCGGATCCATCATGGCGTCACCCCGACGGCTTCGAGTGCACGCAAAAAGCGACGATTCTCGCCCTCGGTGCCGACCGTCACCCGGATGATCGGCCCCATCGGCCGCACGATTACGCCCTCCTTGAGCAGCCGGTCTGCAACCTCCGCAGACTCATCGATCATCATTGCGACAAAGTTGGCCTGGCTCGGCGCATGCTCGATGCCTCGCTCGGTGAGGCCTTGCTCGAGCCGGAGGCGCCCCTCGGTGTTGGCATCGGCGCGCTCGGCCACATGTTCATCGTGGGCGAGGGACTCGAGCGCCGCCACTTGGGCGATCGAGCTGGCGGAGAACGGCGGCTGGGTCGTCTTCAACTTGGCGATCGTGTCCGCGTTGCCTATCGCATATCCAATGCGAAGGCCGGCCAGCCCATAGATCTTGGAGAAGGTCCTGGTGACCACGACATTCTCCCGTTCCGATGCGATGGGCAGCGCCGTGGCGTAGTCAGCCGCGGTTACGTAGTCGTGATAGGCCTCGTCGACCACAACTAGTACATGGTCGGGCACCGCATCGATGAACGCTGCCACATCTGAACTCGAGCGGTACGTCCCGGTCGGGTTGTTCGGATTGCATAGATATGCGGCTGTCGTGTCATCACGAATAGCGGCTCGCATCGCATCGAGGTCGTGGCGCCAATCCTCGTCCAGCGGCACCTCGATCGGCCCGCTGCCTGCGACCAGAGAGGCGATGGCGTACATGACGAAGGACGGGCGGGCGAAGAGCGCGCTGGTTCCCGGCCCGCCCACAGACAAGGCGATACAACCGAGGAGCTGGGTCGATCCGGCGCCGAGCCACACCTGCTTCGGGTCGACTCCGTGCCGCTCCGCAAGGGCATTGACCAAGTAGTACCCGGAGTTTTCTGGATAGCGATTCACATCGGTCGCAGCAGCGGAGATCGCCGCTACAACCTCGGGGAAGGGCTCGGTGGGCGATTCGTTGGATGCCAGCTTGGCGATGTTCGTGAGGCCGAGCTCGCGCGACACCTCGGCGATCGGCTTCCCTGGGCTGTACGTGGGAATTGCCTCCAGGTCGGCTCGGTACGTCGGCAAGCAGGGAGCTCCTTTCGGTCAGAGATCGGTCAGCAGGGTACTTGGTGGGGAAGTCGCGAGTCGCAAGTCAGGGGTCATACGTCGCAAGTCAGGGGTCGCAAGTCGCAAGCGAGGATCGGACTGACTCACCAAGTCTGTCGGTACTTGGTACTTGGTACTTGGAAGACGCGCGGATAGGTCATCGGCCGTCTCGACAGTCCGAGTGCATTGCTTCCCGCTCTTGCCGCTACGCGGCGGGCCGCTCGGGCCCCGGATCAGCGGATAGCTGTTCTCAGATCGTGGCGGGATTGTGCCCTATCCGCTGATCCTCTTGGTACTAAACCACAATCGTCTCGCCATCGGGCTGCTGGATCACGAACGCGATGACCATCGACTGGCGAACCGGCCATTTGGCCAGCGTGGAGGCGGCGGTGTCGTTGGCTTGGATGCGGAATTCAGCAAACGACGCCGCCTCCTGTGGGCGGGCCATGAGCTCCAAGCCGGGGCGGCCCTTCGGCCGTCCCCGAACCAGATCGAACCCTTCCATCTCGACTACCGCCAGCCCAAGCTCCTCGCACTTGCGGATGAACGCCGCGGCCGCGGCGACCGGAAAGAAGCCCTCTCCGTCCTCGGATCGATGGACAGCTTGCGGGTCGAACTCGGTGACAAGAACGGTCGTAGACGGGTCCTCGTCGTTCCAGTCATCCCCTGCGCCGCTGAGTCCGACGAAGCCCTCCACCTCGTCGAAGGCAAGCGGGTCCACGATCCGCTGCGCGGTGTCGAGCACACGGAGGAGATCGTTCATTTCGAGATCATGAACGTCGTCGCCGGCCGGGTAGATCTGGACCACCGGTACCGACCCATCCCAGAAGACCATGCCGACGAACTCGTCTCCTCGCCATAGCTCGACCACTGATTGGTCGAAACCGTCGCGGTCGGTCTCAACGATCCTGAGCGGGTGCATGCGCCTCCACGGGGTAAACCAGCCTATCTCACGTTTTACGTATCAACGCACCACGGAGTACCCAGAGCCTCACGCAACAGGGACATGCTCGAGATACGAGGCGGAGACCTTCAGCTTTCCACGCGAACGCCGCGCCAGAAGGCGACGTAGCCGGTGATTTGTTCCGCTGCCTGACTCGTGGTCGGGTAGTACCAGGCGGCTTCCGGGTTCACGTCGCCGTCGACCGCAACGTCGTAATACGAGGCGAGACCCTTCCACGGGCAAACGGTGTGGGCCGTGCTCTCTGCCAGGTAGTCCTGGTTCACCGACTCGGGTGGGAAGTAATGGTTGCCTTCAACGACGATGGTGTCATCGCTCTCTGCAATGACCGTCCCGTTCCAAATTGCCTTAGCCACGGTTCATCCTCTGCGTTCCTCGCCCTGCGGGCTACCCGTACCGAGTCTTGTCGTAATACCTAATACCTAATACGCAATACGTATTCCCTATAGAACCCATGGGATCAAGCGGTACGGGACCGTAGAGCGGTACTCGCGGTATTCGAAGAACCGTTCCATCAA
>Ga0255057_10001269_pt1 | contig 14381 bp, 18 predicted proteins | sample Cases_109_6_MG_FD_189022 | JGI IMG/M metagenome (GOLD analysis project Ga0255057, IMG submission 189022) | Seawater microbial communities from Amundsen Gulf, Northwest Territories, Canada - Cases_109_6 | ecosystem: Environmental > Aquatic > Marine > Gulf | place: Canada: Northwest Territories... | reverse complement strand
GGTTGGACCGGTTGGGCCGGTTGGGCCGGTTGGGCCGGTTGGGCCGGTTGGACCGGTTGGATGGGTGGGGCGTTGAACTCTCGTATCATGTCTGTCACGGTCTGCCCGTTGACCCCAGCGTCGCTGTTGATGGCCTTCTTCAGGTATGCGATTAGCTCGCTGACCTGTGCGGCGATTTGCAAGTCCACGCCAACGGTTCCATTGATTCGTGCTACTGCAGCAGCGAGTGCCGCCTTGGCCTCATCGCTCGTCGATAGACCGTCGAGGACCTGGGAGATGTGTTGCAGCGCCTCGGAGCTGGCACCCACCGCGAGGAGGGCTTCGACCTCGGCGAGTCGTTCAGTTGCGCCGCCACTCCCGACCCCAACGGCTTCCAACGCTTGGTCGAGCCCGTACAGCAGATCTCCTGGCTTGGCGTCGTCGGCTGCATATGCCATACCGCTCGACATGGCAACAAACACCAGGAGCGCAACACTCGCCATCGCCACCCGCTGAATCAGTTGGGGTCGGCGATCCTTGAGCAGTGCGGCGTGCTCGTTGGCGAACCGCTCGATCGGCGTCACCCGCGATTCGCGGGCGGCAGCCGCGATCAGGTGAGAGAAGTCGGCGTCTGGTTCAGGCTGCGCCAGCTCCCGGGTCGCGGCGAGTATGCCAGCAACTGCTTCCAGGTCTGGGTCAGAGCTTCTGGAGCCGCCCAGGAGTGCTACGGCCTCAGCGTCCGATACCGATAATGCGATCATTCATCCCCCTACCCAATCATCGACAGAAACGGGCCACAACTTGAACAGGACGGCCCAGCAATGTCGGCGCACATATCCGCCAGCACCACTTCGCACTTCGCTGCCGCGTCGGGGAAAGGGTCGGTCGACCTATCTTCGGTCTGTCGGGTTCTGTCGATAGTTGCTCGGTGGATCACCCTTTAGGAGGTAAGACATGCTTCGACTGTGGACGGCCTACCAAAGCCGCCTCATCAAGGATGAAGACGGTGCCAGCATGGTGGAATACGCCCTGCTCGTCGCACTCATCGCCGTAGTGGTGATCGCTGCCGCGTTGTTCCTCGGCACCGAGATCAACGACAAGTTCAGCGAAGTCGGCCAGACGGTCGACGCCACCTAACCCAACACAGCTCATCCACAAACGAAGAGGGGACGCCTTTCCCGAGGCGTCCCCTCTTCAATGGTTCCAGGGCCACCGGAACCACCCGCCCATATCGGCACATATGCGCTAGCTGGCTGTCGGGCTGCGGAGGCCGGCGGGTAGCCGGTTCGGATGTCCGGCGATGCGCCGCCGGTCGTGCACGATCGGGGCATCGCCGGATTTTGCACAGCTATCGCGCTACTCCTGCACTACCCCTACCTGGCCTGACAACCTCGCCTTATCCGTTGAATGTGCCTGTAGGGTCGATTGGGAAGATCTGAGAACACCCATCCACCGTGTATCCGCTAAGAGTCTGATCTGGTGGGCTGACAGGGTTTGAGCATCCACTCGCGGCCGTAAGGGCGCGGGTAAGAGTCAGGTCGAGCTCCACTTGGCTGTCCCGGGAGTGCCGTCGGAGAAAGCTCGGTCTCGCCTTCGATGCGGGTACTAACTGGGGACCGCCCGAATCAACAGATCTTTCAGCTTCTGGCACTCGGCGTAGCTCCATAACCAGCGATGCACCGTCTGGCGCGCCACCCCATAGCGTGCGGCGCGGCACATCGGTCACCGACGCCCCGCCCAACACCTCCTACAGCGCCTGAAACCGCTGCTCCACAACACCGCGCTCCACGAGCATCACACTGCCCTCGTCCGACAAGAACCGTTGTCAGAGAAGGATTGAAACCGGAAGGTGTCACACAGGAACCGGAACCGCCGTCGCCCAGCAACCGAACCGCGTCCCACAAGACTGTCACACACCAACCGGAGCCACGGTATCCAATATGAACCGGGACTGCACATGACGGAAGTTGAACGGACCGTGGCCAAATCATGGCCATCCGCTAGTCGATCGACCATGGAGCCCATGGTCGATCCGCCCGGGAAGTCAATCCGTACATGCGATTCGACCTAGTGGAGGTGACGGGATTTGAACCCGTGGCCCCTACGTTGCGAACGTAGTGCTCTGCCGGACTGAGCTACACCCCCGGGAGAGGCGGGATTGTAGAACTAGCCGCCGATGATGCGCACCGAAGGGGGTGCGGCGTCGAAGTCGAGGTCATCTGCGGTGGTCGGCGCAGCGGGTGCCGTGTGGTCCAGGTGCACGACGTTTTGCCGGCGCAGCGACCGTTGCTGGCGCATGTAGATAATCAAACCGACATAGGCCCCGATCGCGACGTCGACGGTGATCGCCACGCCGAGCCAAACGACACTCGATGTCGTCACCGCCAGGACCAGGGTCAACGATGCCAACACCAGCAGAACGACGAATACTCGTTGCCGTTTGGCCTGTGAGCTTCGTGCGGCGTGGTACTCCTCGGCGAGGGGCTCCTCGGAGCCGGCGACCGCGCCGAGCCGCGCCTTGGTCACGGCGTACTGATGGGTGGTTTCACCTGGACTATCTCGGCGGTGGTCGAAGAACGACGGGAGCAAGAATGCCGCCCAGGCCCCGGCGATCAAGATGAAGAAAAAGATTCCCATCAAGCGATATCCATCGATCTGTTCGCAATTTCGCCAGCACCGTGAGCGTAGACCGGGGTGGTCGAGCGGACGCGGATTTGCAATAGATTGTTTTGCCTAATTGTGCTCGGTCGGCTCACTGAGGAGCAGCGCCAACCCATGGCCGAGCGCAGGGAGGACCACGGCGAGGGACTCCTCGACGCCCCGCGGCGAGCCCGGCAGATTGACGACGAGCGCATTTCCCACGGTGCCGGCTCTGCCGCGGGACAGCATGCCGTGAGGGTTCTCACCGAACGTGATCGCCCGCATCGCCTCGGCCAGCCCAGGAGCCTCTCGCTCGATGACTCGAGCCATGGCCTCAGGGGTCAGGTCCCGCGGCCCCAGCCCGGTACCCCCGGTGGTGACGACGAGGTCGGCGATCCCGGCAAGCTCCACGATCGCCGCCGCCACCGGTTCCACGCCGTCTTCGGTGACGCGTCGCTCGACCACGGCGTAACCGCCGGCTGCCAGCATCTCGGCGACCTTCTCGCCCGAAGTGTCCTGGCGCGTCCCGTGCGCCACGCCGTCGGAGACCGTCAACACGGCGGCTCGCCACTCAGCCACGCGACCAGTCCCCCGACCTGCCGCCCCGCTTCTCCAGAAGACGAACGGAGCTGATCTCGGCGCCGCGATCGATGCCCTTGATCATGTCGTACAGCGCAATCGCGCCGATCGCCGCGCCCGTTATGGCCTCCATCTCCACGCCGGTCTTGGCCGTGACCGTTGCCGTGACCGTGATCCTGGCCCCATCTTCGATCGGCTCGACCGCTGCGGTGACCGACTCGATCGGCAACGGATGGGCAAGCGGCACCAGATCCGGGGTCCGCTTCGCCCCCTGGATGGCAGCAATGCGGACGGTGGCGAGCGCATCGCCCTTTGGCAGATCTCCACCGAACAACCGCTCGCGGGTGGCCGCAGCCATGGACACGGTGGCCTCTGCAACGGCGAGGCGTTCGGTCGGTTCCTTGGCGCCGACGTCCACCATGTGCACGTTGCCTTCATCGTCGAGGTGGGTGAGACCGTCAGCCACCGAGCACCTCCGCAGCCGACCGCGCCTCGGGTCGATGACTCATCTCGAGCTCCACGGGATCGCCCGCCTCGAACGCGGCAACGCCGACCGGCATGACCGCAAGAGCATCCGCAAACGCCAGCGCCGACAACACATTCGATGACTGACCGCCGGAGGGTCTTGCCCGCAGCAGCCCGTCGTCGTCGCGCCCGGTCACCACCCGCAGGAACACCTCCTTCTCCTCCGCCCCCTTGACCGGTTCGTCCATGACCGCCGGCACTCGATCGCGAAACACCAGCCGGGATCCCAACATAGTGAGCAGCGCCGGGCGGACGAACTGCTCGAAGGATACGAACACCGAGACCGGGTTGCCGGGGAGCCCGAAGAACGGCTTTCCGGCGACGGTCCCGAAGGCGAGTGGCTTGCCGGGCTGCATGGCCACCTGCCAGAAATCCACGCCGCGACCGTTTAGCAATGCTTTCACGACGTCGTAGTCCCCCATCGACACGCCACCGCTGGTCAGCACGAGATCACCGGCGCTCGACGCGGCCTCGAGAGCTGTTTCGAACACGGTGGGGTCGTCCCCGACGATCCCGAAATCCAGCACCTCGGCGCCTGCACCCTCGAGGAGGGCCCGCATCAGCGTCGTATTTGAGTCTCGGATCTGGCCACGCTCGAGCTGCGGGGTCGACCGATCCACCAGTTCGTCCCCGGTAGCCATCATGGCAACGACCGGCCGCTTCCTCACCAGTGGGGTGACGCCCAGCGAGGCCAACACGCCGGCGTGGGCGGGCCCGATTCTCTGCCCTGGGGAGAACACCGCGGTCCCGGCGTTGAGGTCGCCGCCGGCGGGACGAACATTCTCGCCGGCAGCAACGCCGTCCAGGATGCGGACCGCGCTTCCGACCGGCTCGGTGACCTCGACGCGAACCACGGCATCGGCTCCGTCAGGCATCGGGGCGCCGGTCATGATCTTGATCGCGGTGCCCGCGGTGACCGCAGCGTCGGCGGGCGAACCGGCGGATGCCTCACCGAGGACCTCGAGCTCGACCGGCACGGCTGCAACCGAGTCGGCGCGAACCGCGTATCCGTCCATTGCCGAGTTGGAGAAGGCGGGGATGTCCTCGGGCGCGGTCACGGCTTCTACGAGCGCCAGGCCGAGCGATTCGGCGGGGTCGACGCGGACCTCGGTCAACAGCGGAACGCTGTCGAGGATCTTGGCCTGAACCTCACGCAGCGGTCGCATCACCATGCTGGTCCCAAATCGGCTCGCTTCAAAGTGCCACTCCCCGCTCCTGGCCGCGTGCCAGTCTGACGATATTTGGCCAATGGCGCGCCAGGACCAGGACTGCCACCGCCGCTCCCCATGCCAGCGCCCACCCCCGGTACCCGGCAAGGGCGAGGCCGGGTACGTACACGGCCATGGCGACCAGCGATGCGACCGAGGCCACCTTGCCGATGAACGTCATTCCCAGCCACAACACGGCCAGACCGAGGCCGACCAAGGGCGCCAGGTAGATCGAGCCCCCAATGGCCGTCGCGACACCGCGTCCGCCTTTGAATCGAAGCCAGACGGGAAAAATGTGGCCGAGGACCGCGAAAAACGCACCAGCGGCGGCCAGGGTGTCCACGGACCACGCGGCGCTGCCTCCACCGAGGTAGGCGCCGAGCCCGGCAGCGACAGTCCCTTTGAGCGCGTCACCGAGCATCACCAGCGCTGCAGGGCCTTTGCCCATGGTGCGCAAGACATTCGAGGTTCCCGGGTTGCCGCTACCCGCGTCATAGATGTTCACACCGAGAATCCTCGGCACGATCACGCCAAAGTCGACGCTTCCAATGAGGTACGCCGCTACCAGCGCAATCAGCACTTCCACGCAACCGAGTGTACGCCCGGGGGGCCTACCGTCCTTTCACACCGACGCCGAACGCGCCACAATGGTGCCAATCTTCCCTCCCCGTGGAAACCGATCGCAGGCCCCCCACCATTCCCCCTGCTTGCGTGAGGCGACCACGGGGGGGGAACTTCCCTGCCTGACTAGTCACCGGTCGGGACCGACCCCCTTCCATCGGCGCCGGGTCGGAGATACGTTCAACGGGTGTTCTGGCTCACCCGCCCTCCATATCTGCGATGGGCAGCCGCCGCCCTGATCTTCCTCGCAGCCCTCGGGTGGGATCTGCAAGGTCGGAGCGGATCCCCCTACCCGTTCGCCGCCCAATCGATAACGGCCGGCGCACCGATCACCGAAGGCGACGTCGAGTGGCGGACCATGCCGGACGGAGTGCTCACCCTGCCCGACCTGAACGCGCCGGTGGCCACCAGGGCCATCGCCCAAGGCGAGCCGATCCTGCCCTCCGCAGTCGGCGCCGACCAGGGCATCCCGAACGGGTGGTGGGCGGTCTCGGTGTCGCTCCCAACCGCCACGCCGATCGGTGCCTCGGTCCGACTGATCAGCACCGAGCGCGCGGTGCAGTCAGAGGGGATCGTGATCGCGCTGGGAACCTCCGACCTGCTGTCGATCGCAGAAGCCGGGCTGGTCGCGGTGCCACCGGAGCACGCCGCTGCCATCGCCACTGCTGCGGCGGAGGGAACGCTGATCGTGCTGGTCGCGCCGTAGTTCTTCGTCGCCCCCGCTTCAGGGGGGAGACATCTTCGGCCGCAATGGGCCTCCATGCGGCCCCGCAGACGGGGGCTCCATGGGAACCCCCTCCGCTCGCAGCGTCGCTGCTCGCGCCTCCCCCACTCCCGTGGGAGAGGCGAAGAGGCTCCTAACCTCAGCGGCATGGTCGACGCCATTTTGTGGGGGCTCATCCAAGGCCTCACCGAGTTCCTTCCCGTCTCGTCGAGCGGCCATCTGGTGTTGATCCCCGAGCTGTTTGGCCGCGAGGGCCCCGATCTCGCCACGACGGCGATGCTGCACCTCGGTACCCTCGGGGCGGTCATCGTCTACTACCGCGCCGATCTACTCCTCCTCCTTCGCTTCGACCGGCCGGCACGAAAGATGATCACGCTGTTGCTTATCGGCACAATCCCCGCAGCCGTCTTTGGCCTCACCCTCGAATCGACGCTCGATCGGATCAACGAAAACCCGCGGGTGGTTGCCGGGTTCCTGATCGTCACCGGGATCGTCCTCCTGTCGACCATGCTGATCCGATTCGGCGACCGCACCGCAGCCGACCTGACGGCAAAGGATGCCGCCTTGATCGGCCTGGCTCAAGCAACCGCCCTGATCCCGGGGATCTCACGATCCGGGATGTCGATCTCCGCCGGCCTCGGACGCGGCCTCGACCCGGTGGAATCGGCGCGCTTCGCATTTCTCCTTGGCATCCCCGCCATTGCCGGCGCCGGTCTCCTGTCGGCTGGCAGAGCGGTCAGCGATGGGACGGGCATCGGAACTCCGACGATCGTCGGGGCGGTGGTGGCAGGCGTCGTGGGGTACTTCGCCATCGCCTTGCTGATCCGGGTGATGACCTCGGTCGGGCTCGGCCCGTTTGGGCTGTACTGCATCGCCCTCGGCACAATTGCACTGGTGCTGCTCTAGGCGAGCGGAAACACCTGCTTAGCGGGCGCGCATCCGATTGTTTCTCGCGTTGTGCTCCACCTCGGCCCTACCCAACGCTTCCATCACCGGTGGGACGTAGTTGGCGAACGGCCCAGCCCCTTCTTGATCCCGTACCAGCCACCAACCGGGTTATCGGGGGACCGGCCCCATGCTTCTACCGTCCCCTCCTTGGCCTCCTTCTGCTCGTCGGCGTTGCCCAGGAGCATCCAGTCGCCGTTGGCAACCAGCATCCCGTGAAGGTCGTCGAGACAACGAAGTTCGTAGCGCAGCTGGGTCGACCCCACCTGGACGACCAGCGTCGGCGGATCGGATTCCTCGTCCCGATATGCGTTGAACGCAGATTTTCCCGGTGGTGTTGTGAGCAGCCACGGAACGTCGACGGTGCCGGATCCCTCAACCTCGGTGCTCATGCTCATCCCCCGGTCTCGATGCGGGTCTTGAGCCCACTGGCAAACCGGTCGAACGATGGCTGCAAGTCCGGCATCGACTTCCAGATCATGCCGAGCATTGGACCGGAGTACTCCTCACGCATGTGGAATGCAGTTGCGTCGCCGGCCGGCGTCAGGGTGTAGGTGCGCTCTCCGGTGAACAAACCCAGTGGCATGCCGCCCTTCCACACCATCCGCCTGCCGGGGTCGTACTCGACCACTTTGAGCGAAAAGGCACGACCGGGATTGGCCTCGGTATGCAGCTTTAGTTTCTGGCCCGGGGCGATGGTGCCATCGATCTCCACGCCCGAATCCCGGTCGGTCATGCCCCTGGCGTCGGTGAGCACCTCCCAGATTTGCTCCGGGGTGCCGTTGATCGTGTTCGAGGTCTCGTAATACTCCATTGGTGCCCCCTGTTCGTGGTCAATGCCTGAGGGTACGATACGACGACATACCTGACATCTGTTGGCAGGTATAGGAGAACTCCTCGATGCGCGCCGACCGCCTTGTGGCGATGCTGCTGTTGATTCAAAACCGGGGCCGGCAGACGGCCGGCCAGCTCGCCGACGAGCTCGAGGTGTCGGTACGGACTGTCTATCGCGATGTCGAGTCGCTGATGAACGCCGGGGTGCCGCTGGTTCCGATTCGTGGGTCCCGCGGAGGATTCGAGCTCGTCGACGGATATCGCACCCAGCTCACCGGTCTCACCGCTGACGAGGCGGAATCGCTGTTCCTGGTGGGAATGCCGGGCCCGGCCTCGGAGCTCGGACTCGACAACTCGCTCGCCCGCGCCGAGCTGAAGCTGGTCGAATCCCTTCCTACCGATCTCCGTATCCGCGCTCATGGCGTTCGAAACCGTTTTCACCACGACCCGTTGCCATGGTCCGATGACCGCGTGGCCGACCCGAACCTCGCGATCCTCACCCAGGCCGTCTGGAAGCAGCAAGCGGTTTCTGCCAGGCACCGTGACGGCGGGGAGATCCACACGCTGCAGCCGCTCGGCCTCGCCCTCAAGTCCGGGAAGTGGTGGTTGGTCGCCGTCGATTCGGCGGCCACGGTCTTCGACGTCGAGCTGCTCGCCGACGTGACCGCGACCGGCAAGCGATTCGACCGACCCGACGAGTTCGATCTCGCTGCGTTCTGGGCCGACTGGGTCCGATCGGTTGAATCCGGTGACTACGGTTTGGCGAAGACCGGAGAGGAGCCCCGATGACGACGGTCGATCATCCCTTGATGGACGAGGCCATGGCCAAGCGCGCGGCCGTGCGCGAGCTACTCGTGCGCACGCCCGAGGAATATGCAGAGATTCGGGACCTGTGGAAGGCACATAGCCTCGCCGAAGACGATCGCGACATCGCCGGGCTGATGGCAACTCTCACCGACGACTGCGTATACGAGCTCGTCCAGACCGGTGAGCGCTGGGAGGGCCACGAGGGCGCCACCCGGTTTTATCAAGGTCTGCTCGGCGCCTTCCCGGACATCGAGTTCAACCTCACTTCGATCGTGATCGGACCCCAGGGGGTTTGCGAAGAGGCGGTCGCCACCGGCACCCACGCCAACGAGTGGCTTGGCCGGCCACCCACCGGGGAGCGGGTCACCTGGCGGGTGATCATCTTTTTCCCCTGGGACGCCGAGGCGAAGCTCTTCACCGGAGAGCGCGTCTACTCCTTCTTCCCCGACGGCGAGGGGTTCTGACCGTTCTTGCGTAGCAGGCGGCCATATATCGCTTCTCGCTACGCAAGAACGGTTGGGATCAGCCGGCGTGGCCGGGCGGGTTGGGGATCGAGGCAAACGCCTGGCGGCGCGCCTCCACGATTTCGTGGCCGATCTGCTCGATGCTGTCGATGAGCCATAGATAGGCGGGCTCTCCGCGGCGATAGTTGGCCTGGGCCATGCCCTGGATCCGGCCCTGTTCCTGGAGCCGCTTCACCTGGTTGTGGTTGTTCACCGGCTCGAGGGTGTAGACGCCGAGGGTCTTACCCCCTGCCGAGTTGAGAATGGAGAAGGCCGGCACATCGGACGGGCCGTCTGCGATATAGATCATGTGCTGCAGCGGCACCCTGCGCTGCGATTCGGGAATCCGGGCGTTGACGTCGATCTCCGACGCCTTATTGACGCCCTTGTTGATCTCGAAGATGGCCCGCGTCTTCGAGGTGTTGTCGATGATGTAGGCGAGCTGGCTCACCGGCGCCGAGGCGGTCGGCACCGGCAGTTGCTCCAGGTATCCCGGCAGTGCTGCGGCTTCAATCAGCGTGTTGGCCCAGATCCCATCGACATGGGAGGCAACGGCGCTGCCTTCGATCATCGGCAGCAGGCCCGTGCTGACCACGTAATGCTCGACGGCGATGCCCTCCGCCGCGAACTCCGGGATGTCGGCGACGTGACGGCGGGAAGTTTCAAAGAACTCCGGGATCCCGGGTGCCGTCTCGAGGTCCTTGCCGAGCAGGCGCAGCTTCTCGTTGCTCAGGTCCTTGAATATCCCCTCGCGCACGTAGGTGAGCAGGTGGCCCAGATAGGCGGTGTCGCGCTGGATCTGAACGCCCTGGCGGGAGTAGTAATCCGAAAGGCCGTCGACCTCGGCCCAGAACGTGGCACGGTCGACGTCGTACTCGGTGAAGATCGGATCCTGCATGTTGCCCGGGATCAGCGTGCGGTCGAAGTCCCAGACCAGGGCGATCACCGTCTGGGTGTGCAACGGAACCGGCATCGGCTTGAGATTAGGAGGTCGAGCGGGTCCTACGGGATTTCGAAGCCACCGAAGACGACCTGCTCGTCGTGGATCCACCAGGCCTGGAGCCGGCACGGTGCGCCTCGCAGGTCGACATGGGCGGCGCCGATACGATCGAGCGCGATCAGCACCACCGGCTGCCAACCCTTGACAGCCAGAGCCCACAATCCGGAAGCGAGGGTGGCGGCATCGACGCCGTCGTCGAGGACGATCTCGACCGTTCGGTCGGACTTTGCCACCACGGCACGGAGGGATCCAAGGCTCTTGGGGACGTCGAGCAGCTCGGCAAGCGGCATCTCCGCGGCGCGGTCACGGCGACGCGTATACACGTCGATGGTGGCTGCGGTGACCCGGTCGACTTCGGTGAGGGTGTCGTGGACGGCAACGGCCATGTCGCTCCTGGATGAGTTACATCATTGTAGTTCAATTTGGCGAGTCGCGAGTCGCGAGTCGCGAGTCGCGAGTCGCCAGCAAGAGAGGAGCCCTCGTGCGTTACTCAGCTTCTCCGTTCCAGGATTGCTCGAACGGTGTCGACGGTGTCGGCGTCGTCGGGGTCCTTGTCCTCCCGGTACCCCTTCACCCTGGCGAACCGCAGCGCCATCCCTCCGGGGTAGCGCGGCGAGCGCTGTACGCCGTCGATGGCGATCTCGTACACGATCCTCGGCTCCAGGTAGACGACGTGGCCTTCCCTATGGTCCTCGATCGCCAGGAACTGCTCGGTTTGCCACCCCAGCATCTCATCGGTGAGGCCCTTGAAGGTCTTGCCGAGCATGACGAAGCCGCCATCGGGATCCCTTGCCCCCAGATGCAGGTTCGACAGCCACCCTTTGCGCCGCCCCGAGCCCCACTCTGCGGCCAGGATCACCAGATCGAGCGAATGCGCCGGCTTCACCTTCACCCATGACCCGCCCCGGCGACCCGCCTCATACGGGGCGTCGGCCTCCTTGATGACGACGCCCTCGTGGAATGCCCTAATCGCCTCGTCATAGAAGGCGGCGGCCGTCGTCCCATCGTTGGTCACGATCGCAGAGATCCTCTGTTCGGGAGGGATCACCGACTCGAGTGCCTCCCGCCGCTTCAGGGTGGGCCGGTCGATGAGATCAACACCATCGAGATGGAGGATGTCGAAGTAGAACGGGGTGAGCACCTCCGACTCGTCTTGGCTTCCGAAGCGGCTCATCGAGTCCTGAAATGACTCCGGCGTGCCGTCGGGGCCGACGAGCAAGGCCTCGCCGTCCAGGATGACCGTGTCCAACGGCAGCTCCCGGGCCTTGGCCACGATCTCGGGCACCCTTGCGGTGAGATCGTTGAGGTTCCTGGTGAACACCGCGACCCGGTCGCCATCGCGGTGCACCTGGATGCGCAGACCGTCGAGCTTCCACTCGACGGCCGACCGGCCAAGCGCCTCGATGGCCGCCTCGGCGGATTCTGCGGTCTTGGCCAGCATCGGCTGCAAGGGCGTGAACACGGTCAGGCGATACCGGTCCAACACCGACGGACCGCTGACCAGCGCATCGGTGGCGACGGTGGTGAGGCTCCCCGCCAGCATCGCCGCCCGCCGAACGGAGTCGGCATCGGCGTCGATGGCCGCAGCCACGGCGTCTGCCATCACCCCCTCCAATGCCCCCTGGCGCAGGTTGCGCAGGATGAGTCCGCGGAGAAAGTCCTGCTCGGCATTTGTTGCTCGCGCAAACATCGAGCCAAGCAGCTCCGCCTTTGCTGCTTTCGACCCTGCGCCACTGGTCTTTGCCACGCGCCCCAGGGTGTCGTCGACCTCTGCGATGTTCAGGGTGGCTGCGTCGGCAGCCGGCTCGTCGATTGCAAAGACCGCGGCGTATCCGGCCCCGAGCCGGTCCTGCAACGGCTGCCCAGACAGGTAGGCCACCGCGATCGGCGCGTCTGCTGGCGAGGTGCCGCGGAGCAGGTCGGCCAGGATCGCAATCTTCCTGGATCGAGCCCGCGTGGACCGCACCTCGTCGGATGCCTCGACGATCCGGGAGAGCAGCACGATCAGCCCCTGAATCGGTCGAACGGCTCGAACTCGATCCCGGCTTCTTCGAGGGCGGCGTCGACCCTGGCCGCGATCGGCTCCAGATCGAGCGGCTGGGTGTCATCCCACGGATCCGCTTCATGCAAGCGGGCCTCGATGGTCTCCAGGGTCACCCCGGTTGGGCCGATGGGTGCAAGCTCGCCCCAATCAAGCGGTGCAGCGACCGGTGCTCCCTTCTTGGGCCGGAGGGAGTAGGGCACCACCGACGTCGCCCGCGGCATGTTGCGCAGCCAGTCCACGAAGACCCTTCCGTCTCGATCGGCCTTCTTGAACGCGGTGGTCAACTGATCGGGGTGGGCGGCAACGGCCAGCATTGCGCCGCCCCTGGCCAGACGGTCGACCCGCCTGGCGTCGAGGTCGCGTTCGATGGGCGTGCGGAGATGGAAGCCCTTCGAACCCGTCGCCATTGGCAGCGTCGGGATCCCGAGGTCCCCGAGAAAGCCACGCATCGTTTCGGCCGCGGCAACGACCGCCTCGTCGGCGCCCTCGGGAGGGTCGAGGTCCCAGATCACCCAATCGGGGTGCAGCCCATCCTCGACGGTGACGGTGGGGACATGGAAGGTGATCGCGGACAGGTTGGCAAAGAACAGCAGACCATCGCGGTCGTTCACCACCGGGTAGGTGGTGACACCGTCCTTCTTGTCGAGCGTTACCGACCCGACCGACTCGGGTGCATGGCTTGGCCGGTTCTTCTGCATGAACCCCTGGCCGTCGATTCCCTTGGGGAAGCGCTCCACGGTGAGGGGTCGCCCCTCCAGATGCGGCAGCATCCGATCGGCGGCGGCCTCGTAGTAGTCGGCAACGTCCGCCTTGGTGAGCCCGCTATCGGGGAAGAGGACGCGGTCCGGGTTGGTGATCGTCACAGCAAGCCGGGCTGATCACTCGCCGAGGCTCAGCGTTGCGCCGAGCTGCTGCACCATGTCCCGCATGTCCGGGCCGCCCCACTGCCCGACGATCTTGCCGTCTTCGATCTGCATGAAATCGACGAGCTGCACCTCTATCGATCGACCCGTCGCCGGTATGCCGGCGAAGTCGCCGAGGTGGGTTCCTTGCAGCGTGGAGCGAAACGACGCGCCATGGTCGTCGGCAATGACATCGTCGACCACGACGGCGATGTCCGGGAACGCGGTACCAAAGCCTCTGATCCGCTCGATCTGGCTCTCAGCGTCAAGCGCCGCTTCCCGCGGAGACATGTGGCGCTGATAGTCGGGAGCGGTGAACCGCGAGATCGCGTCCGGGTTTCGCTCAACCCAGATCTCCTGGATGTAGCGCTCGACTAGTGCTCTGTTGTCATCTGCGGACACCGGGACCTCCTCGTTCGCGATGGTCGTCGCTGGGTGAACCTACCGCGAACGAGGATGCGTCGGGGCGCGGCCTACGCGGAAGCCGGTTCCGGCGCCCGGGTGCGACCAATTTTGCCGCTCGACAAGCCACCAATGATGACGATTGCGCCGAGTACGAACGGATAGATCATCCAAAAGGCAATCGCAGGGATCAGGCTGCCGACGATGATCATCGTGCTGGCCACTGCGCGACGGGACGCCCTGAGGGCAAGCCCACCGAGGAGCAGCACCGCGGGTAAGAACCCCAGTGCGATCGCCCAATCGGGATGATCGTTTCCGACGATCACCACGCCCATCACGGCCTGAGTCACGCCGTAGAGAATCACGGTGGCTTCCCACCAGCGGTTGGTCCAGGTCTGCACGTTCATGGCTGTCTCCAATCGTTCCCTGAACGCTGAGCCGGCCAGATCGAATCCGGCGTGGACCCACACCCGAGCTGTACCGATGCCGCCGCCATCGCGACGCAATCGATCACGGAACAGCTGCGCCATCGGATCGCCGTACCTGCGGCGATGCTCCTCGGGGTAAACGAGCAACATTGCGCGATACAAGCGGTCCGAGCGCATCATGGTGAGCCCTCCCAGCCGGGTTGCAGCCGCGAGGCCACCTTCTTGGCTTCGGCTGCGCGC
>Ga0255057_10001268_pt1 | contig 14382 bp, 13 predicted proteins | sample Cases_109_6_MG_FD_189022 | JGI IMG/M metagenome (GOLD analysis project Ga0255057, IMG submission 189022) | Seawater microbial communities from Amundsen Gulf, Northwest Territories, Canada - Cases_109_6 | ecosystem: Environmental > Aquatic > Marine > Gulf | place: Canada: Northwest Territories... | reverse complement strand
AGAATGGAGGAGCGGTCGTAGGCCGCGTCGGTGCCGGAAAGCGGCATTTGGGGGGGAGTCCTCCTGCGTCAGGTGAATCGGCGGGACGCCCCTTTCACTTTGTGACCGGCCTCACAGGTCCGTCTGGGAGGCTTCGCAGCGCGGCCTCTACCGGCGCTTCTGCGCGCCGCTTGCGCGCTTCTGAGCTCACGGCGACGTCTCCTGTTTGCGCATGGCGTGCTCGATCTGGGTCGCGTAGACGCTGAGATCAGCCGCGTTCGTGAAGTTCCCGTACAGGGCCGTCTTTGGCCTCTGGTTGGGATAGGTGCCGATCGAGGTCATCACGCCGCCGAGGCGGTAGTGGTCTTCGTTCCAGACGAAGACGGCTCCGCCCGAGTCGCCCAGCGCGGCTTGCGCCTCGTGGCCGCTTCCGTCGCGGCTGAAGTCCATGCTGAAGCAGCGAGTCAGGTACTGCGCCGGTCCCGCCAGCACGAGGTCGACGTCCGAGATGTGGTTGGTGCCCCATAGCTTCTTGCGGTCCGGCGTCCAGCTGTGTCCCGCACGCTGGCCGAACGCGAGTGGATCACCGCGGTGTCGACCCAGGGCCATCAGCAGCACGCGGGTTCCAACCGTCGGTCTGCTCTTCTGGATCTCGAGCGGCGGCAGGTCTGGAGCCGGGTCGATACGGTAGAGCGCCACGTCGGACTTCTTGCCCGGTTGGCCCGGCAGGTCCAGCCAGACGTGGGTCTCCGGCACGGGCGGGTACGTAACACCGTCGAGCACGAAGTTCTGCGGGAGGCCGGCGTGCCGTGCCGTGAGAACCCAGCCGTCGCCCAGGTAGATCCCGGTCACACCGCCGATGCGTCCGATGTGGGCCCAGCCCGGGCCATCGGCCGGCGCCTTGGCTGCGCTGCGCTGATCCCCGTCGATGACGAGCGCCGTGGTAGTCGCGGGCGGCAGTAGAGTGCCGGCCAGCAGGAGCATCGAGATCAGCGCGCGGCGGGGTCCGGCCACAGGTCTAGCGTACCGTGAACGCGAGCTCAGGCATTCTCGGCCTGGGAAACCGCCGCGTCGAAGCCGATCCCCTCGCGCAACTGCCGGCGCACTCCCATCAGCTGCCGCACCCGGTTCATGGCGACCGCCCCGGTGAGCCGGCCCTTGCGGCCGAAGAGCGCCACGAAGCGGCGCTCCTCGAGGCTGCCGTGCACGATCCGCACCTCGTCGTCCGGGCGCGCCCAGCCACAGGATTGGATCTTGCGGTCGTACTGGTCCGACCACACGAAGGGCACAGGCGCGAAGGGCTTCGCGCCAGCACCGGACAGCAGGTTCTCGGCCACTGCGTTGGCCTGCTCCACGGCATTGGTCCAATGCTCGACGCGCATCGACTGCTCGCAGAGCGGGTTGTACCAGCGGGCCACGTCGCCCGCTGCATAGATCCCCGGCGACGATGAGACGCAGTGAGCGTCGCACACGACACCGTCGTCGATCTCGAGCCCGGAGCCCTCGAGCCAGGACGTGGCAGGCCGCACACCGATACCCACCACGACGACGTCGGCGTCGACACGGGAGCCGTCCGAGAGCTTCACGGCGGAGACTCGCCCCTCACCTTCGAAGCCCTCGACGGCACAGCCGAAGCGCTGCTCCACGCCGTGGTCGCTGTGCAGCTGGGCGCACACCTCGCCCACGACCTGCCCGACGGAAGTCAGCAAGGGCAGCGGCAGGGTCTCGATCATCGTTACGTCGAGGCCGCGGTGTCGGCAGCTCGCGGCTACCTCCGCGCCGATGAAGCCCGCGCCCACCACAGCCACGCGCGGGCGCTGCTCGAGCTCGGCGCGCAGGGCCAGGGCATCGTCGAGGGTTCGCAGCAGGTGGATTCCCGCAAGCTCCGGAGTTCCGGGCAGGCTCCGCGCAGCGGCGCCGGTGGCCACGATCAGGGCGTCGAAGCGGATGGACTCGCCGTCGTCGAGCGTCAGCGTGCGTGCCACCGGGTCCAGGGAGCTGGCTCGGCGCGCGAGGCGCAGGTCGAGTTTCAGCGCGTCGAAGCTCTCGGGCTTCGAGAGGGCGATGGCCTCCGGCTCACGTTCACCGCGCAGCAGCTCTTTCGAGAGCGGGGGCCGGTCGTAGGGGCGGTGCGGCTCCTCGCCCACCAGCACTAGGCGGCCCGCGTAGCCGAGCCGGCGCAGGGCCTCGGCGCTGCGGAGCCCGGCGAGGGAGGCCCCCACTACCGCGATCGTCTCGAGCTTGCCCATTCATCTCCTCTGGAGCACCGGGGCGCCAACCATAACCCCCACCCCAGGGCTGGCGCCGGGGTGCAGCAACCGCGCTGCACCTGTCGCCCCGGAGCTGCGCCTGCGAGTCCGGAGAAAGATCGTAAGTGTTTGAAATATATAGATTTCGGATTCCGGCATGGGGCTTGCTCTACAGCCAGGCATGTGGGTTGTAGGCTCTCGGATGCACGCGATCCCGGACGTCCCTGAGGCGGGGGCGCTGGGCGGGAGGCCCGAAGTGAGCGATGCCTGGGACAACGAGGAAGAACGGCCGCGGCGCCGCAAGGGCCGCCGGGGACGCAAGCGGGAGCAGCTGAGCCCCGAGGAGCGGGCCTACCGCCAGGCGCGGATGCGGGCCAACGCCAAGCTCAGCTTCATCACACACTTCATCGCCTATGCCACGGTCGTGACCTTCCTGTTGCTGGTCGCGGGCTTCCGGGCCGCCTTCGTCGTGGCGCTGGGCTGGGGCATCGGGATCGTCTTCCACTACTTCGGGGTGATGGTGGCGCCGGGCCTGCGCCAGCGGCTCATCGATCGCGAAGTCACGCGGGAGGTCGCAGCCAGCGTGCCCCGCGAGCGGCGCAATATCGAGGGACGCCACGCCCGCTCGCTCGAGCAGCTCTCCGCCTCCATTGCCCACGAGATCCGTAACCCGATCACCGCGGCCAAGAGTCTGGTTCAGCAGATGGGCGAAGATCCCGCGTCGCGAGAGAACGTGGACTACGCGAAGGTCGCGCTCGACGAGCTCGACCGCGTCGAGCGCTCCATCTCCCATCTGCTGCGCTTCGCCCGTGAGGAGGAGATGCAGCTCCAGGACCTGAGCCTGGCCGAGGTGCTCGACTCTGCGCTCGACACTTTTCGCGATCGCCTGGGGCGCCAGGGTGTCGACGTGGCACTCGACCTCGAGTCGCATGGCGAGCTGCGCGGCGATGCCGACAAGCTGCGCCGCGTCGTCATCAACCTGATCGGCAACGCCCTCGACGCCCTGGAAGAGGCCGAGGTCGCCGAGCCCCGAGTCGAGATCTCGACCGGCGAGAACCTGGCGGGCACCGAGGTGTGGCTGCGCGTGCGCGACAACGGCCCCGGCATCGAAGCCGACCGGCTGCAACGCATCTTCAGCCCCTTCTACACCTCGAAGTCCAGCGGGACGGGTCTCGGCCTGGCGATCTCCAAGAAGCTGGTGGACGCCCACGGCGGCTCCATCGAGGTGCAGTCGAGCCCTGGGGAGGGCACGGAGTTCGTGCTGGCCTTCCCCAAGCGCACCGGGGCGCTGGCTTAGGAGGTGCGTGGAATGCAAGCCGAACGCGTCCATACTTGTCCCTGGAGCCGCGAACCCGCGGGAGGGCTGGCTGTGAGCGACCAAGACTGGGACGACGAGCGCGAGCCGCGCAAGCGCCGGCGCAAGCGGCGAGGGCGCAGAAGCGAGAAACGCGCGCGTCACGAAGAGCGTGAAGAACCCAACGAAGAGTGGGAGCAGACGCCGGAGGTGCTGCTCTCACCGGAAGAGCAGGCATGGCGCCGCGCCCAGCGGCTGGCAGACGAGAAGGCCAGGCTGGTCTCCGAAGATCTCTGGATCCTGATCGTGTGCGGGGTGTTGATCGTTGCCATGCCCCCGCTGGGCATCATCCTCACGATCTGCTGGGGGCGGCGGCCCCTGAAGCGCGCCTACCAGCTCTTCATCCTGCCCAGGCTGCGCGACAAGTTCATCGAGCAGGAGGTGGAAAAGGAAGTCGCGGCCACTCTCAGCCACGAGCGTCAGCTGATGGAGAGCCAGCACGCGCGCTCCATGCAGCAGCTCTCCGCCTCCATCGCACACGAGATCCGCAATCCGATCACGGCTGCCAAGAGCCTGGTGCAGCAGATGGAGGAGGACCCGCGGCGCTCCGAGAACGTCGAGTACGCGCGGGTGGCGCTGGAGGAGCTGCAGCGGGTCGAGCGCTCGGTCTCCCATCTGCTGCGCTTCGCGCGAGACGAGGAGATGGGCTTGGCGGAGGTCTCACTGGCCGACGTGATCGAATCCGCGCTGGAGACCTTCCGCGACCGCGTCGAGCGCAGCGGCGTCGTGCTCGAGCATCAGCTCGAAACCGACGGGCGCCTGCGCGGCGATCCCGAGAAGTTGCGCCGCGTGATCATCAACCTGGTGGGCAACGCCATCGACGCCCTCGAAGAGAGCGGCACTCCCGAGCCGCACATCGCCGTCAGCATGGGGGAGAACCTCGCCGGTACCGACGTCTGGGTTCGCGTTCAGGACAACGGCCCCGGCGTCTCCCGCGAGGCGCGGGAGCGGCTCTTCAGCCCCTTCTATACCTCCAAGCCCAACGGCACGGGCCTGGGCCTGGCCATCTGCCGCAAGGTCGTGGACGCCCACGGCGGCAGCATCGAGGTGGGTTCCACACCGGGCTCGGGAGCGGAGTTCCTGCTCACCTTCCCCAAGGCCGGTGCTCCGGGCGAGGCAGGCTGATGACCGCGCGCGTTCTGGTCGTCGAAGACGAGAAGGCCATTCAGCTGGCCCTGTCGGGTCTGCTGCGTCGCCAGGGCTACGAGGTGGAGGTGGCCGCGACGGGCGACGGCGCCATCTCCGTGCTGAACGAAACGGCCTTCGACCTGGTGCTCACGGATCTCGCGCTGGGCCGCGGCGCCTCGGGCATGGACGTGCTGCGAGCGGCCAAGGATCTGCGTCCCGAGACGGTGGTGGTGATGATCACCGCCTACGGCTCCGAGACCATCGCCGTTGAGGCCATGAAGGCGGGCGCTGAGGACTACGTGCCCAAGCCCTTCGACAACGACGAGATCCGTCTCGTCGTCCAACGCGCCCTCGAGCGCACGCGCCTGGAGCGAGAGAACCGCTTGCTGCTGGAGCAGGTGCAGCGCCAGTACGGCTTCGAGAAACTGATCGGCTCGGGCCCTGCCATGCGCGCCGTATTCGAGACGCTCCAGAAGGTGGCGGAGACGGACCTCACGGTGCTGGTGCGGGGCGAGAGCGGCACGGGCAAGGAGCTCGTGGCCCAGGCGCTGCACAACCGCAGCTCTCGCCGCAAGCGTCCCTTCGTGGCCGTGAACTGCGCGGCCATCAGCCGCGAACTCGTCGAGAGCGAGCTCTTCGGCCACGAAAAAGGCGCCTTCACCGGTGCCGACGCTCGCCGGCTGGGGCGCTTCGAAGCAGCCGACGCTGGCACCATCTTCCTGGACGAGATCGGCGACATGGCGCCGGAAACCCAGGCCAAGGTCCTGCGTGTGCTCCAGGAGCGCTCCCTCGAGCGCGTCGGCGGCACCAAGCCCATCGAAGTGGACGTGCGAGTTGTGGCGGCGACGCACCGCAATCTCGAAGAGGATGTGAAGGAGGGGCGCTTCCGCGAAGACCTCTATTACCGGCTCAAGGTGGTGGAGCTGGACTTGCCGCCGCTGCGCGAGCGCCGCGAAGACGTGCCCGCCCTGGTCCACCGCTTCCTCGAGAACGTGACCGAGCGCCTCGGGCGCGACAAGAAGCGCATCAGCGAAGAGGCGCTGGCGCGCCTCGCCCGCCACAGCTGGCCGGGCAACGTGCGCGAGCTGCTGAACGTGATCGAGCAGGCGTCCGTACTGGCGCCGGGCCCCGAGATCGACGCGGGCGACCTGCATCTCCCTGAGGAGGAGGCGGGCGCTGCTGCGTCTTTGGTGGACGTCTCGGGCCTCGGCTTCGGCGATGCCAAGAAGCGCGTGGTCGAGAGCTTCGAACGAGACTTCCTGCTCGCTGCCCTGCGCAGCCACGACGGAAACATCTCCCGCACCGCCGAGTCCATCGGGATGGTGCGGCAGAGCCTCCAGCAGAAGATCCGCGAGCTGGGTCTGCGCTCGGAGGACTGGACGTCGGCCGACTGAAGGGTCGGCGCGAGAACTGGATCAATGGTGACTGAGAAAGGAGACACCCGATGACGTATGAACCCCGAGACAGGCCCCGGAGCCTATTCGCCCGCTTTCGAAACCTGCTGACCGGCATGTTCTCGATCTGGATGCGCGATAGCGAGGTGCAGAACCCGCGTGCCGTCTACGAGCAGGCCATCAACGAGAAGACCAAGCAGTACCACCAGCTCAAGGAGGCGGTGGCCGGAATTCTCTACATGCGCAACAAGCTCGAGGCCGAGATCACGGAGCGCCGCGCCGAGATCGCCCGCCTGCACGACGATGTGCGCCGCGCCGTACGTCGCCGCCGCGACGACCTCTCGGTGGTGCTGATCGCGCAGAAGCAGGAGCGTATGGAGGAGCTGGAGCGCGCCGAGCGTGAGCTCGACGGCGTGAAGACCGAGGCCGAGGAGGCCAAGCAGAACCTGATCCGTTTCCGCGAAGAGATCCGTGGCCTGGTGCGCGAGAAGAGCCGCATGCTGGCCACCCTGGCCAACGCCCAGTCGCGGCGGCGCATCCAGCAGGCCCTGGAAGGCCTGTCGGTAGACGCCGAGATGAAGGCGTTGGAGGGCGTGCGTGAGCACATCGCCCGCATCGCCACCGAGGGCACCCTCGAGCGGGAGCTGGCGGGCGACAGCGCGTCGCGTACGCGCCTGCGCGCCATCCGCGACGAGGCCCGCGAGGATGCCGCCCGCAAGGAGCTGGCCGAGCTGAAGCAGCAGCTGTTGCCCGAGGCGACGCCCACCGCGGTGCCCGAAAACGGGCGAGAAGTCCCCGTCGCGGCGCTCTAGACTGTTGCGAGGCCGCGCCGCTCCGCAGCCTTGGCGGAGCGGCGCCAGGCTGAGGGAGCGCCGTGGTCGCCATTGTCGTCGCCTTCGCGTTGCTGATAATGGGGGTCGGCCTGGTCGGTGTCGCAGCCCCCGCGCGAGTGATCGCCTTCACGCGATTCTGGCAGAACCCCGGGGCACTCTGGCTCGCGGCTGGAATTCGCGTCGCCATGGGCGTGGCCTTGTACCTGGTGGCGCCGGAGACCCGGGCTCCCCAGGTCTTCCAGGCCTTCGGGATCCTCGTGGTCGTGGCCGGCGTCCTGCTGCCCTTCTTGGGCCGCGAACGCATCGGCCGCCTGATCGACTGGTGGGCAGCACTGCCGGAGGGGATGATCCGCGGCTGGGCCCTGTTCGCCGTGCTGCTGGGTGTGCTGATCCTCTACGGCCTCGGCGGCTAGCTCCGCCGGTTATCGGCCGGCTTCGCCGCCCTGCCGGCACGGCAAGCCTACGGCTTGCCTTTGGCGCCTTGGACCACTCTCCTGCCTCGGAGCGGCGCCGCGCCGATTCCCGGCCAGATCCTCAGCATCCCGAAGCCGGCGCGCACGCAGATCCACACCCCGGTCACCAGCCACACGCTGGCCAGGGACTCCGCCCCCCACAGCAGCGCCAGCCCCACGCCCGTGGCCGTGAGCATGGCGTTGCGCAGGAAGCGGTAGTCGCGGGTGCCCCAGTGGATGCCGTCGGTCACGAAGGACAGGGCGTTCAAGGGCTGTGCCGCGGCAAGCAGGCGCCAGGAGGTAGAGAAGAGGGGCTGTGCAGATGCCGGCACGAGGAGCGCGGCCGTGAGGCCTTCGCCCGCCAGCATGAGAGCCGACAGGGCGACGCCGGTCACGAGGCCCCAGGTGCATGCGACCCCCGCCACGCGCCGCGCCAGCGCCACGCGCTCGGCGCCCAGGAAGTAGCCGACCAGGCTTTGGGCGGATGCGGCGTAGGCATCGAGCACGAAGGCGGTGAGCAGCCAGACCTGGCGCACGACCTGGTGGGCAGCGCCCGCGTCTGCCCCCAGACGCGTCGAGGTGCGCGTCGCCAGCAGCAGGAAGACAGTGAGGAGCCCCGTGCGCAGGACGAGGTCTCGGCCTACCACCAGCAGGGCCGGTGCCTGGCCCCAGGGTACCCGCGCCGCCAGGCCGAGATTTCCGCGCACGGCGGCGACCGCCCAGATCGCGCCGATCCACTGGCCCACGACCGAGGCCCAGGCGGCTCCGGCCACGCCCAGCGCGGGCAACGGACCCGCTCCGAAGATGAGCAGCGGGTCGAGGCCGGCGTTCACGAGGTTGGCAGCGGTCGCCACCCACAGCGGGGTGCGCATGTCCTGGACACCGCGCAGTGCTCCGAAGGCGGCCAAGGTTACGAGTACCGCGGGTGCGCTCAGCAGGCGCACCGCCAGGTAGCTCTCCATGCTGCCGCGCACGGCGTCGTCGTCTGCCATGAACGCCGAGAGCGCTCCCAGGTTGGGCCAGAGCAGCAGTGCCAGCCCGGCACCGATGGCAAAGGCCAGGGCCAGGGCGAGGCTCGCCGCATTGCGGGCAGCCTCGTCGTCCGCCCGGCCCAGCGCATGGGCCACCTCGGTCTGGGTTCCGATGCCCAGGAAGTTGAAGACCCAGAAGAAACTCGAGAGCAGCGTGGTGGCGGCACCGAGGGCGGCGAGCTCCGCCGCCCCGAGACGCGCCACGAAGAAGGTGTCGACGATGCCGGCCACCGGCTCGGCCAGCATCGAGAAGAGCACGGGGATGGTGAGTGCGATGAGGGTCCGGTGCGGGCGCGAGACGAAGGCGTGCCGATCGGCTTCGTTGCCAGGGCTGGCCGTCGACACGTGCGCTGTCAGGCGTCCTGGTGGCGCTTGACTTCGATGGTCTCGTAGCCCATCGGGGCCTCCTTCAGCTGTAGCGGGCCTCGCCGCCCTTCGACTCCCCGTGGTTCTCGACGGCGTAGCTCAGGTCGGCGAGGAAGGTGTCCACCACGCGGTCGTGCTCGGGGGACACCATCAGGTGGAGTGCGTCCGGGCTCTTCTGGCGGTCGAGGTGCCAGCCCTTCTCGTCCATGACATCGCCGATGGCGAAGATGTCGACGCCCTCTGAGCCGAAGGAGAACACGCTCATCACCGGCTCTCCCCAGACGTGCAGGCCGGGAATCGCCGCGATGCCCTGCTGGAGCCGGCGGGTGGCGTCGCGCACGCGGCCAGCCAGCTCGAGGTAACCGCTCTCGCCGAGGTGGTTCATGATCGCCCAGGCTGCGGCGATGGGCGCGGCGGGTCGGGCGCCCGCCATGGCGAAGGAAGCGTAGATCCCGCCGGGCCAGCGGTCCCAGAAGAAGAGCTGGTTCTTCTTCAGGCTCTGGTCCTCCCGATGCAGGATCACCGAGGCGCCCTTGGTGCAGTAGCCGTACTTGTGGACATCCGCCGAGAGCGTGGTCACGCCGGGCACGCGGAAATCGAAGGGCGGAATCGGCTCGCCGAGTCGCTCGTAGAAGGGCAGCATGAAGCCACCCAGACAGGCGTCGGTGTGGAACGAGATGCCGCGCTCCGCCGCCATGCCGGCCAGCTCGGGGATCGGGTCTACGGTTCCGAAGGGGTAGTTGGGGGCGGAGCCCACGAGCAGCACCGTGTTCTCGTTGACGAGCTTCGCCGCCTCGTCGACGCGCGCGCGATGATCGCTGTCGAGGGGCACCTGGTGCAGCTCGATCGCCAGGTACTTGGCCGCCTTGGCGAAGGCCGGGTGGGCCGAGAAGGGCACTACCATCTCGGGCTTCTCGACGCCGCGCTCTCTGCGCGCCCGCTCCCGCGCTGAGAGCACGCCCATGATGATCGACTCGGTGCCCCCGGAAGTCATGGCGCCACCGCAGCCGTCGGGTGCGTTCAGCAGCCCGCCGGTCATCGAGACGACGTCGACCTCCATCTCGCGCAGGCTCGGGAAGCGGAAGGGATTGAGCGCGTTCTCGAACATGTAGAGCTCGTTGGCCGCCCGCAGCATCTCGTCCACCGCCTCGCCGGCGGGGTAGATCAGGCTCCAGGTGCGCGCGCCCTTCCAGTCGGCGTCGGCAGCCTTCCGCTCCTTCATGCGGGAGAGGACTTCTTCCCGCGCCATGCCCTGCTTGGGAAGCTCCATGTCTGCCCTCCAGATTGGAGGGCTCATCTTACGCGTGGCGGGCGCGCGGGAATAGGCCGGCGTCAGGCGGCCAGGCCGCCGGCCAGCGAGCCCACGACGGAGCCCATGAAGCGCTCCACCTCCGACTCGGGCCGCGCGGAGAACTTCATCCGGGCGATCATGTGGGCGGCGCCGATGCTGATGCGGGCGCCGTCCTCGGGCGCGATCTCGGGAGAGATGGACCCCTCGCCCTGGCCCCGCTCCAGCGTCGTGGCCAGCAGGTCGACGATCTCCTGCTCGAAGGCCAGGTAGCGCGGCCAGATCTCGTCGCGCACCGCGTTGCTCCAGGCGAGCCAGACTCGCGCATGATCGGGATGGCTGTCGACCGAGGCGGCGAACTCTCGGGCGTGAGCCAAGATCGCTGCGGGGGCCGACCGCGGGACGGCATGCACCCGGCGTCCGAGCTCGAGGTAGAAGCGCTGCACTTCTCCGAGCACCGCCTCCACCAACGCGGGGCGGTTCTCGAAGTAGACGAAGACGGTGGGCACCGAGACACCGGCCTCGGCCGCAACCTCGGCGTGCCGGCCAGCGCCCAGGCCGCGCCGGGCGAACACGCGCAGCGCGCATGTCAGCAGCTGGGCGCGCCGCTGCTCGGGCGGCAGCCGCGGGGCGCGCTGAGACCGCTCGACGCGGGGCTCATAACTCATTGGATTCGATCAGGATAATATTTATTGACAATAAACTCAATAGAGGGGCATGCTGTGTTTCGTTCGAGCCTCGAAGCCCCGAGGCCGATGGAGGCCCCATGAGCACCTTCGACCGCTACGAGATGCCCACCGATCCGGACTGGAAGATTCCCGGCGCCTTCGACAGCCACTTCCGCTGGGAGTACGACGACGGCCGGGCCGACCTCCTGAACCTCTACCGCAAGGGCAAGAAGCTGCAGTGGAACGCGGAAGACCGCATCGACTGGTCCCAGGATCTGGATCCCGAGAATCCGGAGGGCCTGCCGGACGAGTCGATCCCGATCTTCGGCTGGGACGGCTTCGCAAAGCTCACGGAGAAGGAGAAGGCGAACGTTCGCCGCCACTACCAGTCCTGGCAGCTGTCGCAGTTCATGCACGGTGAGCAGGGCGCCCTCATCTGCACCGCGAAGATCGTGCAGCAGGTGCCCCACATGGACGCCAAGTACTACGCCGCCACCCAGGTGGTGGACGAGGCTCGTCACGTGGAGGCCTACTCGCGCCTGCTGCACGACAAGTTCGAGCTGGCCTACCCGATCAACCCGCCGCTCAAGTCGCTGCTCGACAACATCCTGCAGGACTCGCGCTGGGACATGACCTACCTGGGCATGCAGATCCTGATCGAAGGGCTGGCCCTGGCCGCCTTCCAGCTGATTCGAGATGGAGCCACGAACCCGCTGGCGGCCTCGGTGAACGCCTACGTCATGCAAGACGAGGCGCGCCATGTGGCCTTCGGCCGGCTGGCCCTGCGCGACTTCTACCCCAAGCTCACCGCGAAGGAGCGCGACGAGCGCGAGGAGTTCGTGGTCGAGGCCTGCTACCTGATGCGCGATCGCTTCCTGGCCGAAGAGGTGTGGGAGCAGCTGGGCCTGCCCGTCCAGGAGTGCATGGCGCACACCGACCAGTCGGAGTGGATGGCGGAGTTCCGCTCCTTCCTGTTCACGCGCATCGTGCCCAACATCAAGACGATTGGCCTCTGGGGCCCGCGCATCCAGAAGGCCTATGCCGACATGGGCATCCTGGGCTTCGCCGACGTCGACGCCGAGGCGCTCCAGGCCGACGACGAGCGCGTGGCTGAGGAGTTCGACCGCCACCACGGCATCCGCCCGGAGTCGCTGCAGGGCTAACTCGGGCTCGGAACCCGTTCCCGCGCCAGAGAGGATCCCGCTTCCCCCGCTGGCGGGCTGGGTGTAAAGTGCGCTTCGCGGAACGACCCACTTCGGAGGTGCCCGTGATCGACGTGAGCCCTGCGATCGCTTCGAGGCCCCTGCTGCTTCTCTGCGCCGGGATCCTGGCCGCCTGCGCCTCGACCAACACGGCTCCGCCCCAGCTCGGCGCGGAGGAGAGCTTCGACGGGTTGAGAGCGGTCGAGAACTCCCGGGCCAGCGCGGCCTGGATGCGGCCCGACCTCGACCTGTCCCTTTACACGAAGGTGCGTCTCGAGGGTGCCGGAATCGAGTTCCGCCCGGTGCGGGGCGCCGGCGGCTCGCGCTCCCAGGGCGCCTTCCCCATCAGCGAGGCCCAGGAGGCTCAGCTGGTCGAGATCGTGGCGGGGGCCTTTCGCGAAGAGCTCGCCAGGTCCGAGCGTTTCGAGCTGGTCGAGGCCAACGGGCCCGACGTGCTCACACTGTGGGGAGGACTGCTCGACGTGGTCTCTTTCGTTCCGCCGCAGCAGGCCGGCCGGGGCGACGTCTTCCTGAGAAGCGTGGGCGAAGCCACCCTGGTGATCGAGCTGCGAGATTCGCTCAGCCGCGCCACCCTGGCGCGGGTGATGGATCGACGCGCCGCGAATCGCGTATCCAGCGTGTCCTTCTCCAGCCCGGTCACGAACTGGGCCGAGGTGCGCCGGGTGGCCAGGGAGTGGGCCCGCCTGGTGAGAACCCGGCTCGATGCCGCGGCCGACTGGAAGCTCGCGGGCGGATGATCGAGGCATTGCGCCGGCGAGCCGTGACGCAGCGCAGATCCCGCGCGCTCGCCGTCTGCCTGGTCGTGGTCCTGGTCTGCAGCTGTAGCCGGGGCTTCGTTTTCGAGCAGGAAGACATCATCGTCGAGCGCAGCCCCGGCCCGGCCTACGACCAGCTCTTTCCCTACTACGCCGAGATCTGCGCGGTCAGCCAGTTCCGCTCGGTGAAAAAGGGCTTCGGGGGCGTCCCGGGCCACGCCGTCATGTACCTGAAGGGCGCCTGCGTGGACGAGAGCACGCCCTTCCCCCAGCTGCGTCGCTGCCGCCGCGTGGCCACGGATCGGGAAGATCCCGAGCATGGGGCGGGAGTCAGCGTAAATCGCTGGTTCCGCAACGTGAACTGGGTCGGGACTCCCGGGCGGGCGCTGTTCTATGCCGGCAACCTGGAGCCCGGCCAGCGGCTGACCCAGGAGCACATGGAAGCCACCGTTCGAGACGCCATCGATCAAGGCGTCTACCGGGGCGTCGAGCTGCACGAATACCCGACGCCGGAAGCGGAGCGCAGCCTCGAGGACTTCGTGACGCGCCAGTCGCTGGCTACCGATTTCGCGCTCCAGTACGGCCGTAGCGTCTTCTGTGCCCGCATTCCCATCACCGAGGAGATGCTCGTCGAGGCGATGGACTTCCTCAACGAGAAGAACGAGGAGTACGCCACCGGGGAGGCCGACTACGAGTGGAGTGGCTTCTCCGACAACTGCGTCCACACCCTGCGCAATGCCTTGGCGGCGGCCGGGGTCTGGGAGCCGCTCTCGGTGCGGGCCATCAAGTTCCGCCAGATCTTCAACCTGGCGATTCCCGCCAACGAGTTCGTGAACCTGGCCCGGCTGGGTACCGAGGGGCCCATCGACGACTTCGGCAAGATCTACGGGAACCAGGTGCAGCGGGAGGCTCTGCTCGACTTCGATTGGCTTCCCACCCGGCACGGCGCACTGGTCAAGACGCTCCCGGTGCACACGCCCAACGAAGTCTACGACACCACCTTCCGCATCTTCTTGCTCCAGTCGCCCTTGCGTCAGGGGCAGATGCGCCACGCCCTGCGCCTGCTCTCGGACGAGCGCTTCGTGGACCTGGAGGCGGATCTGCGGCATTTCGCCGCACTCTACGACGGTATCCTGGCGGAGCGTCACGACGAGGGACTCGGGCTCGCCAGCCTGCGCGGAGACCGCTATCGGCGGCTGCGGCGCCGCTACTATGCGTACATCGAGGAGCAGCGCGCGGAGGTCGCGGCCATGCTCGCCCGTCTTCCCGGGCTGCGCCAGCCGGGGCTCGCGGAGCTCTCACCCCGAGACTGATCGCTTGCCCCGGCGCGGGCTGCTCCTCTAGCGGGTAGGATTCCGGCCATGAGAACCCAGCTCTCCGCTCTGCTCGTCCTGGCGGCCGTCGCCACGGCCTGCTCCAGCGTGCGCACCAACCACGACTTCGACCCGAACACGAACTTCTCGGCTTGGCGCACCTACGCCTGGTTCCCGAGCGGCTCGCCAGCCACGGGCGATCCCCGCCTCGACAACCCGCTGCTCCACGGCCGCATCGAGGCCGCCGTCGACCGCGCCCTGGCTGCGGATGGCTACGTCCGGGTGGAGGACGCCACGCCCGACTTCTTCGTGAACTACCACCTCTCCACCGAGCAGCAACTCGACGTGC
>Ga0255057_10001267_pt1 | contig 14385 bp, 12 predicted proteins | sample Cases_109_6_MG_FD_189022 | JGI IMG/M metagenome (GOLD analysis project Ga0255057, IMG submission 189022) | Seawater microbial communities from Amundsen Gulf, Northwest Territories, Canada - Cases_109_6 | ecosystem: Environmental > Aquatic > Marine > Gulf | place: Canada: Northwest Territories... | reverse complement strand
GCCGGATTCTACTCGCGGTTGGCGCTCCTGGCGTCGCCTAGGTGCTGGATGAGGGTAAAAACCTACGGTTTTGCGGCTACGGGGCTAGTCAGTAGGGGTCGATCTCGCTACCAACTGCCGCGTCGGGGGGGGAGGGGAGACCATGCGCATCGGTGATGTTCGTGTGGGCGACGCTGAGCCGCTCGCCTTGATCTCGGGCCTCAACGTGATCGAGAGCCGCGATGCGACCCTCGAGTGCGCGCTGGCGGTCCAGGGCGTGGCCGATCGCCACGGCGTGCCGGTGGTCTTCAAGGCCTCTTTCGACAAGGCCAACCGCACCAGCCGCGACTCCTTCCGTGGCCCCGGCCTGGACGAGGGCCTGCGCGTGCTTTCCGAGGTCAAGAAGCAGACGGGTCTTCCGATCTTGACGGACGTGCACGAGATCGGTCAGGCCAAGATCGTGGCGGAGGTTGCGGACTGTCTCCAGGTCCCGGCTTTCCTCGCCCGTCAGACCGACCTGATCGCAGCCTGCGCCGCGACCGGTCGTGCCCTCAACATCAAGAAGGCCCAGTTCATGGCGCCCCGCGACACCTGGCATGCCGCCGAGAAGGCGCGCAGCTTCGGCTGCGAGAACGTGTTGGTGACCGAGCGCGGAACTTCCTTCGGCCACAACGATTTGATCGTGGATTTCCGTGGCTTCGCGCTGATGCGCGAGGCCGCGCCGCTGTGCTTCGACGCGACCCACGCCGCGCAGCACCCCGGCGCGGGCGAGCGCGCGAGCCGCGGCACCCGCAGCAATGTTTCCCCCCTGGCCCGGGCCGCTGTAGCGACTGGGGTCGACGCACTCTTCGTGGAGGTGCATCCGGATCCGGAGCGCGCGCCGTGCGATGCACAGTGCCAGCTCCGCATCGAAGACCTGGATCGCCTGCTGACGGACGTGTGCGTCATCGCCGAGGTCTTGCCGTCTTCGGCGGCTACCGACGCCTGAAAGCCTCACCCCCAGGGGGGTAGAATGAAAGCGATCGTCCTCAGCGCGGGGCAGGGCAAGCGCCTGCTCCCGCTCACTGCCCGTGAGCCGAAGTGTCTGCTGCGGGTGGACGAGTCTCACTGCGTTCTCGAGCACCAGCTCGAGGCGATCGCGCGCTGCGGCATCGGCCGCGCGACGGTCGTCGTCGGCTTCGGAGCCCGCCAGGTCGAGTCCTTCGTCCGCAGCCTGATGATCCCCGGCCTCCAGGTCGAAACGCTCTACAACCCCTTCTATACGCTGAGCGACAACCTGGCCACCTGCTGGCTGGCGCGCCAGCTGATGGACGACGACTTCGTGCTGCTCAACGGCGACACGCTGTTCGAGGACTCCGTGCTGATGCAGCTGCTGGACGCGAGGCCCGAGGACATCAGGATCGCGGTCGACCAGAAGCCCAGCTACGACGACGATGACATGAAGGTCTCGGTCGATTCGGACGGCGAGCTCATGGCCATTGGCAAGGATCTTCAGCCCGAGCTCGTAAATGGCGAGTCGATCGGCATGCTCTGCTTCCGCGGTTCCGGGCCCAAGCTCTTCTGTGAGGCACTGGAAGCCACGATTCGTGCGCCGGGAGCTCTCCAGGCGTGGTACCTCTCCGTGATCAACGAGATCGCACAGGACGCGGCGGTGCAGACCGCGTCGGTGCGGGGGCTGTGGTGGCGGGAGATCGACTCGCCCGAAGACCTGGAAGACGTGCGTCGGAGCCTCTTGCGGCAGCAGGGGGCGGCGGACGCGTCCCCATGCCCCGCTCCGGAGCGGTGAGCCCGGCGAGCGAGCCCATCCGCGCGCGCCGCCTCGGCCTCACCTTCAATCTCTACGTCAGCCGGGAGACGCTGCTCCCCACCGCATTCGGTCTCTTCGGGCTCACGGCCGTCGTGTTGACGGCCTCCCTGATCGACCTCTCGGACCTGTTCATCAACCGCGCCGTGCCGGGCGACGCGGTGGCCAAGCTGCTCTTCTTCCAGGCCTTCCCGGTGATGGGCCGCATGCTCCCCTTCGCCCTGTTGCTGGGCTGCCTGGTGGCGCTGGGTCGCCTCGCCGCGGACCTCGAGATCCTGGCCCTCGAGGCATCGGGCGTCGCGGCTCTCCGGCTGATCGGTCCCGTGGTTCTGCTCTCGCTGCTGGTGAGCCTGGTGGGCCTGCTCTTTTCAGTCCATGTCACGCCGTGGGCCGGGCGGCACTTGGACGCCACGCTCGCGGAGGTGTCGCGCAACACACCCTGGGCCCAGATCGAGTCGGGCAAGCGCGTGGGCTTCGCGGACTGGCGGCTCCAGGCCCGGGAGGTGTCGCCCGAGGGAGACCAGCTCACGAGCGTGAATCTCTGGGTCCCGGCTCTCGGCGAGACGGTCTTCGCGCGCTCGGGTTCGCTCGCAACCAGTGGCGACGGCAGCCTCGAGATCACGCTGCAAGACGGACGCGTGGTTTTCGCGCCCGACACCGAGAAGGACTTTGCCAAGCAGATCCACTTCGAGCACGCGACGACGTTGCTGCCCGAGGAGTCGACCGGGCTGGTCCGCGACAAGAACGACCGCATCGCCACCATGACCCTGGACGAGCTCGTCAGGGAGGCCGAGCGCTACAAGGCGAAGTATCCCTACACGCCGGATGCGGCGATCGAGCTGCAGAAACGTTTCGCGTATCCGGGAACGACGCTGGTGTTCGGCCTGCTGGCGGTGCCGCTCTTCCTCGCCCGTCGCAAACTCTCGCGTTCGAGCGGTGGGCTCGCCGCCTTGCTGCTCACCCTCGCCTATTACGCTCTGATGGAGTTCTCGGAGGGGCTCATCGTGGCCAGGGTCATCAGCCCGGCCTTCGGCGCCTGGTTGCCGAACCTGCTGCTGCTCGCGGTGGCGGGGCTGCTGCTGCTGCGAACCCTGCTCGACCGCCGCTTGGGTAGCGATCCCTCCCGAGGGCGCCGGCCGAATCAGGCGGTCGGCGGAGGCGGCCGCGGCCGGCCGCATCGCCACGCGCTGCCGCGCTACGTAGGCGGACGCGCGCTCCAGCTCCTCGCCCTCTCCTTTGCGGTCCTGTTCGTGGCCTACTTCCTGATCGACATGATGAACCGGATGTCGTGGTTCTCGAAGTACGGCGCGACTGGCCTCGAGATCCTCCGCTTCTACTCGGCCCGCGTCTGGCTGCTCGCCTCGCGCGCGGTGCCCATGGCGATCCTGATCGGAACCGCGCTCACGGTGAGCCTGCTGGCCGCCGAGGGCGAGCTGCTGGGCATGCGCGCCTGCGGGATCCCGGCGCCGCGGGCCCTGGTGCCGGCGCTGCTGATCGCGTTGTTGATCGCGCCCGGCTACTTCTTGCTCAACAACGTGGTGCTGCCGCGTTCGAATGCCTTCGCGGACTACGTGAAGGAGACGGAGATCAAGGAAGTGCACTACCGGGAGCGTCGCGAGAAGCGAAAGGTGGGCTACCGCAAACGCAGCGGCAATCAGCTCTTCGAGGCCGACATCTTCGATCCCGAAGCTGGGCAGGCCCAGGGCATAGCGCTCTTCGAGCTGGGCAAGGGAGGCCTTCCCACGAGTCGCACCGACGCCGTGCACGCGCGTCACATCGGCCAGGGCTGGTGGCGGCTGACTGCGCCTAGCCGCCTCGAAGTCGGGCCCGATCGCATCGATCGGGTGGTGCCCTCGCGACACGCTCTGCTCGGCGACACCGCGGAGGCCGGCGTCGATACGGCCCACCTGTCGGTCCGCGAGCTCTCACAGGAGATCGCCGCGGTCGAGGCCGACGGCTTCGACGCCGCCAAGTTTCGCGTGGAGTTCCACAAGCGGTTGGCCGAGCCCTGGGCGTGCCTGGTGCTGCCGGCCCTGGTGCTCTTCTTCGCGGCGGGGGGGCCGCCCTTTGCCACTCCTGCCCAGACGCTGCTCGTGAGCGCGGTGATCGGCATCGTCTACATGCTGTCCGTGGCGGTGGGAGTTTCGCTGGGTAGTGGCGGCGCGCTGCCCCCGCTGGTGGGTGCGTGGGCGCCGATCGGGGTCTTCAGCCTGCTCACGGCTGCTGCCGGCGTGCGACTCCTGCGCCGACTTTAGTCACCCTGCTTCCGGTATGATGCCGCCCAGGAGGCCCGGTATGCAGCGCGAGATCTTCGGTGAGGAGCACGAGCTCTTCCGCGCGCAGTTCCGTCGCTTCGCCGATGCCGAGATCGCGCCCAAGGTCGAGAAGTGGAACCGCGAGGGCAGCAGCGATCGCGAGACCTGGCGCCGGGCCGGTGAGGAGGGCTTTCTCGGGGCCAATGCTCCCGAGGAATTCGGCGGCGCCGGCGGCGACTTCCTCTTCGACGTGGTCGTCATCGAGGAGATGGCGCGACTGCGCGCTCACGCCATGATGATCTCGCTGCACTCCGACATCTGCATGCCCTACTTGAAGCAGTACGGCAGCCAGGAGCAGAAGCGCCGCTACCTGGCGCCGGCGATCCGGGGGGAATCGCTTCTCGCCATCGCCATGACCGAGCCCAGCACCGGCTCGGACCTCGCCGGCGTGCAGACGCGCGCCATCCGCGACGGCGATCACTACCTGTTGAACGGCTCCAAGACCTTCATCTCGAACGGCCAGATCTGCGATCTGTGCATCGTGGTGGCCAAGACGGATCCTACCGCCGAGCCTCCCCACGACGGCATCAGCCTGCTGCTGGTGGAGGCGAGCACACCGGGCTTCGTGCGCGGTCGCAACCTCGAGAAGCTGGGACTCAAGGGCCAGGACACCAGTGAGCTCTTCTTCCAGGACTGCCGCGTGCCGCTGGAGAACCTGCTCGGCGTCGAGGGCCAGGGCTTCCGCATGCTCATGAATCAGCTCCAGCAGGAGCGCCTGAGCATCGCGGTCGGCTCGATCGCGTCGTGCCGACAGTCCCTGGAAGACACCATCGCCTACGTGAAGCAGCGCGAGGTCTTCGGCCAGCGCCTGGCCGGTTTCCAGAACACCCAGTTCGTGCTGGCCGAGTTGGCCACCGAGGTGGAGATCGGCCAGGCCTTCGTGGACAAGCTGTGCGCTGCCCATGTACGGGGCGAGGAGATCGTCTCCGGAGTCAGCATGGCCAAGTGGTGGACCTCGGAGCTGCAGAAGCGCCTGTCGGCGCAGTGCCTCCAGCTCCACGGGGGCTACGGCTTCATGAGCGAGTACCCGATCTCGGGCGACTACGCCGACGCCGCCGTGCAGTCGATCTACGCCGGTTCCAACGAGATCATGAAGCTCATCATCGCGCGCCGGCTCGGACTCGAGTGACGACAGGCGCCAGCGCAGCGGTGCCGCTGCTGGCCGCTGCGATGCTTGCCTCCGCCTCCCTCGCGTCCGCGGCGACGGACAGTGAGCTCGTGGCCGAACGCATCAGCGAAGCGAACGTCGCCGAGCGCCAGATCGGCGGGCCCGATGCGATCGGTGGCATCGGCGACTGGTACCTGGCGAACGATCTGGTCGAGGTGGTGGTAGACGACCCTTCGCGGCGCCACTCCACCCTCAACCACGGCGGCACCATCGTCGACGCCGGGGTGCGGGGGCGAGACGGCGACGACCAGTTCTCACGTCTCTTCCCCCTGGTGAATCTCGACCAGCGTGTGTTCCTGAACCTCGACAGCGCGCGAGCCGAGGTGGACCCGGCCGGAGGCAGCGCGCGCCTGGTGGTCTCGGGCAGTCGCAGCCTCGACTCGGTGCAGCGTCCGGGCTTGCGGGGCTTCTTCGACCCCCTGGTACCGGAAGCGGAAGCGCTCGCCGGGGTCTTCGCCGAGACTGAATACCTCGTGCGTCCGGGCGAGCCCTTCGTCCACATCACCACGCGCCTGCGCAATGACGGAGCTAGCGCGGCTCCGGTCTTCTCCTACGGCGAGGTATGGATGCGCGGTGGCCGCAGCATGCGTTCCTTCGTGAGCGACACGCTCCAGCCGGCGCGCTCCCCGGGCTTTCACCACAAGAGCTTCGATCGCAGCAACATCCTCGGCTCCGGCGAAGCGATGGCGCCCTTCACATTCGTCGCGATGTCGGGAGTCCACGGCTTCCCTCCGATTACCTACGCCGTCTTCTCTCCCGAGCGCACCCAGCGCGGACTCTGGAGCTTCGGGGTGACGGGCAAGCACGTGAACCTGATCAGCGCCTTGCTCTTCGATCCAAGCTGGGACGCACTCGGGGTCTGGCGCCTGCTGCGGGCGACCCGGGAAGAGCTCGCCCCCGGCGAGGAGTGGGTCTACCGGCGCCGCCTGCTGATCGTCCCCGGCAGCCACGTGGCCACGGCGACCGACCTGATCTTCCCGTTGTTGGGCGTGGCCGACGGGGCCAGTGGTATCTCGCTGCGGGTCGAGCCGCGGGGAGTGCGCGCCGCCGCGCTGGTGGAGCGCGCCGCCGACGGCGCCCCGGTGACGCAGCTGGCTCCGGGGTCGGACGGGCGCGTGCGGGCGTTGCTGCCGCCGGGGGAGTACCGGCTCACGCTGCGCGCCGAGCAGCGCGCGCCCCAGCAGCTCGAGTTCAGCGTCGCAGCGGGCCGCTTCAGCGAGGTCTCGGCCACGATCCCCGGCACCGGCCGGCTCCACTTCGAACGACCCTTCACCGACGGGGGAGGCGGTCGTGTGATCGTCCGGGGCCTGGGCGAAACCCCCGACCCGATCTTCGGCGACGAGCTGCTCGACTTCCGCGTGGACGGCAAGCGTCCGAGCAGCGGCAGCGAGACCCGCAACCTCTATTTCCTGGGCAACGACCGGGACCCGCGCAGCGTCGAGGTCGCGCCCGGACGCTATCAGCTGACGGCCACGCGCGGCCCCGCCTACAGCATCGCCCAGATCGAGCTGGAGGTTGCAGACGCGGATAGCGAGCTGCAAGTGCCCTCCTTCGAGCTGCGCCAGGTGTTGGCGTTGCAGGGGGTGGTGGGCGCCGACCTGCACGTTCACGCGCAGGCGAGCGACGATTCGCAGACCTCCAACGAGGCACGGCTCGCGAGCTTCGTCGCCGAGGGCGTGGACGTCATGGTCAGCACGGACCACGACCACGTGGCCAGCTTCCAGTCCGCCATCCAGAGCCTTGCGCTCAGCGGGCGCATCCACGTACGCACGGGGGTCGAGGTCACGAGCAGCGCGCCCAGCCCAGAGGCGCCGTGGACCCTCGGACACCACAACGCCTGGCCGGTGGCCTACCGTCCCGAGCTCCACCGCAAGGGTGCACCTGTCAGCCAGGAGCCGAGCCTGGCCGAGCTCTATGCCCGGCTGCGCAGCGACCACGGCGCTCAGGTGCTGCAGCTCAACCACGCACTGGACAGCGACGGCGGGACCGCGCAGGGACGCTTCCTCAGCCATCTGGGCAGCGCGGGCAAGCCCTATGACCCCTCGCGTCCGATCGCCGAGTACCCGAACCGCCTGCTGCTCGAGCGGGCCTCGGACCGGCACACGCGCGCCATCGACTTCGACGCCATGGAGATCATGAACGGGCGCAAGTTCCCCCAGTATCTCGCCCTGCGCGAGGTCTGGTACTCGCTGCTGCGCCAGGGCTTTCGGCGCACCGCCACCGGGAACTCCGATACCCATGATCTCGGCGACGAATCGGGCTATCCGCGCAACTACGTCTACGTCGATGGCCTGGCCCCGGCCGATCCCGGCTTCGACGCAGCCTTCGACCGCGCGATCCGCGAGGGCAGGAGCTTCGTCACGACCGGCCCCCTGATCGCCGCCTTCCGTGTCAACGAGGGGCGCATGGGGGACATCGTGGCCGCGCCGGACGGAGAGGTGAGTGTCGAGCTGGCCGTTGCGGCTGCGCCCTGGGTTCCGGTGGACGAGGTGCGCCTGCTCGTCAACGGGGAAGTGGCCCGGGTCTTCCGCGAGCTCGCAGAGCCCGAGGAAATCTTGCGCCTGCGTCGGACCGAGCGCCTGCAGTTCACGGATGACGCCTTCGTCACGCTCGAAGCGGGCGCTCCGCTCGACATCGAGTCCAATCCCTGGCTCTGGGAGCGAGGCGGCAGCTACGCCGTGGTGGCCGGCCGCTTCGTGTCCCAGGCCGTCAGCAATCCGATCTACGTCGACGTGGATGGCAACGGTCGCTTCGACGCGCCGGGGCTTGCGGCCGCAGCGAATCCGCAGCGGCGGCTGCTGTGGACCAGTCTTGCGATCGTGGCGCTGGCCGGGGCCTGGTTCGCGCTGCGTCAGCGCGCCGGCCGGGTACCCAGCCGCCGCCGGTGAACTCCCTGCGCCCGGTGAAGGCGGCTGCGCTGCGCTGGCATCGGCCGGAAGCACTCGGACCGGAACGCTTCGAGAAGCTGCGGCCGCGGCTGCTGCGCCTGGCCTCGGAGCCCAGCGAAGCGCTCTACGTAGCCAAGCGTCGCGCGCTCTACCGCGTAGAGGACGACGAGCTCGGCGCCGTCGCCATCAAGGAGATCCGCAGCCAGGGCCTGGCCCGCGCACTCTGGTTCCGTTTCGCGAGGCAGCACCCCGCGCTGCGGGAGTTCCGCGTGGGTGCGGCCTTCGAGGCGCGCGGGGGACCCACCCACGAGTTCTTCGCGGTGGCCATCGAGCGCTCGGGCCCGGGCATCCAGCGGGGACTGCTCTTCTTCCGCTGGCTCGACGACGCCGTCGACCTGACCCAGCAGCTGCGGCACAGCGCCGGAAAACCGGCGCACGCCCTGCTCGCCAACGTAGCTCGCGGTCTGGCCGCCCACGCGCGTCTCGGCCTGGTGCACGGGCGCCACGCGCCGGGGAACCTGCTGCTGCTGCCGCGTCCGGGCGGCATCGAGGTTCTGGCCATCGACTTCGCCTACGCCTCTCTGGGCCCCGGCTTCGACGAGGCGGGCTACGTCGGCGACGTTTCCCGCGTGGCGCACCACCTGGTCGAGTTCGGCCTGTGCTCGCGGCCCACGGCTCGCGAATTCCTGGAGCTCTGCGCAGAGGAGGTGGCCGAGGCAGACGACGTCGGCCGGGTGCTCGGCCTGCTGGCAGCGGACACGGACCGGCGCCTGGAGCAAAGAGGCGTTGCGCCGCTCTGCGCTGGCCGTTAACGGGCCGAGCCGCCGGAGCGCGGCGTGCGGACGACGTAGTTCCCGCGCTTCTCGTCGTACTCGAGCTCCAGCTGCCCCTTGCCGCGCAGGTTCTCGAGCAGATCTGCGAAGCGGGCGTGCCCGAGGTACTCCTCGTTGAAGCCCGGATACACGCGCCGCACCGTCTGCTTCACCATCGATCCCCAGACCGTGTCGTAGTCGCGCTCCAGGGAGCGGACGATTTCCACCAGCTGCTCGCCTGCATCCTCGGACCGGCCGCTCTGACGGGTGCGACTCTGCTTGGGACGATCCTCGTGATGGCGCACCAGATCGTCGTAGTAGATGAATTCGTCGCAGCTCCCGATCAGGAGGTCGGAGGTCGAGTTCTTGATGCCGACGCCGATCACCCGCTTGTCGTTCTCCTTCAGCTTGGCGACGACCGGCGAAAAGTCGCTGTCTCCGGACAGCAGCGCGAAGATGTCGATGTGGGATTTCTGGTAGCAGAGGTCCAGCGCATCCACGACCATGTGGATGTCGGCGCTGTTCTTGCCGCTGACCTTGGACTGGGGGATGTCCACGAGCACCACGCCGTGCTTGTGGAACTCGCGGACCGACTCGCGGTACTTGCCCCAGTCGCCATAGGCGCGCTTGAAGACGATCCGGCCCTTCTCGAGCAGGCGCCGCAGCACCATGTCGATCTGGAACTTGCCCTTGCGCAGGTTGCGGGCGCCGATCGCGAGGTTCTCGTGGTCGACGAAGACGGCGATCCGCGGCTCTTCGGCCAAGCGTCTCTCCAGGGCCGGGCCCGTCTCTGCGGGGCCGGGCTCAATCGGGCCGAGGCTAGGCGGACTCGGACTCCTCGTCCGGTTCCTCGCCTTCAGCGAACCCGTAGCCGGCGAGGTCGTCGGCACTTGCCACCTGGGTGCCTTCAGAGCGGGCGGACTCGCGCTCGACCCGCTTTTCCCGCTTCATCGCGGCCTTCTCGGCCTTCTTGGCTTCGCGCTGGCGCTTCAGTACTGCTGTTCTGCTCTTACGTGCCATGAGCTGATCTCGGTGGATGGGCCGGCAGGGTGCCGGCACGGGGCCGGTGGTGCAAAACCGCCGTGGGGACGCAGAGTTTAGCCATCCCGGCGCGAGGGGCCAGCCGCAGACGTTTCTTCCCCGCGGGGAATCTTCGGACGCTGGGAAGATTCGCGAACCGATCCGAAATGGCCGGGGTCTGTCTCGATGAATTCGCGGTTTTCCAAGAGTCACGGGTCGCTCCCATCGACCCCTCCTCGGGACGGCGAGTCCCTGGCGCTTTCCTCGGTGCCCAGGAACTCGCCGTTCCTTTTTTGCGGCGACGCTTCGGACGAACGCCGACTGCGCGACCCGCCCACGGGTGCGGCCCCGGAGCTCGGATAAGCTCTGGTCGTCGTGGCCACGCTGACACTGATTCGACATGGCGAGACCCAGGCCAACCTGGATGGGGTCTGGCACGGGTCGACGGATACACCGCTCACCGAGCGTGGCCTGGCCCAGGCCCAGCGAGTCGCCGGCTGGGCCGCAGATGCCTGCCGCGACGCCGTCGCGCTCTACTCGAGCCCGCTGCAGCGCGCCCGACGCACCGCCGAGGCGGTGGCGGCGGGTCTGGGCCGAGAGCTCTGCCTGGATCCGGACCTGGCGGAATACGACCTGGGGAATTGGGAGGGCAAGAGCTACGCCGCCCTCTACGAGGAGCACCAGCTCTGGCAGCACATGAAGCGCGACCCGGACTTCGCGCCGCATGGTGGGGAGAGTCCGCGTGAGGTGACCGAGCGTTTCAGCGGCGCGCTGCTGCGCATCGGCGCCGCCCACCGCGGCCAACGCGTGATCGTCGTAACCCACGGCGGCGCCCTTTCCATGGGCCTCGCCCATCTTCTCGACGGCGACTACACGGCGTGGGGCAAGGTGATGGACAACTGCGCGGTCAGCGAGCTCGAGGTGTACCCGCGGCCCTCGATGACGAGCTTCAATCAGACGGACCACCTCGAGGGGATCTAGGCGTGCCGGGCCGAAGGGATCCAGACGTGTCGGACGACGGGCCCTTCGACGCTGCTGTCGAGATCCCGATCGAGGATTCGCTGGATCTGCACCGCTTCCGGCCGGCGGAGATCGGCGAGGTGGTGGACGCCTACCTCGAGGCTGCCCACGAGAAGGGCCTGCGCGAGTTGCGCCTGATCCACGGTCGCGGCCGGGGCGTGCAGCGCAACCGCGTGCGGGTGCATCTGGAGCGAAGCCCGCTCGTGGAGCACTTCGAAGACGCTCCCGGCGACCGGGGCGGTTGGGGGGCCACGCTGGTCTGGCTGCGGGCCCGCTAGCGCAGCCGCTCGGCGCGTTCGGCCTCGAGGGTGCGGACGCTGAAGATCTCGTCGGAGACGGGGCTCTGGTAGTCGATCTCTCGGAAGACCAGCAGGGAGCGGTGGCCGGTCTGGTGGTTCGTGGCCTCGATTCGCCGCGGGGTCCAGAAGCCGTCGATCTGCTCGACGTCGCGTACCTCGAAGGTCTTGAGCGCTGCGCCCTTCGGGTCGAAGAACTCGATGCGGCGTCGCAGCAGGGTGTCGGTGTCGACCCAGCTCACGATGCGCCCGTAGCCCAGCTGCTTCGCCAGCTCCTCCGTGACGGGCAGCTGCTCGAGCTTCACCAGGTTGCGCCCGTCGAGCTTCTCTGTTCCGAGCTTCTTCCAGTTGAATTCGCCGATCTCGAAGCGGTCTTCCTTCTTGAGGTCCTCGAAGCTGAACTCACTGCCCAGGAAGCTCTCGCCGCGGTTCGGGTTCGCGATGCGCTGAGCGCGTTTGCGCTCGGGCCAGTAGTACCACTGGTCGTCCTGGCGCGAGGTGTCGAAGTGGTCGTGGGCCAGAAAGGCCGTGTTCTTCATCTCGGGCGGGGAGAGTGCAAAGAGCGCCAGCCAACGCGAGTCCGGCTGGAGCTTCCAGAAGAGCAGCAGGCGACGCACCCGCGGCTTGCGCTCCGCGTCGATCAGCGTGAGCTCTGCCACACGGGAGGCCTGGCTGGGCCGGGGGCGTTCGTTCAGCGCCTTCGCGATGTCGACGGCGCTGGGTTCTTCCTCCACCGCGGCCGATCCGCTTGCCAGCGCGAGCCCCGCGAGGAGGCAGAGGGTCAGACGCTTCACGGCAGCTGCGGGGGCCCGGGCGCGCGCTCGAGGGCGTCGATGCGAGTGCTGAGCTCGGCATCGCGGGTCGTCCGCCGCAGGTCGAGGCCGCTGCGTAGCAGGGCCGCTCGGGTTCGGGGACCCAGGCCGGACCACCAGCGCTCGGCGTCGGCGCCCTCGGCGGCCAGTGTGATCCGGCGCAGCTCGCTGCGCAGTCGCAGGCTGTCGAGGTCGTCTTCCCGCGCGACCCGCAGGCGGTAGCGAGTCAGCTGTGCACGGCTGCCGCTGCGTCGCAGCTGGGCCTCGGCGACCCGACGTTCGGCGTCCCGCGCGCTCTGGCTCATACGCACCCGAGCCTCGAAGCGCCGCTGTGTGACGAAGGCCTCGAGCCGCCGGGAAGCCGCAGCACTGGCCTGGGGCTGGGAAAGCGTCGCCGCGGCCTGCGGCGGGAACGTGCTGGTGCGGCCGCCAGCGCCGGCGGGGCTCGCCAGGAAGACAAGGAGCAGGAATCCGTGGATGGCGCGGGTCATCGCTCGGCGTCGAGGGTAGGATGGGACGGTGCCCGCCGCTCTCGTCGCCGCGTCGGCTGCACACCTCCGGCTGGCCCGCGCCCGGGAGTGGCTCGCCCGTCGCAAGCCGGCGGAGCAGGTCCTCGTCGTAGCGCCAAGCTTCGACGCCGCCCATGAGCTGCTGCGCGAGACGGCGGCAATGCTGGGGGCATCCTTTGGCTGGCAGCGTGCGACTCTCGGCGCGCTTGCTGCGCGCATCGCACAGCCCAGGCTGATGGCACGCGGCCTGGTTCCCGTGGGCCGGCTCGCGTCGGAGGCGGTGGCGGCGCGGGTGCTGGATCGGCTTCGCCCCGCGGGTGGCCTGGGGCGCTACGCCCCGGTGGCCGATCTACCGGGCTTCGCGCGCGCCGTGGCCGGGGTGCTCGAGGAGCTGCGCATGGCGGGCGTCGAGGCCGCCGCCGCAGACATCGTGCCCGAGCTCGCGAGCTTCCTGACCGAGCAGCAGGCCGAGCTCGAGCGCGCGGGTCTGGCGGACCGCCCCGCCGTCTATCGCTGTGCCATCGACGCGCTGCGTGCCGGGGAGGCGGCGGCCGGAGTGGGGCACGCACTGCTGCTGCTCGATCTGCCCCTGCACACCACGCTTGCCGCGGAGTTCGTGCAGGCCCTGGCCGGCCGCGCCCCCGACCTGCTGGCGACGCTACCGGCCGGCGACCCGCGCAGCGCCCATGTGCTGGAGCAAGCGCTTGCGGCGCTCGAGGGCGTGGAAGTCGAACGCGAAGATCTCGCGGGTGGACCGGCCGGCTCGCTGGCCACGCTCCAGTCGAATCTGTTCGAGACGTCGCGCAGTGCGTTTGCGAACTCGCCCCCGTCTCGGCCTCTCGACGCCCAGGTGCGGCTCTTCAACGCGCCAGGCGAGAGCCGGGAGTGCGTGGAGATCGCCCGCCGCCTGTTGGCTTTCGCGCGCGAGGGAATGCCCTTCGACCGCATGGCGATCCTGCTGCGCTCACCCGAGGAATACCGTCCGCACCTGGTCGAGGCCCTGGAGCGCGCGAAGATCCCGGCCCACTTCGCGCGGGGTGCCGTGCTGCCCGATCCCGCCGGCCGCGCCTTCATGGCACTGCTGGCGTGCGTGGGCGAGGGGCTCTCGGCCCGGCGCTTCGCCGAGTATCTGTCGCTGGGCCAGGTGCCCGACGCCACGCCTGCCGGGGCACCCCCCGAGGCCCCGCGCGCGAGTGAGCGTTGGGTCGCGCCCGACGAAGAGCTGGTTCCCGATGCGGTGGCGCGTGCGCTGGAAGCGGGGCTCGCGGAGCTCGGCGCCGCAGCAGCGAGCAAGGAGGCTGGCTCCGGGGTGGGAGTCGAGGCTCCGGTGCGTCAGGGCACGCTGCGTGCTCCACGCCGCTGGGAGCAGCTGCTGGTGGATGCCGCCGTGATCGGCGGGCGCGAGCGCTGGGAGCGCCGGCTCGCGGGCCTCGACGCGGAGCTGGAGCGCGGCATCGGCGCGCTGGAGGACCCGGAGGATCCGGCTCGCGAGCGCCAGATCCGTCGTCTGGCGGACCTGCGCAGCCTGCGCGACTACGCGCTGCCCCTGCTCGACTCGCTGGCGGAGCTGCCGGCCGCCGCGTCCTGGGCCGAATGGCTCGACGCGCTCTCGGCCCTGGCCAGTCGCGCGCTGCGCAGCCCTGCGCGGGTGCTTTCGGTGCTGGCAGAGCTGGCGCCGATGGCGGAGGTGGGGCCGGTGAGCCTGGCCGAGGTGGCTCTGGTGCTCTCGCGCCGCTTGCTCGAGCTGGCGGTCCCAGCCGCG
>Ga0255057_10001266_pt1 | contig 14390 bp, 11 predicted proteins | sample Cases_109_6_MG_FD_189022 | JGI IMG/M metagenome (GOLD analysis project Ga0255057, IMG submission 189022) | Seawater microbial communities from Amundsen Gulf, Northwest Territories, Canada - Cases_109_6 | ecosystem: Environmental > Aquatic > Marine > Gulf | place: Canada: Northwest Territories... | reverse complement strand
GGCTTCGCCATGGTGCTGACGGTGATGATCCCGGTGCGCCGCATCTTCGGCCTCGAGGCCTACATCACCGACTATCACTTCGAGAACATGTCGAGGTTCCTGCTGCTCACCTCGATCATCGTGGGCTACGCCTACGTATCCGAGTACTTCATGGCCTGGTACAGCGGCGTCGAGGCCGAGCAGAGCGCCTTCTGGCTGCGAGCCTTCGGCCCCTACTGGATCTCCACCTGGATCATGATCCTCTGCAACGGGGTGTTCCCGCAGATCCTGTGGTTCAAGAAGCTGCGCACCCACATCCCGACGCTCTTCGTGCTCTCGATCCTGATCAACATCGGCATGTGGTTCGAGCGCTACGTCATCATCATCACGGGGCTCTCGCGCGAGTACGACCCGGCGGTCTGGGGCGTCTACACACCCAGTCCCGCGGAGCTCGGCATCGTGGCCGGGAGCTTCGCCTTCTTCGGGCTGCTCTTCCTGCTCTTCATCAAGATCTTCCCGGTCGTGGCCATCGCCGAGATGAAGGAGATCGCGATCCACGAGAAGGCCCACGGAGGCAGCCACTGATGCCGAAGCTGGTGGCCGTCTTCGACCTTCCCAACGAGATTGCCGAGGCCGCGACGCGCCTGCGCGGGCGTGGCTACGACAAGCTCGAGACCTACGCCCCCGCGCCCTTCCCCGAGGTAGACGACGCCGTAATCGAGAAGCCCAGCGGTGTGCGCCTCTTCACCCTGATCGGCGGTCTCACTGGTGTGGTCACGGGTTACGCCCTCACGATCTGGATGGCCAACGACTGGCAGATCATGCTGGGAGGCAAGCCCTTCAGCTCGATTCCGCCTTACACGATCATCGCCTTCGAGCTGACGATCCTCTTCGGTGGTCTGCTCACGGCGCTGGGCATGTTCATCTACGGCAGGCTCTATCCCCGCAAGCTCGACCCTGAGTACAGCCCGCGCTTCTCCGCCGATGAATTCGGCCTCGTGGTCGAGTGCCGCCCCCGCGACGTCGTTGAGATCGACGACCTGCTGCGCAGCCTGGGCGCCAAGGAGGTGACCCTTGTCGAGGGGTAGGGCCGGTTTCGCCGCGCTGGTGGCACTCTTCGCGGGGAGCAGCGTCGGGTGCTGGGAGCAGTGGTCGAACGACTGGTTCCCACAGATGAAATGGCAGATCGCCGTGCAGCCTTTCGAGCGAACCATGCACGATGGCAAGGCCGACCTCTTCCTGCCGCCCGACGGAGCGCTGGCGGTGGGTGCGGAGCCCGAGTTCGACCCCAACGACGATGCCGCCGCCAACGCCCTGGTGAATCCGCGGCCCCCGAGCCTCGACTCGCTCGAGAACGGGCGCGCCCAGTTCGAGACCTTTTGCAGCACCTGTCACGGCGCCAGCGGCATGGGGGATGGCCCGGTCAGCATGCTGGGCCCGATCCAGGGGCCCTTCGCCGCCGTGTTGCCGATCGCCGGGCCGGCCAGCATCGCTCGTGCGCGCAGTGACGGCCATCTCTTCGCGACGATCCGCTACGGGCGCAGGCGAATGCCCTCCTACCAGCGCATCTGGGCGGGGGACCGCTGGGACATCGTGAACTACATGCGATACCTGAACGGCCAACGCGGCGTCGCCGTGCAGCAAGGAGCCAACCCGTGAACGCGCTGAGCGCCGAGCGCGCGAATCCGCGAGAGCTGCCGCGCGAGCTGCTCGCCGTGTGTGGCGTACTGGTCGCGATCGGTGTGCTTTCGTTCGCCGCGGGCCTGGTCACCGATCCGGCCACAGCCTGGCGCGCCTACCACGTGAACTTCCTGTACTGGGCGGGGCTCGGGCAGGGCGGTCTGGTGGTGGCCTGCGCACTGGTGATCGTCGGCGCGCGCTGGGCCGGCCCTGTGCGCCATGTGGCCGAGGGGCTCGCCGCCTGGGCACCCGTCACCTTCCTGCTGTGTGCGGTGGGCTTCCTGGGCCGGGAATACGTCTTCGAGAACTGGATCCACGGGGCGCCGCCGCCGAAGCAGCATTGGCTCACCGCCGGACGCGTCTACCTGACGGATCTCGCCATCCTGGGCGCGCTGGCCCTGCTCTCGCTCTCCTTCCTGCGCGCCTCCTTCCGGCCGGCCATGCACGGCGTGGCCGAGCGCGTGACCCGGGCCAAGGGCTTCTTCGAGAGCTGGACGCGCGACTGGAAGGGGGACGACGCCGAGCGCGAGGCCTCCGCCGCGAAGCTGAAGCGCCTCGCCCCGATCATCGCCCTGACCTACGCCTTCGGCTACGGCCTCTTCGGCACGGACCAGGTGATGTCGCTCACCCCGACCTGGTTCTCGAACATCTTCCCCTGGTATTTCGCCTGGGGCGGCTTCCTGTGTGGTGTGGCGGCGACGGCCCTGCTCTGCACGCTGCTGCGTCGCACCCCGGGCTGGCAGGAAGAGATCACCAAGCCGCGCATGCACGATCTCGGCAAGATGCTCTTCGCCTTCTCCATCTTCTGGATGTATCTCTTCTTCTCCCAGTACCTGGTGATCTGGTTCGGCAACCTGCCGGAAGAGACGCAGTTCTTCCAGCTGCGGCTCGGCTCCCAGTTCCTGCAGGACACCTGGACCTGGCAGGCTACGCGCCTGAACGAGCCCTACGTAAAGCTCTCCCTGGCCGCCTGGGTGGCGTGCTGGTGGGTCCCCTTCTGGGTGCTGTTGGGTCAGGTACCGAAGCAGACCCCGAAGATCCTGGGCACGGTCGCTGCCATCGTACTGCTGGGTTTCTGGCTGGAGCGCAACGTGCTGGTGTGGCCTTCCCTGGCACCCCAGGACGACACCCAGTGGCGGCAGCCCATCGCGATCGGCATCGCCTTGGGCTTCCTGGGTGCCTTCGCCGCGGTGCAGCTGATCTTCACTCGCGTCTTTCCGACGCTGCCGCTGCCTGTCCGCGACTGAGCGCGGCGCCAGCTCGACTGAGCGCGCCGCGACCGAACCTTGGCTGCGCTGACACTGCGGGGGGCCGCGCTACGCTGCCGTCGTGGACCGGTTCGGACCCGAGGCCGAGCGTTTTCCCCTGCGCCATCGTCCCGACGGGGTCGTGCTGGGCCGTGATGGCTTTCAGCACCCGCGCAACAGCCGCGGCCACGCCGAGCACTTCACACCCTACGCCGACCTGACCCACCTGGCGGTTTCGGAGCGCCAGGTGTGGATCGCGACGCGCCAGGGTCTTTTCGTGCTGCCGCGCTCGCTCTTCGCGCAGCGCGACGATCCCGAACGGCTGGTGGAGGCGCTGGTGCGCCACGTGGGAGAGGCGCCCGGCGGAGGGGCGCGCTTGGCTCGCATGGCGTCTCTCGACGCCCTGGCCCGTCACCCCAAGGCTCCGATCGCCACCTGGACCCTCGCGGCGGTGTGCGTCGTCGCCTACCTGATGGAGCTGGCGGCGACCACCACGGTGTTCACGGTCGGCTCTTTCAGCCCCACCCTGGTGATGCACGGCGATACGTGGAGGCTGATCACGGCCAATCTTTTGCACGGGTTCGGTCTGCACCTGGCGGTGAACCTGTTGGGGCTGCTGGTGGTGGGTCGCCTGCTGGAACGTCTGGTTGGGACGATGCGGACGGTGGGCGTGATGGGTGTCTCGGCGCTTGGCTCCATGCTGGCCAGCGGGCTGCTGCTGGAAGGCCCGGTCGTCGGGGTTTCGGGTGTCGTGTTCGGCCTGGCCGGCGCGGTGCTCTGGCTCGAGCTGCGGCGCTCGGAAGAAATCCCCGCCTGGTGGCGTTTCCCCCGGGTGCTGCGGCGTTTCCTGATCGTCGCCCTGATCGTCGACGTCGCACTGGGCTTTGTACTGCCCTTCATTGCCGGCGCTGCCCACCTCGGCGGCTTTTTGTCGGGGGTGGCGGCGGTCGCGTTGATGACGCGGCCGGGGAGCCTCGGTGCCTCCGCGAGCACGCCCGCCCGGGCGCTGGCCGCGGCGGTCATCGGGCTCACCGTGCTCGCGGTCGGACGCGCGAGCTGGGAAGTGATGCGCGCCCCGGACTTCCCGGCCCGCCACGCCGCACGGCTCTCGAGCATCCCGGAGATCGCCCCGGGCGAACTCAACGATCATGCCTGGCGCATCGCCATCGACCCCCAGGCTAGCCGCGCCCAGATGAAATCCGCGCTGCGCCTGGCCGAGCGGGCCGTGGCGGAGACGAGTGGCGAGGACGCGGCCCTGCTCGACACGCTGGCCGAGGTGCAGTTCCAGCTTGGCCGTGCCGATCTCGCGATCCAGATCATCGACGAGGCCATCGCCCGAGAGCCCGGCGAATCCTACTACCGGGAGCAGCGGCGTCGCTTCACCGGGCAACGCCCGGCCTACGACCGGCCGCCCGACCCGGCCCTGCGGCTGCGGCCGAATCTGGACGACCCGGAGCTTCCCCCCGACGGCGAGGGCATGACCGTCTGAGGATTTTTGGCCGGTTGTCGGCCGACTGGCGCCGCCCTGCCGGCACGGCAAGCCTGCGGCTTGCCTCTGTCGCCGCTCGGGCTCAGCCGGTCATCGACGGACTCATGGGGTGATTTCGTCGCCGTCGTCCGGGACGAGAATGCGGCCGTCGAAGCTGTCGTCGACGACGCCGGTGATCTGGATGTCGTAGACCGGAGGCGGCCGTAGCCGCACCAGGACGAGGGTTTCGACGCCCGCCTGGCTGGCCAGGCCGCCCACCGCGTCGATCGAGGTGTGGAGGCCCGCCTCTCGCGCGAGACGATCCGGGTCGACGTCGAGGCCGATTTGCTCGGCGAGCTCGGCGTCGGGGATGAACGCGGCTTCGTGCACAAGCAGCTGTGCCCCCCGGGTAAAATCCACTAGCGGACCATGGGCCCAGCCGGTGGGCGCGACGACAGCGGCCCGGCCCCCAGCCTCGAAGCGCCAGGCCAGGGCCGGCACGGGGCCCCCGGGGAGGGCCGCTGCGCGCACGGTCAGCTCTCCGCGGGCCTCGGACCAGCCCTCGCCGACTTCGAGGGCCGTGAAGCGGGCGCCCGCTTCGGGAAGCCCCAGCGCGGCGGCGCGGGCTGCAGTCCCGGCCGCGTGTGTGGCCTGCAGGCCCGCTACGAGCTGTTGCGTACCGGCTGGCCCCACCACCCGCAGCGGCTGGTCTCGCCCGCCGAGCCAGCCGGTGAGCAGCAGGTCATCGAGGCCCACCACGTTCTCCGGCAGGGTGCTGCTCAGATACACGGTGGCGGGTTGCGCTACCGGGATCTCGGCCCCGCGCAGCGCCTCGGCCACTCCGCGCCCCGCATCCACCAGCAGCAGGTCTTCTCCCAGGCCCAGGGCGATGCTGGGGCCCAGGCGGTTGTGGTTCTCGTAGGCGCCCCCAGTGCCCACGGTCACGACGGTGAGCCGGGGGAAGCTGCGAGTCTCCAGCGGCCTCGCGCCCGCCATGACGCGGTCCGCGCGCCAGGCGGCGCAGGTGAGAAACCAGCTCCCCATGGCGATGCCCGCCACCAGGAAGAACCCGAGCAGCCGGATCTGGGTCATCGCCGGAGGCGTGCGCTCGCGCGTCGCCCCGCGACGGCGGCGGCGCTGCCAGGCGCTCGGGCGCGGGTGCGCGGTGTCATGCGAAGACGACGGTCTTGTTGCCGTGCACCAGCACGCGGTCCTCGAGGTGCCAGCGCACGGCGCGGCAGAGCACGCTGCGCTCCACGTCGCGGCCCTTCTCCACGAGGTCCGCGCTCGAGTGGCGGTGCGAGGTGCGCTCGACGCCCTGCTCGATGATGGGCCCCTCGTCCAGGTCCAGGGTGGCGTAGTGGGCGGTGGCGCCGATCAGCTTGACCCCGCGTGCAGCGGCCTGGTGGTAGGGCCGCGCGCCGCTGAAGGCCGGGAGAAAGGAGTGATGGATGTTGATCACGGGCCGGTCGAAGCGATCGAGGAAGTCGCTCGAGAGCACCTGCATGTAGCGAGCCAGCACCACCAAGTCGATGCTGTGCTCGCCCAGCAAGGCCAGCTGCTTTTCCTCCTGGGAGGCCTTGGTTTCTCTCGTGATCGGCATCTCGTAGTAGGAGATGCCGAACTGGGCGGCGGCTCCCGCCTGGTCGGGGTGGTTGCTCACGATGAGCGGGATCTCGCAGGGCATTTCCCCGGCCTGGTGGCGGAGCAGCAGGTCGTACAGACAGTGCCCCGTCTTCGACACGAAGATCGCGACCCGCTTGGTTCGGTCCCCATATTCGAGGCGCCAGCTCAAGGACATACGCTCGGCCACCTCGCGGACAGCCGCTTCGAGAGCCGTGCGGTCCACGTGGAGCTCCGACAGGTCGAAGTGGATGCGCTGGAAGAAGAGCCCGGCCTCGCGGTCGGTGTGCTGGTCCGCCTCGAGAATATTGGCGCCGTGGCCGTACAGGAGCTGAGCCAGGGCCGCGACGATGCCCCGCCGATCCGGGCAGCAGACCAGCAGAGTGGCCGTCTGAGAGGCGGGGGGAGCCGGCATGGAGCGGGAGTGTATCGCCGCTGGTGGCTCCCCGGGCGGTCGGATAAGGTGTTCTACAGGGGGTCACACTCGCCCCCGAGTCCGGGCTTGAGCACCATTGGGGTGCTCGGGTCTAGGGCGTCCCGGAGGGGTGGTAACGGCGACTACCCTGCAAACCGGGACTGGAAGCGAGGTCTGGGCCTCGCTGGGAGTCGAATACGCCGGCTTAGGAGGTGAATCGGTGAAACATCAACGTACTACGGCGAGTGAGGTGACGGCGTCCTAACGCCATACCGGTACGCCTTGAACCAGTCTCGGTGTTGCTAGGGATGCAAGTTCCCAGTGTCACCGCTCCCGGGAGTGCGGATGTCGTAGCCGCTTCAGCTCCCGGGGGCTCTGGTCCGGCGCCCCGCCAGGTGCCCCCAGCCCCTTTCTCCGGCTTCCTGCACATCTGCTGCACCCGAAACCCACGCGGCCCGCGTCCGCGCCGACTTGCCGTCCGCCTGCGGTGATTCGCGCCACAGAGCGCTCGCCGGCTCGCGCCGATCAGAAGCCAGCCGACGCAGCGATGTCGCGCGCGGGACGGCGCAGGTGTCGGATGCTCGTCGCGGAAGTTCCGGCGGCGGCCCACTCCCCACTTGGTGCCTGCGCCGCTCCGCGCGCTTCATCCGGTTCGGCCGGTTATCGGCCGGCTTCGCCGCCCTGCCGGCACGGCAAGCCTTCGGCTTGCCTATGTCGCCGTTGCGGCTTGCCTCGGTCGGGCGTCTTGGCTCACGCCCGACCCCCCAAGGGGTCCTGGCGGTTGCATATACTGGGCGCGTGACGAAGCCCTCCGCGAGCCGGGACGAGCTCACGCCCCTTTCGCTGCTGGAGCGGACTGTCCGGGTCTTCCCCGACCAGACCGCCGTGGTCTACGGCGATCGGCGCTGGAGCTGGGTGGACTTCGCCGACCTGGTGAGCCGCTTTGCCGGCGCACTGCTGCGGGCCGGGGTGGAACCGGGAGACCGGGTGGCCGTGCTCGCGCCCAACGTTCCCGCGCTGCTGGCCGCCCATTTCGCGGTGCTGCGGGTTCGTGGCGCCCTGGTGGCCATCAACACCCGCCTCTCTCCGGAGGAGGTGGGCTACATCCTGGACCACTCGGGGGCGAAGGTCGTGCTGGTCGACCCGGAGCTGGCCTCGCGGGTCAGCGACGCCCCCGGGTCGCGAGTGTCCCGGCCGAGGCTGGTGAATCTCGAGGACCCGGTGGCCGGCTTTGCGACGCAGCCCCTGGACGGTCCCAGCTTCGAGGAGTTTCTCGACGGCGCCGACCCGGTTCCGGTCACGGGCGGGATCGACGACGAAAACCGCATCACCTCCATCAACTACACCTCGGGTACCACGGGCCGACCCAAGGGCGTGATGTACACGCACCGAGGCGCGTATCTAAACGCCCTGGGCGAGGTGCTGGTGCACCGGCTGGACCGCGACTCGACCTTTCTCTGGACCCTGCCTCTATTTCACTGCAACGGCTGGTGCTTTCCATGGGCGGTCACCGCTGCCGGCGGCACCCACGTGATGCTGCGCACGATCGAGCCGGCGCGAATCCTCGAGCTGGTGCGCCAGGAGCGCGTCACCCACTTCAACGGTGCGCCCACGGTGCTGCTGATGCTGGCGGAGGCGCCCGAGGCCGCTGGGGTTCGTTTCGATCCGCCGGTGCGTGTTGCCACGGGGGGCTCGCCGCCCTCTCCGACTCTGCTTGCGCGCATGGAGGAGTTGGGTGTGATCGTGACCCATCTGTACGGTCTCACGGAGACCTACGGTCCCCACGTCTACTGCGAAATGCAGAAGGAGTGGGAAGAGCTCGATCTCCAGGGCCGCGCACGTGTGATGGCGCGCCAGGGTGTGCCCTATCACATCGCCACCCATCTGCGCGTCGTCGACTCCGACATGGGGGACGTTCCCGCCGACGGCGAGAGTATGGGAGAGGTGGTGATGCGCGGGAACAACGTGATGAAGGGCTACTTCGAGGATCCGCAGGCCACCGCGGAGGCCTTTCGGGGTGGCTGGTTCCACTCGGGCGACATCGGGGTCGTGCACCCGGACGGTTACATCGAGCTGCGCGATCGCAAGAAGGACATCATCATCAGCGGCGGCGAGAACATTTCTACGATCGAGGTGGAGCACGCGATCGTGAAACACCCCGCGGTGCTCGAGTGCGCAGTCGTCGCCATGCCGCACGAGAAGTGGGGCGAGGTGCCCAAGGCCTTCGTCTCTCTGCGGCCAGGGGAGAGCCTCGACGAGCGGGAGCTGATCGACTTCTGCCGTCAGCAGCTGGCGCACTTCAAATGCCCGAAGGCGGTGGAGTTCACCGAGCTGCCCAAGACGTCGACGGGGAAGATCCAGAAGTTCCGGTTGCGGGAGAAGGAGTGGGCAGGGCGCGAGAAGCGCATCGCCTAGGGCTGTCGCTGGGACGCTCTACTGCAGGCGTGGCGCGACGAAGCTGAGCTCGCCGTTTTGCCATTCGACCTGGCGGCGGCGCATGGCGTCCGATAGGGCGACACCGGAGACGCCCTCTGCCTGGAAGCGCTGGCCGATGGCGCCGGCCACTTCCTGGCGCTCTGGCGTGCCGAGGTAGTCCCAACTCGGGTGCAGGCGGCCCACGAAGACCGGTTGACCGGCCTGTTCGGCCCGGTAGCCCGACTCGAGGAAGGGCGAGATAGCCGCCAGGTCCTCCTGGGAGTAGATGGCGCCGCTCCAGCCCGAGGGGAGCCACAAGAACGCCGCCAGCAGGATCCCGACGGCCAGCATGCCCAGCAGGGCCTGGCGCAGCGAGATTCCCCAGCCCGGCGCCGCTGTGCTGTGCGCGCTTTCGGTGCGGGGTTGGGGGCGGGGGGCTGCGCCCTGCAGGCGCCCGGCGCCGGGTCCCGGGCTTGCCAGTCGCGACAGGTTGCGTGTCTTGACCTCGGAGACGTGGAAGGCGGCGTCGTACTCGCTGTCTGCGAAGAGCTTGCGAGCGAGCGCGGTCATCTCTCGCGTGATGCTGGCGACCCCATCGCTGGCCAGCAGATCGGGGTCGAGGCCCAGACTACGCAGCGGAGCGTCGACGTCCTCGGGGTTTCGGCACACCAGTCCGACGACCACGGCCGAGCGCGTGAGCCGGGCCAGCTGGCCTTCTTCACCGAGCTCGAAGGCCTCGACCTCCACCGGGAGCAGGCGATCCAGCGCGCAGCTGTCGACCACGCGACGCGCCTCGAGCGAGCCGCCCTCGCCCCCCGTGATGCGGCCACGGAAGGCCTGGACGAGCGCCTCGAAACCGGGCGAGCCCACCGGGTCGCGGGCCTCGGCAGGAGTCCCGGCGGTGGCGGAAGCGGCATCGGTCTCGGTCCCGGTCAGTAGCTCTTCTGCCAGACGGTCGATGGAGCGGCTTCCGTCTACCAGGCCCGACACCTGGTTCGCCATGGCCACGTTGTAGGCGATGGCGGCCGCGAGGACTCGGGGATGGAGCAGGCCGCGGCCCATCGTCTCCTTGAACTCTCGCATCTCGTCGCGCACGGCACCCACGTCCGCCGAGCCGCGCAGTAGCTGGGCGATGGCGTCGCCGAGTCGGCGCTCGCGCTCGTTGGCGCTCTCCTCCGGGCCGCCGAGCTCGCGTGCGGTCAGGCGCAGCCGCGCGGACACGTCCGCGGGCTCCCGGACCAGCACACGGCGGCCGTCGCGATCCTCCGAGCAGAGCATGGTGACGAGATACTCGAGCTTGCGCAGGTCGTCGTCGTTCGCCAGCTCGCCCTCGGCGAGCACGTCCACCAGGCCGCGCACGTCCTCGGGATGCTCAGCCAGCAGAGGCGGGACGGACGAACGCAGGGCTGCGATGTCGATGCGATCGAGGATCCCGAGCAGGCGCTGCGAAGCTTGGTCCAGCAGCCCGTCGATGTGGACGAAGGCCTCCCGGTCGATGGCGCCGCTGCTCGCCTGCACTCGGCCGCTCAGCTCCTGGAGCTGGATGACCAGCTCACGTGCCTGCTGGTTGGCCTCGGCAAGCTCGCGAGGGTGCACCGCGCGGCTCAGTGCGCGCTGAGCGGCGCGCAGGGAAGCGAAGCGTTCGGCGCGGCGGCGGACTTCCGCCCCCGCCTGGATCGAGCTGTCGTTGCCCGGCATGCGGTCCCCTCGTTGCTCTAGAGCGGAGGCCCATGGCTCTGACTTGACAGTGCTCTACTTGATTGCGAGCGGATTGATCGGAGAGCCGACGGCGCCTGTGATGGGCAGGGGAGGGGCGCTGAAGAGGAACGCGAAATTTCCGTCCTCGGCGCAGGCGGTGGAGAGCGGGTCCAGCTGGAAGATCTCTCCGAAGAGCAGCCCCGTATTGCGCAGGGAGATCATGTGCAGGGGCTGGAAGCAGTCCGCGGTTTCGTTTGGGATCACCTCCACACCCCAGGTGTCGGTGGCCACGGCTGCCACCTCGCGCTCATACAGCCAGCCGGCGCAGTGGACCGAGAGGCCAGGCGCGGGGCCGCCGCAGTAGCCCTCCCAGGACCGGCTCTCCAGGCAGCGGGTCATCATGCCCGTACGCACGAGTACGATGTCCCCGGACTCCACCGCGACGCCCTGGGCCTCGGCGCAGGAGTCCAGGTCTTCGGGGCGGATGCGAGTGCCGTTCTCGAGCCACGACATACCCAGGTAACGCGGCATGTCGAGGAGCACACCCCGTCCCACGACTCCGTCCTTCATCCGGTCGATGGAATTGGCGCGGGCGCCGCGGGAGGTCACCAGCCGCATGTCGCGGTCGTTGTACATCTTCCCGTCGTAGAAGACGTGGGCCAGGGCGTCCCACTGGGTGCCGCACTGCAACGGCATGCTGACGGCGTCGTCGGCGTAGCGGAAGCCGCCGGCCAGGAAATCCTGGGCACCGGCGAGGGCGTCACCGCCGTCGGCCAACATGGTGTGAATGGGATTGTGACGGCCTGCGAGGCCCGTCTGGGGCCCCTTGTCGTCGAAGGGGAGGGCGCACGAGATCACCAGTCCCCGTCGGGGCAGAGCGCAGGCCTCGAGCACGCGCTCGGGCGTGATGAAGTTCAGCGTCCCGCGCTCGTCGTCCTCGCCCCAGCGCCCCCAGTTCGAGTAGCGTCGGCCCCACTCACGCACCTGTTCGGCGTCGAGCTGCTGGCTCAAGCGCGCTCTGCCTCTCGCAGGCGCTGCTCCACCGTCTCGACGTCGGCGGGGACGTCCACCGGCACGCTGCGCCAGCCCTCCACTACGGCGCAGCGGATGCGGTAGCCGTGCTCCATAGCGCGCAGCTGCTCCAGGGCCTCGGCGCGCTCCGCCGGTGTGCGCTCCAGGGAAACGAAGTCCAGCAGGAAGGGGCGTCGGTAGGCGTATAGGCCGACGTGCTGATACACCACCGGGGCGGCTTCCGGCTCCCGAAGGTAGGGGATGGTGGCCCTGGAGAAGTAGAGGGCGTCGCCGCGCCGGTCCATCACGACCTTCACGCGGTTCGGGTCGGAGAGGGCCTGCGGCTCCGCGGCGTGAACCACGGTCGACATCACCGCATCGGGAGCGTCCGAGAGAGCCTCCACCGCGGCGTCGATCACGAAGCCCTCGATCAGCGGCTCGTCGCCCTGGATGTTCACGACGACCTCGTCTTCCGTTGCGACGGCAACTTCGGCGATGCGGTCGGTGCCGGTGGGGTGGTCCGGCCGGGTCATCGCGACCTCCGCCCCGAAGGCCTGACAAGCGGCTTCAATCCGCGGATCGTCGGTGGCCACGACCACACCGCGCAAGCTCTTGGCCGTGCGCGCTCCCTCCCAGACGCGCTGGATCATGGGGAGCCCTGCGATCCGCGTCAGGGGCTTGCCGGGGAAGCGCGAGGCCTCGAAACGCGCCGGAATCACGCCGACCGCCGTCATGGCGCCATCCTAACCGATGGGTACCCTTCTCGCCGTGAGTCCTCCCCCCGAAACCGCCTCCTCCGGCCCGCTTGGCGTGCTCGCCGTCTCCTCCAACAAGGGTGGGGTCGGCAAGACGACGCTGGCCACGAACCTGTCGATCTACATGCGAGCCCTGCGCGAGTCGCTGCCGGTGGCCGTGGTAGGCCTCGACGACCAGCGCGTGATCGACCGCATGTTCGCGCTTCGGACTCTCGGGCCCATGGAGGGCAACCTCAAGCACGGCTGGGCCCGGCGCAACCTGGACGACGTGCTCCAGGTGGGCGAGTACGGCGTGCATTTCGTGCCCTCACCTCCCGAGGTGGGGATGCTCAAGGTGCGCGCCGAGGACCCCCACACCTTGAATCGGATCCTGCAGGCGACGACCTGGGACGGGGTCTTCGTGCTCGACACCAAGAGCGACCTGGAGGCCCTCACGCGCAATGCCTGGTTTGCGGCCGACCGCGTCCTCGTTCCGGTGGCCGACCGCTCTTCGCTGGAGGAGGCGGGGAAGCTGCTGGCGTTGATGGAGCGCGCGCGCCTGCCCCAGTCCCGGGCGCGCATCGTTCTCACCCTCGCCGACCGCCGCAGCCGAGCCGGCGCCCGACCCCTGGTGGAGCAGCTCGTCGAGGAAGTCGACCGCCGCGGCTGGCCCCGCTACGAGACCACCCTCTCACGCAGTCCTCGGGTCGAGGCTCTGAACTCCGGCTCCGGTCGACCGCTGTCGATTCTGCATCACGCGCGCGGTACCGCCATCCACAGCGAGCTGCGCGAGCTCACGCGCGAGGTGCTGCGCGATCTCGATGGGCTCCCCGCCAGCGGCAACGGCCCGGAATCGGCCGTGCTCTGGGGCAAGCGCCACGACGCCGTCGGGCCGCGACCGGAAAGCGGACGCGACACCGAGAAGGTCCATAGGCTCCAGCCGCGGACCCCCGGCCGGCACCGACGTTCCTGAGGTCGCCGCGCCGGCGCTCCCCCCCCAGATAAATCGGCACAGGAGGACAGATGGCGACCTTTGGAATCGTAGTGGGAGGCGGTCCCGCCCCCGGGATCAACGGCGTGATCGACGCGGCGGCCACCGCGGCCGTGCGCCAGGGCGCTCGCGCGATCGGCATCCTCGATGGCTTCAAGTGGATCATGCAGGGCGATACGGACCACACCCTGGAGCTCAACGAAGACGTCGTAGCGGGCATCCACCTGAGGGGCGGTTCGATCCTCCACACCTCCCGCGCGAATCCCACCAAGCAGGCCGAGCATCTGGAGAACTGCGTCAAATCCCTCGAGAGCCTGGGCATCGACCATCTCGTCACCATCGGGGGCGACGACACCGCCACATCCGCCAGCAAGGTGGCGGAGGCGGCGCAGGGTCGCATCAAGGTGGCCCACGTTCCGAAGACCATCGACAACGACCTGCCGCTGCCTCCCGGCGTGCCGACCTTCGGCTACGAGACCGCGAGGGAGCACGCGACGGCGGTGATCGAGCGGCTGATGGTCGATTGCCGCACCACCAACCGCTGGTTCTTCGTCGAGATAATGGGGCGTTCCGCCGGGCACCTCGCCCTCGGCGCGGGCAAGTCCGCCGAGGCGCCGGTGATCCTGATCCCGGAGGAGTTCAAGACGCGGCCGATCAAAATCGAGGATGTCGTGCGAACGCTGGAGGGCGCCATCGTGAAGCGGCTCTCCAAGGGCCGCCCCGACGGTGTCGCGGTGATCGCCGAGGGCATCGCCTCGGAGTTCGACGAGGACTCACCGTTGCTTCGCAACGTGCCGCGGGACGAGCACGGGCACATCCGGCTGGCCGAGGTGCCGCTGGCTCGCGTGCTCAAGAATCTCGTCACGGAATCCCTGGGTACGCGCGGCGTGAAGGTGGCCATCGGGGAGAAGGACGTGGGCTACGAGCTGCGTTGCGGCTATCCCACCGCCTTCGATCGCGACTACACGCTGGATCTCGGCGTTGGCGCTGTGCAGACGCTGCTGTCCGGCATCTCGAGCGTGCTGATCACCCGCCAGGAGGGCCGCATCGTGCCGGTGCCCTTCCGCGACATCATCGACCCGTCCACGGGCCGTTCCCGCACGCGCACCGTCGACGTCTCCTGCGCATC
>Ga0255057_10001265_pt1 | contig 14393 bp, 9 predicted proteins | sample Cases_109_6_MG_FD_189022 | JGI IMG/M metagenome (GOLD analysis project Ga0255057, IMG submission 189022) | Seawater microbial communities from Amundsen Gulf, Northwest Territories, Canada - Cases_109_6 | ecosystem: Environmental > Aquatic > Marine > Gulf | place: Canada: Northwest Territories... | reverse complement strand
GGTGAGAGCGAATCTCAACAAGCTTCCCAGATCGTCCGATCAGAGTTCTCGGCGCGCCGGGTAGCCAACATCAAGTCGACCCCTTTACGATCTGACCGTGAGCCTCTACTCCCGACTTCTTGCCGCTGTCGGAGGCCGGCGGTGGTTTGCGGCGGTGGCGTCTCGGCTCGCACCTCGCCTCGACCGAGTCGTATTCACTCTCACCCGAGGACGCCGGCTGGCAACGCCGGCGTCGGTTCCGACGTTCTTTGTCACCACGGTCGGGCGGCGCAGCGGGACTCCTCGGAGAGTCGCCCTGTCCTATCTGCAGCGCGGGGATGACTACATCGTGGTTGGGTCGAATTTCGGCAAGATGGCAACCCCCGAGTGGGCGTTGAACCTTGCCGCCGACCCTCGAGTAGGAGTTGAGATTGGTAGCGAGGAGTTTCAGGCCGAGGCACGGGCGGTGCCCATCGAGGAGCAGGGCCCTTATTGGGAAGCGTTCGATGCGATGTGGCCTCCGTATGCAACGTATCGAGCGAGGGCCAGCAATCGCACTATCAGCATGTTCCGGCTGGCCAGGTACTGACAGCCTGACCAACCGATTCGCGCATCGACGGCGTCGGCTCGCTTCAGATTCGGAGGAATACGGTGTGATCGCCGACGCTTGAGAGGACTGTGAGAAGCGATCTGGAATTTGTCTACGTCGGCGACCCGATGTGCTCGTGGTGCTGGGGTTTTGCACCGGTGCTCGAGCGAATGCAGACCGTTTACGACATTCCGATCAGGGTTGTGGTGGGCGGCCTGCGACCTGGGCCCGATGCCGAGGTGCTCGACGACCGTCTGCAAGGTGTTCTGGGGCATCATTGGGACCAGGTCGAGCAGGCGTCCGGTCAGAGTTTCGACCACTCGTTCCTGGAGCGTCGCGACGGCTGGAGGTACGACACCGAGCTCCCTGCCAAGGCTGTTGTGGCGATGCGTTCGTTGGACGAGAAGATGACTCTCCCGTTTCACACTCGACTGCAGCAGGCGTTCTACGCAGAAGGCATAGACATCACGGATCAGAACCAGTATTCAGCGTTGGTCGAAGGCTTCGATATCGATCCGGAAGAGTTTGAGCGCCGACTGGAGTCGGACGAGACGACGCGTCTGACCTGGAATGACTTCGCTGAAGCCCGCTCCCTAGGCATCTCGGGGTTTCCGGCCCTGCTGGTGTCCGACGGGGTGCAGCACAGTGCCGTGACGAGGGGGTTCATGCCGGCGGACAGGTTGCTGCCCGCACTCTCAGATTGGCTCCTCGGGGAGTACGGCGACACCGCAGGCGGGCTCTTCTGCGAGCCCGGTGTTACCTGCTGACCCCCCGGTAGGACTGCAACAAGCTTTCGGGTTGATTCAGGCGCGGTCCGAGAGGTAATGCTCCTGGCGAGAATCGGCAGCGCTGTGTCGCACAGCGAGACTGCTTTGCCTACGATTCCGCCACGTGACCCACCATCCCATGATCATCCAGGGCGGTATGGGGATCGCCGTGTCAGGTTGGACTCTGGCAAATGCGGTCTCGTCTGCCGGTCAGATGGGTGTTGTTTCTGGCACCGCCATCGACGCCGTCCTAGTCCGCAGGCTGCAACTTGGAGATCCTGACGGAGCTATTCGACGCGCCTGTGCCGCTTTTCCGATTCCCGGGGTCGTAGACGACATCCTGGACCGGTATTTCATCGAAGGAGGCAAGAAGACCGATGCCCGGTTCAAGCAGAAGCCGATGGGCAAGCTCAAACCGTCGCGCCGACTCCAGGATCTCATTGTGGTGGCAAACTTCGTCGAGGTGTGGCTGGCCAAAGAGGGTCACAGCCAACCGGTTGGTATCAATTACATGGAGAAGATCCAGGCGCCGACCATCGCATCTTTGTACGGCTCGGCTCTCGCCGGGGTTGATTATGTATTGGTTGGGGCCGGAATCCCGCGTGCGATCCCCGGTATTCTGGACCGCCTGGCCGCAGATCTGCCGGTCGAGATGCGCGTCGATATCAAGAAGGCCACTGCAGCCGATGACCCGTACATCAGGTTCGATCCGGCGGAATATGCCCGCGGCGCTCCCCCTCCGATCAAGCGCCCGCTGTTTCTCGCAATCGTGTCTTCGCACATCCTCGGCACCTTGCTGACTCGCAACCCCGAAACGTCGGTGGACGGCTTCATCATCGAGGGTCCCTCGGCCGGTGGCCACAACGCACCTCCTCGCTCCAAGGCGGGACTGAACGAACTGGGCGAGCCGATCTACGGAGAAAAGGATGTTCCCGATCTCGGCGTGTTCCGCGACTTGGGCCTTCCCTTTTGGATGGCCGGTTCGTACGCCCGACCCGAGCAGGTCAAGGTCGCGCTGTCTGAAGGTGCAACCGGGGTCCAGGTGGGCACCGCTTTTGCGTACTGCGAGGAGTCCGGGTTGGAGCCCGAAATCAAGGCTCAGGTGCTCGAGGAGAGCCGCCAGAAGCGGTTGGAGGTGTTCACCGACCCGATCGGCTCGCCAACCGGCTTCCCGGTCAAGGTGTTGAGGCTGAGCGGATCTGCAACCGACGACGATATCTATTCGGGAAGGACCCGAATCTGCGATCTCGGGTACCTCCGATCCGCCTACATGGGCGAGGACGGCAAGAAGGGCTGGCGGTGCCCGGCCGAGCCGGTGGAGGATTACGTTCGTAAGGGTGGAGATAGCGCCGACACCGAGGGCCGCAAGTGTCTGTGCAACTCGCTGATGGCGAATATCGGCCTCGGTCAGATCAAGCGGGACGGTTCGCCGGAACCGATTCTGGTCACGTCGGGTGACGATGCCGCCGACGTCGCCAGGTTCTTGCCCGAGGACGGATCGAGCTATCGAGCAAAGGATGTCATCGAATACCTATTGGGTGGGATTGCCACCGGGTAATCGGGCAATGACAGACCTCGGGCGTCAGCCCTCGATGAGGTCGGTGTCTGGGCGAAAGGCAGCCCACGAGAACCAGAACGTGCGGACGAACGTGATCGGGTCCAGCACGCTGCCTGCCAGCGGACCGTCGACGGCATCGCCGAAGACGCTCCATCTGGTCCCGGTCTGGTCGTCGATGAAGAGCTTGTCTTCCACTCGGAAAGTGAGGGTCTGTCCTTCGAACCTCGCCGAGAACACTCCGACGGTTCCGACATCGCGTCCGGCAGCGATGTCTATGTCGTCGAGCGCCGATGCCTGGCCGGCCGTCCAGAAGATCGTGAGTGGGGAGCCACCGAACTCCCCGGTCGTCACCGCGGCATCACCTTCCACCAAGCCGTCCAGCGACCACGCGACGGCTTCAGTATCAGATGCGATGGCGACAATACGTTGCATCGCCCTGGCCCGAACGTCGATCTCGCCGTTGAAGATGAACGGTTGCCCGTCGGGGTCGTCGAGGCCGGTGTAAGGGTTGATTCCATAGCGACGGTCGGCTCCGGTACGGTCGCGATCGAGGACCTGTGCATCGGATCGGGCGCTCTTGAAGTCGCCCCACGACACCATCGTCGAAGGAATCTGGGTCAGAGTCTCGCCGGTGAGAACGCCCACGACGGCCCGCCCGTCCAACTGGTTCCATAGACTCTCCGTCGCTCGGTCGTACATGACCAGGTTGGCGAAGTAGAGCCTGCCTGAGGTTCCGAAAGTGACCTCGACGCCTCGCACCCTCCTCTCGAATGTGATCGCTGAATTGCACAGTGGGCAGTACGTCACTGCCAGCGGCACACCACCGACGGTGTCGTTCACGATCTCGTGCCACATCAGAATCTGAATGGGATAGGCCCGAACGTCGCCTGCTACTTCCACAACCATCACAGGCTCGGCGTCGTTGAGATATTCATCAGCCACGGCAACGGTCACGAACTTGGGATCATCGATTGGGGGAATGCCGTCGGGTCCGGGTCCTCCGGAGCGGATGTCGGCAGGGTCGATCAGGGGGTCGGGAAACGAAGAGTTGAACCTGTCACGCAACGCGGAAGGGCCGACGGGGAGTTCGCCGGCGGGGGTGGTAGCGAGAGAAACGGTGGACGGTGTGGAGGGCGAGCTGGTGGCGGTGGCCACCGTCTGGTCGCTGCGTGTCGTCGCGCTGGCGTCACCACCATCGCCGGCGCAGGCGGCGACTACCAGTGCCACGCCTATCGCAGCCGTCGCTAACTTGGTGGATCCTCTCAAAGTACCTGTCTGTCTCTCGATAGTCGGTAAACTTCCTGCAACGACCCGGCTACCGCAACCCGGTCACCAGGTGTCGGCTACACAACACTCTCCCGAATTGCTCGCTCAAGGACGAGCGTTCTGTGAACTGCCTTGAACCCGGCCGAACAACGTCGTAATCTGATCGCTGTGAGCAAATCTATCTTCGATCGACTCCTTCTTCTCATGTAGGCGAGCGCCACATGCCGGCACTCGCCAAGCCTCTTGCGCCCACCAGGGCCGGGAGGCTTTTCTCGTACCCAGACCCAGAAGCAACCAAGGACACCCAATGACCAGCGTCAGAAAGAGCGAAGCCCAGCAGCCGAGCTCGATGCCATTCGACAAGTACCGCTCGTTCGAGCCGATCGGCCTGACCGACCGCACCTGGCCCGACCGGGTGATCACGGCCGCCCCCCGCTGGTGTTCGGTAGATCTGAGGGACGGCAACCAGGCGCTTATTGATCCGATGGACCCGAGCCGCAAGCGCAGGTTCTTCGACCTGTTGGTTTCGATGGGGTTCAAGGAGATCGAGGTCGGTTTTCCGGCGGCGAGCCAGCCAGATTTCGACTTCATCCGCGCCATAATCGCCGAGGATGCCATCCCGGAAGGTGTCACCATCCAGGTGCTCACCCAGGCTCGTCCCGAGCTGATCGCCCGCACCTACGAGTCCCTCGACGGCGTGCAATCGGCGATCATGCACCTCTACAACTCGACGTCTGAGCTTCAGCGCCGGGTGGTGTTCGGACTCGATACGGCCGGAATAATCGATGTGGCCGTCAAAGGTGCTCGGGCCTGTGCCGTCGAGACCGAGAAGCTGGCGACTCGATCTCCCGAATCGACGATTCGTTATGAGTACTCCCCGGAGTCGTTCACGGGCACCGAGTTGGAATTCTCGGTTGAGATCTGCGAGCGGATCATGAATGTTTGGGAGCCCACGGTGGACGACCCTCTGATTCTGAACCTTCCGGCAACAGTCGAGATGGCCACCCCCAACGTCTTCGCCGACCAGGTCGAGTACTTCGGTCGTCACATTCGGGATCGTGCGTCCGTGGTCCTGTCGCTGCACCCGCACAACGATCGAGGCTCCGCGGTGGCCGCGGCGGAACTGGGGCTCATGGCCGGCGCAGATCGGGTGGAGGGGACCCTATTTGGGAACGGTGAGCGCACCGGCAATGTCGATCTGGTGAGTCTCGCCCTGAATCTCTTCAGCCAGGGCGTTGATCCCGAGATCGACATCGCGCAGATCGACGACATCCGTCGTACGGTCGAGTTCTGCAATCAACTCCCGATTCACCCCCGCCATCCCTATGCGGGCGATCTGGTGTACACCGCGTTCTCCGGTAGCCATCAAGATGCCATTAAGAAGGGTTTTGAGGCACTGCCCGACGATTTCGCCTTGTTCGAGGTGCCATACCTCCCGATCGATCCCCAGCACGTGGGTCGCTCATACGAAGCGGTCATCAGAGTGAACAGCCAGTCGGGCAAGGGTGGGGTCTCGTACATCATGAAGTACGAGTACGGATTCGATCTTCCACGACGGCTGCAGATCGAGTTCAGTCGCGTCATCCAGGAGATCACCGATGGTACGGGTCGTGAGATCCTCCCGGAAGAGATCTGGAAGACGTTTTCGGAGACCTATCTGGCGTCGACCCGACCCTTGGCATATATCGGTCACCGTGAGCACTACGACTCGGCACAGTCGGATGAGTATCAGATGACTGCCGTCGTCAGCGTCGACGGCGAGGAGCGCGAGATGAGCGGCAGCGGTAACGGACCGCTATCGGCTTTCAAGCACGCCCTCGAAGAGGGTGCCGGCATCGAGGCGGCTCTGGTCGACTACCAGGAGCACGCCGTGGGGACGGGAGTGGATACGACCGCCGCCGCCTACGTCGAATTAGAGATGCCAGACAAGGCCATCGTATGGGGGGTCGGGAGTGATCCCAACATCGCCATAGCTTCGATGAAGGCTCTCGTCAGTGCGTTGAACCGGGGAACTCCTGAGTAGTCAGCCGACGGTGTAGTCGGCGGCGTCGAGGGGTGTCGAGTCACTCTCGGGGCGTCAGGTTGATCCTGCAGCTGGGGTGCGTGTTTTGACGATGTGATCCATGACACAGTCTACGGAGGGAACATGGATCAATCCACCCAGCGCAGGATGAGGACGCGGCGCAGACGTCGACCGACTCAGATAGCGCTCGTTGCGGTCTTGCTCGGCGCGTTGACCGCATCGGCGCTCGTAGCCGGTGCGGCGACAGCGTCGCTTCTCGACGATGTAGCCGGGGTTCGCACCCGTCACCGCAGAGCAAGGTACATTGCCGGGGTTGCCCGTCCAGGACAGCCCCGGTGCATTGTCCGACCGTTCCCCGAGTCAGTCCGAGTCGGAACCGCCCGAAGACCCGGAATCGTCGCTACCGGAACCTGAAGAAGACTCGGTCTTATCGCCACTTCGATATACCGAGGTCTGCTTCTTGCTGAGGCGGGTGTGCTTGGAGCAGGCCGCGACCGGACCCGGCTTCCATTTGCCGTCACAGAAGTGGCTGGTCGTCATCGGATTCTCCTGGAGCAGTCGGATGATGTTGCGCGAAGAGTGGTCATCGTACTGCGGGTGTCTGGCATAGCCGGACCCAAGTGTGGATACTCGTCCGGCTAGTTAGTCCCAACTGTCTTGCTGTGTGTCGCTTTGCTCAAGCCCCCTCTCCTGCGGTCGATTAGTAACCATCTTCTCGGAGGCAGCTCTGCGCCGAACCGACAACTCAGACGGCTTTACCCTCATCGAACTCATGGTCGTCTTGATGACGATTGCGCTGCTTATCGCGATCGCCCTCCCCACACTCGCGGGATTCCGGGACAAGGGCCAGGCTCAAGGAGCGCAATCAACTCTCGCGACGGCCGAACGAGTCGGTTACCTGGTGGTTCTCGAAGAGGGTCGCTCCCCGGAAGGCCTGCCCTCCTCGTACTTCTCCCGACCCTAGAGCCGTCCATTGAATGGCTCGACCACAAGGATTCCTCCACCGGACCCCAGCAGGTCTCGATCGCCAAACAAGGCCAGCAGTTGGTGCTGGCGACTCTTTCTGGGTCCGGGTCGTGCTTCTGGCTTCGAGTGATGGATATCTCACCGGTGGCGAGAGGGTTTGTCGAAGCCGCAGCGACGTGTGAGGCCTTCGACTTCAGGCTGACAGCCGATACGGGCTGGTGACGGCATGGAAGTACAGATGCACCGTGACAACGCCGATGAAGAGCCGGAACACGTAAATATGGAACAACACAACCACTCCCATGCGCAGAAGGCGCCGGCGGACTCCAGCGCGGCCAACGGCCAACTTGGCCCCGGCCTGCCCTTCCTAAAGGGCGGCGAGTTTCCGGAGCCTGAATCTTCTGGCCGGACCCGACTGATCCGGTCGGTGGCCATCTCCGCCTTGCTGGTAAGTGCCGTATACCTTGTTTGGCGAACGGTCTTCACCGTAGACCTGGGGGTGTGGTTCGTAGCGGTTCCGCTGCTGATCCTCGAAGCGCATCATGCGCTGGGCCTCGGTCTGTACACCTTCTCCCTATGGGACGTGTCGGCCCCGCCGGTACCGCCGCCGGTGATCGCCACCGATCTGCGGGTGGCCGTTCTCATACCGACGTTTGACGAGAGTATCGAAGTCCTGCTGCCGGTCATCACTGCCGCTTTGGCCGTGCAACCGGCACACGAGACCTGGGTGCTCGACGACGGTGACCGAGCCGACGTGGCGCAGCTCGCCGCCGATCTCGGTGCGCAATATGTCGCTCGGTCCGAGGATACGGACGCCAAGGCCGGCAACCTCAACAGTGCGCTCGAACGCATCGAAGCCGACATCGTCGCAGTGGTCGATGCCGATCACGTAGTCCTTCCCGGGATCTTGACCAACACCTTGGGTTACTTCGACGATCCGAAGATCGCCGTCGTGCAGACTCCTCAGGACTTCTACAACATCGATTCTTTCGAGCACCAGGATCGTGGCGAGGACGGCGAGAAGTTCAACGAGCAGGCGGTGTTCAATCGGCTCATTCACCCCGCCAAGTACCGCTGGAACGCAGTCTCTTGGTGTGGGACCGGAGCCCTGGTGCGGGTCGAGGCGTTGCGCGATGTAGGCGGAGTCGCCACCGACAGCCTGACTGAAGACATCCAAACATCGATCCGGATGCACAAGGCCGGTTGGCAACTCGTGGCCCACAACGAGGTTCTGGCGCGCGGGCTGGCGGCCACCACTATGCCCCAGTACATGATGCAGCGAGAACGTTGGGCACGTGGGGCGATGCAGGTAATGAAGTCGGAACGGCTGCTCACCTCCCGCGCACTGACTCCGGCCCAGCGCCTGGCATACAGCACCACCCTTTTCGCTTGGTTCGACTCGCTGCGATCCCTCCTCTTCGTGCTACTTCCGATCGCGGTGCTCTTCACCGGGGCGATACCGATCGATGCACCCCTGATGGTGTTTGGCCCGATGTTCCTCGGAACCCTCTTCATGCAGCTCGCGGCATTGCGTCTACTCACTCGCGGGCACCGCCCTGCGGTTCTTTCGCTGACCTTCGACCTGTTGCGCATGCCGGCGGTCATCCCCGCCCTGGGCGAAATGCTGACCAGCGACCCCAGCGAGCGGCAACTCAGCGTTACACCCAAGGGACGTAACGAGCGAACCATCATCCACGCCCCTCGGATGCTCACCGGTTTGATCCTGCTGACGTGGGCTGCAATGGGATGGGCGGCGTTGACGATCGCCGGGGTAACCCCCATGGAGTACCGCTATCCGGAGGCGATACTCGGCGTCTCGGTGGTACTTGCCGGCAACGTGGGACTGCTATTGGCGGCGACACGACGGGTCCGTGATCCGAGGTTTGCAGGCGAATTGCGAGGATCGGTCCGATTCCCGGTCGATCTGGAAGCGAGGGTTGGCGACCATCAGGCACGCATCGTCGACCTCTCTCTCACCGGCGCTCGTGTTCTGATTCCTGGACTCGATCCGGCCTCGACCGGGGTATCGGCCAGGATGCCCTTCCGGATCATTTCCGCCAACCTGGAGTTTGGAACGAAGGTCATTTGGATAAAGGATGCATCCGAGGGCGGCACTGACGCCGGCCTGCAGTTCCTCCCGGAACAGCACAGCGTCGTTCAACGCTTGGCGCTCCTGCTGTTCCATGCCAAGACGGATCAGCCTTCTGAGGATTTGAACCCGCAATCGGTCAAACGGCAAGCCTCCTAGGTTCCGTCCGATATCGACCGAGAACGGCCGGCAGCGCGTTTAGCGCGACCGATCGACTCTACGTTGCGTCTCTAATCTCGTGCCCATGGAGCCCCAGATTCGGTATGCGTCAGCGAGCGATGGGACGAGCATTGCCTATTGGGCGATCGGAACCGGCCCTCCGATCATCCAGACTCCCCTGCTTCCGTTCAGCCACATCGAGATGGAGTGGCAGATCCCCGAGCTCCGCGAGTGGTATGAGCGACTCGCCCGGGGAGCAACCCTCATCCGCTACGACGGGCGTGGCAACGGCCTTTCGCAACGCGATGTCTCGGACGTGTCGCTCGAGGCCCACGTGCGGGACCTCGAGGCGGTGGTCACCGACGTCGGACCAGAACCGGTGACGGTGGTGGGCGTCTTCCATACCGGCCCGGCCGCGATCGCCTTCACTGCACGGCATCCTGATCTTGTGTCCCGCCTCGTGCTGTGGTGTACCTATGCGGCAGGCACGGACTACTGGCGCGCCAATCAGGCGGAAGGGCTTCGAGCTCTCCGGCAGACGGACTATCAGCTGTTTCTCCGGACCGCCGCACACGAGCTCTTCGGATGGGATGAAGGCCGGCAGGCGAGTCGATTCGCTGAGACCATGCTCCGAGCGGTAGAGCCCGCGGAGGCCGATCGACTAATCGCGGCGACCCGCGACACCGACGTGACGGCCGTGCTCGGCGAGATCACGCGCCCGACCCTGGTCGTTCATCGCCGCCACTTGGACTGGCTCGATATCTCACTCAGCAGAGACCTCGCTAAAGCGATTCCCGGGGCTCGACTCTCCGTCGTCGAAGGGACTTCGCCCTTGCCGGGCGCCGGTGAGACGGCATCGGCTCTTGTGGCGGTCGACGAGTTTCTCGGTAGAGGCCGCCACCCGTCATCGGCCGTCTCCGGTGGCACCGTCCGCACGATCCTGTTCACCGATCTGGTGGGACATACGGCGATGATGTCGGCGCTCGGAGACCTTGGCGGAAGGGAGGTGCTCCGCCAACACGAGATTGTGATCCGCCAGGCCGTCGAAATGCACGGCGGTCAAGAGGTCAAGGCCCTCGGCGACGGGTTAATGGTCTCCTTCGACAGTGTCACGAGTGCCGTCGGGTGTGCGGTCGCAATTCAGAGGGGCGTCGACGAGTGGAATGCGGGGGCGGGTCGCGCCGAGGCGCCGCTGCTGGTCCGGATCGGCCTGCAGGCCGGAGAGCCGATCGAGGAGGCTGGCGACCTGTTCGGCTCGGCCGTGATCCTGGCCTCGCGGATCACCGGTCAAGCTGCGGGCGGTGAGATCCTGGCGGGCAACACCGTTCGAGAGCTTTGCGCGGGCAAGCAGTTCACGTTCAGTGATCGCGGCGAGTTGGTAGCAAAGGGCTTCGAAGATCCGATCCGGATCTGGGAGGTCCAATGGAGGGCCTGAGACAATCGGGCTGTGTCCCCCTGCGTCCCACCGGAGATCGATCGGCGGATGGCGGTTCGGACCTACGAAACGGTCACCCTCGTACCCGCTCAGAACGAGGGTCGTAGAGCGGTTTGAGCGACACCACGGCGGGGTAGATCGTGCCGGCAATGTCGACCTCCCAATCCGAAGCGTCGAGATAGGCTTGATCCACCGGCTCGCCGACCTTGATCATCGCCAGCCCGACGGCGCCGCCCAAGGTGAATCCGTAGGAGGCGGCACGAATGTCACCGACGGGCTGGCCGTTGCGTCGCACGATCTCGGCGTGAAACAGCATCGGTTGTGGGTCCTTGACCAGGATCTGTACGAGCCTTTGGCTCGGAGGGCCCATCGCCTTCCTTGCCGCTGTCGCCTCGGACCCGATAAACCCCCCGGACTTGGTGAGGTCGACGGCGAAGCCCAGGCCTGCCGCGTACACATCGTCGGTGTTGTCGATGTCGTGGCCGTAGTCGCGATATCCCTTCTCCATCCGCAGGCTTCCCAGAGCCTTGAGACCGGCGTGGCGCAAGCCGACAGCAACTCCAGCACCGACCAGACGGTCGTAGACGGAGGCGGATTGTTCGGCCGAAACGTAGAGCTCATAGCCGAGTTCACCTACGTATGTGATCCGCACGCACAGGACCCTGGCGGACCCGACGTCTATCTCGCGCGCGGTGCGGAACGGGAATGCATCGTTGGAGAGATCGGCAGAGGCAAGGGTCTGCAGGAGCTCACGTGAACGCGGCCCCTGAAGGTTGATCTGGGCGTAACCGGAGGTCACATCGGTGATCGAGACCTGCATTCCGGACGTGACGTGACGCCGCATCCAAGTCTCGACGTGGCGGTGAGCGGTATCACCGGCAACCACCCAGAACTGCCCCTCATCGAGTTTGGTCACCGTGAGGTCGGCCTCGATCGTGCCGGCGTCGTTCAGCCACTGCGTGTAAGTGATGACCCCCGGGTCGCCGTCGACCCGGTTGGCGGAGAGCTGCTCCATCAGCTGGCCGGCGTCGCGACCCTGCACGAGGAACTTCGACATGAACGACATGTCCATCAGGATGACGCCTGCACGGGCTGCCTCGTGCTCGACCTGCCAGTACGGAAACCAATTCTGGCGGCCCCATGAAAGGCGCTCAACCACCGGATCGACTCCTTCCGGTGCGTACCAGTCGGCGCCTTCCCAACCGCTGACATCGCGGAAGTAGGCACCGCGTGCGGCCAGGCGCTCGTGGATCGGAGAGAGCTTTACGTTGCGCGCCGTCTCCATCGATCGGGTTGGGTAGTGGCACTGGTACACCATGCCGAGGGCCTCCACGGTGCGGACGGCGCGGTACTCCGGGTTGCTCTGGTACCGATGGAGACGGTCGATGTTGAAGGCGGTGACATCGACGTCCGGTCGGCCTTCGACGATCCAATGGGCCAGCACCCGCCCCAAACCTCCGCCGGTGAGGATGCCGATCGAATTCAATCCCGCGGCCACGAAGTAGTTGCGCAACTCGGGAGCCTCTCCCACCACCGGCTGCAGATCGGGGGTGAAGCTCTCAGGCCCGCAGAAGAGCTTGCGGATCCCGGTGTCCTTCGAAACCGGTACACGTGCCATCGCCTTCTCGACATAGGGGCCCAATCGATCCCAATCAGGGGGAATCTCCCCGAATGAGAAGTTCTCGGGCACGCGATCCACCCGCCAGGGAGCGCACACCGGTTCGAACAGTCCGATCAGCAGACCTCCTACCTCTTCGCGGTAATAGGCGTGTGAGGCCGGATCCTCGATCACCGGCCACGAGCCCGAGATATCGGGAACCTGGTCGGTGATCAGGTAGTAGTGCTCTGCAGCCTGAAGAGGAATGTTGACTCCGGCCAGGTCGCCGAGCTGACGAGCCCACATTCCGGCGCAGTTCACGACGTACTCGGCTTCGATGTTGCCGACGGGTGTCTCCACTCCGACAACCGCGCCACGATCCTGCAGGAAGCCGGTCACCGGGACCCCCTCGATGAACCTGACTCCCAGCTTTCTCGCCCCTGCCGCCAGTGACATCGTCACGTCGGCGGGGTTTGCCTTGCCATCCTCCTTCACATAGAAGCCGGCCAGGATGTCATCGGTGCGGGCCAACGGGAACAACTCGGCGACGTCGGAGCCCGATATCTCGTGTACGTCGATACCGCAATAGCGGTTGAAAGCGGCGGTTCTACGGTATTCCTCGAGCCGGTCCGGTTCGGTGGCCAATTCAACGAAGCCCACAGGCTGAAATCCGGTGGCCAGCCCGGTCTCGGCCTCGAGCCTGGCGTAGAGATCCCGGGTGTAGGTGCGCATCTCGGTCGAGGTCTCCGAGGTCGAACCGAAAGTCACGATCAGCCCGGCGGCATGCCATGTGCTGCCTGAGGTAAGCCGGTCACGTTCCAGCACTACGACGTCCGTCCACCCCAGGTGCGCGAGGTGATAGGCGACGCTGCACCCGATCACGCCTCCCCCCACGATGACAACTCTGGCCCTGTCCGGGATAGCGGTGTCGGTCAACACTTGGTGCTTCAAATCAGGTTCCAGCAACAGCCCTCCACTTGCGGCTCCATCCGGCTAGGTCTCAGACCGGCGGCCGGGTCCGGGCCCACGGTCGAGCGTGTTCCACTGCGGCGCCGATCATGAGCACCGTCAGGTCGTCGAAGCGACGCCCGCAGATCGATACCGCCGTGGGCAGGCCGTCCGCTGAAAATCCGCTGGGTACCGAAAGCACCGGGCACTGCCCCACCATGTTGAACGGCACCGTCATAAACCGGCTCACCAAGCGACCCTCCTCGTTGATCTCTAGATCGTCCATGTGCTTCGTGTCAACAGATGGTGCGGGATTGGCCACCGTTGGCGTGATCAGAGCCTCGAAATCGGTGAACACCTTGGCCAGTTCATCCCACTGCCGGCTGCGGACGATCTCAAGCCGCTTGTAGTCAACAGCCGAGGTGGCGAAGCCCACCTCCATCAACCTGACAACGTCGGGATCCAGTTGGTCACGCCACTCCTCGAGATACTGACCGAAGTAGGCGGCCATGAACACACCCCAGGTCCGGTCCCAGAGCTGGTGGATGTCGGCGGTCCACTGCAGATCCACCTCTTCGACCACCGCACCTGCATCCTGTAGAGCCCGCGCCACATCACGGAGGTTGGCCTCTACGTCCGGATGAACCTGGTAGCAGCCGAGGTCGATGCTCATAGCTATACGTTGCCCTTCGACATCCGTCGGTATCGGGGCGGGGATGTCGAGCCCGACGCCAATCGACTGGATGTCGCGCTCGTCAGGTCCCTGAGCAGCAGCCAGGAACAGGGCGACATCATCGACGGTGCGAGCCAGCGGACCAAAGTGGGAGATGTTGTCGAAGAGACTGGGCAGGATGTCCATGGGTATCCGTCCCAGGCTTGGCTTGAGGCCGACGACGCCACAGTCCGCCGCCGGAATACGCACCGAGCCGCCCATATCGGTTCCCTCAGCCAGCGGCACACAACCGGTCGCCACCGCCACTGCGGAGCCACCGGATGAACCTCCCGGCGTTCGATCCC
>Ga0255057_10001264_pt1 | contig 14401 bp, 8 predicted proteins | sample Cases_109_6_MG_FD_189022 | JGI IMG/M metagenome (GOLD analysis project Ga0255057, IMG submission 189022) | Seawater microbial communities from Amundsen Gulf, Northwest Territories, Canada - Cases_109_6 | ecosystem: Environmental > Aquatic > Marine > Gulf | place: Canada: Northwest Territories... | reverse complement strand
ATTGGGGTTCGAGGCAGACGCACAGGACTTAAAATCCTGTGAGGGTTTCCCTCGTGAGGGTTCGAGTCCCTCCCCGGGCACAATAGAATCAATCACTTGCGAGAACTCCGCTCCCGCTTCAATGGTCAAAATCGGTGTTTTGTAACCAAAAATGTAACCGCGCCAAACCCACTCCACCCCATTCCACCAAACTCCAGCCAAGAATAGGAAGCAGGTAACTGCTTGATAAATATAGTTGTTTCAAGAAGTTAGGATTTGCCCGTTGCGGACCTAAAATCCTGTGAGGGTTTCCCTCGTGAGGGTTCGAGTCCCTCCCCGGGCACGCTTCCCACAAGGGTTTCAGCCAAGTAGAGTCCCCCGACTCAACCCCCAAATGGCCTAATTGTGCCCGAAGTGTGCCCGCGGCAAACTCACCATTCGATAGGGACTGTCAATTGTGACAGTTGCGCGCTCTTCTCCTCTTCCTCCATGATCGTTCTGAGGAGTCCAACATGTCTTTCCACCGCACCATTTTTTTCACGACTGCGATTATCTTGATGGCTTTTTCGCCAATCTCTGTCGGCGAATCGGAGGAGCTAAAAGGGCAATTTGAGAGAGTGGTCGAGGAGCTAAACCAGCGAGATCTTGAGGGGTTCTTGTCGCACTGGCATCGCGAAGCCGTCTTCTACCTTGGTGACTATATGTTCCCTGTCGATCTGACCGAAATGGATCCGGCTGATTGGGCTCAGATCTGGAAAGATTTCTTCGCCGCTACCCGCGAGATCACGTTCACTCCGGTGGATCTCGAGTATCGTGTCTTGGATAACATAGGAATGGTCTGGGGACTCGGCCAGCTTCTGGTGGATCCCCTACAAGGCCCGTCCTTTTCACGGAATGTCCGTCTCACGGTAACCCTGTCACAAGGCAAGGGTGCATGGAAAATCATTAACTGGCACTCTTCCCCGGCTCCTGAGAACAATCCCCGAGAGCCTCGAAAGGAATGAGGAGCTCATGGCTGATGCCAGTTGAGAATTGAGAGGAATATGGAGGAGAGAGGGAGGAACTATGTGGAACTCTAGGCACTTTCTCCGATTCACGCTTTGGTTAACTTTGTTGGTTCCCGTGATCATCACTCCGGCCCTGGCTCAGAAGCCGCATCTGTGGATCGGCACAATAACAGACGGCCCCTGGGACCGGGATCAGATGATCCTGGCCACGTTTGAGAACGAGATTAGGGCCTCTGTCGGAAACTCTCACGACGTGGAGTTTCCAGACGAGAAGCAACTCAATGGCGACTGGACTTCCAACGGAGTCAAGGTGGCGCTCAACGAGTTACTAGCAGACCCGGAAGTGGATGTTATCATCACTCTCGGACTGGTCTCCTCCTATGAGGCAGTCAAAATGAAAACGCTCGCAAAGCCGGTGATTGCCACCCAAGTCGTTGCCCCGGAATTCTTGAAGGTTTCATCCAAGCAGGTGGGCCTGGAGTATGTCAGCGGGATCTCGAACCTCAGTTATATCACGGTACGGGGTCTTGATTTGGTGCAGAAAATGGGTATTTTCCGGGAGATCGTGCCTTACTCGCGCCTAACTTTCCTCTTCATGGAATCCTTGGAGAGCCTTTTCCCAACGTTGGAGGCCGAGATCAGGAGAGAGCTTGCGCCTCTGGCGGACGTTGATGTCATCTTAGTAGGAGACTCCCTAGGATCGGCGTTGGCCGCCCTCTCACCAACCGTGGAGGCTGTTATCTTGACTCCGCTGCCACAACTGACACCCGCAGACTATGGCAGGTTATTGAACATCTTGCGGGATATGAGGCTGCCCACCTTTACGCTGGGAAATCGAAGCGATATTGCCCTAGGAGTAATGGCCGGTTTAATTTCTGCTGAGCAGACAGACCTACTAGCGCGGCGAACCGCTTCTAACATCCGCGAGATCCTGGACGGTAAGAACGCCGGTAATCTTCCGGTAGACCTGCCAGTGGATGAATCACTGATACTCAACATTGAGGTCGCCGCCGCAGTTGGAATCCCATTCGATCAGGGGCCCGGGGCGGAGGCCCAGAAGGCCAAGATGGCACAGAGTGCTAAAGCCAGCGCGTCAATGTCAGCCATTACCGACGAGGAAGCTCCGCAATTACAGTTGAGCCCAGATAAGACCGAGGAAACACGGCAGCTGGAAGAGAGACTAATCAGAGAAGTTCAGAGGCGCATCGTTCGTCTCTCGAGTCTAACGGCCTTTGATGGAATCAGCTTTTCAGTCACAGGCAGCAAAGTGACTCTTTTGGGCCACGCCTGGCGGCCGGCCCTCAAGAATGACGCGGAGAGAGCCGTATCTCAGATCGAAGGGGCCGACGTGGAGAGCCACATTGAGGTATTGCCGACATCCTCTTTCGATGACGACATTCGAGCTCGAGCGTATGTGGCCATCTATGGGCATTCCTCGTTAGGGCGTTACGCACCGGGAGCCGGATTCTCGGGCTTCGACCGTCAGAGGCTTTTCTCAGACCTCACTCGTTTCGGGCTGGAGTCCGCCCAGCAGGTCCAGGGAGTGCACCCTATACACATCATCGTCAAGAACGGAAACGTCGCCCTTGTGGGTATGGTGAACAACAATTTGGATCGTCAGATCGCCAAGACGCAGGTCCAGACTCTCTCCGGCGTGTTCTCAGTCGAGAACCATCTGCAGACGCACACAGGAAACTAGGGCAGGATTGATAGTCTTTGATCATTCATTTTTCAGTCATTTCGAGCGAACCAGAGAACCGAAACCCAGACTTAGGTGGAATTTGTATGAAACCTCTACATTTCTTGTTGGTGTTAATTTTGGGAAGTTTCCTATCTGGAAGTTTCATTATTGCCGAACCAGTTGACAGGATAAAAACGCTCGATTGTAAGAGCAAGAAACACGAGCGGAAGGAATGTTCGGTCAAGGGAACTATAAAATCGGTTCAGCTACTCGAACAAAAGTCGGATTCTCCGTGCACTGAAGGGGTTTCCTTTGGATTTTCGGGCGATCGTGTGTGGGTCGACAAGGGCTGTTCGGGAGAGTTTGAGGTGAGCTACGCCTCCAGTGAGAGTTCCATATGGGATTTGTTGAAAGGGAAAACCGCACGGCAGAAAAAGCGCCTTAGCTGCAAGAGCAAAGGCTTCAAGCCTGACACTTGCCGAGTGGAGGGGGCCATATACAGTCTCAAACTACGTAAGCAGAAATCAGACTCTCCATGTCGGTTGGGGGAGAGCTATGGCTATCGCGGCGAGTCGGTATGGGTGAGCAACGGTTGTGAAGCGGAGTTTGAAGTGGAATACGAGCCTGGCAACTCAGATTCAAAACCGATCTCCTGGGGGAGCCGCGACAAGAAGAAGAAAGTTACCTGCGAGAGCAAAAGGAATAAACAACGTACCTGCAGAGTTGGTGGGCCCATCGAATCCTTGCAACTGCGCAAGCAAAAATCGGGCTCACCGTGTGTCGAGGGCGATACCTATGGTTTCACGGGTGATACCGTCTGGGTCGACCGCGGCTGCCGCGCAGAGTTCGAGGTTAAGTACCACCCGTACTGAGCCCGTCAGTCCTCCTAGTCCAGCCAACAAGTCGGAAGGAGACACCTATGATGATTTGCCAACGATGGAGGGGCATCCTACATTCTTCGATTCTGACTGGGTTCATGATTATATCCGCCCCGGGCCAAACCACTAGTGTCCGTATTGGAACGGTGCTTGATGGCCCGATCAGCCCCGATGCCGAGATGAGAGTTGACGTCCAACGTGAAATCGTGAGCTTGCTCAGCGGCCGTTTCGCGGTCGAGTTCCCACAAGACAAACAGATCGTTGGGGACTGGACACCCAATCGAGTAAGGATGGCGGTTGATTCGCTGCTAGCCGATCCTGAGGTGGACGTAGTTCTCGTATTGGGTGTTTTCGGTCCAGCCTACGTCGCCCGTCGGGGAGAATTATCCAAGCCTGTGCTGGCAGCGGTAATACTCGACCCTGAGGTACAAGGTGTCCCCATTGAGATTCGAGAGCAGCCAATCCCTGGCCGCGAAGGTAGAGAGAGAGTTCGCGTCAGCGGCGTCCCCAACCTAAGCTATCTGGCCTACAACCGAGATCTGTTGAGGCAAGTTCAAACTTTTCGAGAGATTGCGTTTTTCTCCCGAGTGACGATCCTCACGTTGCAGCCTCTCGACGAGGAGATCGGCGAACTGAGGAGCAACTTGATTAGGAAATTCGAAACACTGGATGTAGAGGTCACGGTCGTACCCGTTGGGGAGTCAGTCGCAACTGCACTCGCGGAGATTCCCAGTGACACGGAGGCGGTACTCGTGGACTTCTTGCCACATCTGACTAATTCTGAGTTTGAACAACTTGTCCAGGGTCTTATCAGTAGAAGACTTCCGAGCTTCTCCTTAGTCGGCCAGTCCGACGTTCGCCGGGGTGTGATGGCCGGGTTGCAGTTGGAACGAGACGATCAGCGACTTGTTCGGCGAGTCGCGCTAAACTTGCTGGCCATCCTTCTGGGAGAGGACGCTCAAGAGCTATCTGTTGACTTCGATCTCGATGAGCAGCTAACAATTAACATGGCCACCGCCAGTGCTGTGGGGGTTGATCCGACCTTCATCCTACTTACGGAAGCCGAGCTGATTGACGAGCCAACTATCCCGTCCGCTCGAAGACTTTCGTTGGCGCGAGCCGTGCAAGAGGCGTCCAATGTCAGCCTGGACCTGCTAGCAGCCGAGCGAAGAGTTGCTGCCGGATTACAGTTGGTCAAAGAAGCGAGGTCTTCGTTGTTGCCCCAGGCGAGTGTCGCAGGGACTGGAATCTTCATCGATAAGGATCGCGCCACGTCCTTCCAAGGCCAGCGACAGGTCTCAGGATCGGTCGGAGCTAGCCAGCTTCTCTACTCCGAGCGGAATAAGTCTGGTTACGACATCGAGAGGGAGCAACAAATCTTTCGCCAAGAAGAACGCTTCCAACTGCGCCTCGACGTGATCTTTGAAGCAGCCCAGAGCTATCTCAACGTTTTGCGGGCTAAGACGATCGAGCGCATCCGGAGGAGCAATCTGAGATTGACTAGGTCCAACCTGAATTTAGCCCAGGAGAGGGTCGATATTGGGTCAGCTGGGCGAGATGAAGCCCTGCGATGGCTTAGTCAGATCGCAGTCGACCGTCGCAGCGTTATCGATTCCTCAGCACAGCGATACCAAGCGGAAATTGCCGTGAACCGGGTATTGAATCGCCCGCTGGAGGAGCGCTTTGAGACTGTTGAGGCGGGTCTGGACGATCCGGAGCTTACCACCAGCTTTGAACGACTCCGGCCGTACATCCAGAGTCCTGGGAGTTTCCAGGTCTTCCGCGAGTTCATGACCGAAGAGGCGTACGAAGCGTCCCCTGAGCTCAAGCAGCTCGATGCGGCCGTTCGTGCACAGGAAAGGGTCGTACTTGCAACGAAGAGAGCATTCTATGTTCCAACATTTGGGGTGGATGCAGAGCTCGCTTTTGTAAAAGGTGGGGGAGAGCCTTCCCCATTGCCGCCGGAAGCGCCAAATGGCGTCGACTGGACGGTTGCCGTGCAGGCGACTTTGCCGATATTCCAAGGTGGCGCGCTTCGGGCACAACGAACTCGTGCGGAGATTGAACTCGATCAATTGACCATCGAGCGCGACGCTACGAGCTTGCTGATCGGCGAGCGGATTCGATCCGAACTTTACCGAGCTAGTGCCTCTTTCGCAGGGATTCAATTGGCACAAGAGGCAGCCAGTGCGGCACTGGAGAATCTAGGAATTATCCGGGACGCCTATTCGGAGGGGGCCGTAGACATCCTGAAGCTACTGGATGCGCAAAACCAAGCCTTGAATGCAGAGCTCGATGCTGCAAATGCCGTGTTTGATCACTTGATCGATCTGATGGCCGTTCAAAGAGCAGTCGGCCGCTTCGACTATTTCCGCTCACCTCAAGAGCGTGATTCATTCCTTCGAAATCTCGACGCATTCTTCCAAAGTACGGGATATTCGGTCAAGAAACAATGAGGACCTATCCATGAACTATGGGAGACAAGAGAGAAGGACGTCAAGGGGATTGACTCTTGGGCTCTGTGCGTTGATCCCAACACTAGTTGCCGCTTGCGAGAGAGAAGTGGAGCACGCTCCTCAGCCACAGCTACGACCTGTTAGATACCTTGAAGTGTTTGCCCGGGGAGCGGAACGCAAGCGCTCATTCACGGGGCTTTCGAAAGCTGATGTGAGATCCGACATTAGCTTTCGTGTTGCGGGAATCATCGAACGAGTTCATGTGCAAAGAGGGGATGTTCTCCAGCTTGGAGATCCTATTGCAGAAGTCGATCCGACCGACTTCGAGATTCAGATTCGTGAGACTGAAGCGTCGTTGGCTGACGCCAGGGCACAGGCAGCACTTACTCGCTCAGAGTTCCAGCGTATTCAGCGGCTATTTGAAAGAAACAACGTTTCTCAGGGAGATTTCGAGTCGGCCCTGGCCCGGCGGGAGTCCGCGGAGGCCCACGTCGACGCCGTCGAACAGCAACTCGAAAAGGTAAGACGGCAACTGTCTTATACAACCCTAACCGCGCCCATGGGGGGGGGCGTGGTTGAAGTAGTCGTCGCAGAGGGCGAGGCGATCCAAGCAGGAGATCCAGTCGTGAATCTGCTTTCGGGTGGAAATCCCCAGGTGGAGATCGCCATGCCCGAGAATCTGATAGCCGAGGTGCGCCGGGGTGCTCCCGCACAGGTCTCATTTGTTGCGGTGCCAGGTCAGGTCTTTCCAGGACAGGTCGCGACCGTCGGCATAGTCCCAAGTGAGGGTCTGACGACCTATCCAATCACCATCACCCTGAATCAGACTTGGCTTGAGTTAGTAGAGGACGCAGACAACGCCCCAATTCGACCTGGAATGGCCGTAGAAGCTCAACTTAGTTTTGGATCCGCCGATACCCGTCCTCGCTACATCGTGCCTGCAGCGGCAGTTCTGGAAGATCGTGCCGGAAGATTTGTTTATGTCGTCAAGCCCCACGAGGAGGGACAAGGCCTCATCGAACGCCGTGAGGTCGAGGTTGGCCAACTGGAGGAGAACGGGCTCCAGGTTTTCAGTGGTCTGGACGACGGTGAGAAGGTGGTTATTGCAGGACTTAACCAGATACAAGACGGGCAACTGGTACGTCTCCTGAGGTAGTCCAACAGTGGATCTTACACGCTTTGCAATTGACAACAACCGCGTTACAGCGGCCTTCGTCATCGCTGTGTTGTTTGGTGGTTTCTCGGCTTTCCTGACCATGGAGCAAGCCATGGATCCTGGATTTACCATCAGAACGGCCCAGGTGATAACCCGCTTTCCCGGTGCGAATCCCGAGCGAGTTGAGGCATTGGTTACAGACAAGCTTGAGAAGGCGATTCAGGAGCTGTCCGAACTGGATTTCGTCAATAGCACATCGAAAACAGGCCTCTCTATTGTCAGCGTGAACATCCGGGATGAGTTTACGGACATGCGGCCGATTTGGGACAAACTGCGCCGCAAAGTTGCCGATGTGACCCCTACGTTCCCCGATGGTGTTCTGCCGCCGGAGGTCAACGATGACTTCGGCGAGGTCTACGGAACAATTATCGCTGTCACCGGAGATGGTTTCAGTTACCGGGAATTGAAAGATACAGCTCTTCAGGTCCGCGATGCCCTCCTGCGACTGAACAACACGGGGAAGGTTGAGATTTTCGGTATTCAAGACGAGCGGGTTTTCGTGGAGTTCAGTGACGCTCGGCTAGCCGAGCTGGGCCTGTCGGTGTCCCAGCTCGGCCAGATCCTCGAATCACGCAACATCCTAATCCCTGGAGGCAGTGTGCTGACCGGCGAGGAGCGCATTGAACTCGAGCCTTCGGGAAATTTCAACTCGGTTGAGGAAATCGCCCGGACGGTAATCAGTGTTCCAGACCGCCCCAACTTCTTGTACCTTGAGGACATCGCCCAGATCAGACGTGAATACGTCGATCCTCCGGGGCCCAAGGTGCGGGCAAACGGCAGGCAGGCTCTTGTACTAGCGGTTTCAGTTCGATCAGGAGGCAACGTTGTTACTCTCGGTGAGGAAGTGAAGCAACTGGTCTCCCGAATCCAGAATCAGTATCCGCTTGGTATTGATTTCGCTATCGTGGCGTTTGAGCCAGCCAGGGTGGAAAAGAAAATCGATGAATTTGTCGGTAGTATTTTTCAGGCTGTCCTCATTGTGCTCGTCGCTATGCTACTGATGCTGGGCTTGCGAACAGGAATCGTCGTCGCAAGTCTGGTGCCGTCGGCGATGCTCATGAGTCTGGTGATCATGCAGTGGATGGGCTTGGGGCTGAATCAGATGACACTGGCGGCTTTGATCATTGCCCTGGGAATGTTGGTTGACAACGCAGTGGTCATGAGCGAATCCATCATGGTGTCGATGAGGGAAGGTATGCCTCCGGTCGAAGCTGCTGTCAGCTCGGCCCGTGAACTGCGGATTCCCCTCCTGACCTCCTCTCTCACTACTGCAGCAGCCTTCCTGCCGATATACCTGGCCGAAGGGAGTATGGGTGAATACACCGGGTTACTCTTCGTGGTGGTTACGATCACTCTGCTTTCCTCATGGTTCCTGGCTTTAACCCTTATCCCACTGCTTTGCGCTCGTTACCTGAGAACGAAGCCTCAGTCCGGGACCGACGCTTACAACACTCGGTTTTATCGTGAATACCGGAGATTCCTGCTTGGGCTGGTTCGGTTTCCAATGGTTTCAGCCGCTGCGGCGATAGGCATCTTTTTCCTCGCTCTTCAGGGGTTCCAGTTTATCCCAAGTGTGTTCTTTCCCCCAGACGACACGCCAATGATGACCGCCGAATTCGAATCACCCATCGGCACATCCATTGAACGGACTGAGGCGATCATGGAAGGCCTCGATGTGTTTATCGAGCGAGATCTAGTTGTAACCGCCGAGCGGCCAGAGGGCATTATCAGCTGGTCGACCTATGTGGGACAGGGAGCCCCGCGGTTTGTTCTTCCCTATGGTCCCCAATCTTCGAGTCCTGAATATGCATACATGCTGTTCGATGTGACCTCGGCGGAACTGATCCCCATCCTGAGCACCAAGATCGAGGCGTTCTCTGCAGAGAACTTTCCATCGGTTGTTGCCACCGTGGGTCCTTTGCCGTTGGGTGCTGTGATCAACAATCCAGTGGAGATTCGAATCTCCGGTGCAGATAAGGACACGGTCTTTTCCATAGTTGACGAAGTGAAAACCCAGATGAAGTCGAGTCCAGGAACCAAGAACGTTGGAGATGACTGGGGCCAGCGGAGCAAGAAAATCGTCGTCAAAGTGGATGAGGCAAGAGCGCGTCGAAGCGGTGTGACTCACCAGGATATTGCGATGTCGTTGCAATCAGTGCTAAGCGGTTACAGGGCCACTGAGTATCGAGAGGGAGTAGAGGTCATCCCGGTCACCATGCGTTCGGTTGCTGCCGACCGTCACGATATTGGTAAGCTCGAAAGTCTGAACGTTTTTTCGCAGACGCGGGGTACCGCGGTACCCTTAAGGCAGGTAGCGGAGCTTGAGGTACAGTGGCAGCCAGCGAAACTGCTGCGAAGGAATCGCCTAACGACGGTGACCGCCTACAGTGGCCTTGAGGATGGAGTGACAGCTGCTGAGATCACGGATCCGCTCATTCTCTGGCTGGAGCAGCAACGATTAAACTGGCCTCCTGGATATTTCTTAGAAATCGGTGGTGAGCTGGAGCAGTCTGCCAAGAGTCAAGGTGCCATTAGTGCGCAATTGCCCATCGGTGCGTTTATTATCGTTTTGTTGCTTATTTCACAGTTTAACTCCTTCAGGCGACCTCTAATTATTGTCTTGACAGTCCCACTTGCCATTGTGGGGGTTGTCATAGGCCTCATCGTGACCAACTCTTCACTCGGCTTTATGACTTTGCTTGGAGTGATCGCCTTGGCCGGTATCGTAATCAACAACGCCATAGTATTGATCGATCGAATCGCCTTTGAGATTAACGAGAACGGACTCGAGCCTCCCAGGGCTATCATAGAGGCAGCCCAGCGCCGACTGCGGCCCATTCTTCTTACAACCGTGACGACAGTAGGCGGCCTTATCCCTTTGTGGCTCGGAGGAGGTCCAATGTGGGAGAGCATGGCTATTGCTATTATCTTCGGGTTGGTCTTCGCTACAGTGTTGACGCTCGGACTCGTCCCAGTGCTCTACACCTTGTTTTTCCGGGTCCGTTTCAAGGGTTTCAGTTTTTGATGAAAACAGGCATTGATACAGTGACCAGGTGGTCAATGAGCGCGTTGAATTTCCGGGACCGCATTTTGAACATCTCTCGGTGAGAATGTGATCGACCGATCTTGAGAACAGGAACCCCGATCCACACGTGAGTCGGATGAGTTCTAGAAACGAAGGTGATTTTGTGGTGATGATTGCCGAAGGACGTTGTAGATACTTGCTTTATTCTTTGCTAGGTTTGCTTTTACTTTACCCAGCACTAGAGCAGGGACCCGGAGCGCTGACTCTGATGCTGGTCGTGAATTCTGCAACGCTCCTTGCAGGCGTCTACGCCGTTAGTGACACTCGAAGGCACGTCGCTATTGCGGCCTCACTTGCGGTTTCCCAAGTGACGCTCACGTTGGTAGCTCGTTTCCTGGGTCTGGAGCATCCTGCGATTCGGCCGGTTGCCATCGCCGCAGTCGTCGTTTTCATCGCGTTCTATGTCTTCACACTCGTGCACGTCCTCAGATATGTTCTGCGGGGCGTCCGGATTACCAAAGACAAACTCTTTGGCGCCGTTAGTGTCTATCTTCTGATGGGTCTCGCATGGGCCTCCGTGTATGCTTTGGTTCAGGCAGTTGAGCCTGGATCGTTTGCCAGCAATGTAGCCGATTCCTCAGATTCACCCGATCTGATTTATTTCAGCTTCGTCACTCTAACGACGCTCGGATACGGAGATATTACCCCTGTCACTGCTCGTGCTCGTTCCTTGGCATTGCTCGAGGCGGTAACCGGGGTTATGTACCTTGCCGTCTTGGTTGCTCGTTTGGTGAGCGCCTATCGCTACGGGGTGGATCCTGACCCGTGAAGGAACAAATGCGGAGAGGCCTCCTTGATCTATCCAGCGAGACTATCCGGCCCTCAGGATCCTATCTGCGGGCCAAACGTCCGATGTGGTGGTGGGCTCAATATCATGGTGTGGTTGGACACCAGATGGGATATCTAGTGTGGCATTTTAAACGTCTCGCCGGTTGAAAAAACAGCGGCGTTGGATGCGTGTACTCCATGCAAACGAAAGGCGTGCAGAACAATAGCAATATTCTATGCAACTCGACCGGTCCCCCCCTCTTTTCAGTTCCCTTGAAAATCTCAAACCGTCCGCATCGGGATGTTGCGAGCAGCGTCAACAACAAGACTTTACGGGATTCTTAGAGCAAGAGCGAAAAACACACGTTAAAGAGAAACGCCAGGCTGAATGCCCAACGCCCAACGCGATCTAGCAGGTCGATCCGTTCTGTTCTGTGTCGAGCTAGGAAAACCGCTACCGCAGTGGCCTTGATCAACGCGAAGAACACCAAAATCAAAGCCCCCAGGGTGAAATAGTCTATCCTGGTCAAGTAGGACACCCGAGGCAAGTCGCTTGAAAGCGCGAACTGATAGACAATGAGGGTCAGCATAGTGGTCACCGCTATGCTGAGTTGTGACCGATTTGATTCGGCCGGCAAGAAGAAAACGCACCCCGACATCAATGAGATCAAGAGGAGAGGAACCACTACTTTATAGAACCAGTACATCGTGTCGCGACGCACCTGCAATGTCAGGGTGATTCTGGATTCTTTCCCCTCCCTTCTCGGGTAAGGTTCCCTGGTACTGGCGATGGTGAGCGAGCCGACATCCCACCCGGTCAGCGATAAAGCGTCGTTCCTATCTGTCACGCCCGGAAGAGCTTCGAATACGATCTCGCTCTCATCAAAGATAATCGGCGAGAAAGAGACCGATAGGGAGTGAGCATCGAAAGGAAACTCTCGATAGTCAAGCGGCACAGCGACTTCCAAGATCTGGCGTCTGATCAGGGTCACAATACCTTCACCGTCAACAAGCGTCATATCTGGGTAGAGCTTCTGTTGGCTCCTCAGGTTGAGTGTTTGTACATGCGGGACCCACATTCTATCGAGCGGCAGCGGACATGCCACCGAAACCTCACCGCGGAGGCTGTCAGCCAGACGGGGGTCCAACCAGCGAAAGATGCTGTAGGCGTCGAGATGCATGGACTGCCGTACGTCGTCTAGAGCGATGATGTCGTTGAGATAGACGCCAACACCAACCTGGGTTGGCCCGCTGTCACTACCAGGTCTCTCGGGAGAGAATGCGTCATCGTCGGGGCAATGCCGCGCCGATGACGGTTGCGTTTCCTTGAAGGTTTGTGGGTCGGCTATCTGGCCGTATGCAATAGAAGCAATGACCTCCAGCGCAAGGGCGAGCACGAATGTCTTCATTAGAGATTGACGTATCGCCATCTGTATGGTGCGTACCGTTAATGTCAAACCACCCCCAGCTGCGGGCCATACGCCGCTTAAGTGGTGTGAGCCGATAGGAGACGATCCAACGTGGGCACCAGTGTATATGTATTGCTGTTGTGAGTGCCAGTCTTCCCTGCAGGGATCTGGTGCAGTTGAGACACAAAGTCAGATTATCGGGTGACTCCACAGCCAGAGCAGGTTGTCTGGAGATGTTCGGACAAGGCGTGTCCGACAATCTCGACATGGCGGTTCACTGCCTCTATGAGTTCAGATCTGACGAGCAAACTGGTTGAGGTGACGAGTGTTCCAGACCCATCCCTGTCATTGTTGACAGTTGTCTCAAGGTAACCCGCATTGCTATGATTCCCCGAAATCATTTAAAGGAACATGCTTCGATCATTTTGGCTACTCGAGACATCTTGGGAGGACATGGATTACGAAATCAGGATTAAGTGAGTCAACCAAGAAGGAGAGGAGATCACACAATGCCAAAACAAACGGTAGATCGCAAAGTGAGAGAACAGGGGTCTCTGCAGTTTTTAGGTTAATAGGGAAAGGGGCCTCGATGACAGGCAGAAGACCGAGTCAAGCGGCTGCTTTAGGGTTGATCTTCATAGGGATGATGACCACTCCAATTTGGGCCCAGAAGTTCTATCCCGATGATCCGCTGGAAGCAGAGCCACCCCCCATGGCCACACCCGATCCTGGCGTGCGGGGTCTGAGTGACGTACTGGAGTTCTTCAGCAACACGTTCGGCAGCCCGGGAGAGCGGCATCCCGAAATCGGCGTCATTCCTGCCGGGGCAGTCAATACACTGGGTGAGGTGATGGACAGCTCCTGGTACACCAATCGCCACGCCAAGAGGCGTTTGTCCAGCCAGGAGTTGGTGCGGGGAACGGGTGATGGACAGCCTCCCCTACAGGACCAGCCGTGGCGCGTTCTGGCCGTGAAACAGTTCGCCAACCGGCCGGGAATTCTCATTGTCGATTCCCAGAGGCAGATGTATCTGCTGCGGTTTGACCCTCCCGACTACCTGGAGATGTCGACCGGAGCGGTGATGGTCTCCTCCAGGATGTTTTACGCTCTGGGATACAACGTGCTGGAAAACTATATCGTCTATTTCCAGCGCACCCAGATGGTGCCCTCTGAAGCCGGTGAGCAGATAACCAGCATGGGCGACCGTCGCGATCTTACCGATGAAGCCATCGACAGCTTCCTCAAGACGGCGGCAATGGATCGCCAGCGCGGCTATCGGGCGGTGGCTACCCGCATTCCCACCGACTGGGACAAGCTGGTGGGTAATTTTCAGTTCTTCGGTACCCGATCGGATGATCCCAATGACATCGTCCCTCACGAACACCGGCGCGATTTGCGCGGACTCTTCGTCTTTGCGGCCTGGTTGAACCACAACTGGATCCTACCTACAAGCACGGTCGATGTGCTGGTTGTGGAAAACGACATCCCCTTTATTCGCCATTTTCTGATCGATTTTACAAGTACGTTGGGGAGTGGAGACAGACGGCCCAAGACAGCCCGGGAAGGGAATGAGAGCATGTGGGACCGCGGCCCCACCGCCAAGAACGTCATCGGCCTGGGGATCTACACACCGCGATGGATGCGGGCCAGCTACCCGAGATTTCGCTCTGTGGGTCACTTCGAATTTGAAACCTTCGATCCTGAGAAGTGGACGGCCAATCAGCGGTTAGCCCCCTTTGAAAACCGCCTGCCCGATGACACCTACTGGGCGGCCAAGCAGGTGATGGCTTTCAGCGATGAAGATCTTCAGGCTCTGGTCAGCGCCGGCCAGTATAGCGATCCGGAAGCGGCGGCCTGGATTGTCCGATCCTTGGCCGGACGCCGTGATCGAATCGGAGAAGCCTACTTCTCACAGGTTCTTC
>Ga0255057_10001263_pt1 | contig 14401 bp, 12 predicted proteins | sample Cases_109_6_MG_FD_189022 | JGI IMG/M metagenome (GOLD analysis project Ga0255057, IMG submission 189022) | Seawater microbial communities from Amundsen Gulf, Northwest Territories, Canada - Cases_109_6 | ecosystem: Environmental > Aquatic > Marine > Gulf | place: Canada: Northwest Territories... | reverse complement strand
GGATGCCGCTATCGCCCAGGGCACCGCCTCGGTGATCACCGTCAAGGCGGATCGGGACGCGGTGCGGGACGCGATCACAGGGGATCTGGCGTAGCCGGGTAGACCCGATGAGCGAAGACCGGGGCTGCCATCCGACCCTGGTGGTGCCGGGTCTGCTCGGCCCCGCCATGCCGAACGGCCCCGGCGATGTGGCGACGGCCCGCCTGTTGACCGAGGGGCTTTCGCTGCCGGCCCTGGAGCGATTCTTCTCCCGTTCCACAGCCACGGCGTCGCATTGTCCGGGGCAGGGGCTCGCGGCGCTGCTGTTCGGCTGCTTCGGCGTTGCCAGGGAGGGCCCGGACTGGCCGGTGGCGGCGGTCACCGGCCGACTGGACGGGGCGAGCGCCGGCGAGGGCTGGTGGCTGCGCGCCGACCCGGTGCACCTGAGGGTCGACATGGGAGAGCTGGTGCTTCTGGCCGACGAGGGCTTGCGCATTTCCATGGCCGAAGCGCAAGCGCTGGCGGCTGAATTGAACGCGCAGCTGGACGACCCGGATATTCGCTTCGCGGCCCTCGCGGAGAAGCGCTGGTATGTTCATCTCGACCACGGGCCGCGTCTCGTCACCGAGCCAACCTGGGAGGTGAGCGGCTCGAGGATAGGCGAGCACCTGCCCCGCGGCGACGATGCCGGCCGCTGGCGGGCGTGCATCAACGATGTCCAGATGATCCTCCACGCGAGCCCCGTCAACCGGGAGCGCGAGGGCCGTGGTGACCCGGCGATCAACAGTCTGTGGTTGTGGGGCGGCGGGCGCGCACCACAGGTAGCGGCCGGACGTTGGCAGGGTGTCTGGAGCGACCACGCCCTGGTCGCGGGGCTCGCGGGGTTGGCGCAGGCTGCCTGCGAGCCCCTTCCCGAGGATGCGCGCTCATGGCTCGCGCGCGCCGAGTCGGCGGGCAACCATCTGCTGGTCTGGGGCGCGGCTTACGTGCCGGTTCGGCTCTCTGATATCGATGCCTGGAGGCGCTTCGTGTCCGCTGTCGAGGAACGCTGGATGGCACCGCTTCTGGATGCGTTGAAGTCCGGCCGCGTGCAGAGTGTGAGCCTGCGCACCGGCGGATCACGGGACTTCCGATTGCACCGCGGCCAGCTGGGTCACTGGTGGCGGCGCGCCAGATCCTTTGCCCGGTTCATGTCCGAGAGCCGCTGATGGCGCGCGCTTTCAGCTGAAATAGTCCTGCCAACAGCCGGGGCACGCGCCGTCCAGGCCGCCCCGGGACGCCAGCTGGCGTTGCCGTTGGCGCAGTAACTTCTGATAACAGCTGGCGAGCCTGGCGTCGCTGGCGCCGTTGGTGGCCGCCAGTTGCTGGATGCGGCCCTTCAGCCAGCGGATATCGTCACGAAGTATCTGTTGCGTGTGTGCCGGCCTGGGCTTCATTCCGGGACCGCTCCTCGTGGTAGTGGCTTCAGTGGCTGCGAGCTGGATGGACATGGGGTCGCTCACGCGTTCAGGAGGGGGGCGACAACCGTCATCAGCAGTACCACCACGACTGCGGCCAATAACCATGCCGAAGCCACATGCTCCGCGTCCGCTGTCAGCTCTACGTGGCGCTCGTCAATCAACTCTGGTCCCATGACACTGCTCCATTTGGTTCGAGTACGATTGAAGTCTGGCAGGGGATCCGCAAAGGGTGTGTGTATTTTCACACCTTCCGGGGAACATAGACTGTAACTTATTGAAAGTTAATAAGTTATTTTCAGTCCGAGGGGGCCTTCACCTCGTCGATCATGCGCTCCAGGCGTTCCATGTCGCGCACGACCAGGGATTTTCCCCGGCGCTCGATGAGGCCCATGTCCGAGAGCCGGCTGAACTCCTTAGTCACGGCTTCGCGCCGCGTGCTCACGCGGCTGGCGATGTCGGCGTGGGTGGGGGGATGGGTGATCTCCACCAGCCCGCCGTTACCGGGGACCTTCTTCGCCAGCCGCAACAGCTCCGCATGGATGCGGTTGTTGACCCCCAGGGTGCTGAATTCCACCACGCGATCGGAAAGGTGCCTGACCAGCTCGGTGAGCCCGCAAAGGACCGCGAAGGCTACCTGGGAGTGGCCGTGCAGCACGTCCTGAAATACCGACGAGCGCATGTTGAGCACCGCGCTCTCTTCCAGGGTGACCACGTTGGCGGAGCGCGGCCGACCGTCGATGGCGGACAGATCGCCGAACATTTCTCCAGCGCCCATTTCACGGAAGGCGACTTCTTTTCCGCTGCGGGAGAAAATGGTGGCGCGGACCTTGCCACTGATGACGAAGTACACGTCGTCGCTCAGGTCCTGATTGCAGACGATGTCGTGCTGTGCCGGATAGCGATAGGTGTGGCACTGGCGCGCGATGGAGGCGCGCGCGCCTTTATCCAGGGATCTGAAGATGTCGACGCCGAGCAACGTGTCGGCCGTCGTTTCGACCACCCGAGTCATCCGTCGTTTCCCCCGGTCCTTAGCCCCGAAACCGGCAATCGACAGCATAGCGCGCATGGCCGCCGCTGTCCCTAGTGGGATTCCTCTGACGCTTGCCCGCGGCCCTGAAAGCCGGCAGTCTTGCCCGCCATCGCAGTCTGTTCTCGGGCCCTATCCCATGACCACGCGAATTTCCCGTCGCGACGCGAAGCCAGTGCCGGCGGATCTGGCCCAGGCCGTGCATCCGGTTGTCGCGAGAGTGCTGGCAGCGCGCGACGTGCTCTCGGTGTCGGAGCTGGACTACAGTCTGGACAAGCTGCATCCGGCGACCATGCTCGCCGGCATGGACGACGCGGTCGGGTTGCTGGTGGATGCTCTCGCACACGACAAACGCATCCTCGTGGTGGCCGATTTCGACGCTGACGGCGCCACCGGCTGCGCGGTTGCGGTTCGAGGGCTGCGCCTTCTGGGCGCCGCACATGTAGATTATGTGGTGCCCAATCGCTTCGAGTTCGGTTACGGCCTGACGCCGGAGATCGTCGCGGTTGCCGAACAGCGTGAGCCGGAGCTGCTGATCACCGTGGACAACGGTATCTCCAGCGTTGACGGCGTGGCCGCCGCCGCGGCGCGCAACGTGCCTGTCATCGTCACCGATCATCATCTTCCCGGTGAGCGCTTGCCGCAAGCCGCCGCCATCGTCAATCCCAATCAGGCGGGTGACAACTTTCCCAGCAAGTGCCTGGCCGGTGTTGGCGTCGCGTTCTATTTGCTGATCGCGTTGCGCGCGGCGCTACGCGATGGGCGCTGGTTCGACGAGCGCGGATTGCAGGAACCGAATCTCGGGCAGCTTCTGGATTTGGTGGCGCTGGGCACGGTGGCCGATGTGGTGCCCCTCGATGCCAATAATCGCATCCTGGTGGCCCAGGGGATCGCGCGTATTCGCGGCGGCCGCCTTCAACCAGGCGTCGCCGCCCTGCTGGAAGTCGCCGGCCGCGACAGTAATCATCTCACGGCCTCGGATCTGGCCTTCGCCGTGGCGCCCCGACTGAACGCCGCCGGCCGCCTGACGGACATGGCACTCGGCATCGAATGCCTGCTTTGCGACGACGCTTCGCTGGCCGCCGAGATGGCCGCAACCCTGGATGGGCTCAATCGCGAACGGCGCCACATCGAGGCGCGCATGCGTGACCAGGCCATGGCCCAGGTCGAGGCGCTCAGTTTCGACAGCGACGAGACACTTCCCCATGGCTTGTGCTTGTTCGATCCGGAGTGGCATCCCGGAGTTGTCGGGATCGTTGCGTCACGCGTCAAGGAGCGTCTGCACCGCCCCGTGATTGCATTTGCACCGGACGGCGAAGATACGTTCAAGGGCTCGGCGCGCTCGGTGAGCGGTGTGCACATTCGCGATGCGCTGGAGGCGATAGCCACGCGGCATGCCGGGCTCCTCAGCAAGTTCGGCGGTCATGCCATGGCTGCCGGGCTGAGCCTGGAACGCGCGCGATTCGACGAGTTCCGCGCGGCTTTCGACGCCGAGGTGCGGCGCCATTTGAGCGCCGCGGATATGCGCGGCATCATCTCGAGCGACGGTCCGCTGGAGCCCGCCGACATCGGGCTGGCGCTGGCTCGGGAGCTGCGTCGCGCCGGCCCCTGGGGCCAGGGATTTCCAGAGCCGATATTCGACGGCGAATTCGAGGTGATGAGCAGCCGCGTCGTCGGGGATACGCATATGAAGCTCACGCTGCGCGCTGCGGATGGCGCCGAGCCCGTGGATGCGATCGCATTCAACGCGCTGGAGTATTGGCCCAAGGACGCTAAGGTCGTGCGGTTAGCCTACAAGCTCGACGTTAACAGGTTTCGTGGTCGAGAGACGGCACAGCTGGTGGTCGAGCATGCGGAATCCGGTTAGATGTGATAGGGCGAAAAATAGGGTCGAGATGAGCCAGAATATCGACACGATAGTAGTTGGAGGCGGTCAAGCTGGCCTTTCGGTCAGCTGGCATTTGAAACAGGTGGGCCGGGAACACCTGGTTTTCGATCGAGGTAAGATCGGGGACACTTGGCGTCAGCGTTGGGACTCGTTCTGTCTAGTCACCCCGAACTATTTCTGCCAGCTGCCGGGATTTCCGTACGACGGCGACGAACCCGAGGGCTTCATGCTCCGCGACGAGATCGTCGCATACATCGAGCGTTTCGCCAAAAGCTTCGATTCACCCTATCGCGGCGGTGTGGAGGTCCGGCGGGTGGGTTCGTCGAGGGACAAAGAGCGGTACATCCTGGACACATCCGAAGGCGAATTCGAGACCAACAACGTAATCATTTCCGCCGGCACCCATCAGCATCCGAATTTCCCAGCGTGGGGTGACAAGCTCGCCGACGATATCCTGCAGCTTCATACCTGCGACTATCGAAACCCTGCGCAATTACCGGATGGTGCGGCCCTGGTGGTTGGCAGTGGGCAGTCGGGTTGTCAGGTGGTGGAAGATCTGCTCGGCGCGGGTCGTGAGGTGCATCTCTGTGTGGGTAAAGCCGGGCGCATCCCGCGTCGTTACCGCGGCCGCGACATCATCCATTGGCTCGTCGATGCTGGCCGCTACGAGGTGCCCGTGGATGAACATCCGGACGGTCGTGCCATCCGCTTCAAACCCCATGAGCATCTTTCCGGCCGCAACGGAGGACGGACTATCGATCTCCGCCGCTTGGCACGGGATGGTGTCGAGCTACACGGTCGCCTGGTGGATGCGGAGGGCTACCAAGTGCGTTTCGCTGATGATCTGGCAGAGATGCTTGATACCATTGACGAGGATTGTCGTGAGACGTTGGCGCTCATCGACGACTACATTGCCAAGAGCGGCGCCGCGGCGCCAGAAGGTGTTCTGGAGGCCGTTGATTGGCAACCGATCCCGGAGCCAGCGGTCCTCGACCTGAGGCAGGCCGGCATCAGCAGTGTCATCTACGGTACAGGCTTTCACTTCGATTTTGGCTGGATCGACTTGCCTATCTTCGACGAGCGTGGTTACCCGCGCTACGAGCGTGGCGTAACCGAGTTACCAGGGGTCTACTTTGTCGGCCTACACTGGGAACATACCGCAGGCTCGGGGTTATTCTACCAAGTAGGGCGCGATGCAAAGTACGTGGTCGATCACCTCTGTCGCGTCGTCTAGTGATCCGTAGACTGTCTCTTCCCAGCTAAGAACGGCAGAGTCTATAGAGTGTACAGGTTTAAACTTGCTCGCTTTCTTACTACCGACTGCCAGTCTTAGAAGCAAAGATCCAGAGAGGTATCGGGTTCCTTCAGGAAATCGATTAAGTCACGACGCTGCCCTTCGTCTTCCAGGTTGCCGGCGGAAGTAGCCATTCCATTGCCGGGTATGAAAGCCGCTGGGTTCAATATGTAGGCGTCCAGCGTTTCTTCAGTCCAGACAACATTGGAATTTTTCATTGCATCAGAGTAACTATCGTAGTCGGGCACGCTTCCAGCGGCCCTGCCCATGATGCCGCCTAGCTTAGGTCCAGCCCGATTACACCCTATTGAATGACAGGCGACACAACTCGCTGAATAATAAAAAACATCGCGTCCCGCCTCGCGATCAGCCCAGGCTGGTAGATTATGAAGCGCCAGGATATATAGGCCGACAGCAATCCGAATTCGCATCATACCCCCCCCATTCGGGCGCACATGATTTTTTGTTTCGGTAGGATTTTATGGTAGCAAGGCTGCATACCAGTTGCGACAGCGACATCTGTTTTTGGCGATCAGCTCCTCATTGCTGCCGTTTGCTCGCCAGCCTTCGGCTTCCGCGATACTATTCCCCTGAACGCCCCAACTCGAAGAAGGACCTTCTGCATGGAAGAGCGTCAGCCGCGAAAGCTCGCCGTCATTCTGCACGCTGATGTGGTCGGTTCTACGACGCTCGTCCAGAAGAATGAGTCGCTGGCCCACGCCCGCATTCACGACGCCTTCGGCCGTTTCTCGTCAACCATCGAAGCCTATAACGGCGTGACCCATGAGTTTCGCGGAGATGCGCTGGTGGCGGAGTTTGCTCGGGCTTCGGACGCCATTGAGGCCGGGCTCGCGTTCCAGATAGAGAACACTGAGACCAACGCCCGGCTTGAAGACGACCTGCAGCCGCAACTACGCATCGGCATCAGTCTCGGCGAAGTAGTGATTGCCGACAGTACTGTCACCGGGGCGGGGGTCGTTCTTGCCCAGCGGGTTGAGCAGCTGGCCGAGCCGGGCGGTGTGTGCATTACGGGCGCTATCCACGAGGCGGTGCCACAATACTTGCCCCTCGAATACTCCGACCTCGAGAAGCGGGAGGTAAAGGGTTTCGAGGAGCCCGTGCAGGTCTACCGTGCGGGTGTGAAAGCTGGAAAGCAGGTCCCGCCCCCCGAGCCCTCAGTTTCAGTGGGAGCGCACTCCCGTAAGTCGAAGCGCCGGTGGGCTGCGGGCTCCATTGCGCTCCCCGTCCTGGTTGTTGCTGGCACACTCGCGTGGTGGCAGCCGTGGAGACCGGAGTTCGAGCCAGCATCTATGGAGCGTATGGCGTTTCCACTACCTGACAAGCCCTCCATCGCGGTGCTGCCTTTCACCAACATGAGTGGTGACCCTGAGCAGGAGTATTTCGTCGACGGTATGACCGAAGACCTGATCACGGATTTGTCCAAGCTATCAGGGTTGTTCGTCATCGCACGCAATTCCACGTTTACGTACAAAGGGACGTCAGTAAAGACTCGGCAAGTTGCCGAAGAATTGGGGGTGCGTTATGTGCTTGAAGGTAGCGTTCGACGTGACGGCGATCGGGTACGGATTAATGCACAGCTCATCGACGCCATGACCGGCGGACACCTTTGGGCGGAACGTTACGACGGTTCTCTAGCTGACGTGTTCGCCTTACAAGACAAGGTGACACAGAAGATAGTAAGCGCCCTCGCGATTAATCTGACCGAAGACGAGGAAACCCGGGCCAGGCGCCAGGAAACCAGTAGCCCAGACGCCTATGATGCCTTTCTCGAAGGCTGGGCGCGTTATCGACACTACACACGGGACGATTTCATCAAAGCCATTCCGCATTTCGAACGCGCCATCGAACTTGATCCGAATTATGGTCGAGCTCATGCGGCACTCCTCGCGTTACACGCTGAAAGTATGTGGAACTCATGGCAGGTAGTGAATGGTGGGCAACAGGAGAGCAGTCGACGGGCGAGGAAACACCTCCAGGAAGCCATGATACATCCGACACCGCTTGCCCATCGCGTTGCGTCATTCTTGCACATCGTCGAGAACCAATATGACGATGCCATGGTGGAAGCCCAGCGCGCAATCGATGTGGATCCCAATGATCCGAACGGCTATGAGGCAATGGCCTGGGTCTTGGTTCATATCGGCAGGCCGGCCGAAAGTTTGGATTTCATTAAGCGAGCCGAAAGACTCGACCCGCGGACGAACTATTTGTACCGGCTTGGTGAAGCTCAGTTTCACCTGGAGCGGTATGAGGCGGCGGCGACGACGATGCTGAAGTACTCCAAAAGCCATCCGGATAATTTTTACCCTTTCTTGTATCTGGCTGCTGCCTACGGACATCTAGGGCGGGTACGGGATGCCAAATCTGCATTCGAAACCTACAATAAAACACGCGCAAGCCTACATCTCGGCCCCGCAACCAATGCGCTGGAGCAAGTTGCTATTTATTTTTTCAAGGATGGGGGGGTCGAAGAAGATCGTCTACACGAGGGGCTGCGCAAGGCCGGCTTCGACGCACCGCCAGAGGTGGTGGAGGCATCCTCGGAAGGGATTACCTTGAAGAAGCCCGCCGACGGCACGGTCGTGCGGGTGTACGAGACGGCCAACGAGCACTGCCGACAACGAGGGAAGAAAAGCATCTTAATCAGTGTATTGTTTCCTACCTATGCGTTTAGCTGTCGGTAGCTGAAATTAACAAACGTTGACATGTCCTAAATCGAATTCCCCTGGGCGGGAACTAACCCGGTTCAAACATTCAGGTGGTTGGGGGACAAGCCTCCCGAGAGCCCCGATTGCTCTCGCTCGCCCGAGCAAGATTGTCGGAGTATGGTTCACTCCATGACTGATATGCGACAGTGGCTCGAACAGCACGGGCTCGGCAAATACGCGGAGTTACTTGCCGACAACGAGGTTGATTTCGAGGTTTTGCCGGAGCTGAAGGAGGCGGATCTCGAGAGACTCGGCATTGCGCTTGGTCCACGCAAGAAGTTATTGAAAGCGATTCGAGAACTGGATCATTCTCAAGATGCCGATCCGACCCAGGGATCCGTTCCCCATCCATCGCCATCCGGAGAAGCCGAGCGCCGCCAATTGACGGTCATGTTCGCTGACCTCGTGGGCTCGACAGAGCTCTCTCAAGAGCTGGATCCCGAGGATCTTCGGGAGATCAATCGCGCCTATCAAGATGCGGTCACCGCGGCCATCGAGAAATACAGCGGTTACGTTGCGCGGTACATGGGCGATGGCGTGCTCGCGTACTTCGGATATCCTCGAGCCCACGAAGACGACGCAGAGAGGGCGCTCCGCGCGGGGCTGGAACTGATCGACTCGGTCTCGATGCTGGAGACGGGCTTTGCGTTGGCGGTTCGTGTTGGCGTCGCAACCGGCCCGGTGGTGGTCGGCGACATCGTCGGTGAGGGCGCCGCGCAGGAGAGTGCGGTGGTCGGCGAGACGCCCAATCTGGCGGCTAGGCTTCAAGGAATTGCCGAGCCGAACACGGTGGTGCTCTCGGCCGCTACCCAGCATCTGGTCGCCGGCCGGTTCGACCTTGGTGCCTTGGGGCCGCAGACACTCAAAGGGATCGGTAAGCCCGTGCAGGCGTATCGAGCCTTGGCGGTGCGGGATGTAAGTCGATTCGATGCAGCCCGCGAACGGCGACTCACCCCAGTCGTGGGGCGAGACGAAGAGCTGGAGATATTGCTGCGGCGCTGGAGGTTGGCCGTGGAAGGCGAAGGCCAGGCCATTTTGCTTTCCGGTGAGGCCGGCGTCGGAAAATCTCGAATCGTACACGCGCTGCAAGACTCGCTTGCGGAAGTTTTGACCAACCGCATCCTCTGCTACTGCTCACCCTACCATCAGAGCAGCGCTTTCCATCCCGTAATTGAGCAGCTGGAGCGAGCGATCCGAATCAGGTCCGGGCAGACACCGTGGGAGAAACTGAACGCATTGGAGAATGTGCTGGGTGAGTTGGGGTTGGACGTCGTTGAGACGGTGCAGTTTTTCGCCGAACTTCTCTCGATTCCGTATGAGGGGATTTATCCCGCGCTCGATCTGTCCCCTGAGCAGCTGCGACTACGAACACTCGACGTTCTGGTCGAGACCGTCGAAGCGATGGCTGCGCAAGAGCCAGTGTTGTTTGTGATCGAGGATGCACACTGGGTCGATCCATCAACGCAGGATTTCCTGACACATCTGATCGAACGCGTCCGCACGAGCAGGGCCCTCGTCGTCATCACGCATCGGCCAGAGTACGAACCGCTCTGGACCGACTACTCACACGTCACCGCGCTTGCCCTGAATAACCTCGGTCGTCGGGACAGTGCCGCCATGGTGGCCGAAGTGACCAGAGGGCGGGGCCTATCGGAGTCGATGGTCGAGGAAATTGTCGATCGCACCGACGGCGTGCCGCTTTTCATCGAGGAGATCACGGCTGCGCTCATTGATACTGGCTTCATGCCGGAAGGTGACGGAGCGGATGTTCCGGCCGTCGATCGAACGGCCGCCAGTATCCCCGCTACCCTGCAAGATCTCTTGATGGAGCGATTAGATCGGTTGGGTGCCGCCAAGGAAGTTGCGCAGCATGCTGCGGTAATAGGGCGTTCGTTTACGTTCGACCTCATAAGGGCGGTCTCCAATAAGAGCGCACAGGTCTTGGAACAGGATCTTGCTCGCCTGGTTGACTCAGGACTGATTTATGGGCGCAGAGGCGTCGAGTCCAATTACGATTTCAAGCATGCTCTGGTGCGCGATGCTGCGTATCAATCGCTTTTGAGGCGCGATCGTAAAGGGTGCCATCAGCGTATCGCCACGGCCTTGATGCAGGCGGCGGGCGACAACCCTCCCTTGGAGCTCATCGCCCATCATTGCGAGGAAGGAGGTAACACCGACAAGGCGGCACGGTACTGGCGCAAAGCCGGAGAGCGCGCCCTGGGGCGATTCGCCCATATTGAGGCCATCAGTGATTTCAGGCGAGCATTGGGGGCGATTGGATCACTTCCAGCGAACAGCGAGCAGTTCCGGTTCGAGCTGGAAGCGCAGACACTGCTCGGACCATCCTTGATGTATGTCCTGGGGCAAGGCGCGCCGGAAGTCGAGCAGACTTATGCACGAGCACTCGAGCTTGGTGAGCAACTCAACGACTCAGAGGCGGCATTCACTTCAGCGTGGGGAATGTGGCGTTTGCGATTCGCGCGAGCAGACATGAAGGCCGGGCGTGAATATGCGCTGAAGTGCCAGCAGGTATCGGCTGACTCAACCAACTCCGTGGCAAATTTGGGGACAGCTTTCGCGCTCGGCGCAACCTACCTGTTCAACGGGGATAGCTCCGCAGCTGCACCTCATCTTGAGAACAGCATCGCGCTGTATCGAGGGATGGAAGACAAGAGCGCGCTCGCTGTATTCGGTCAGGACCCGGGGTTGTCGAGCCTGTGCTACCTGGCGTGGGCGCGGTGGTTACTTGGTTTTCCGGACCAGGCGGTCGCTCCGTGTGAGGAAGCGGTTCAACTGGCTCGCGACATTGGAAAGCCTGTGCTTATAGCGATAGCTACCGGGTTTGCAGGACTGACCTATTCCATGCGTAGAGACATTCCGAGGCTGACCGAATTTGCCGAGGAGTGCCTCTCGATTTGCGAGCGACATGAGTTTAGGCAGCATGCTGCCATGAGTAACGTAATGTTGGGTTACGCGTATTCCCATCGGGGCGACCATGGTCGGGCGACCGCGATGGCCGAGAGCGGTCTTAACGAGAAAGTGGCACTCCGTTCCTATATAGCTTTGCCGTGGTTCTGCTATCTGGGCGCCGAGGTGTATCTGGCAGCGGGCCAGCCAGCTAAGGCGCTCGAGGTGGCCCGAAGAGGGATCGATTTTGCCGCTCGTGGCGCTGAGAGATTTTTCGAGCCAGAGAATCACCGAATGCAAGCATTGATTCTTGCGAAAGATCCTGGCGCACGTCGGAAAGAGATTGAAGCGCAGTTTAACGATGCGTTGGAACTGGCCAGGAGTCAAAGGGCGAAATCCCTCGAGTTGCGCACTGCGGTTAGTTTTGCGCGCTTCGCTGATGAGCATGGCGGTCGAGACAGCGCTCTCGAGCTACTCTCACCAATTTACGAATCGTTCACTGAAGGCTTCGACACCCCCGACCTTAAGGAAGCGAAAGCCCTGCTCGGAGAGCTGTCCTGACGCGAGCGCCAACGGCCACCTTGGGATGGTTTCTGCTGATTCATGCGTCACGCTAAGATATACTCACAGAAGTGTCAGTCCATTACCTATTAGGTGGCTAGTTGAGCGACAAATCGCAATGGCATCCGGATGCTGCACTGATCGCTCTCCTATTCATGTCAATACTGTTTGCTATTGCAGGATTGGTAAACCTGATGGGCATCGCCAAAGTGGAGCTATGGTTTTTCGAGTATTTGGTAGGTTCTCGCCTGGGTAATGTACTGTGGATCACTGCATCGCTATTTGCCGTCTTTTTCTTTGGATACCTGCTACGCAAACGATGGATTAAAAGATAGCAAGTTTATCCGGCGCCATCGTTTAACAAGACACCGCAGCTGACGACCGACCCGCTCTGCGGGTTGTCCGCGGTTGAGTTTGGTCGTTACGTGTGCATAGGAAATTCAAAATGCTTTACGGAAGCTGTCTTTGTGGGGGGGTAGCGTTCGAGACTCAAGGGCTCTCGGGACCGATTTTTCACTGCAGTTGCCAAACTTGCCGAAAAGCTCACAGCGCAGCATTCGCGACGACCGCTCGGACGCAGAGAGCTCACTTCAATTGGACTCGGGGCAAGGAAATTCTCGGCCACTTCGAGTCTACGCCTGGGAAGATCCGGCATTTTTGCACTAAATGCGGATCCCACTTGATGGCCGAGTGGATCGATCAGCCCGAGGTGATCCTGCGTCTAGGCTGTCTAGACGCCGATCCCGAAGCGAGACCGTCTACTCATATTTGGACATCCCATCGAGTTCCGTGGCTCGCTTTCCCAGACGATCTACCATGCCTCGAGGAGGGACCGAGAAGTCCGAGGGCTGATGACAGCGGCACCTAACCAGGGGCTGCAGGGAAGCCCTCACGTTCATGGGGAAGGGCAGTCATGGCTTTCGATTTCTAAACAGATGTTGCGCCGTGTCAGGCGGGGATCGGCCACTTCCTGTCATTCGCCGAAACCACTGCATGTGCAGCCCGGTTCAGAATCGAATGACAGCTTCCGCACCTAACACCGGACAGTCAACTTTCACAGCCACGATCGGCTGAAATCGACCCGATCCGGACATTCGGGGTAGTGTCTGCTTAGAAATCGAACTCTATAAAGCAGCCGCTCCGCACGAACCACCAAGCTCAGCCGCGGACAGCCCGTGAAGCGGGTTGCCAGTCAGCTGCAGCGTCTTGTTGGGCGGCGCCGTTCTCGAACAAAACTTCTCTTGCACCCCTCAAGCTCAGTCGAGCACCACAGGGTCACCAATTCGTACTGTTCCAGGCGCTGCGACCACAGCGTAGACGCCAGCGCAGGGGAACTGGCCTAAGTCGCCGACCTGGACCCTATTGTGGCGAACGAGCGTCCGAAGAACATCGGTATCCTGGGGTAGATCCTCTTGAGCAAGGGTCGTCATCACGCATCGGGGATCGGGTAGAGCCACTTTGAGCCGTACCCCATCACCAAGCCCGAGTTCATGACCGATCCAGTCGTTCTCGATGAATCCAGGTCGCTCGGAATTGACGATCACGTTCATGCGGAACCTGCGCTGGTCGAAGCGAGCCTGGGGCCGAAGCTCGCTCAGTTGCGCGAGTGTAGAGGTCGTCAGAACCGACAGGGGAAACACATCGAAGAACGAACCGACGGGAACCGGGGACTCCATTCCAAGTTCGGCGAACAGGGCCGCTCCGAGCTTCTGCGCGACGACCGTGTTTCGATGGCCTGCAGGGTCGGCGTCCTCTACGTCGGGGTGGTATTGGTCGATGGTGAAGTCATCTGGCGCGGACTGCCCCAGGATGACTTTTCGTCCGAAGCACGCTGACAGTACGCCGTCAACGTCACCGGAGTCGCTCGTAACTGAGGTACCGTCCGGCAACGAAATCTGTACCGGCGGCAACTTACCGCCCCCGCGTGGTGGCTCGACGAATGCTGCCTTACATTCAAACAGGTTGGGGAAGAGCTTTACGCTCTTCGCACTCACGACCTTGCCCGTGTCCGTGTCGATGAGCGCATACGCACGGTCACCCAAGACGCCTCGTTCCGTCATCTCCGCTTCTTCGAGCTGCTCGCCTCTCATCGATTTCACCGGGAATCTCCACAGCCCGGCCACCGCTCCTTCGATTTTGCTGCTCGCCATGTTTTCCTCCTCAACCGTTCATCTGGTGTTCCTTCGCGACTCGGTGCGCAACCGAATTCCCTCAGCCGCAGCCTAACAGACAATTTGGCGGACAGATGCCATTTTATAACATGGACAAGTTCCGCCTAACACCGTCGAGTGTCTGCTCCCCAAGGTACGATTCACAGGCGCGAAGGTCTGAAATTGGCCGATTTTTTGCCGGTCGGGAAGACTGAACGGGCCGTCAAGCCTCGATGGCCCAAGATCGACCCACTGCTGCCGGTCACCTGGGTCGCTGCCTCGATGGTCGAGACCCGCATAGCGGTTATTATCAGGTCGTAGGGAAGTAGGGAATGGGCCCTCAATGGCTGTAGGCGTGCGGCGCGATTAGGGAGTGCCCCGTGGCCCACGAGGAGGGCTGCCTATA
>Ga0255057_10001262_pt1 | contig 14409 bp, 12 predicted proteins | sample Cases_109_6_MG_FD_189022 | JGI IMG/M metagenome (GOLD analysis project Ga0255057, IMG submission 189022) | Seawater microbial communities from Amundsen Gulf, Northwest Territories, Canada - Cases_109_6 | ecosystem: Environmental > Aquatic > Marine > Gulf | place: Canada: Northwest Territories... | reverse complement strand
ATCCACGGCCGCAGCTGCCACGCCGACCTCGTCGCTGCGAACCACTCCGGTCCGCGCGGTGAAATCACCCTCGGCGATATGAGAAGCGGTGTCTCCGACCTGCCGCAAATCCTCGGTCCAGGGCCTGGCGACCGACATGGCAAAGCTCAGACCGGCGATGAGCCCGAGCCCGAGAACAACCAGCAGCAATTGGGCGTCGTGGGTGGACAGGAACATCCTTTGTGCGGCAATCACGGCGCCGGCACTCACGATGAGCACCGCGGTGACGATCAATGCGATGAGCGTGCCTCGCAGCGAGGGCGCACGCCGCGCCCACCTTGGCAACAGCCATGCCGCCACCGCCGAGGCGACCACCATGCCGAGCAGGATGGCAAGCAGCTCGATGCGGTCCGAGCCCGTCGGCTGCATGGCAATTTCGAACAGCGCAATGCCGAGCACGACCGCTCCGACGGCGAGGCCGAGGATCCTCATGGCTCGAACCGGTAGCCGACGCCGCGAACCGTGGTGATCCAGCGCGGCGATTCTGGGTCGGCCTCGATCTTCTGGCGTACCCTGGCCACGTGGACGGTCACGGTTGAAGGGTCCTGATACTCGGCCGACGAATCCCACACCCGCTCCAGTAGCTCGGCCCTGGACAACGCGATGCGAGGCGACGCCGCCAGATAGGCGAGCAGGTCGAACTCCTTGGGCGTCAGCTCCACGATCCTGCCATTGCACTCGACCTCGCGACTTGCCCCGTCGATGGTCAACCCGTCGAACTCGAGTCGATCCGGCAGAGGGGCCGCATGAGTGCGGCGCATCACCGAGCGAACCCTGGCCATCACCTCACGCGGTGAGAACGGCTTGACCACATAGTCGTCTGCTCCCAGCTCGAGCCCGACGATCCGGTCTGGCTCGTCGCTGCGGGCCGTGAGCAGGATCACCGGCACCGAGCTCGTTTGACGAATGCGGGTGAGGACGGCGAACCCGTCGACGCCGGGCAGCATCACATCGAGGAGGATCAGGTCCGGCTTGTTCGCTGCGGCGAGATCGAGGGCCTGCTGCCCGTCTGCCGCTTCGTCGACGGAGTAGCCGTCCCGTTCGAGATAGCCGACCAGCACCTCGCGAACCATCGGCTCGTCATCGACGACCAGGATTCGGCGGACGGTTCCGTTTCCGCGTGGGGACACGGCCACATCGTACGGCGACGTCAGGCTTGCGGTTCTCACCCCAGCGAGGCCACGCCGGCGGGAAGGTCGACGGCGCTGTTCCCGAGTTCGTAGCTCACGTGGTCGGTGACCCCGGTTTCCGGGATCTGGCCGACGAGGACCTTGAGGATGAAGGGCGCTGTGCCGTCATCCGGGTCGGGCTCGACGGATATCACGACGGTGGCGCCGCTGAGATCGGTCGGCAGCTTCACTCCGTCGGGGGCGTTTACCAGGTAGTCCTCGCCGGGGAACGGCGGCCCGGGCTCCAGTCCTGAGAATGGTGCCGCATCATCGGCGGCGGCGACATCGAGGAAGGTGCCGGACGTGACGGGTATGCCGTCGATCACTGCCCAGCCTTCGTACTTCCACCCGGCGGGGAGCTCCGGAAGCTCGAGGCTCGGGGTGGGGCCGGGGAGGGCGAGGAACCAGATGCCGCTGAGCTCGTCGGTACCGTCGCCGTTGGTCGGTGTGGCGAGCACCACGGTTCCGGCGGCGCCGGCGAAGTCGGTGCCAAGAGCCTCCGGGTGTGCAATCGACAGGTCGGCGCTGCCGTCGACCACGTCACCGGCAACGAAGTGTGTGTCGGATGGCACATCGTCGTCGTCACCTTCCGGCTCGATGGTGACGAGGATCGTCGTTGCGGTCTCGAGGCCGGGGACGGGCCAGCGAGACACCGGGGTACCGCTGCGATCGACGATGGCTCCGTCGACGACGTTGTACTTGCCGGCTGCGACGGGGGATCCGTCGATGATCGCCCAGTTCTCATAGTGGGCGCCGTCGGCAAGCTCGGGGAACCCGGTGACGTTGAGCCCCAGCTCCGGCACCATTTCCACGGTCGTCGTTGTCGACCGTTGCGTGGTCGTGGTCGATGGGGCAGCGGCGCTTGTGGATGTGGAGTCGTCAGCTGCGTCGTCATTGGCGCCGCAAGCGGCGGCGACCAGCCCGAACGCCAGGACCAGCATCGTCGTGCGAAGCGATTTCCTACTCATCATTTCACCCCTTGGCTGGGGAAGGTTGTGGGCTGGCTAACGGGAGCATCCCACGGGTCGTTCCGCAACGGCAACATGTTCACCGGAGGTTGTGAGAACGTTTAGCGGGGCGTAAGGAACGGCAAGTTGCTACTTCTTCCGCGCCCTCCAGATCTCCTCGGACGGCCAGCGACGCGCCCACTCGGGGGTGACGTAGTCGTAGTTCGTAGTCACTCCGTTGGGCGCCTGCAGTTCGATCAGATCGAGGATCTCGAACCCGGAGTCGCGCAACAGCCGGATCCGATCACCGTGGCTGAGATGGAACTCCACGCTCTCATCGTCGATCTCCGGCCATTCGAACCGGTGCATGCCGAACTGGTCCCGGAGGAGCTCGGGCCCGGCCGCTTCACCCTCGTGATCGGGAACGCACAACTGCAGCAGCACCGAGTTGCCGAGGAAGGCGAGCTCACCCCCGGGTCGGAGCACCCGCGCCGCCTCCGGGATCCAGAGGTAGGGGTCGGACCAGATGGCCGCCCCGTATTCGGAGATGACGAGGTCGAACGACTCATCCCGGAACGGGAGTTGCTCGGCGATCCCGTGGACGAGGGGGAACCGCAGTTCGTGAGCCTCTTGCATGCGCTGTGCCGTGGCAAGTTGCGCCGGCGAGTTGTCCAGGCCGACCGGCTTGCCGCCGGCCCCGGCAACGTATGCCGAGACGTAGGCGGTTCCGCAACCATCTTCGAGGACCGCCTTGCCGTGGATGTCGGTGAGCAGTCCGACCTCGGCCTCCGGGACATGCCACATGCCCCAGGTGGGCTGAGAGGTCCAGGCTCGATCTGCCCATGTCGCGTAGTCGGGGGCCTGGTCGTTCCAGTACTCACGATTGGCGATGACGTAGTCGGGGGTGCCGCCCGAGGTTACGGCGCACCTCCGCCGAGCCAGCGGACGAAGCCGTCGAGAACCTCTCGGCTGGCCGAGGCTGCCGGGGCCCCCGCCTTGTCCAGGACCACCCGATATTCGTCGGCCGCTGCGGCCAGCTCCTCACGCGACCACGGCCCGTGATCCTTCGCTGCTCCGCGAAGGAGAGCCAGGGCCTCATCAACCGTGAACCGCCCTGCGGTCACCTCGCGGCCGACCACGACGCCGGTGAGGCCGTCGATCCTCAGCAGGTCTCTGATGTCGTCGAGGTTGCGCACCCCGCCGGCGGCGATCACCTCTTCGTCGACGATATTGGTGGCGGTACGCAGTGCCTCGAAGTTCGGGGGCTGCTCGAGGGCGTTGCGGCCGACCTCGGTGATCATGAAGGCGGCGGCACCGGCCGAGGACAATTCGATGAGGGTTTCCTCGAGGTACATGCCGGTGCCCTCGGTCCACCCCTGGGTGACCAGTTCCTGGTCCTCGGTGATGTCGAGGCTCACCACGATCTTGCCGGGGTGCTCCCTGCAGATCTCCCAAAAGAGCACCTGATCGACCAGCGGCAGCGTCCCGATGACGACCCGCCACGCTCCGACATCGAGCAGGCGGTCGATCTCGAGCCTGGACCGGCCGCCACCGCCGACCTGGACCGGGATGTCGAGCTCGGCAATGATCTCACGGATCAGCGACCGGTTGCGGTAGTCGCCGTGGATGGCGGCATCGAGGTCGGCCACGTGGAGGCGGTCTGCTCCCTTGGCGACCCAACCCTTGGCTCGCTCCACTGGATCGGCATCGAGGTGGATGACCTCGTCGAGCGTCCCGGATGGCAGTCGAACGGCGGCGCCATCGAGAATGTTGACCCTGGCGTAGAGCTGCATACGCCACCGTACCAAGCGCAGGGCCTCTAAGTCCGGGAGGTTGACGAGTTCCCAGTTCGCTCGCTCCGCTCGCTTCCAGTTGCCAGTTGGGAATTCGTGGCTGGCAACTGGCAACTGGCAACTGACAACTGCTCACTTGCTACTTCCTCATTGGTACTGTCCTGTGATGCGTTACGGAGCCTTCATTCCGCAGGGCTGGCGACTCGATCTGGTCGGGATCGACCGGTCGGAGCAATGGCCGACGATGCTCGAGGTGGCACGAGCAATCGAGTCCTCCGGTTACGAGTCGCTGTGGGTCTTCGACCACTTCCATACGGTTCCGATCGCCACCCAGGAATCGAGTTACGAGGCGTGGACGCTGATGGCGGCCCTGGCGGCAACGACCGACACCGTGCGCCTCGGCCAGATGTGTACCTCGAACTCCTACCGCAGCCCCTCGTATCTGGCCAAGGTCGCCGCAGATATCGACGTCATCTCCAATGGACGCCTGGAGATGGGGATCGGGGCGGGCTGGTACGACGAGGAGTACGTGGGCTATGGATACGAGTTCCCGAAGGCGTCGGTGCGGATCGGGCAGCTCGAAGAGGGTGTCGAGATCATGCGCCGCATGTGGACCGAAGACGTCGTCGCCTACGAGGGCAAGCACTATCAGCTCGAGGGGGCGATCAGCAATCCGAAGCCGGTACAGGGATCCATCCCGATGTGGATTGCCGGGGGTGGGGAGAAGCTCACCCTGCGAGTGGCCGCCAAGTACGCCGACTACACCAACTTCGGGCTGCGGTTCGAGGACTTCGTGCACAAGAGCGAGGTGCTCAGGTTGCACTGCCTCGACGTGGGCAGGGCATTCGACGACATCGTGCGATCGGCCATGTTCACCATTCTCATCGACGAGGATGCCTCGGTCGTCGCCGACAAGCTCGACGAGTACGAGGCGCGGCTTGCGGGCCTGGTCGGCGCCGAGAAGGCGGAACGGTCGCGAAGCGGAATGGAGAAGCACGGGCTCGTCGGCACCCCGGAGCAGGTGATCGAACAGCTCGGGCCGTGGCAGGAAGCCGGCATGGGATACATCATCGGCTACTTCCCGGATGCGGCCTACGACCGCACCGGCCTGGACTTGTTTTCCAAGGCGGTCATTCCCGCCTTGGCGTAGACAGTTGTCGATAGCCCGTATTCTCTAGTTGGTCGCAAGTACGTCCGATATACGGGATACGGTCCTAGCGACATCATCTTTCACGCGTGCTAATGGTATTGGAGGGACATGGAGGGATGGGATCCACGGCGGATTGTCGTCGGAGTCGACGGCTCAGATCAATCGATCCACGCCACACGAGTCGCGGCAAGCATTGCTCGCGCCCGCGATGCCGAGCTCGCCATCGTGACCGTGGTACGCCCGCCAGAGGGATGGTGGGGGGTGGTCGGCTCGCCGCCGACTGCTGAAGCACTCGGCGATGCGCTTTCGGACGCTCAGCAACAGGTTCTGGACAAGACCGTCGCTTCGGTGGATCTCGAAGGGATCAGCTACGACACCTTCGAGGAGATCGGGGATCCATCGCAGCGGCTCATCGAAGCCTGCGACCAGATGGATGCCGACCTGCTGGTTGTCGGGCGCCGCGGAGCCGGATTCATCAAGAGAGTGGTGGTCGGATCGGTAGCCAAACACGTCGTCGACGAGGCTCCCTGTCCGGTCCTCATCGTGCCCTGAGGCGCCCGTTATGCTCAATAGCCTGTGAGTACCGGCGGCACGGTCCAAGGGGCGTCCGACGGCGCCGAGGTGGCGCTGCCCGGCGCATTCAAGGCTTTCACCAAGGCCTATACGCGGCGGATCCCCGACGACGAGTACCCCCTTCTCGGCGCAGAGGAGCTCGAGGCCGAGCTGGCGGATGCGTTCCGGTTCCTGGCGGCACGCGGCAACGACACCGCGGTTACCCGGGTCTTTACCCCCAGCGACGATGAGGGTCACGGGTACCACGCTCCCGGAACGGTCGTCGAGATCGTCACCGACGACTCGCCCTTCCTCATCGACTCGATTCTCGGGTTCCTGACGCGCCGCGGCTACTCGATTGCCCGTCACTTCCATCCGGTGATCGGCACCGTTCGCGACCCGGACGGCAGTCTGGTTGACGTGGTGAAGAGCCGCGGTGCCGATCACCGCGAGTCTTTTCAGCATTACGAGATCGAGGAGACGCTCGATGCAGACGCCTCGCGGGAGCTCGGCGATGCGATCGCCAACATCCTCGGTTCGGTGCGTTCGGCGGTGGCCGGCTTCGTGCCGATGCAGGAGGCGGTCGAAACGATGATCGGCTACGCCCGCGACGATGCCGACTTCTTCCCGGAGGAGACCGTTGACGAGACCGTGGCCTTCCTCGAGTGGCTCCTCGACGACAACTTCGTCTTCCTCGGCTACCGCGAGTATGAGATCGTCGATTCGGACGGGCAGCGAGCTTTGATGATCACGCCGGCGAGCGGTCTGGGTTTGCTCTCCAACCACAAGATAAGCCGCTACGCCGATCCCGTTCCGCTGCAGGATCTGCCCGATGATGTACGCGATCGGTACGAACACAGCGACCAGCTTGTGGTTTCGAAGACGAATTCCCGCTCGATCGTTCACCGGGACGCCAGGATGGATTACGTCGGCTTGCGGCGAGTCGATCCGCAGGGAATCACCGAGGGAGAGGCTCGCTTCATCGGGCTCTTCACGTCGAAGGCCTATATGGAGACGGCGGCATCGATCCCGATCCTGCGGGGCAGGCTCAAGGCGATCATCAGGGACGAGGATCTGATCGAGGGCTCCCACGACTACAAGGTGATTGTCCAACTCTTCGAGTCGTTCCCAAAGGATGAGCTGTTCTCGATCTCCAAGGCCGATCTCCAGGAGAGCCTTGTCGGTCTCCTGGAAACCGAGGAGCACCAGCGAATCCGGCTCTTCGTGCGGCGCGACATGTTGAATCGGAATGTGTCGGTCCTGGTCGTTGCCCCGAGGGAGCGGTTCAATGCCGAGCTTCGCCAGCAGCTGCAGCAGATGTTCCTCGAGCGCTTCAACGGCGAGTCCATCGACTACCGGTTGTCGCTCGGCGAGAGCGGCGACGCCAGGATTCACTTCACGATCTGGCCCGACGGAGAGCCTCCGGACGTCCCGACCGACGAGCTGGAGAGCGAGGTGTATCGCCTCACCCGCACCTGGGAAGACCGGGTCTTCGACGTACTGGCTTCGCGGGTCGGTGATGCAGAGGCGAAACGCCTCATCGCGGCCCATGGAGCGCGCTTTCCCGCCTACTACCAGACGTCCACGCCACTTCCCGAAGCCGCAACTGCCGTTGCCAATGTCGATCGGCTGCTTGGCGGCGACGCCTCCCTCCACGTCGACGTCTACAACGAGATCGACAGCGACGAGGGCCTCACCCGGATCGCCGTCTACAGCAAGGAAGGCAAGCGCGACCTCTCTGCCATGTTGCCTCTTGTCGAGGACCTCGGCCTCACCGTCATCGAGGAGGTCCCGACCCGGATCAAGGGCGGCGGGGATGATCTGTATCTTCACGACTTCGGTGTGCGTGGCCCGGACGGCGCCGCGCTCGACACCATGGCGTCGGCAGGGCGCGTTGCCGAGGCGCTCACCGCTGCCCTCACCGGCTCCGCCGAGTCGGACAGCCTTCATAAGCTCATCGTTGTCAGCGGGCTCAATCATCGACAGATTCAGGTGCTGCGTGCCTATCGCTCCTACTGGCACCTGGTCACCCCCGCCTTCACCAAGGAGTACGTTGCCGAGACGTTGGCGGCGTATCCGGAGATCACCCACGACCTTGTCTCGCTCTTCGAGGCGCGATTCGGCCCCGAGGGTGACGAAGCCACCGAGGCGGAGCTCAGGCTCCGGATCATCGATCATCTGGAAGAGGTCGAATCCCTCAACCAGGATCGGATTCTTCGCGGCTTCCTTGGCCTCATCGATGCGACGCTGCGAACCAGCGCTTTCGTCGACACCGACTCGCTTGCCTTCAAATTCCTGTCGGAGGCGGTCCCCGACATGCCGGAGCCCGCCCCGCTCTTCGAGATCTTCGTCTTCGCTCGAGACGTTGCCGGAGTGCACCTTCGCGGCGGGCGAGTCGCCAGAGGCGGCATCAGATGGTCAACGCGGCGTGAGGACTACCGCACCGAGGTGCTCGCTTTGATGAAGGCGCAGATGACTAAGAATGTCGTCATCGTGCCGACCGGGGCCAAGGGGGGCTTTGTGTTGCGCCGCTTCGCCGATCCTGGTGGGCCGTCGGTCGACGAGATCCGTTTGGGGTACGAGACCTTCATCCGGGGCTTGCTCGATCTGACGGACAACCTCCTCGATGGAGCCGCCATCCATCCCAAAGGCATCCGCTGTCACGATACGGGTGACCCATATCTGGTGGTTGCAGCCGACAAGGGCACGGCGAGATTCTCCGACACCGCCAATGCCATCGCCATCGAATACGGATACTGGCTTGATGATGCGTTCGCTTCGGGCGGCTCGACCGGGTACGACCACAAGGCGCTCGGGCTCACTGCCCGGGGAGCGTGGCAATCGGTGCGGCGTCACTTCGTCGAGCTTGGCGTCGACATCGACACGGATCCGATCTCGGTGATCGGCATCGGCGACATGTCCGGTGATGTGTTCGGGAACGGGATGCTGCTCTCGCGGGCGATTCGACTCGTCGCTGCCTTTGATCACCGCCATGTGTTCATCGACCCCAACCCCGACCCCGATGTCTCGTACGACGAGCGCGCCCGGCTGGCGGCCCTCGGCCGCTCCTCGTGGGCCGACTACGACAAGACACTCATCTCGCAAGGGGGCGGCGTCTTCTCGCGCACAGCCAAACGGATCGATGTCACCGAAGAGATGAGCGAGCGCTTTGGCATCCGGTCCGGCGTGCTCACCCCAAACGAGCTGATCGCCGCGCTGCTCAAGGCGCCAACCGACATGATCTGGAACGGAGGGGTTGGAACCTTCGTGAAGGCCTCCAGTGAGACCAATGCCGAGGCTCAGGATCGATCCAACGACGCGGTTCGCGCCAACGGCAATGAGCTGCGTGCCCAGGTCGTCGGCGAGGGAGGAAACCTTGGCTTCACCCAGGCCGGGCGCATCCAGTTCTCGCACTTCGGCGGGCGCATCTTCACCGACTTCCTCGACAACTCCGGCGGTGTGCACGGCTCGGACCGCGAAGTCAACATCAAGGTGCTGCTCCGCCTCCCCGAGTTGGAGGGAAAGCTGGCCCGTGAGGACCGGAACGCGCTGATCCAGTTGGTGTCGGGGGATGTCGTAGACGCCATCGTCTACGACAACTTCCTCCAGGCCCAGATCATTGCCCAGGAGGCGGCCTCCTCCGCGGCCAGGATCGACGCATACGAAGATCTGATGGTGGATCTCGAGGAGGCTGCCGGCCTAGACCGGGATATCGAAGGGCTGCCCTCCGCCGAGACCATGCTGGAGCGGTCACGCGACGGCGTGCCTATGGCACGCCCGGAGCTTGCCGTGATCATGTCCTACGCCAAGCAGCAACTCACCGACGATCTGATCGCTTCCGATCTGCCCGATTCGCCAGAGTTCTCACATGACCTCCGCAGCTACTTTCCTGCGCCGATCGTCGAACAGTTTGGCGACTACATCGACCAGCATCCGCTGCGCCGAGAGTTGATTGCCACCATCGTCGCCAACCGGGTACTCAACTCGCAGGGGTCGACCTTTGTCTCACGCCTCGAGGCCGAGATGGGTGCCAGCCCGGCACAGGTGGTGCGCGCCTACCGGATCGCCAGGGATGTCACATTGGCCGGGCAGCGATGGTCGGCGATCGAGGAGCTCACCGGAACGCTCGACCCCGCCTTGCAGCGAGAGATGCTCGGCAGCATCGACAACCTGGTTGAGACCATCACGAGGGTCTTCGTCGCCCAGCCCTCGGATGCATCGATGGCCGAGCTGATCGAGACCTATGGTCGTGGATTTGCAGAGCTGGCAGGCGAGATTCAGTCGATTGGGCCGAAGCGCTGGCAGGACCAGAACAACGAAATCGCACAGCAGCTGATAGATCATGGTGCCCCGCCGGAGCTTGCTTATCGTCACGCGTACCAGGACGAGCTGGTGCACGGCACCGACATCGTCGATGTGTCGGTCGCCACCGGCCGGCCCTTGCTCGAGGTGGCCAAGGCGTTCTTCCGGGCCGGTCAGTCGTTCCATATTGATTGGCTGGAGCGCCAGCTGACCGACCTCCCGGCAGAAACCCGGTGGCAGCGGTGGGCCCGGCTCAGCCTCGCCTACGATCTGATGGCGTTGCGCCGGCAGATCGTGGAGCGCATCTTCGAGGAATCTCCTGAGGCCGAGGCCGATGCAGCGGTCGACGCCTTCATTTCGACGCACCTCGAACAGGAGGGTCGCCTCACCCGGCTGATGCGGCTCATGCGCCGCGACGGTGTTTCCGATACCGCCGCGGTCACCGTCGCCATCCGCCAGATCCAAGCCCTGGCGGGGTAAGTCCGCGAACCCAGGGTTCACAGCCTCGTATATCACGGTGTGAGCCCGCGGAACGAGATCCCGGGTCACAAACGAACGTTCGTTTGTATAATGGATGGACGCTGCCCAGGAGCCCCATGACCGGCGAAGACCGATTCCAGGCGACCATCGAAGCCGACGCCAAGATCGAGCCACGCGACTGGATGCCGGATGGATACCGCAAAACGCTGGTGCGCCAGATCGCCCAGCACGCCCATTCCGAGATCATCGGGATGCAGCCCGAGGGCAACTGGATCAGCAGAGCCCCCACCCTGATGCGCAAGGTGATCCTCATGGCAAAGGTCCAGGACGAAGCCGGCCACGGCCTGTACCTCTATTCCGCCGCCGAGACCCTTGGCGTTTCCCGAGACGAGCTCCAGCATCTCCTCCACACCGGCAAGCAGAAGTACTCCTCGATCTTCAACTACCCCACCCTGACCTGGGCCGACATCGGGATCATCGGATGGCTCGTCGACGGGGCGGCGATCGTCAATCAGATCGCACTGCAAGGCACCTCCTATGGCCCCTACGCCAGGGCGATGGTGAGAATCTGCAGGGAGGAGAGCTTCCATCAGCGTCAGGGCTACGCAATCTGCATGGCACTGTCCCAGGGGAGCGAGGAGCAGCAAGCAATGCTGCAGGATGCGGTCGACCGGTGGTGGTGGCCGTCGCTGATGATGTTTGGCCCCCACGATGCTGAGTCCACCCATACCGAGGAGTCGATGGAGTGGAAGATCAAGCGGGTGACCAACGACGAGCTCCGTCAGGCCTTCGTCGACCAGACCGTGCCCCAGGGCCGGTACCTCGGCGTGACCTTCCCGGACCCCGACCTGGTCTACGACGAGGGGAGCGGCCACTGGCAGATCGGCGCTATCGATTGGGACGAGTTCTGGGCAGTCGTCAAGGGCAACGGCCCGCTCAACCGGGAACGCATCTCCAACAAGGTGAAGGCATGGGACGAAGGTGCCTGGGTTCGCCAGGCGGCTGCCGCCTACGCCGACAAGCAGACCCGACTCGCCGATTCGGCCTGAGGAGCGTGATATGAGCTACGACGTGCCCCAGGTTCCCGGAGAGCATCAAGAAGACCCCACCGGCGGTCATGAAGACCACGGCTGGCCACTGTGGGAGGTTTTCGTCCGCCCCAAACGAGGGCTCAGCCACACCCATGCCGGTTCGCTGCACGCCCCGGACGCGGAGTCAGCGGTGCAGAACGCTCGCGATGCGTACACCCGCCGCGCCGAAGGCGTCAGTGTCTGGGTTGTGCCCTCGACCTCGATCCGTGCCTCCGACGACGCCGAGTCCATGTTCGAGCCCTTCGAGGACCGCCCCTACCGGCACCCCACCTTCTATGACATCCCGGATGAAGTGGGGCAAATGTGACGACCACGACGACCGCAACAACAGTCGAGTACCTGCTGCGCCTCGCCGACGACAACGTCGTGATGGGACAGCGGCTCTCCGAGTACATCTCCCGAGCTCCAGACCTCGAGGAGGATCTCGCCGTCGCCAACATCGCGCTCGACCATGTCGGCGTCGCCCAGCACCTCTACACCTACGCGGGCGAGCTCGAAGGGGGAGGCCGCACGGAGGACGATCTGGCATTCGGGCGTACCGAGCGTGAGTTCACCAACGCCCTGCTCGTCGAACAGCCCCACCACGGCTTCGGTGACCTCATCGCACGCCAGTTCCTGTTCGATGCCTACCAGCTCGAACTGTGGGACGCGCTCTCCCGGCCCGACGATGCCCGCCTCGCCGGGATCGCGGCCAAGGCGGTGAAGGAGGCTCGCTACCACCTCAGGCACTCATCGAGCTGGGTGATTCGGCTCGGCGATGGGACCGATGATTCGCACCGCCGTATCCAGGATGGGATCGACGCCATGTGGCGGTTCACGGGCGAGCTGTTCGAGACCGACGAGGTCGACCTGGCCGCAGGGGTGGACCCGGCGACGTTGCGGCAGGCATGGGACGGCACCGTTGACGCGGTGCTCGCCGAAGCAACGCTCCATCGGCCAGAGGATCCGTATCAGGCCACCGGCGGCCGCCACGGTGTGCACACCGAGCATCTCGGTCACCTGCTTGCCGAGATGCAGTGGATGCAACGCACCTATCCGGGTCTCGAATGGTGATGACACTCTCCATCGAGGAGCTGCTCGCCGAGGTCGTAGACCCGGAGATCCCGGTGCTGACGATCGCCGATCTCGGTGTTCTGCGCGGCGTTTCGGTTGAAGACGGCGCCGTGACCGTCACCATCACCCCGACCTATTCGGGGTGCCCGGCCCTCGGTGTGATCGAGGAAGACATCGTCTCGGTGTTGACTGCGGCTGGGTTCGATCGGGTGACGGTGGACACCGCATACAGCCCGGCATGGACCACCGACTGGATGAGCGCCGACGCCATACGCAAGCTCAACGACTACGGCATCGCCCCGCCGCTCGATGCGGGGATCGATTCGGTGCTGTGCCCGCAGTGTTCGGGGGCCGACACCGGCGTTGTGTCGGAGTTCGGGTCTACCGCCTGCAAGGCCCTCATGGTGTGCGCCCAATGCGGTGAGCCCTTCGATTACTTCAAGAGAATATGAAGTTGCCAGTTGCCAGTTCGCTCGCTGCGCTCGCTTCCCGTTGTCAGGCTCGAGCCGCACCCGTCGATGTGTTGGCAACTGGCAACTGGCAACTGGCAACTGGTCACTCCCATGGCTGCTGAGTTTCACACCCTGGAGGTTGCTTCGGTCGAGCCGCTCACCGATGCCTCGGTGACCGTTCGCTTTGCCGTGCCGCCCGAGCTGTCAGATGCGTACCGCTTCATCCCAGGCCAGCACGTCATCGTGCGCCGCGATATCGAGGGAGCGGACGTCCGGCGCAGCTACTCCATCTGCACCAGCGCCAATTCGGGTGATATCCAGGTGGCAGTCAAGCGGCTCGACGGCGGCGCCTTCTCGACCTTTGCCAACAAGGAGCTGGCTGCCGGCGATCGGCTCGACGTCACGCTCCCGGTCGGGGATTTCACGATCACCACCGACGCCGGCCATGCCAAGCATTATCTTGCGATCGCCGCCGGCAGCGGCATCACCCCGGTGATGTCGATGATCGCCACGGTTCTCGAAGATGAGCCGAACAGCAAGTTCACCCTGGTGTACGGGAATCGCAACTCGCTGTCGGTGATGTTCCTCGATGAGCTTGGGGCGCTGAAGGACCGCTATCCGAGCCGGTTCGTGCTCGTGCACATTCTCAGTCGGGAGCCGAACGCCATTCCGCTCTTCGACGGTCGGATCGACGCCGACAAGCTCGAGGAGTTATTCAGCACGGTGATCAACCCCGACTCGGTCGATGGCTGGTACCTGTGCGGTCCTTCGGGAATGGTCGAGGCGGCGCGTAAGGCCCTGGCCGCAAGGGGAGTCGATGAGGCGGTGGTCTCCGACGAGCTCTTCTACGCAGGGGATGAGGTCCGTGCGCCTATTCCGGCCGACGATCCGGCTGGGTCGACGGTGCGTTTCACCCTCCACGGCAGGACGTCGACGTTGGTCGTCGATCCCGACGGCCCGCCGATTCTGGATCATGCGCTCGCCGCCCGCCCCGACGCCCCCTTCTCTTGCCGGAGCGCCGCCTGCGCCTCATGCCGGGCCCTGGTCACCCAGGGCGAGGTCAGGATGGACCGCAACTGGGCCCTCAGCGACGACGAGGTCGCCGCCGGGCACGTCCTCACCTGCCAGTCCCACCCTGTGACCGACGACGTCGAACTCACCTACGACATATGACACGCACTAGCAGAGATGACGTAGTCGCCGCAGCCGGTCGGCTCTTCGCCGAGCGCGGCTACCACGGCACCTCGATGCGCGACCTTGGCAAGGAGCTTGGCCTCCTCGGCTCGTCGCTGTACTCCCACGTCGACGGGAAACAGCAACTGCTGGTTGAGGTGGTGAATCGCGGAGCAGGCTTCTTCCAGCAGTCGGCCGATGCCGCCCT
>Ga0255057_10001261_pt1 | contig 14413 bp, 10 predicted proteins | sample Cases_109_6_MG_FD_189022 | JGI IMG/M metagenome (GOLD analysis project Ga0255057, IMG submission 189022) | Seawater microbial communities from Amundsen Gulf, Northwest Territories, Canada - Cases_109_6 | ecosystem: Environmental > Aquatic > Marine > Gulf | place: Canada: Northwest Territories... | reverse complement strand
CACCCGGGATGACGTGCCGCCGCCGGCGAACAGCGGCACGTTAAACTGAACCCCGATGCTGTCGCTGCGACCATCGGCGTCGGCCGGGAAAAAGGGAGCGCCATTGACGCTGCGGTCCGTTATGGAATCTGATTCACCCGAGCTGGCAACGAGGTCGATCGACGGATAATACCCGTTGCGGCGGAACGAAATCTCGTCCCTGGCAAGTCGTTCGTCGAGACGGCTCGAGACCAGCGCCAGGTTCTGGCTCATCGACAGGTCGATCCAGCTCTGCTGATCGCTGGGGCTGGGATTTCGTAGCGGGAAATCTTCGCTCGGGGCCGACAGCTCCTGCACGAATTCGCCGGTGATCTCGCGTAGAAATTCACGAGCGGTCGCGAGCACCCTCTTTGCCCCGATTTCGTCCGCGACTGCCTGATCGTGGGCCGCCTGTGATTCCTGAACGTCCGTGATGGCAATCAGCCCGACCTCAAAGCGCTGCTTGGCCTGCTCGAGTTGGCGGGATATCGCGGTTCGGTTCGCGTGTATTGACGTCAATCGATCTTCGGCGGCAAGAACGTCGACGTAGCGTAGCGTGACGCGGACGATCAGGTCCTGCTGTGCCGCCTCGCGGTCCGCTTCCGCTTTCGCAACAATCTTGTCGGCTTGCCGGAGGCCAACGATTTGGTCCCAGCGGAACAATGTCTGACGCAGGCTGAATTGCCAGCGCAAGGTCTCATCCTCGATGTCGCTTGTAAACGTGCCGAAATTTCCGCTCGAATCAATTCCGACACTTGTGCCTGAGGATTCGGTTTTCGTCCAGTCGCTGTCAAACGAGACCTGCGGCAGCAGCAGACTACGTGCTTGCGGCGTGGCTTCAAACGCTGCCAGGCGACGGGCCTCGGCCTCATGGATCCGTGGATCGCTCTGCAATGCCTGCTGGTAGATTTCGAGCAGTGAGGCGGCGTGACCCGCAGCTGGTACGGCGCAGGCCGTGATGACAAGAAGTAAGATCTTGATGTTTATTACTTTTTTCATGCTTTTGCGTTCCAGGTTTGGATTGCCATGCGGCGAAAAATGCCGAGGTGTTATAGTCTACTATATCACTAAATCAGTAGTGGGAGAATTCATGCTATCAACGTGTTATTAGTCGTCGCGATATTGATCTCTCACGGCTCTCGGACGTCCGGCAGCCGCCAAAGTTCGCCTGAATTGCGCCGTGCCGGCAGTGCGGCGGGCGCCATCGGCATGGGCTTCGCCATCGACATATCGTCCAGCCGCCATTGTATAGATGCAGCAAAGATTAAAGTGGTTTTCGTCACTTAAGGATTGGTCCCAGGCTAAAAGGAAAACTGCGGTGGCAGCGCACCGTGCAAAAGTGGGGTCAGGTTCGTTTCGAAAAGAGTTTCGCTGCGCCAGTCGTTGTCACCGGTACGACGAACCAGGCGAGCGTCCATGGCCGGCGCGTCCCCAACGACAATAAACAGCCGCCCACCCGGGTGCAGCGCTTCGACATAGCGCGGATCGAATGTCTGGATCGAACCCGTCACCGCGATTGCATCGTAATGTTTTTTTGGCAACTCCTGCGTTGCGTCCATCGCGACGAGATCAACGTTTTCAATGCCGCTTTCCTCAAGATGCCTGGCAGCCACGCGCAGAAAATCATCATGGATGTCAACGCTGGTGACCGATGCGGCGAGACCGGCGAGACAGGCGGTCAGGAAACCCGTGCCGGTGCCGATTTCCAGGACATTGTCACTGTGCTCGAGTTCGAGAGCCTGCAGCAAACGTCCCTCTACCGGCGGCGTCATCATTGATTGCCGGTGCCCGATCGGTATTTCTGTATCGGCGAAGGCCAGCGTCTCGTAACCGGCTGGAACAAAATGCTCACGAGGCACTGTGGAGATAACCTGCAGTACGGATGCATCGAGGACATCCCAGGCACGTATCTGCTGACTGACCATTTGTTGACGCGCAAAATCGGTATTCATTGTTTGACTTTCTCGTAAATGATTCAAAATACTAAAAAAACAGACGCTGGCGGGTGTCGTACCATGCTGTCCTTCCGCAAATTTCGACAACGACGCCGGAATTATGGTGAATCGCAGCAGCGTGCCAGAGTCGCTGGGATATGCTTACCGCTGCGTGGTCGCAAGGCTAATTCACCTCAAGTCTCCGGCAATGGAGATGACTATCGGGCGACCAATAATAACAAATGATCATTGTGCGGCAGCATTTGCGAGACAGCCGGGACATGGGTAACAGAGAGCCGTCAACAAATTCGATGCGTCAGGTGACTGACACGATTGCGCTCGGGTGCTCGATTCTGGAAATTGGCCGCTAAATGTCGTCTTTTCACATCATTGTCGCACTGTCTTTCTTGTCGCTGCTGGCATGCGTTTTCCTGTTCGTGTTCTGGGCCGGCAAAAGGCGCCTGTTGCGCCAGGTGACATCCCTGAACAGCGACATGCTTCAAGCATCACGCGATGCATCTGTCGGCCGCCGCTTGACGATCCCTGAGAACCCCGAAACCGCAGCCCTGGCCCACACTGTCAACCGGCTTTTTGACGCTATCACCGAGCGTGACCATCAAATTCAGGGTCGTGACCAGCTGTTCAGGGATTTCGCGCGCACATTGCCCGAGATCGTCATGGTTCACAAAGAGAAAATCTTGCTGGCCAATGAGTCGGCCGCAGCACTGATCGGTCTCGAGGCGGCACAGCTGGTCGGCCGCGATATTGTCGATCTTGTCAAACCAGCGTATCGCGCTCTGTTTCGCAAGACCATGGCCAAGCGTCTGGCTGGTGAAAACGTGCCTCGGCATCTTGAGATTCAACTTATCAACGGCGACCAGTCCGGATTATGGGTGGAGGCACAGAGCGCGGCCATTGAGTATCACGGTCGCACGGCAATTCTCACCGTGGCCCGCGATATCAGTCACCGCAAGAGCCTCGAAGTATCCCTGACGCGCAGCAAACGCCAGGCGCAATACACGCTGGAGTCGATATCCGAAGGTGTGATAACGACCGATAACGAAGGTCGTGTCGATTACATGAATCGTGCCGCAGAGTCCCTGCTCGGGAAAAGTCGAGACGATGCGTCAGGACACAAGACCGGCGAGTTGTTCGTCTTGGTCGATGACATTGATCGGCGCCCACTCGGAGACCCGGTCGATCGCTGCCTGCAAATGCACCGCCGCGTCAACATGGGAAGGCGGGCCCTCATGATCAACCGGGACGGTGAGCAAGAACACTCGGTCGAAATCACGGCATCGCCGATACTCGGACCTGGCAACAGTATTGCCGGTACTGTCGTCGTTATTCATGATGTCAGCGAATTACGCGGACTGACTCGCAAGATGAGTTATCAGGCGACGCACGACCCGCTCACCGGATTGATTAATCGCCGAGAATTCGAGCGACGTCTTGTCGAGGCCATGGAGTCGGCACAGGCTGAGGAAGCCGTGCACATGCTCTTTTACATGGACCTTGATCGCTTCAAGGCAGTCAACGACAGCTGTGGGCATCTTGCAGGTGACAATATGCTGCGCGAGATTGCGTCGCTGATAAGAGAGCAGGTGCGTGATTCGGATTTTGTCGGGCGCCTGGGCGGCGACGAATTCGGCGCCTTGCTGGTTGGGTGCCCGATCGAAAAGGCGCAGCAGATCGCCGCCGATGTCTGCAACGCTGTCGCCGATTATCGCTTCGTTTGGAAGGACAAGATTTTCAATATCGGCATATCGATCGGTCTCGTCGAAATAAGTCACGTCAGCGGCAAGGTGCAGGACATAATGGGCGCCGCCGATTCGGCGTGCTACGTTGCCAAACAGGAGGGCAGGGGGCAGGTGCACGTCTACTCGGCACGTGACGAGGCGCTGGCGCGGGAGCGCGGTGATATCGAGTGGCTGCGTGAATTGCAGGCGGCGCTGCACGAAAGTAGATTCGAACTCGCTGTGCAACCAATCATTGCAATGACCAGTGGCGCCGAGACCGGCCCTGCCGTGGAAGTCTTGATTCGCCTGCCGGGCGTCCGTCGCGCGAATGAGGATACGGCGGAGTTCCTGCAGCCTGCCGAGCGCTATCAACTCATGCCGCAAATCGACCGTTGGGTCGTGAATGCTGCGCTGGCGGCAATATCCGGTGGCGAAATCAAATTGCCGGCGAAACGCAGTTGTGCGATCAATATTTCCGGTCAGACGCTTGCTGACGGGGCCTTCCTGGGGTTCGTCGTCGATGCGCTCGATCGCATTGCCGTAAAGCCGTCGTCGATTTGCTTCGAAGTCACTGAGGCAGCCATCCTCTCAAACATTCAGCAGGTCCAACGCTTTATCGAAGTCCTGCATGGCATTGGCTGCGAATTCTCACTGGACGATTTCGGTAGTGGTCTCGGTTCTTTCTCCAGTCTCAAGCACTTGCCAATCGATTATCTGAAGATCGACGGTATTTACACACGAAACCTGCAATCCGACCGAGTCAACCAGGAAATGGTTGCAGCGATGATCAAGTTGGCGCGCACGATGCACTTTCGCGTCGTCGCCGAGCAAGTTGAGCATCAGGAGGATTTCGACTGGCTACGCGAAATCGGCGTCGATTTCATGCAAGGTCACTTCGTCGAGTCGCCGATGTCGCTCGGTACTCGCACGACCGGTAACTACCGCATATTAAGTCCGTGACGCATCAAAAGCCGCACGGCAGCTGCCGCCGGCTTTCGAGACCAGGAGTCCATTCGCTACTAAAGCAGCGGAACCATCAGCAGGGCCACGATGTTGATGATCTTGATCAACGGGTTAATGGCCGGGCCGGCCGTATCCTTGTATGGATCGCCGACGGTGTCGCCGGTGATAGCGGCTTTGTGGGCGCCCGAGCCTTTGCCGCCACAGTTGCCGTCTTCAATGTATTTCTTGGCATTGTCCCATGCACCGCCGCCGGCCGTCATCGAGATGGCGAGGAACAGGCCTGTGACGATCGTACCGAGCAACAAGCCGCCAAGCGCCTCCGGACCGAGCAGCAAGCCAACGGCCAGCGGCACGAGAATCGGCAGCAGCGAGGGCACGACCATTTCCTTGATCGCTGCCTTTGTGAGCAGGTCTACAGCGCGGCTGTAGTCAGGCTTTCCCGTGCCTTCCATGATGCCGGGGATTTCCTTGAATTGGCGCCGCACTTCAGTGACGACAGAACCCGCGGCCCGGCCAACGGCTTCCATCGCCATCGCACTGAACAGGAACGGCACGAGGCCGCCGATGAAGAGACCGATAATGACCCGGTAATCGTCGAGCATAAACACGGCGGCTTTTTCTGCTGTCTCGAGTGCATTGGTGTAGTCGGCGAAGAGCACCAACGCGGCCAGTGCGGCCGAGCCGATCGCATAGCCTTTGGTTACGGCTTTGGTCGTATTGCCGACCGCGTCGAGCTGATCGGTGATTTTGCGTACTTCCGGTGGCAAATTGGCCATTTCAGCGATGCCGCCGGCGTTGTCAGTGATCGGCCCAAACGCGTCAAGAGCTACAATCACACCGGTCATCGACAGCATTGTCGTTGCGGCAATGGCGATGTTGTACAGGCCGGCCAGTGAATCACCGGCGGGCGCCAGTTTGAACGCGCCCCAGATACTCAGGCAAACCGCAAGAACCGGCAGCGCTGTCGCTTTCATCGAAATGCCGAGACCCGCGATGATGTTGGTCGCATCACCGGTCAGCGATGCGTTCGCGATCGTCTTGACGGGCTTGTAGTCTGTTCCTGTGTAGTACTCGGTAATGACGACCATCGCGGCCGTCAGGCCGAGGCCGATCAGGGCGGAGCCGAAAATCGCGTTGGCCTGGCCACTGCCCGCCAGCATCGAATCGGTCACGAAATAAAATGCGATTGCGGCCAGGCCGCCGGCCACAAACAGGCCCTTGTACAGCGCACCCATTACTTTGCCGCCGTCGGACGTCTTGACGAAAAATGTACCGATGATCGATGCAATAATCGATACAGCTCCCAGCACCAGCGGATACACGATGGCGGCAGATCCGTATCGAGTCGCCACGAGGGTTCCAAGCAGCATCGTCGCGATGATCGTGACCGCGTAGGTCTCGAAAAGGTCAGCAGCCATACCTGCGCAATCGCCGACGTTGTCACCGACATTGTCGGCGATGACGCCCGGGTTGCGGGGATCGTCCTCGGGAATTCCTGCTTCGACTTTGCCGACGAGATCGGCGCCGACGTCGGCGCCCTTCGTAAAGATACCGCCGCCAAGCCGGGCGAAGATCGATATCAGCGATCCGCCGAAAGCAAGGCCGACGAGTGCGTGAATCGCGTCGTCCGTTTCGACGCCGGTTCGCGTCAACAGCAGGAAGTAGCCTGCTACCCCGAGCAGACCCAGGCCGACGACCAGCAGACCTGTGATCGCGCCGCCGCGAAATGCGACGTTCAGCGCCGCATTGACACCCTTGGTCGCGGCTTCGGCCGTGCGTACGTTAGCGCGTACGGATACGAACATGCCAATGTACCCGGCCAGTGCCGAAAGCATGGCGCCGATCGCAAAACCAACCGCAGTATGCCAACCCAGGGCCCAGATAAGGATCAGGAACAGCACGGCGCCGACAATGCCGATCGTAAAATACTGGCGGTTCATGTAAGCGTTAGCGCCTTCCTGAATCGCCTTGGAAATTTCCTGCATCCGGTCACTGCCGGCCGGTTGCTTGAGAATCCACTGCGTCGAAATCGCTCCAAACAGAAGGGCAAGCGCGCCCGCAACGATGGAGAGCCACAGTGCCAACTCATTAATCATCAGATTGTCTCCCGACACAAAAATTAACAGATCGAACGATGCGGACTACGGCAACACACTGTGCCGATGGACAGGCAAAGCTCGGATTTGAAGTCGAACCACGACGGCCAAACTGCCGCGACAGCCCGTGCTCTTGTTGCGACCGCAGATGCGCTTCACCGAAAGTCGGATGGTCGCGACGCTATTGTTAGTCCTTTGCAGCCGGCTGTGGGCGCTTTGCTCCCTTGCCGAGTTCTTTGGCCGATTTCCCGGCTCGATTCGAAGTTGCCCACCCGTAACCGGCGCGCATCATACCACAAATGTTTTCTTCAACCGTGGTGCAACCGGCGCGCCCTTGAGCGACACATAGTTCGGTAAGCCATTGATGTACGGCGGATAATCCTCGCCGCGGATCAGGGGCCGCAGATACCGGCGCGCTGCTTCAGTTATTGCGAAGCCGTCTTTTGAGATGAAGCGTCGTGGCAGCATTTTTTCCCTGTTGGCGATTCGGGACAGCGGCGCCTCGCCGATTCGCCAGCGGTAGGGTTTGTCAGAGACACGTGTGATGATCGGCATAATCGCGGACTTGCCCTGCAGTGCAAATCGCACAGCGGCGCGTCCGACGGCATAGGCCTGCTCGACGTCCACCGCGGAGGCAATGTGCCGCGCCGAGCGCTGCAAATAGTCGGCGATGGCGTAGTGGTATTTATAACCGAGGTTATCGCGCACAATATTTGCAACAACGGGGGCAACGCCACCGAGTTGTGCATGACCGAACGCATCGCGCGTTCCGGCCTCGGCCAGGAACTGATTGTTCGCATAACGTGCGCCTTCGCTGACCACGATGACGCAGTAGTCGTATTGTTCCACGCAATGGCGAACACGCTTGAGGAAGGCCCGTTTGTTGAAGGGTATTTCGGGAAACAAGATGATGTGCGGCGCATCGCCGGGCGCGCTCCCGGCCACCCCGCCCGCCGCTGCGATCCATCCGGCATGACGCCCCATGACTTCGAGAATGAAGACCTTGGTGGATGTTTTGGCCATCGACAGTACATCAAGCGCTGCTTCACGCGTCGATACCGCAACGTACTTGGCGACCGAGCCGAACCCGGGACAATTGTCCGTAATGGGCAGATCGTTATCGACGGTTTTTGGAATGCCGAGGCAAGTGACCGGAAAACCCATCCGCTTGCTGACTTGCGACACCTTGTGGGCCGTATCCATCGAATCGTTGCCGCCGTTATAAAAGAAATAGCCAATATTGTGCGCCTGGAACACTTCGATCAGGCGCTCGTATTGGGCACGATTTTCTTCAATGCTCCTTAATTTATAGCGGGCCGAGCCAAATGCGCCGCCGGGCGTATGCCGCAGTGCGGCAATATTGCGCGCCGACTCTTTGTTCGTGTCGATCATGTCCTCGGTCAATGCGCCGATGATGCCGTTGCGTCCCGCGTATACGTTTGTGATGTGCTTGCGATGTTTCCGAGCGGTTTCGATGACACCGCAGGCGCTGGCATTGATGACGGCGGTTACGCCTCCCGACTGGGCATAAAACGCATTCATTGCTGGCATATTCGGAAGTCCCTGAGCATTGACTGAAGGCGCCTGAGCATAACGGAATCCGATACCAGGATCACCGCCCATTTGCAGGCTTTGGTTTGACGCCGCAGGCCATTGCCGGTAGCGTACTGCGCCGCGGTTCGGGTGATCAGTAATGGGCCGGGACCTTGGGTTGAACAGTGAAAACGAACTGATGCGAATTGTATTGCTGGGGGCACCGGGCTCGGGCAAGGGCACCCAAGCGAAAATGTTGATGGCCGAGCGCAACGTGCCGCACATCTCGACAGGCGACATGTTACGAGAGGCTGTTTCCGCAGGCACCCGATTTGGCCAAAAAGCCGAGACGATCATGGATGCCGGCGACCTCGTATCCGATGACATCATGCTTGGCATTATCAGCGAGCGACTGGCACAGGCTGACGCGCTTGATGGCTTCATACTCGACGGATTTCCGCGCACCAGGCACCAGGCCGATGATCTCGATGATTTATTGGACCAGCTCAGCGCGCCGCTGGATGCGGCGATACTCATGGATGTCGATTTCGACATTCTGATGAAGCGCCTGACCGGGCGCCGGACCTGCTCAGTGACCGGGAAGTTGCTGAACATCTTTTTCTCCGCGCCCGAAGAAATGGAGGAATGCACCGCCGCCGGCGGCAAGCTGATTCAGCGTGAGGACGACAACGAAGAAACAATTGGCAACCGACTCGATGTTTATCGACAGCAGACTGAACCTGTTATCGATTTCTACCGCAAGCGCGATCGTTTGAAAACGGTGGACGCCGAAGGATCGGTCGAAGAAGTATACGAGCGCCTGCAGTCAGCGATTGGCTGATGAGCATTGTAGGAGGGCCTTTATGGTCGGGACGACCTTATGTCGCGGAGCACAGGGATGTGCGAGGGTTGTAGGAGCGGCTTCAGCCGCGAATCGTTCGGGCCTGAAGGCCCTCCTACAACAGTTGTAACAACCGCTCCCCGATCTGCTTCTTGCGCCAGCCCGAGAATACGCGCGAATCGCGGGCACCGAATAAAATAGCGGCTGACAGTTCCTTCTTCGATGCAACGATTTCGGGGGCAACGCCCAAATCATCTGCGCATTCGGCAACGGTGGACTGCATCGATTTCAACAATATTTTGTGCTGCTCGTCGGAAGGCGCCGGCGGGCGGTAATCGCTGTCGTCACCGGCTGAATCTGCAATGAGAGCGAGCAGGTCGTCGCCGGCTCGTCTGACCAGTCGAGGTGGCAACTGGTCGATCCCCGCCAGGTCACCGACCGATGACGGCAGGCTCGTGGCGAGCTTCAGAAGTGTGCTGTCCCGGAGTATCCACTGGCGTGGCCGGTTCGTCCGTAACGCTTCGGACTCACGCCAGCCTGCAAGCTTTGTGGCGGCCGTACGCGACCGGCCGCGAAGATTTCTCGCGCCTTTGAGCCTGTCGATAGCCCGCAAGGGATCGACTCGATAAAGGGCCGGATCGAGCAACGAAGCTGAGTCCTGTTGCGCCCAGCTCAATCGACCTTTGCGATCAAGCAACTCTGCCAGCACATCGTGTGCGGGCAGTAGATACTCGACATCTTCGGCGGCGTACTGCAGTAATGCTTCGGACAGCGGTCGCCGTGTCCAGTCGGCGCGAGTGTGTAACTTGGCAATCTCGACACCGAAAAGTTCGTTGACCATTCCGGCATAACCAAGCTGCGGCGCATAGCCTAGCAATCCGGCTGCGATTTGTGTGTCGAAAAGTGTGCGTGGCATTCGCTCCGCTGATTGATGCACAACCTCGATGTCCTGCCGGGCCGAGTGCACAACCCAGGTCTTGTTGCTGATTTCCTTCCAGAATGACGACATTTCGAAATCAGCCAGCGGGTCAACGCAGAATATTTCTTCGGGTGTAGCGAGTTGCACGAGGCATAGTTGCGCGAAAAATGTCTTTTCACGCATGAATTCGGTATCGACACCGAGAATGTCGTACGCGTTGAAATCTGCGATTGTCATGTCGCGTTCGGAAACAAGCGTGTATTCGGGCATCAGCAGGGCAAGCAGTGATTTTCGGATCGGAAGGTTAACATGCGATCATTGGCGTATCGAAAGTAATCATGATAGTGCCGTGCTACCACTTATAAGAACACTGTTCGACATCGCATTGTTGCGCAAAGGGCCGGAGGATATTCCCCGCTCATGGTTGCTAATGTACCTAAGCACTGCGCTGTGGTTGTTCGCAATATTTGCAGCAGCAGCACTCATCGAGAACTTCGGTGTTCGCGACGTCTGGATCGCCATTGTCAGTCTTGTGATTGGAGTCTCTTGCTACGTAGGAGTACTCCTCGTCGCCGGACACAGCAGTCGCGCGTTGCAAACGGCGTCGGCAATAATCGGTTGTGGTGCATTGATCTCACTCGCGCAGGTTGCGGACCTCGTGCTATTTACGCCGTTCCTGGGCGCCGCGCTAACGGATCTCGTTGCCTGGCTGTTGTTGTTCTGGTCGGTACCTGTCAAAGGACATATCATAGCGCGCGCAATCGGCAGCCACTGGTATGCTGGCATTGTCATCGCAATGGCTATCTTCCTATTACAGTTCACATTTACGTCAGCAGTGACTCCGGAGCCCTGACAAACCACATGCACATACACATACTCGGAATCTGCGGCACTTTCATGGGCGGAATCGCCGCTCTGGCCAGGGCCGCGGGACATCGTGTCACAGGATGCGACGGCAACGTCTATCCGCCAATGAGTACGCAACTCAAGAAACTCGGCGTCGACATACATGAAGGGTTTGATGCTGCGCAACTTGATGTTGTGCCGGATTGCATTGTTGTCGGCAACGTAATGAGTCGTGGCGTCGAGGTGGTTGAGGCCATGCTCGATCGGGATATTCCCTACCAGTCCGGACCACAGTGGCTTGCTGAAAACGTACTACGAGGCCGGCATGTGCTGGCCGTCGCCGGCACACACGGCAAAACCACGACGGCAAGCATTCTCGCCTGGATACTGCAGGATGCGGGGCATGCAACAGGCTTTCTCATCGGCGGCGTGCCTGCCAATTTCGGCGTGTCGGCGCGCTTCGGTGAATCTGATTTCTTCGTTGTCGAAGCCGATGAGTACGACACGGCATTTTTCGATAAGCGGGCGAAATTCGTTCACTATCGTCCACGTACGCTGGTTCTGAATAACCTTGAATTCGACCATGCAGATATATACAAAGACCTCGACGCGATTCTCTGGCAGTTTCATCAGCTCATGAGGACGTTGCCACAACGGGGCCGTGTTATCACGAATGCGGCCGATAAGAATCTGCGCACGTTGATCGACATGGGTTGCTGGACACCCGTCGAAACCTTCGCTACGAAGGGGAAGGCAGACTTCAAGGCGAGCTTTCTCAGCGCTGCTGAACGACGTATCAGCGTACGGGGGCCGAAGGGAAAGGCCGCCGAAGGTCGCTGGCAGTTAGGTGGCTTACACAATCTCGAAAACGCCCTGGCGGCCATCGCGGCCGCGCAGTCCGCCGGAATATCCGTGGAACGCGCCGTTGACGCAATGTCGAGATTCGAAGGCGTCAGACGTCGCATGGAAAGGACAGCGACGGTAGCCGACATCGCCATCTACGACGATTTTGCTCATCATCCGACGGCCATTCGCCGCACGATAGAAGCGCTCCGCAAGCGCTACCCGGGGCAGAGGGTTGTGGTCGCCGTCGAACCGCGCTCCAACACGATGAAGCTGGGCGTTCACAACAAGCAATTGGCGGAGTCTTTGCAGGGCGCGGACCTGGTGTGGATGTATCGGCCCGCAGACATGGATGATGACTTTGAGGAGTCGCTTGCTTCGCTCAGCAGCAAGCTGCGTTTATTCGATGACCGCGACAAGCTCGTCAACGACATGTCGACTCGTGTGTTGTCGGGTGACCAGGTCGTATTCATGAGCAATGGCGGTTTCGGCGGTGCCCGGCAAACCCTGACTGCGGTGCTGCAGAGAACACGCACGAAGTGACAGGGCGGTCTGCCAGGAGCGGGGCTGATCGGCCGATGCTACGCCCGCTAAAATAGTCGACAACAACGCCACAGCGGAATTTCCGTCCTATACTTGGATACGGCTTCCAGGCAAAGGCCGATGCATTGCACGTACCCCTGTTTCCATTGAGCACCGTGTTGTTTCCAGGCGGTCCGCTGCCTCTGAGAATTTTCGAGGCACGTTATCTGGACATGATCGGCGAGCGAGTCAAGAACGACGCTCCGTTCGGCGTGCTGCTAATCCGTGAAGGACGTGAGACAGGCTCGGCGACGACTTTTGACGTGGGCACATTGGCGCGCATCACCGATTGGTACCAGGGAAGTGACGGCTTGTTGGGCGTTACTGCGATCGGCGGGCAGCGCTTTCGGCTGTTGTCCTCGGAGCGGCAATCAAATGGACTCAATATTGGCGAAATCGAAGCGCTGGCGGATGAGGCGCGATTGGCGCTCCCCGAGGAATACCGGCCGATGGCGCACATACTTGCCGGAGTGTTGGACGACCTGGGCCGCTTGTATGAAAACCTCGAGCGTCATTTTGATGACGCCGGCTGGGTGAGCAATCGCTTTGTCGAGATTCTGCCCATCGATATCGAGCAAAAGCAGCGTTGCCTCGAGGAAAGCGATCCTGCCGCCCGCTTGCGGCTCGTGCACGGGGTGCTTGACACGGTGCGTGGCCCGCTCAGCACCGAATAGTCTGCGTCAGGCGATTGCCCCGAATACCTTGCGCGCGGCAGCAAGCGTTTTCTCAATCTCGTCGTCCCCGTGGGCCGCAGATACGAAACCGGCCTCATAGGCGGATGGGGCGAGATAGATGCCCTCCTCAAGCATGCCGTGAAAAAAAGCCTTGAAGCGCTCGATATCGGCTCCCGCCACTTGTGCAAACTGCCGCACCGGACCGTCATCAGAAAAAACGAAACCGAACATGCCGCCCTCGAACTCGACGGCGAGCGGTACGCCCGAATCGCTTGCACAAGCGGCCAGGCCGTTGACCAGTTGCCCGGTTCGCTCGCCCAATGCCTCGTAGAATCCAGGCTTGTCGAGCAGCTCGAGCGTTGTGAGGCCGGCCGCCATCGCAAGCGGATTGCCCGACAATGTGCCGGCCTGGTAAACCGGGCCATCAGGCGCGATGTCGGCCATGATGTCGGCGCGACCGCCAAATGCTGCGGCCGGCATGCCGCCGCCGACAATCTTGCCCAGTGTCGTCAGATCGGGTTGTATGTCGAACAGGGCCTGCGCGCCGCCCTTCGCGACGCGAAATCCCGTCATGACCTCGTCCAGGATCAATATTGATCCCGATTTTGTACATTCATTGCGACACGTTTCGAGGAAGCCGGGCACGGGCGGGACCATGTTCATGTTGCCGGCGATGGGCTCGACGATCAGACAGGCGATTTTGTCACCTAGTTCTGCGAACGCGCTTTCCACGGCGCTCGAGTCGTTGAACGGCAACGTAATGGTATGTGCGGCGAGTGCTTCTGGCACGCCGGGCGAGCTCGGCACGCCCAGAGTCAGTGCCCCCGAGCCGGCTTTGATCAACAAGGAATCCGAATGTCCGTGATAACAGCCCTCGAACTTGATGATTGTCTCGCGGCCCGTGTGGCCGCGCGCCAGTCGAATGGCACTCATGGTTGCCTCGGTGCCCGAGCTGACCATGCGCAAGCGCTCAATTGACGGCATCAATGCCGATATTTTTTCGGCGATACGAGTTTCCAGCACGCACGGTGCGCCAAAACTCAGCCCGCGTTTGGCGGTTTCGATGACGGCATCAATGACGGCGGGGTGTGCATGTCCAAGGATCATTGGACCCCAGGAACCCACATAGTCGACATAGCGGCGACCATCTTCGGCTTCCAGCCACGCGCCGCTGCCACTTTTGATAAATACCGGCTCGCCGCCAACGCCGGCAAAAGCGCGCACCGGCGAATTGACTCCGCCCGCAATATGTCGGCGCGCTTCAGAATATAGACTCATGGCTTTTCTCCGCACGAGCCGTGCATGCTACCGAAGCATCAGGACGCATTAAACCCTGTGGCATGGGTTGCGGGATTTTCGCGTCAGGGCTGGTCGCCGGGCTCACGCATCTGGCTAACCTGAAAGCCACGTTCTGCAAGTAGCTCA
>Ga0255057_10001260_pt1 | contig 14417 bp, 15 predicted proteins | sample Cases_109_6_MG_FD_189022 | JGI IMG/M metagenome (GOLD analysis project Ga0255057, IMG submission 189022) | Seawater microbial communities from Amundsen Gulf, Northwest Territories, Canada - Cases_109_6 | ecosystem: Environmental > Aquatic > Marine > Gulf | place: Canada: Northwest Territories... | reverse complement strand
CAGACCACCTTTGCTGTGGTTGAATCGCTCCGTACCGGCCGTTCCATTGAAATCAAGCCGCTTCCAGGAGCGGAATTGCGCTAGCAATTCAAAAGAACCCTCTTACCACCCCATGACCCCGCGCAGCAGGCTCCTGATTCCAGCCATTCGAGAGCTCGGAATTGCGGACCTATTCCAATACGGAATTTACCAAATTGGAGTGCGGTCCGGCCGTCTCCGCCGCAGTACCCCGCTGTATCGCTGGAGCGACCGACCGTTGGAAACCTGGCTCAGCACCGAAACCTCGCTTAAGTATATGCTGTCAGATAGGCAGCCGTTTTTCTTCGAGAACAGTGAAGCATTCAAGCAAAGGCTGCAACGCTTCCCCTCTGAGGATATACGGCGTGAGGCGGACGAGATACTCGCCGGTAAGTTTCGTCTCTTCGGGGGGCCGCCGGTTGATCTTGGCTCCCCTCCGGACTGGAGCCGCATCCCCCTGACGGGTGAGCAAAATACCGTCCCACTTGAGAAACATTGGACCGAAAACGAAAGTGAGAGCGGAAAAGACCTGCGTCTACTCTGGGAGCAGGCCAGGTTTGGCTGGGCCTTTACCCTGTGTCGGGCCTACCAATTTACCGGTGAACCGCGTTATGCAGCGGGCGTTTTGGAGCTTTTGTTATCCTGGATGGAGAGCAATCCGCCCAATCACGGCCCTCATTGGGGTTCTGGGCAGGAATCAGCGCTCAGAATCCTGGCACTGACTTTCGCCTGGTACGCACTGGAAGACTACCTGGAAGCTGCTCAAGCTGATGCAGCCCAAATCCTGTTGGCGCTGGCGGTCCATGCAGAGCGAATTCCACCGACCATCTCTTACGCCCGGGCACAGAGAAATAACCATCTTCTGTCCGAATCGGTGGGCTTATACAGCGTGGGACTGCTCATGCCATGGTTTAAGCAAGCTTCAGAATGGAAGCGGTTGGGTCGGAAATGGCTGATCCAGGCTCTGGACGACCAGGTGTTTGACGACGGAGGATACATTCAGTATTCGACGAACTATCATCGGTTGGCATTAAGTGCCGGCCTGTGGGCCGCGCGGCTTGCCGAAATCCATGCCGAGCCTTTGCCCGCTCAAACATTAGGCGAGCTGCGGAAGATGACCCAGTTCCTCCTCTCATTGTGCGACGCGCAGAACGGCACGCCTCCAAATTGGGGCCACAACGACGGCTCAAACATCCTTCCACTGTCCTCCGGCCTGCAAAACGACTATCGACCGGTGCTGCAGGCAGCCTGCCGGCAGTTGCTGGGGGCACCAGCTTTTGGCTCGGGGGCATGGGATGAAATGAGCCTTTGGCTCGGAGTGAGGGAACAGGGCCAAGATGAGAGAGTGGGTGCAGGCCGAGAGATTCCTGCCAGCGCCCAGGTAGACAGCACCCGAGTTCAGAGCCTAGCGGCAGGAGTAGATTTGCCGGAGGGCGGCGGCGAAGGGGGGCGAAGTAGGTTGGGCGACGAATCTGGCGCGGCTGCGGCTGCTGAGACGATGGCCACTGACTTTCCAGACACCGGCCTGTACTTGATGCGGGGAGCTAGCTCGTGGGCGATGCTCCGGAGTGCGCGGTTTGCCGCGCGTCCGGCCCACTCCGATCAACTGCACATGGACCTGTGGTGGAATGGCCAAAATATCGTTCGGGATGCCGGCACCTACCGCTACACGGCCTCACCTCCCTGGGAAAACGCGTTTTCCAGCGCGGCTGCCCACAACACGCTCACGGCAGACGGCCGGGAGCCGATGGACCGAGCCGGGAGATTTCTTTGGCTGAACTGGTCGGACGCCCGCTACCTGGGTCGTTGGCAGGCGGAGGACGAGTCTGTTCAGGCGCTGGCTGCCGAGCATCCGCTGAAAGGCGGCCTCAAGCACCGACGCAGCGTCGTGCAAGCGGGGGCTTCCATGTGGATCGTGCTTGATGAACTGATCGGTTCGGGGACCAGCACGGAGCAACATCGAGCGCGCCTGGCATGGAGCCTTGTAGACTGGCCATGGGAGCTTGACGCTCAGAGCCTCAAATTGCAGGGAGAGCAGGGCCCCGTCCAGTTGCGCCTGACACCGGGCATGGACGACATCGCGCTTTATCGAGCGGGAAAGATCGTGGCTGGCGAGAAGCAGCCCAAGGAGGACTCCGATGTGTTGGGCTGGTGGTCCCCCACGTACGGATACAAGGAGCCAGCGCTTACACTGGTGGCTACGGTGGAGGGCTCGCTGCCCCTGCGTCTCACGAGCTGGTGGCGCCTTGGAGATGTGGAGCCGCAAGATCTCGTGCTTGAATTGGATAACCTCCAGGACGATCCTCTCATGGCCTTTCTGAGCAGCGGACGATGATCGCAACCCCCCTTCGAAAGCGGTTCTTTGATCTGGCGTTGACCGTGCCAGGTCTGATTCTGATCAGCCCTGTACTGGCAGTGATCGCCATTGCGGTGCGAATTGCGCTTGGGCCCCCGGTGCTCTTCCGTCAACGACGCCCTGGCCTGATGGCGCGGCCCTTTGTCCTGTACAAATTCCGTACGATGTCGGATGAAATGAACACAGAAGGAAATCTAATGCCGGACGCTGTGCGGCTGACCCGTCTGGGGCGATTGCTTCGCTCCTTTAGCCTGGATGAGCTGCCAGAGCTGCTGAACGTAATCAAAGGGGAAATGAGCCTGGTGGGGCCCAGGCCGCTCTTGATGCGCTACCTCGAACGCTACAGCGCCGAGCAGGCACGTCGACACGACGTACTGCCTGGAATCACCGGCTGGACACAGGTGAACGGGCGCAACGCCAACACGTGGGAGCAGAAATTCGAATACGACGTTTGGTATGTAGACCACCGGTCCGTTCGCCTGGATGCCAAGATTCTGCTGATTACCCTTTGGAAGGTGCTCACAAGGGAGGGAATCAGCCAACCCGGTCAGGCGACGGCCGAGGAGTTTATGGGCTAAATGGCCTGCTTTGGAATCGTGATGCCGCAAGCGGCGGAAGAATTCATGGGGTAGGGCGGAAAAGCGCAACATCTAGGGGGGGAGTAAACACGAACCCGTAATGGCAAGAGCCAGAACGTTTGTGCTGAATCCTGATCTTTTATGACTTGCACGCGATTCAAAGGGGCGGTAGTATTTGGCCGGTTAGGTCCAACCCTTTGACCATGGAGGATATAAAAATGAAGGAATCGCTCGATTTTTACGATATCAAGGAAAAGAACAAGTTTCCATCGACGGAATGGCGCGTTGAGGCCAAGACCTCAGGCAACAGGACACGCTACTTCGCAGTAGCCCCCGTGCCAACTGATCCCGGGCGCGAAGCCTGGAGAATCATCAGCAAGGATTTCGCCACAGCAAATACCGAAGGCTAAGCCGAGTGGATACACCGTAATGCAGCCGCCCACTTCTGTGGGCGGCTCTGCTTTTATAGCGTAGACTTCGCTCGTGCACGTGCTTTTGATCCATCAGGTCTTTGTCCGCCCGGAGGACCCAGGGGGAACCCGCCACTACGATTTTGCCCGGTACCTTGTTGATAAGGGGCACCGTGTGACCGTGCTGGCTGGGACACGCAGCTACCTCACCGGCGAACGATTGGCGGCAGTGCGGCGCGAGACCCCGTTTCCCGGCCTGGAGATCGTCCGGTGCGGCGTGGTCGGTGGCCAGCGAGCCGGCTTCGTATGGCGGACCATCGGCTACTTCTCCTTTATGCTCTCCTCCTTCTGGGCAGGTCTGCGCACCCCACAGGTTGATGTGCTTTGGGGAACCTCCCCGCCCATATTTCAAGGGTGGACGGCCTGGCTGTTGGCCCGGCTAAAGGGCAAACGATGGCTGCTAGAGGTACGGGATCTCTGGCCAGAGTTCGCGATCCAGGTCGGCGCATTGCGCAATCGTGGACTGATCGGCCTTTCGGAATGGTTGGAGGGCTTTCTCTACCGGCATTCCGATGAAATCGTGGTCAATTCCCCGGGATTCGTCGAGCATATTCAAAATATTGACCCAAGCGCTAAAGAAATCTTGATTGTGCCCAATGGTGTCGAACTAGTCGGAGATCGACTAGGAGGTAACCGCGAATCGCCAGACGCATCCAAGAGGACCGGGTCCCTGCTGCGGGAAACTCATGGGCTCGACGGAAAATTTATTGCCCTTTACGCCGGCGCGCACGGCATGGCAAACGACCTTTCGCAGCTGGTTGACGCGGCCGCTTCGCTTCAGCAAGACCCTCGAATCGCGATCGTTTTAGTAGGCGATGGGCCCGAGAAAATTGTCTTGCAGGGGCGAGCGCGTGCGGAGCGGCTCGACAATATGCTCTTCCTTCCCCCCGTAGAAAAAGCGAGCGTCTCCACCCTGATAGCGGAAGCAGATTGCGGGCTCGCTGTGCTCAAAGCCATTCCCATGTTTGCGACGACCTATCCAAACAAAGTATTTGACTACATGGCCTCGGAGCTGCCGATCGTACTGGCGATCGATGGGGTGATTCGTCTAGTAGTTGAAGCAGCCGAGGCGGGCATAACCGTTGCGCCAGGTGACGGGGCTGCAATAGGCGAGGCCATTCGGCGCCTGGCGGACGATCCTGAAGCAGCAAAGGATATGGGCCGCAAGGGGCAAGTGTATGTCGAAGCACACTTTGAACGCCGCTTGATGGCTGAGAAGATGGAAGAGATCTTACTCGCCCTCAGCTAGGGCCACGATATGCAGGATTGGGTTTCGCGGAATTTCTGGTCTACTTACCACGACTCGGCTGTGGTTCGCCGTGAATTGGCGGCGCTGCTGGCCACTATCGGTGACGGCCATCAGGTATTGAATATCGGGTCCGGAGAAAGCGATCTCCACTCGGGGGTGATCAACCTAGATGTAGATCCTTCGGGTCACACGGATTGTGTGGGTGACGCTCTGTCTTTGCCCTTTGAAGACAGCACTTTTCACCTGGTGCTCTCCCAGGAAACCATGGAGCATGTGCTTGATCCATTTCAGGCGGTGCGTGAGATGGGGCGTGTGCTGAATACGGACGGCGTTCTGTACCTTCAGGTGCCGTTTGTGCTGGGTTACCATCCCGATCCGGAGGATTATTGGCGCTTTACCCATTCCGGTTTACGAAGATTGATTGAACAGGCCGGGTTACGCTGCGAGAGGGTGGAACCATCGTTGGCGGCGGGGACCGGGGCGAATCGCATTCTTGTAGAATTCCTGGCTGGGGTGGCAGCACGGCTCGTGCCACAGACTTATCGTCCGGTTAAGGGGGTCGTGGCAATCCTTTTTTATCCATTGAAGTGGTTGGACGGCTGGCTCAGCGTGGGTTCTGAGCGAGATCGAATTGCAGGAGGCTATTTCGGCATTGGCCGCAAAACAGCCTAGACCAGTGAATGTGCTCTTCACCAGCGCAGGAAGACGCGTGGAGTTGATGCGTGCCTTTCGCAAGGCGTATAAACAGCTAGGGTTGCGCGGCTCCATCGTAGCTACCGACATTGACCCGCTGGCTCCTGCCCTGAAGGATGTCGATCGCTTCTACCTGGTCCCCAAGCTGGACGATGAGCGCTATGTGCCAATGTTAGCCAGTATTTGTGAGAAGGAATCGATCCATTTGATATTTCCCCTGATCGACCCCGATATTCCAGCATTAGCACAAGGACAAGAGCGGTTCGAGAAAGTAGGGGCCAGGCTCACATCACTGTCCGCACCGGAAGCCACCATCGCCAATGACAAGTCGCTTACACACGAGTTCTTTGAAAGCATTGGGGTTCTCACCCCACAATCCTGGAACGGAGTTCCGGATGAAGCGTTTGAGTATCCGCTGTACGTCAAACCCAGTATCGGCAGTGCCGGCAAAGGCGGCCAGAAGGTCGAAGACCAGGCAAGCCTGGAACACGCGTTGAATCAAATCCCGGGCGCGATGGTGCAGGATTATCTGCCGGGTCCAGAAATCACCAACGATGTGAGCTGCAGCGGAGAGGGCCAGGTGTGGGCCGTCGTGTGCCGGCAGAGAATTGAGGTTCGCTGGGGGGAGGTAGCGAAAGGCGTGACCATTGAAAATAGTGAGATCATCGAGGCCTGCGTGAAGATTGCCAAGGGTCTCAATGCCAAAGGGCCAATTACGGTTCAATGCCTGATGCGGGATGGAAAACCCTACTTTACCGAGGTGAATGCTCGCTTCGGAGGCGGACTCCCGCTGGGAATTGCGGCCGGAGTCCCTTCTCCGCAGTGGTACCTGTCGGAAGCGGCTGGCATTTCAGTCGCAACCCCACCGCTGGGAACCTACAGAACTGGGCTGCACCTGACACGCTACGACGAGTCATACTATCTCGACGAAACCGAGGTTGCCGATGTTGAAAGCCATCGTCTTTGATTTAGACGACACCCTCTACCCGGAGCGCCAGTATGCCCTAAGCGGGTTTGCGGCGGTGGCTGATTGGGCGGATGGATCGCTGGGCATTCCGAGTGAGCAAGGATCTGCCGAGTTGGAGGCCTACTTCAATGACGGCGTGCGAGGCGACACCTTTAATCGCTGGCTAGAAGCCCATGATCTGGAACCAGATCGATGGATCCCGGACATGGTGACGATCTATCGGGACCATACTCCGAGCCTGGAACCCTATCCAGAGACACGCGCCGTGTTGAAAGCCCTGGGGGATGAGTATCGCTTAGGATTGATAACGCAGGGGCACAAGCCCGGTCAACAACGCAAGCTCGATGCCCTAGATCTCACCGAAGCTTTTGAAGCGGTCGTCATCATGGGCGAGGAAGACCGCCAGGATTGGAAACCCCGCACGGTACCCTTTGAGCGTTTGCTGGCTGAAATGGGTCTCCAGGGCGATCAGGCCGCATATATCGGCGACAATCCGCTGAAAGACTTCGTAGGCGCCCGCCAGCTGAAAATGCTAACGATTTGGGTGCGTAGGCCGGAGGGCGAGCACGTGAACGATTTGCCCCCCGGGCCGGAGTATTTGGCTGAAATCGAGCTTCCGGATTTGAATGGGCTGTCGGACGCACTCGAAGGGAAATTTACGTAGTAGCTCCTAACCGCTGGTCGATCCGACGATGACCGAAACCACTCTCAAAATGGAGCAATGATGAAAGTACCCATGTCTTCCCCCGATCTAACTGATGCGGAGCGGGAGGCAGTGGCCGCCGTGCTCAACACGCGTACGCTGAGCATTGGCCCGGAAATCGAGGCGTTTGAACAGGCAGTCGCGGGACTTGCTGGGTGCCGACATGCCATCGCCGTGAGTTCGGGGACGGCCGCGCTGCACCTGTGCGTGCGGGCGGCCGGTATCCAGCAAGGCGATCTGGTCATCACCAGCCCCTTTTCTTTCGTCGCCTCAGCCAACGTGCTGCTCTACGAGCGCGCGGTGCCGGTCTTTGTCGATGTCGATCCCGCAACTGGAAACCTGGACCCGGAGCAGGTCGAAGCGGCCGCGATAGCGCTGACGTCGGGAGAAGGCGGCTGGCTCCCGCGCAAGAATGCAGGAAACGGCGGCAAGCTTCGCGCAATACTTACGGTGGACGTATTTGGCCAACCAGCCGACTATACACAGCTCGTGTCCACCGCGGAGGATCACGAGCTCGCGCTAATCGAAGATTCTTCAGAAGCCCTTGGAGCCCAGTACAAAGGGCAAGCTGCAGGCTCCTTCGGCGATGCGGGGGTCTTTGCCTTCTATCCCAACAAACAATTGACCACCGGCGAAGGCGGAATGGTGGTGACGGATCGGGAGGACTGGGCAGATTGGATCCGCTCGCTGCGAAACCAGGGCCGGGCTGTAGGCGACTCATGGCTGCAGCACACCTTCCCCGGATACAACTACCGTCTGGATGAGATGAGCGCTGCGCTGGGGCGGGTCCAAGCTGCTCGATTGCCGGAGTTGCTGAGCAATCGCGCCCAGGTCGCCGAGTGGTATGGGGAGGCACTTGCCGACCTGCCTGGAGTGGAGCTGCTAACCATTGCTCCCACCACATCTCACATGAGCTGGTTTGTGTATGTAGTGCGGCTCGATCAAGCAATCAACCGGCAAGGGGTCATTGCTGCGTTAGAGCAGGAGGGCATCCCAAGCCGGGCGTACTTCGAACCGATTCACCTTCAGCCCTACATGGTGGAAATTCACGGATACCAGGCGGGAGACTTTCCGGTCACCGAAGACCTGGGAAGCCGGAGTTTGGCTCTTCCATTCTCAGGCGTGATGACAGAAGAGCAGGTTGGACTGGTGCGGGATGCGCTCAAGAATGCTCTCGAAGCCTGAGTAGCAATGATACTTAAACAGAGAGGCCGCCCAAGGGCGGCCTCTTTTTGGTTATTGAATGAGGTTATTCAGTTTCAGACTGCGCCCAGTTCACAAATACCAAATTCTGTTCGCAGGTGTCGAAGGTCGTAAGCGAGACCTGGTCTGAAAGCTCCAAGCCGCTGCTGGCGTCCAGGACCTGAAGCAGAATGGTGTCTTCGCTGGCAGTCGGAGTATCGGAGAGCTCAAAGTAGTAGCCACCGAAGCCAAAGCGGTCCGCTGCGCTGCCGGTCAGGGTATCGAGCGGCCCGATGGGCGTTCCCGCCAACTCGCCACTTACTCTCACAGCGAGCCCGACGATCGGTGCTCCCTGCAGGTCGTAGACTTTGCCACCTACGCCCATGTGTTCACATCCACGCTCGTCCGGAATATAGGTTGGGCTTCCGGTCTGCAATTCAAACTGTGCGTCACCTTCCGGCGTCACCGCCGGGGATTCTTCGGGCGTAACTGTAAATTCTGGAGTTGCGGTTGCTTCCGGCGTCTCGGTTGCAGTCGGGACTATGGTTGGAAGCGGTCTAGGCGTAGATGTTGGCGGAATCTCTGTTGGCAGCCTGATCGCCGGCGTATTGGTCGGCGTCGGCGGACCCAGAGTAGCTGGGAGGGTAGGCGGAGGAAACGGGTTAGACGATGATTGTGGATTGAGAAAAATCGACACGAATCTGAAACCGACGTACACTGTTAACAGCAGCACGATGACTGTCAGAACATTGAGAATTAATCGCCCGATGTTTAGTCCGCCACTTGGCGGGGTGGGGTCAAAGGGATCATCCATTTGTCCAGACTCCTGATCTCTTAGTTAGCCTTAGAACGCTCAATCGCGCCATGTCCTAGTGGTCCTATCTCAGCCTTCAATGAATATTTCAATCTCGGCCCGCTGCCGCTGTTCTGCTAACCACTCATCGACAGCCATTACTCGAAAGTCCGTCAATACTGCGCCTACGAGTGGGCGATCTTCTCGCCCCAGCACTTCCAGAATGTGGAACCCGAGCGCACTTTCGATCACGCCGCTGACCTCGCCAGGCTGCAGGCTGAACGCGGCTTCTTCCACCTCGAGCATAGTAAGTAAGCCCTTCGGAAACCAGCCGAGCTCGCCGCCGGCAGGCCGGCTGCCTGGATCTCTAGAATGGATCACTGCTAAAGTACCAAATTCGGCGCCGTTGGCAAGTTCGTCAAGCAGCGTTTCTGCTTCTTCGCGGGTTGCAACCAGAATGTGCCGGGCGCTTGTATGCTCCACTTCCAAAGGCAGCACATCTGTGATTGCGCCGATCGTTCTGGCTGCCAGAATCTCCTGCCGGAGCGCGATGCGATATTCGTCCTCGGTGTAACCCGTGGCAACCCCGTTTGAAGCAATCGCGGCCTGGAAGCGCTCGTCCAATTCTGCCTCGCTAAGCTCCATGCCTTGATTCATCGCAAACTGCGCCAAAAGGCTGAGATCGATCAATTGCTCGAGTACCTCAGCCCTGTAGTCGCCCAGTGTTGCAAGGTCAATGCCAAGTGTGGCCTGTGCAGCCTCGTAGCGGGCGATTTCGCTTTCAAAGGTCGCCAGCGTGATGGCCTCCGCGTTCACGAAGGCCGCAAGCGGCTCGGGTGTGGGGGCTTGTGTTGCAGGTACCGTAGACGGTATCGCAGTCGGCTGCGGAGCCTCAGTGGTCCCCCCCGGAAGGCTGCACGCGGCCGCCAACAGGCAAAATGCTAGTGACGCCGTTCCGGCCCGCATGGCGCGGGGCATTATACGCACGCAGGGTGCCTACGCAACATGCTTAGTTTGTTTATTCAGAATCGGTGAAAACAAGAACCATGGGGCGCCGCTTGGTCTCATTGTAGAAGAAGCGGCTCAGGTCCTTTTCAATACCGGTCTTCAGATCACTCCCATTCGAGTCTTTTGCCAGATTGCGGATGCGCCGCCGTGCCTTCTCGAACAGCTCCTCGGCGTCGCTCACAAACACGAAACCTTTAGACACGATCTCCGGGTCGCGCTGCATAGTGTTCCCATCCATATTGAGATGCACCGCAACGAATCCGTCCGACGCTAGTGCCATGCGCTCTCGCATGACCTTGGGACCATGTCACCCACTCCGCTGCCATCGACAAACACATACCCACCGGGGACGCGCTCGCCGATTGTCATCTTCCCGTCGGTGAACTCAACCGGGGAGCCGTTTTCGACGACCGCAATGGAGGATTCATCCATGCCGATCTCCCGCGCCAGCGCCGCGTGTTGCTTTAGATGGCGCAGCTCACCATGCACCGGGATCAAGTGCTTTGGCTTCACCAGCTCCATCATCAGCTTCATTTCTTCCTGGCTGGCGTGGCCCGACACGTGCACGTCGGCGATCGGGTCGTAGATCACGTGCGCTCCGCGCGAAAATAGACGGTTGATAGTGCGGTGGATCATCTCTTCGTTGCCTGGGATGTTGTGGGAAGAGAGCACGATCGTGTCGTCTTCCATCAGGCCGAACTGGCGATTGGTGCCGGTCGATAAACGTCCCATGATCGAGGAGGGCTCGCCCTGCGTGCCGGTGCACATCAGCACCACCTTGGCAGGATCCATCTTTTTGGTTTCTTCGAGGTCGACGATGAGGTCGTCAGGCACATCCAGGTAGCCCAGCTTGCGGGCCATCTTTGTGTTGTCGCGCATGCTGCGGCCGGCGATCGCCATCTTTCGTCCGTACCGTTGTGCGGCGTTGGCCACCTGCTGCACGCGCGAGATCAGTGAGGCGAATGAGGCGATAAGAATGCGCCCCTGAGCCTCCCTGAACACCTCGTCAAATGCGGGATCAATCACCGCTTCCGAAGGGGTCCAGCCGGGCTCGTCTGCGTTGGTGGAGTCAGCTAACAGCGCCAGCACGCCCCGGCCGCCAAGCTCGCCTAGCTTGCTGAAGTCGGTGGGCCAGCCATCAACCGGCGTGTGATCGAACTTGTAATCGCCGGTGTGTACGATTAATCCAGCCGGAGTGGTTATCCCCATCCCTACACAGTCCGGGATGGAATGACAGACATGGAAAAACTCGATTTCAAATGGGCCAATGGATACCGCGTCGCCGGCGTTGATCGTTTTCAGCGTGACGTCACCCAGCATCCCGGCTCTGTTTAGCTTCACTTCCAGCAGCCCGCGGGTCAGCTTTGTAGCATAAATCGGCGCGTCGATCAGCTCCATCACGTGCCGTATAGCGCCGGTGTGATCTTCGTGGCCGTGTGTGACTACGATGCCGCGCACCTTATCGGCTTTGTCTTCCAAATAGCGGAAGTCGGGGATGATGTAGTCGATCCCCAGCATATCGTTATCGGGGAACATGATCCCAGTGTCGATGATCAGGATGTTTTCCCCGTATTCGACCGACATCATGTTCTTGCCGATTTCGCCCAGTCCCCCAAGGGGAACCAGTCTTAAAGTCTTACTACTCATTTAATTCTTTACCTTTGTTTGAATGAAGCTCGTGGAGAGGATATTGCGGATAGTCTGAAAAAGCCAGGAACCGCCCTCTTGCGGGGGACTTGCATTTCGAATGTGTTTACGTTGCCCCAACGACAACCTGCGGATTTTATCATGCGTTGGGGACAATTGCATGCCTGTCAACAACCTTGACCGCCTCCTAGTCGCTGGATATAGTACAGCCAACCTGAAATTAGGGGTTGAGGTGGCCTGCCGCCCGGAAGCGGAGGCCATCAAGGGGAAGCCGGTAACTTCGGATGCCCGGTAGGCTTCAGATGCACAAGCGTCTTGATGCCGGCCAAGGGCTGCCAAAGCCAGTCCGGCGCTGTCCCGCAACTGTAAGCCGAGCGATCGCTGGAAGGTCACTCGTGCAAGCCAGGATACCCGCCTCCACCCCGCGCTAGTTACCCCTTCGCGGAAAGGAGGTTGCGCATGGATCCACTCGTTTGTGGACCCAGGCCTTCCCGAAGTGGGGGAAGGCTTTTTTCTTTCCCCATCTTCATACCACCCGTCACACCACACAAAAGGAGTACGCAATGAGATCGTTATTGACTCGCGGAGTATTTGCGCTGGGTATCGCTTTCATCCTGGCCGCCTGTGCTGCTCCCGAACCTCTTCCTGCAGAGCCGTACGAGCTGACCGATGGCCTGGGACGGGAGATCTCTCTTCCAAGTTCGGTCGAGCGAATCGTTTCCTTAGCCCCTTCCAACACCGAAATGCTATTTGCGATCGGAGCCGGAGCTCAGGTCGTTGGCCGTGATGAAGTGTCAGACTATCCGACCTCGGCCTCTAAGGTAGCGAGCATCGGCAGCACCTTCGGCGAGCTAAATACCGAAGCGATCCTGGCGCTCGAACCGGACCTTGTGCTGGCCGCAGACATCACGGCTCCTGAACAGCTCCAGTCGTTAGAGGCGTTGGGTCTGACGACCTTCGTCGTCCCCAATCCCACGGATTTCGATGGGCTCTACGACAATCTGCTCACGATCGGTAAGATCACAGGCCATATGGAGGAGGCGTCGGACCTGGCCAACGAGCTGCGCTCCCGGGAGGATGCGGTGACTGCGCTCACCGCCGATGTGGATCCAACGAAGGTTTTCTATGAGATCGATGGCAGTGATCCTACCGCTCCCTGGACAACAGGATCCAGCACCTTCCAGGACCTGCTGATCGAGCTAGCCGGCGGAGCGAACGTGGCAGCCGGGATCGAAGGCTGGGGACAAATCGATCTGGAGGAGTTGGTAATCCAGGACCCTGAAGTGATCGTATTTGCAACGGGTCCCTTCATTGTCACCACCAGCCAATCGCTAGCTGAGCGCCAGGGCTGGGGTGGGATCGCCGCGGTTCAGTCCGGACGAGTGATATCCATCGACACCAATTGGGTCGATCGCCCGGGGCCGCGTCTCATCGATGGCCTGGAGGCGCTGGCGCGCGCGCTGCATCCAGAACTCTTCGATTGGTTGCCAGGCGCTCGATTTCCCCTTGGGTATGGACGATCGGAGCGCTAGTGGTGGCGCTGCTCGCCAGCGTTGCGATTGGTGCGGTGCCGATCCCGCTGCAAGACGTTGTTCGGCTCATGATCCCTTGGCTGGCAGATACCGAAATTGACACCCCTGCGGCGTTCGCGACCATCCTGTACGAGATTCGCCTCCCAAATTTGATTCTGATCGCGCTGGCTGGTATGGCGCTCGGAGCCAGCGGGACCGCCTTTCAAGGTCTCTTTCGCAACCCCCTGGCGGATCCCTACGTCATTGGGATCGCGGCCGGGGCGGGCCTTGCGGCGGTGCTGGCAATGGTCGCACGCTGGCCGGCGGACGTTTTGGGGATGGCAGCTGTCCCGGCTGCCGCCTTTGTGGGCGCGTTGCTGACCGTGGGGTTGGTTTATGCGCTGGCCCGTGTGGGTCGATCGACACCAGTCACCACGCTGATTCTTGCCGGAGTGGCGGTAAGTTCCTTTGCTACCGCCATCACCAGCACGGTCATGCTGCTCTCCACTTCCGAGCTGCATCGGGCCGTGACCTGGATGGTCGGTGGGTTTTCGCTGGGGGGCTGGGGACCGGTTATGGCTTCGCTGCCCTACGTGGCGATCGCGATTGCGGTCCTGCTCCCGCTTGGCAGACCGTTGGACGTCCTCCAGTTCGGTGACGAACAAGCCAGTCAGCTAGGGCTGAATGTCGACCGCCTGAAGCTGGTGATTGTGGTGGCGGCCTCGCTGGCAGCCGCTACGGCGGTAGCGTTCCTTGGAATCATCGCCTTTGTCGGCCTGGTCGTCCCGCATGTGGCGCGGCTGCTCTGGGGAACCAGTTACCGGCGTCTGCTGCCGCTCGCGACCCTGCTCGGCGCGAGCTTTCTGCTGTTCGCCGACATCATCGCCCGTTCCATCCTCTCCCCCCGTGTGCTGCCTGTGGGAGTCGTGACCGCCATCGTAGGCGCGCCCTTCTTCCTGTACCTGCTCGCCCGCTCGAAGCGAAAGCTCATGGCCTGGTGATGATGGGGACCAGATTTGAAGGGCGGGCGTCCTCTTCGTTGACATGGATCTATTCGAAGCGATGACGCCAACCCTCGAAATTCGGAACGTCACGATGGGCTATGGAGACACCATTGTGCTGCGTGATGTGAGCCTTGAGATCAGCCCGGGAGAGGTGTTGGCGGTCATTGGTCCCAATGGGGTCGGCAAATCCACGCTGGTGCGGATCGCGAGCGGCACTCTGGATCCCATGAGCGGACAG